>WNGK01005156.1_pt1 | contig 21092 bp, 22 predicted proteins | sample 5400601 | NCBI WGS metagenome assembly WNGK01 (sample SAMN13153376, study PRJNA577476) | soil metagenome | isolation source: 60 cm soil or saprolite under Garry oak tree replicate 1 | place: USA:California | collected 2016-06-15
AGGATCTGCTCGAGGATGTGGCCGTGGTAGACTAAGTTTGCGGCTGAACGTCTGACCTCTAGCACAAACCGGTAAATGTCGGCAAAATCGAAACCCAAACTAGGCGAAGTCTGGCGCGTGTGTGCTAGAACGAGGCGCATTCTACTCACCATTCGCGACCGCGACGATTTCACACGAAAAACCTGTTTTTCCTTTCGTAGAACGTGTTCGCTTTGAACTGAAAAGCGACGCTCTGAAATCGATGATTTCGCAATCCTAAGTCTGGCGCGTCTGCGCCCTTCGGCACGCCGGAACGATTGAAACCGCTTGCGACGCCTTTGCAAGGCTATTGCAAAGCGGCCGTTTTTGGACATTGGACACGCCAAAACGACTCAAATATTTTGCGAATCTACAGCGCGGTTGAGTCAGGCGTTGCTAAACGCTGATGAACCCTGCAGGCGTTGATTAACTGCCTGAAGCTCGGCAATTGTCCCACGCAACTCGGCGGTCCGCTCTCGCACAGCTTCTTCCAACGCAGAGCGCTGATTTTCAAGCAGCACGTGAAGGCGCCGAGTTTCGAGAAGGTTGCGAATGCGCAAAAGTGCCTCGGTTTGACTGACTGGCTTTACTAAAAAGTCAGTCGCTCCGGCTCGCAGCGCGCGAGCTTTGGCCTCCTCACTAACATCGGCGGTCAATACCACGATTGGCAGAAAACTTTCAGGAGCATCCGGACGGAGCGCTTCCAGAATGGCAAACCCATCCATCTCGGGCATTATGAGGTCGAGCAGGATCAGGTCGGGATCAAAAGCGGCACAGGTCGCGAGCGCCTCGCGCGAATTCGCGATCCCCATCACACGGCTGTAACCGTATCTTTGCAGAAGTTGCTCCAATAGGGTGACAGTCATCCGGTCGTCATCGACGACGAGGATCTTCATCCGGTGAAGTAAGGGCTCTGAAATCATTGTGCGCTTTTCAACGGCAGCACGTCTCATTCCGGCGACATGTCGAAATGACCCGAATTTAGTTCCTTATGCCAGTGCTTCGATCCGGCTGAGCAAGTCTTTCTTGCTCGTCATTCCGGTGACTTGATCGCGCAGCTGGCCATTCTTGAAAAAGAGCAGCGAAGGAATCGCGCGGATGTTGTACTTAAACGAAAGGCTTTGGTTCTGGTCCACGTTGACTTTCGCCACCTTTACCGCGTCAGCTCTCTCGCGGGCGATTTCATCGAGCAATGGCGCGATCAACTTGCACGGCCCGCACCACTCGGCCCAGAAGTCCACCACTACCGGCTTGTCGCTGTTGATTTCGCGATCAAAGTTTGATTCGTCCAGATTGATAGTCCCTGAGTTTTCCATCGCTTAGGAAAGATAATTCCAAATCTGAAGAATCAAAATCGCAGCTGAAGCTGCCAGTAACGCCCAGCAGAGTGGCATCGGTATTTGGTCGATTCGCAACTGCGGTTCCGGCGTCACGGTGACTCTGGTCGAGGGCGTCTCGATTGCGGGCAAATCGATCAACGGCTGCGTTTTTTTCATCTGCACCGCTGGCTTGGTCGGAGGATCGGGCAACACTGTGATCCGCGCCGTCTCTTTTTTCGGAGCGGGCGTTGTCATCGGTGCGGGCATGGCGGCGGCGGCAGCTCGCGTCGGCGAAGGCGAATCCGCCGGCGCGGGTAGAGGGTTGGCCGGCGGCCGTGTGGGCAAATGAATTCGAACGGTGTCCCGTGCTTCAGCCGGTGCGGAAGGCGGCGAGCTCGGCTGCGGCGAAACGGTGATGCGCACCGTTTCCTTTTTTGGTTCGATTGAATCGGCCATGCGAGAGTAAGACGTTCAAATACGAGGTTGTCCGACACAGCAGATTTTGTCACTCCCGAATTTGCCCGCGCAGAAAAAATCCTGCGCCTGGGAGCGCAGTTTACGCGAGCAGATCGTAACCGCGTGCGCCCGCGATTCGCCTGGTCACGAATTCACCAACTAGGGCCGGTTTCGTCAAAATAACGCGCGTATCCACGTCAGGCGCGTCCGCTTCGGTTCTTGCAATCAGCGGCTGATCGATCAGCAATTTCAATTCGCGCCCGATCTTCTCCCGCGCCATCTCGTGTGCGATCTTTTGTTGGATCGACATCGCCGCGCGGTAACGCGCGTTTTTAACTTTCATTGAAACTTGTCCTGGCATCTTCGCCGCACGCGAGCCGTCTTCGCGCGAATATTTGAAAATCCCGAGGCGTTCAAATCGGACCCGACCAATAAATTCAAGCAATGACTTGAACTCTTCGTCAGTCTCGCCGGGAAAACCAACGATGAACGTTGTTCGCAGAGCTAAACCGGGAATTCCGGTTCGCAGTCGGTCGATCAAATTTTCAATGTGCTCTCGCGAAGTTTCCCGGCGCATCCGCTGCAACATCGATTCGTGGATGTGCTGAAGTGGGACGTCGATGTAACGAGCGACTTTGCTGCACTCGGCGATCGTTTTGATCAACTCGTCGCTCCAATGCGCGGGGTGCGTGTAGAGCAATCGCACCCAGAATTCACCGTCGATTTCCTGGATTGCGCGCAAGAGAGCGACAAGGGTTGGACCGTGCGCGGAATCGACCGGCTGGCGCGGTCCGGCTTTTTCGGTCCACAAATCCATTCCGTAGTAAGTGGTGTCCTGACTGATCAAATTGATCTCACGCACGCCCTCCGCAACGAGGCTGCGAATTTCCGTGAGCACAGATTCCATTGTCCGGCTGCGATGTTTTCCGCGCATTTGAGGGATGATGCAGAAACTGCAGGGATGATTGCAACCTTCGGCGATTTTTACGTAGACGGAATGCGCCGGTGTCAGCCGAAATCGCGGCGTATCGTAATCGGGAATGTAAGTTGGTCGCGTGTCCGAGAACCCAAGATCGACATCCTTATTCGCCATCACTCGCTCGACAATCGCGCCGAGCTCTTTGACTTCGTCCAGGCCGACAAAGGCATCGACTTCCGGGATTTCGGCGCGCAACTCGCGCGCGAAGCGTTGCGACATGCAGCCGCTCACAATCAATTTCTGGCCGGGACGTTTATTTAAGCCACCCGCCTGATGTGCAGTCAGGATCGCGTCGATTGATTCTTCCTTTGCCGAATCGATGAACGCGCACGTGTTGACCACGAGCACGTCGGCGTCGTCAGCAGACGACGTGATTTCCATGCCGCGCGCCAAAACACTTCCAAGCATGATCTCTGCGTCCACCAAATTTTTGGCGCAACCGAGACTGATCATGCCGACTTTTGTGCTCACTTTCAAAATGCGACCGCCCCGCGGGCTTTACTCGACCGTGACATCTTCGTCACCGCCGGAGACGGGTTTGCCGTTTTTCTTAATTTGAATTGCGTCGCGATCCAAAACGCGGACCGCGATCTTTTGTCCGCGGAATTCAACAGTCCCGTCCGAAGGTGAAATCCACCGTTCGAATGCAGGTTGAAGCGATTCATTGTCCACTACGACTTTGATGTAAGTTTTTTTCAGTGGTTTGATTGCGACCTGGTTTGGTCCTTCTGCTTCCGCAGGTTTCTGAGCGGTCGAAGCGGGCGAAGCTGTCTGAGCTGCGCCTGCTTTCGCCAGATCTTCAGGCCGCACCGGCTCTGCTCGGCGAACCGCCGGTTCTTTCGGCGCGACGCTCGCCTTTGCTGCCGCGTTCGCATTCGCGAAAGCCGGCACAAACGCCTCTGGTAGCGCAATCGACGGCGCTACGGTTGCAACCGGCGGCGCAGCTTTCTTCGGAGCTTCGACCACGGCAGCTGGAGGAGGGGAAGGTGCGCGCGACGATTGCGCCGTCGTCGCTTGCGGAATGCCCACCATTTGATGCGGAGCAATTCGCTGAATGTTCATGATCAAGCGCATGAGAACGAAACCGACAACAATCACCCCAATTGCGATCAGTAACGGAAATGGCGAACGGCGATCTCCACTGGTCCGCTGACGGCGCACGACCGGCGCGCGCGTCGTGCGGACGCGGCGTGGTTTCGGCGCCGGCTGATCCTGCAGATACGAATAACCATCCACCGTTACTTCTCGCGACGTTTCGAACGCATCGAGATACGGCGTTACATCGACATCGAGAAATTTTCCGTAGATCAACAAGAAGCCCTTGGCGTAAGCCAGGCTGGGAAATTGGGAAAAATCGTCAGCTTCGATCTCGGCCAGACGCGACGGACGGATCTTGGTCAGGCGCGCGGCTTCATCGAGTGTGAGGCCGCGGGCCAGTCGCGCATCTTGAAATTTCTTGCCGAGACCTTCAATTGTCATGACGGATTCGTCGGCTAAACGGCGGCATCGAGATCGACCAAAATCTCTCGGGGTCTGGCGCCTTCGCCGGGCCCCAAAATACCGCGCTGCTCCAGAATATCAACGATGCGCGCGGCGCGTGTATAGCCCAATCGTAAGCGTCGTTGCAGGAGTGACGTCGAGGCCCGTTTTTCCTGGCGAATGATCTCCAAGCATTTCTCCACTAACTCTTCGTCTTCCTCGGTTACGTCTTCTGTCGAACTGGCTGCGGCTTCGAGTTTTTCATGCATCGCGGGATCGAAAGCTGGTCTGCCCTGCGCCGAAACAAATTCGACCAGATGCCGAATTTCTTCATCCGTCACCAACACGCCCTGCGCGCGAATCAATCGCGATGCACTTGGCGGCAAATACAACATATCGCCCTGGCCTAACAAACGATCGGCGCCGTTTTCATCGAGAATCACGCGACTGTCGATCTTGCTTGCCACTTGAAACGCGATCCGGCTTGGAATGTTCGCCTTGATCACGCCGGTGATGACATCTGCGCGCGGCGTTTGCGTCGCGACAATCAGGTGGATTCCGGCCGCTCGCGCCATTTGCGTGATCCGCGCGATCGCGCTTTCCACGTCCGCCGGCGCGGTTTGCATCAAATCGGCCAGCTCGTCGATTACCACCACGACGTAGGGAATTTTCTCGGGAATCGGAATTTCGTGTTCGCGCGGAACTTTAATTTCAGTGTCGCTTTCCGGTTCCGCGGCATTTGTCGCAAGATCGACATCGGGCTTTTTCTTCGGTCGTGCGTTGAAGCTGATGATGTTGCGCACGCCGACGCGGGCAAAAATTTTGTAGCGGCGCTCCATCTCCTCGATCAACCAACGCAGCGCGAGCAACACTTTTTTGGGGTCAGTCACCACCGGAAAAGCGAGATGCGGCAGCACATTGTAATGCTGCAGCTCGACCACTTTAGGGTCGATCATGATGAAGCGCAGCTCCTCCGGGGTGAAGCGGAAAAGCATGCTGGCGATGAGCGCGTTGATGCAAACGCTTTTGCCCGCACCAGTGGTACCGGCGACGAGCAAGTGCGGCATTTGCGCCAAATCGGTGATGATCGCTTTGCCGTAAACGTCTTTGCCGAGCGCGAGTGGAATTCGCGCGCGTGTTTTCGCTTCTTCCCAATCCGTCGATTCCAGCAATTCGCGCAATGTCACGGTGACTTTGCGCGTGTTAGCCAGCTCGATGCCGACCGTGTCTTTGCCAGGGATCGGCGCGAGAATGTTGATCCGCTCCGCCCGCGTCGCGCGCGCCAGATCGCGTTCGAGACTCACGATCTTATCCACCCGCACGCCTTTGGCCGGATAAACTTCGTAGCGTGTGATGGTCGGTCCTTTCGTGATGTCGCCTGGCGCGACCGCGATCCCGAATTGCGCGAGCGTGTCGATCAGCGTCTGCTGAACGCGCTGCAATTCACTCGGGTCAGCGCCGCCGCGGCCTTCTGGATCATGCGCGGCCAGCAAATCGAGTCCCGGCAAGGCATAAGTTTTCGGGTCCCAACTCCGACTCGTTGGGCCGGCCGCGGTGGATGTCGATCTTTGTCCGGTGCCGCGCAATTCAGCAAGTGACGGTTTCTTCCGCGCCGCGATCGACTCCTCCGGAAGCGCGGTCGCATCGACAACTTTTGGCGCCGGACGATCGGCCAGTTCTTCTGGTGAAATGAAAGCGGCGCCTGGTTCTGGGACGGGGGCGCCTTTCTTCTTCAGTTGCTTTTCGATTGAGCGCCGCTGCTTCGCCAATTCGCGCCGGCTAATCTCGAGCTGACCTTTGATGTCCGCTTTGCGCAGTTTTCGATGCAAACGCCAATCGTATAGTTTCGCGAACGCGGCGCGTGTGCCGGAAACGGTTTGCTGGACGAGATGAATCGGCCGCAGCCCGGTCATCAGGATCAGACTGGCGACATAAATTGCGCTGAGGAGAATGATCGACCCGATTTTGCCCATCGAAGTGAGGAGCAATGTTTTGCCGAAAACGTAGCCGACCCATCCGCCAGGACCTTGAATGTTGAAAGCCAGCCGCCAGCCTCGAAGGTGACTCGTTTGCAATTGAAGCAAACATGCGCCGGACGCGATGAAGAGAATAATCCACGGCAATCGCGCGATCAGGCGCAAGTTCGCGTGGAATAATTTTGCGGCACCGAAGAAGAGAAGAACTCCCGCGAGCAAATAGGACGCGGCCCCGAGCGTGAGATAACAAAAGCCGGCCAGGATTGCGCCGAACGGACCGATGAAATTCTGGGCTGGCCGATTGGGCGGCGAAAGGTAACTCCACGGCACCCACGAAGGGAGATCCTTCGGATTGTAGGAAATCAATGCGAGGAAGAGCAACGTCCCGACGCCGAGTAGAATAATGGCGACGACTTCGTTCCAGGCGTTGTTCTTTGTGCTGCGGGACACCGGCAATCGATCATACTAATGCTGCAAGCGCGCTGTTTTATCAACCGATCGATCTGATTCTTTGTTTTAATCTTGCTTGCGAGATTCTGACTAAAACTGAGAGGAAGAGGAACCACGCCGGTCGCTGTGAGAAGCGACAACCTTTCATCTTGCGCGGGACGCGCATGCCCGATTACTGTCCGACCGCGTTATGCACTTTGGTGTTCGCCAAGCCGCCGCTCTGATCTCCGCCAGCGCGTTGATTTTTTGCTGCTCGTGCGAAAAACATCATCTCGGAGAAGATCCGGAAGTGCAAAAGGAACATATCGATGCTCCGGCACGGGCCGAAGAAAATTCTGCTGCGACCAAGGAAGCGCCGACATCCCCAACGCCGGTCGAATTTTTCCCGGAAAGCACGCCGCCCTAAGCTGGAGATTCGCTATGGCTAAAGACCAATACCTCACGTCGCCGCCGAAGATCAGCACCATGCCGCCCGGCGTTCCTTACATCATCGGGAACGAAGCCGCCGAGCGCTTCAGCTATTACGGAATGAACTCCATCCTAACCATCTTCATGACCAAGTACTTGTTGGATAAGATGGGCCACTTGAGCGTGATGCAGCCTGCGAACGCCGAAGCGTGGTATCATACGTTTGTATCGGCGCTTTATTTTCTGCCGATCTTTGGCGCAATTCTCGCCGACGCCGTCTTCGGGAAATTCCGGGTCGTCTTGTGGTTATCAATCGTTTACTGCGGCGGTCACTTCACCCTGGCGTTGATGGGATCACCCGTGGCCCACACAATTGAGCCGCGTTATTTGCTCGCCGTCGGTCTGCTCATGATCGCAATGGGCGCGGGGGGAATAAAACCCTGTGTTTCGACCAACGTCGGCGACCAGTTCGGCGAGACAAACAGGCATTTGCTAACGCGCGTATTCAACTGGTTTTATTTCTCGATCAACGCAGGCTCAGCCCTTTCGACGCTTCTGATTCCGTGGTTGCTCGAGCCCTACAAAGCTGCTTCGGATGGCTTCATCGCCAAGCTTTCACCGTCGATCGTGAGTTTTCTTGAAAATCCGCGACTGCATAGCCCGGACATCGCCTTCGGTTTGCCCGGCATCTTCATGGTGATTGCGACGATTTTCTTCTGGGCGGGCCGCCGGAAATTCGTGCACATTCCGCCTGTCGGCGTGCGAACGTATGCGCGTGAAATTTTCAACAAAGAGACGGGCAAAATCCTCTTCAACATTCTAATTCCGGTCCCCTTCGTTGCGATTTTCTGGGCGTTGTGGCAGCAAAATTTCTCCTCGTGGATTGTTCAGGCGGAATCGATGGATCGACATTTATTTGGCATCGAGTGGCTGTCGTCGCAGATCCAAACGGTCAACCCGATTTTCATTTTGGTTATGCTGCCGCTCTTCTCTTACTGGCTGTATCCGGCGGTGGAGAAAGTTGTTCACTTAACCCCTCTGCGAAAAATTGGCGCCGGCTTATTTGTTACCGCGGCATCATTTTTCCTAGTCGCCATGATTCAAACGCGCATCGACGGCGGCGCGCGGCCGAGCATCATCTGGCAGGTTTGGGCGTTCGTGATCTTGACGGCGGGCGAAACCTTGGTTTCGCCGACTCACCTCGAGTTTTCCTACACCCAAGGACCGGTCAAACTCAAATCGCTTGTCATGTGCACGTATTTGCTCGCCGTCTCGCTCGGCAACCAATTCACCGCGGCCGTTAATTTCTTGATCCAAAATCCTGACGGCAGTGTGAAGTTGCAAGGAACCAGTTACTTCATGTTCTTCGTTTGGGTGATGTTGGGAACGGCAGTTTTATTCGCGATCATCACTCCGTTTTACAAAGGCCGAACTTATTTACAGGACCAGACGCAAGTGGCTGGTGACGCCGAACCTGCCCTCGGGTTTGCAGTTCAGCCCGAGGCTTAGACTCAGAACATGAAGAAAATTATTTTCCTGGTAGGACTCTGTCTTTCGTTGTCGTTCAAGGCAGAGGCGAACCCGAAGGACGACGAATTCGAAAAGATCGCTAAGGATTACGTCGAAAATTTCCTCGCCTCTCATCCGGAAAACGCGACTGAGCTGGGCGATCACCGATTCGACGGCGTTCTAAGCGATTATTCGCCGGAGACGCGCACCCGAATGCTGGTCAACGCCAGGCAGGTTCGCCAGGCGCTCAAGAAATTCGACGATCACAAACAGCTCACCGGCGCCAACCAGGTAGACGTGCGGATCCTGCGCGACAATATCGACAGCGAAATTTTCCGATTGGAAGAACTCCGGGAAGCGGAATGGAACCCGCTGGTTTATAACCAGAGTCTCGCTAACAGCCTGTATCTCTTAGTCGCGCGCGATTTCGATTCCGCGGAAAAGCGCATTCCGAATCTGCGCCAGCGGATGGATGGCATTCCAATTGTGATCAAGCAAGCCGAGGCGAATCTTCAGCATCCGCCCCGAGTTCAGACGGAGACGGCGATCGAACAGATCCAGGGAGCGACCAATTTGGTGCGCAACGGTCTCGACCCGTTGCTCAACCAGGCGCCACAGCTAAAAAAAGAGCTCGCCCCGATTCAGGAAAAAACCGCCAAAGCGCTCGAAGATTACAAAAAATGGTTGCAGAACGATCTACTTAAGCGTGCGGATGGCGATTTTCGTCTGGGCGCGGAAAAGTTTCGAAAGAAACTGCACTTCGCTCTCGCCTCCGACTTATCGATGGAGGAAATCAAAAAACGCGCGGACGCCGATTTGCAGCAGACGCAGGCCGCGATCTACGAAACCGCTTTGCCGTTTTACCAAAAATATTTTCCGAAAGCCGATGAGAAGACTTTGTCCGACAAAAAACAAGTCACGGCTGGCGTCCTGAAAAAGCTCTCTGAGCAGCATCCGGACGACAACACCATCGTCAGCTATGCCCAGAAAGTCGTCGCCGAGGCAACCGATTTTGTGAAATCACGCAACCTCGTCGCAGTGCCGAACACGCCGCTCGAAGTGATTGTCATGCCGGAGTTCAAACGCGGTCAGGCGATCGCCTACTGCGATTCATCCGGGCCGCTCGAGAAAAACGGCAAAACATTTTATGCGGTCGCGCCCACGCCTAACGATTGGTCGAAACAGCGTAAAGAATCTTTCTTTCGGGAATACAACAACTTCATGGTTCGTGATCTCACCGTCCACGAAGCGATGCCGGGACATTATTTGCAGCTGTCTCATTCGAACGAGTTTCACGCGCCCACTTTGGTCCGCGCAATTTTCCAGAGCGGTCCATTCGTTGAAGGATGGGCGGTTTATTGCGAGCAAGTAATGGCTGAGCAGGGCTACGGCGGGCCGGAAGTAAAAATGCAGCAACTCAAGATGCGTTTGCGCGCGATCGCCAACGCCATTCTCGATCAAAGCATTCACGCTGGAAACATGAGCGAGCAGCAGGCGATGGATCTGATGATGAAGGAAACTTTTCAGGAAGAAGGCGAAGCGGTCGCAAAATGGAAACGCGCGCGACTCAGTTCCGCGCAGCTCTCCACCTATTTCGTCGGCATCAGCGAACATCTCGATCTTCGCGCCGCCGCCCAGAAAAAATTGGGCAAGGATTTCGATCTTAGGAAATACAACGACCAAGTAATTTCTTACGGCAGCCCACCGGTAAAATACGTTCGCGAGCTGATGGGGCTGTAGCCACGGCCCTGTGGGCCGTTGGAATCAGCGTGCCGCGGGCGCGTGGCTACATTAAGATCGACATCATGCCCAAACTAGCTACCTGGTTGCGCGAGAAGGACGAAAAATGGTTTCAGCCATTTTTCGCGAAACATCCCAAGCTCGAGATCTGCGACGCGCGCAAAGGCGAGGTCGCGGTTGCGAATGTCGACGGTTTGCTTCTGACGGGCGGTTCAGATATCGGGCCCGAATTCTTGCGTCAACCAGTCCCTGATCCTTCCGTCCTCGAGAAGGATGTCGATCCTGCGCGCGACCGCTGGGAGTTTGCGGCTGTCGATCAGGCGCTCTCGCGCGGTTTACCGATTCTCGCCATTTGCAAAGGTCTCCAGCTACTCAATGTCGCGCTCGGCGGCAAGCTCAAGCTCGACATTCCGGGTCACAAACTTCCCGAACAAAAAGATCAGGACATTCAACCATTGCGTTCCGACGCAAAAGCAACGCACCAGTTTGAAAATGTGAACAGCTCGCATCATCAGGCGCTTGATTTGTTAGGTAAAGGGCTCGTTGTCGAAGCTTGGTGCCCATCTGATGACATTATCGAACAAGTCCGCATGCGGAATCAGCCATTCGTGCTCGGGGTTCAATATCATCCTGAGCGCGGCAAGATTTATGATTCGCTCTTCGAAGATTTTTTCTCGCGTCTGAAGAACAATCGTTAAATTGAATTGCTAAATCGTTAATTGTTTCCCGCGCCCTCCGATTATCGGCCGAACACGCACCTGCGCATGTTGGTCGAGGAAATTGCCGATCGCATCGTCGAGCAACGCAAGTCCGCGATCGAAACCGGTACCGTCCGCGCGCCGAAACATTAAGTCGTCGCGCTGACGTTCGCGCGCAGATCCAATGCGCGGTTAAGCGCTTGGGTGAAGCTGGTGGCATCGGCCCCCGGTGATTGTCGATCTTGATAAGCGACCGGCGGCTTTGTCAGATCGCTGATCTCAAATTCCGGTGGAACGTCGCCCATCACTCTTCGGAAAAATTTTGTCTGGGTATCTGAAAACGGGAAACAACGCCAGAGTGCGTACGAGTTCAGCCCATTGTTGAGCGCCGTGCGCGAAACCGTTGAAGAAACCGAATAGACCGCTTCGATTTCGGCGAAGTGTCGCAAGAAATACAAATCCGCAACCTCGCGATCGTCTTCGACGCGAAAGCCCTCAAGACTGAGTTTTCCTGCCTCGCCTTTTTCAAAAGGGTGCGGCCGATAGATGAGATCGCGACCCGGATAATTTTGGCGGATGTAATTGAGACAACGGTTCAAGTGCTCGACATAGACTTCTGGCGCAAGGTTCTTCACCAGAAGGAAAGGCGTCCCAAAAAAAATCACGCGACATTCCCCTGCTCGCGACGACTGTCGGAGTCGATCTTGGGTGCCGGTAAATTGCGGTAATGAGGAGAAGCCCTGCAGCTCGGCGATGCTGGGAAAACGCGAGGGGATGATTTGGTCCTCCGCGCGGGCTGGCAATTCGCCGCCGCTATTACTCATAAAGATTATGACGTCGAAAATTTCATCCGGATCCTTTTGCAAACGTCGCAGACGCACGCCATCACCGCCCGGATTGATCCGCGGCTTGTAATGGATCGTTCTTTCGACACCGGCCAGCGGCTCCACCACGCGATTCTGCAACCATCCCGAAGTCGTAAACCGAAAACGCGTTCGGTCTCCGTGTCGCGTTAATTCGCCGAAAGCTTTTTGCGATACGCACAGGATTTTGAAGACGTCGGGATGCGCCGAGAGCGCGGCGTTACCCAATCCGAGCAGGCCGGCGAGACAAAGCAAGACATCCTTTTCCGGATCGATTGGCAACGCTCCGACGCCGCGCTGTCGATCTACATTTTCTCGATAAAGACGTGGCAAATCTTTCAACCCGCGACACGTTCTGATTTTCGGGAACGCGTGCACTTCGGCAAATTCGCCGACGAATTCCTGCCACTTCGCGTTCTTCCACCATTTCGATTCTTCCCGCAGCAGATGAATTCCGCCCGGGAATCGCTCGCGCAGAGCGTCTGCTGCCACCAGCGCGTTCGGCAATCGGTCCGACCGCGAAATCACAATCCAAAGCTTTGGCTCGTTTGTCACCGCTACACTCCCCGCTGGGTCGGGGTCCAGATAAACTTGTGCATCTGAAGCTGAAAACGGACGTCGAGTTTGTCCGCTAAAATCCATTCCACGATTTGGCGCGGATCGATTCGGCCAAAGATCGGTGAAAACAAAACGGCGCAGCAACGTTTGGTTAAATCAAATTTTCGCACGTTGTCGCGTGACCATTCGTAATCTTGGCGTGAGCCCATCACGAACTTCACTTCATCGCGCTTGGTGAGATGGTCGATGTTGGACCAGAGATTTTTTTCGACTTCACCGCTGCCTGGCGTTTTTAAATCCATGACCCGATGCACGCGCGGGTCGACTTTCGAAATGTCGTGTGCGCCGCTCGTCTCGAGCAAAACAGTATGGCCCGCATCGCACAAGATCGACATCAGCGGGAGCACGTTCTTTTGCAGAAGGGGTTCGCCGCCCGTGATCTCAACCAGCGAACATTGGAAACTCGCGACCCGATCGACGATTTCCGTGAGTGAGATCTTGTTGCCTTCGTGAAACGCGTATTCGGTGTCGCAGTAATTGCAGCGCAGATCGCAGAACGTGAGCCGGACAAAGACACACCGTTCGCCCGCCCAGGTGCTCTCGCCCTGGATCGACTCATAAATCTCGTTGATCGTCAGCGTCTTCTCGTCCATTCGACTCTGCGCTAATTCTATCAGATCATCCGCTGTGATGCACAACCGGATCGATGACTGTTTCGCCCGCTTGCGCTCCGAAAGGCGCAAGGGCTTTATTCCCTACATTTGCGCCGGCGATCCAAATTTAGAGAAGACGGCCGAGCTTGGGCTGGCGCTCGAAAAATCTGGCGCCGATCTGCTTGAGCTCGGTTTGCCTTTTTCCGATCCGCTCGCCGACGGAATTGTGAATCAGCTGGCGGCGCAACGTGCACTCTCTGCCGGCACGGCAGTGCGCGACGTCTTCAATGGCGTTCGCGAGATTCGACGCCAATCGCAAATTCCAATTGTTCTCTACAGTTACCTCAATCCGATCTTCCAATTCGGCGCCGAGAAATTTCATCGTGAGGCCGAGGAAGCAGGCGTCGATGGATTGCTCATTCTCGATCTTCCGCCGGAAGAGGATGTCGATCTTGGCGTTGGCAATCTCGTGCATATTCGGCTCATTGCGCCGACGACTCCGACTGAACGGATTAAGACAATCACGAAAGGCGCGAAGGGATTTCTTTACTACGTTTCGCGCGAAGGCGTTACCGGCGCGCGCGATTCAATTGCAAGTTCGTTGCCGGAAAAAATCGCGGAGCTAAGAAAGATCTCGGATTTGCCGATCGCGGTCGGATTTGGAATTTCAAATCCCAAGCAAGCTCGCGAAGTCGCGCAACACGCCGACGCCGTTGTGGTCGGCAGCGCGATTGTCGATCTTATCGCGAAGCACGGAGACAAACCGAAGATGGTTGAGAAGGTCAGTGACAAACCGAAGATGGTTGAGAAGGTCAGTGCTTTCGCGCGCGAGCTAGCAGAATCAATTCATCGCTAGCTTAGCAGGGTGTCATCCCGAACGGAGTGAGGGATCTCTCAACGGCTGGTTGATCACGCTACTCAACTTGTGTGACGTTCGCTTCGACTGCGAGATCCCTCGCTTGCGCTCGGGATGACAGGTCAGATCCCGCACTTCTGTCTAGCTTCGGCGAAGTTCGATTCCTTGCGCAGAAGCGAGGCGAGATAAGCATCGACGACTGGAACGTCGTGAATCCGCGTCAGATTCGACGGCGTCTCCAGCCGCGAGAAAATCGCGTTCGCGATCTTGCTTCGCGGAACTTCCTTTTCGCCGTAGCCGTGAGGAATGTTACTCGACCAGAAGCGCACGTACTCACCGTCCGGGTGGTTGACCGTTCCGAGAAAAATCACGGAGTGGCCGCTCTCGCGCCGACCGACGTTTTTGTTCCAAAAAATTTTCATGAAATCACCCGGCTGCGCCAGCGCGAAATCGGTGAAGTTCCGTCCGAGTCCGAGCTCGTGAAATAAACGCGCGGTGCCGGGTCCATTCGCGTTCCAGCGTCCCCAAATGCCTTCGCCATCGTGCTGATCGCGAATCATAAGTTGATTCAACGTCGCGAAATCGAGTTCGAGCTGCCCACTGTCACGCAAAGCTTCGATCGTTTTGATAAACACAATATAAGTCGCACCCGAACAAAAACTCGGATACGGCGCGGTTGGGATGACGAAAAATTTTCCCGACTCAAAATGCGCAGCGGATTGCAATTTGATCTTGGCAAAGTGCGAGACGGAATAGTTGCCACCGCTTGGCATCTTCCGCATTTGCTCGAGGATTAAGCTGTTGAAGCCGGCGGCGGTTGCGGTCTGCGCAATGGCAACGACCCCCAAGACCGCCATTAGCTTCCGCATGGGCCAGAACTAAACGACAAATTCGGACTTGGGCAACGTTGTCATTGAGAAAGCCACCGCTACATTAGATCGACATCATGTTGCGATTCACCAAGATGAACGGCGCGGGCAACGATTTCGTTATGGTCGACAATCGTGCCGGCGAAGTTCGTTTACGCCCCGAGCAAATCGTTCGGATTTGCGATCGCCATCGCGGCATTGGCGCGGACGGGATTCTTTTGCTCGAGAGAGGCTCGAATGGCGCCGATTTTCGGATGCGCTATTACAATCGCGACGGCGGGGAGGCGGAAATGTGCGGAAACGGTGCTCGCTGTTTCGCGCGCTTCGCCAACAAGGTCGCCGGAGCGCCGGACAAAATCTCCTTTCAAACACCAGCCGGTTTGATTCGGGGAGAATTGCATGGCGAGTTGGTCACTCTGCAAATGAGCGAACCGAAAGATTTGCAGCTCAGCGTCGAACTCGTTGCCAACGGCGAAAAGGAGCGCGTGCACTTCATCAACAGCGGCGTGCCGCATGTTGTTGTGCCCGTTTCCAAGGTGGACGATGTCGATGTTCGCCGGAGGGGCGAAGCGATTCGACGCCACGAAATGTTTTCGTCGGCCGGCGCGAATGTGAATTTTATTGAGAAACGCGGCGCGCAGAAAATCCTGGTGCGAACGTTCGAGCGCGGCGTCGAAGACGAAACGCTGGCCTGCGGAACTGGCGTCGTGGCCAGCGCCCTGATTTTTGGTGCGACGGAAAAGGTTGATGGACCAATAAGCGTCGCCGTTCGCAGCGGCAGCGAACTGAGTGTCGGTTTCAAAAGAGCAGGGGACCAGTTTCGCAACGTGACGCTCACTGGCCCCGCGGAGTTTGCATTCGAAGGCACGATAGAAATTTGAGCTTTTCTGTCATTCCGACCGAAGTGGAGGAATCTCTTGCTATTTCTGTAGTCATCGGCTGCTCAGCACTGAAACAGTAAGAGATGTCTCGACTTCGCTCGACATGACAATTGGCTGAACGCCCGCTAAGGTTTGCGAAATGTTTCGCGGCACTTTTACTGCATTAGTCACGCCTTTCTGCAATGGAGATGTCGATCTTGCGACGTTCGAGAAATTAATCGAGGCCCAGATCGCCGCCGGAATCAGTGGAGTTGTGGCTGTCGGCACGACCGGCGAATCTCCAACGTTGACGCACGAAGAAAAGGAGAAGGTCATTCAACGCGCGGTGAAAATCGCGAATGGCCGCTGCCAGGTTCTCGCGGGAACGGGCACGAATTCGACCCGCGACACGATCGCAGCGACAAGGTTCGCCGAGAGAGCCGGCGTCGATGGTGCATTGCTGGTCGCGCCTTACTACAACAAACCAAGCCAGGAAGGATTGTTCCGCCACTTCAAAGCGATCGCGGACGCAACATCGCTGCCGATCATGCTCTACAATATTCCTGGCCGCTGTTCGGTGGATATCGGACCAGATACGGTCGTCGGGCTGGCGGAATCATGTCGCAACATCGTTGCGATCAAAGAAGCGAGCGGCAGCGTCGAGCGCGTGGGCGAATTGTGTCGGCGTTTGCCGAAAGAGTTCACGATCTTGAGCGGCGATGACTCATTGACCTTACCGTTCATGGCAGTTGGCGCAGTTGGAATCGTCAGCGTCGCTTCAAATTTGTTTCCGGCAGAAGTTTGCGCGCTGGTGCGCGCGTGCGAATCGGGCGATTTCAAATCGGCGGAAAGTTTGCACCGCAAAATGTTCTCGGTATTCAAAGATTTGTTTATCGAACCAAACCCGGTGCCGGTAAAAACCGCGCTCGGATGGCGTGGCGCGATGTCGGCCGAAGTTCGTTTGCCCCTTTGCGAAATGGCGGAAGCGAACCAGGCGCGTCTGCGCAGGACACTCGAAGCCTTCGAGAAAGCCAAATGAAATCTCCGCTGCGCGTGACGCTCATCGGGGCGCGCGGTCGAATGGGTCAGACGATTGTCGATCTTGCCAGAAGCGACCCGAAGATCGACATCGTCGCGCGGTGCGATTTAGGCGATGCAATCGGGCCGGCGATCAAGAATTGCAACGTTGCGATCGATTTCAGCAATTCGAGCGCGATCAAAGAAATCTGCGGCGCAGCGTTGCAGCATCGGAAAGCGCTCGTGATTGGGACGACCGGACATTCGGCAGAACAGCGCGCGTCGATTGAAAAGACCGCAAAATCGTTGCCAATTGTTTTCGCGCCGAACTTCAGCGTCGGAGTGAACGCGCTGTTCGCTTTGACACGCCGCGCGGCTGAAATCTTCGGTTCCGAATTCGCGCCCCAAATCGTTGAGACCCATCACAAGATGAAAAAAGATGCCCCGAGCGGGACTGCAAAAACGCTCGGCGAGATTTTGAAAGAAGTGCTGAAGACCGAAATTCCGATTGAATCGATCCGCGAAGGCGATGTCGTTGGCGAGCACACCGTCACTCTCGCCGGACCAAGCGAACGTCTCGAGTTAACGCACCGAGCCGACAGCCGTGAAATTTTCGCTCGCGGCGCGTTGCGTGCGGCGCAGTGGATCGTTGGAAAGCGGGCGGCGCTTTACTCAATGCAAGACGTGCTCGGGATTTCGCCCACGAAATGAGGATCGGCATCGCGCTCGGTTCGAATCTGGGCGATCGACTGGCGAACTTGCGCGCAGCGCGAGAGGCGATCGTTCATCTTACCGCAACCAAGCCGTCCGTTCTGGTGTCGCCGGTTTACGAAACTGAGCCGGCTGGCTGTGAGCCCGGCGCGGGCAAATTCCTCAATGCGGTATTGGAAGTCGAATACGACGGGGATCCAACGGAGCTTTTGCAGAGGCTGATTCGAATCGAAGAATCGCTCGGTCGGGACCGCAATCATGCCCGCAATGTTTCGCGCAAGATCGACATCGACCTTCTCTATGCGGGCGACTTGAATGTCGAGAACGAGCGGTTGGAGTTGCCGCATCCGCGTCTGCATCAGCGAAAGTTCGTTCTTCAACCCCTGGCCGACATCCGCCCCGAGTTGGTTTTAGCTAACCAGACAAAGACCGTTTGCGAGCTGCTCGCACAGATCGAGGATTCGACTAAAGTGATCTATTTCGCGGAGAAATGGTAATGACGAATCTGGTCGAGAAATATCGTGAAATGAAGAACCGCGGCGAGAAAGTCACCGCGCTGACGGCTTACGATTATCCGACGGCGCGACTTCTCGACGAGAGCGGGATCGACATCATTTTAGTTGGCGATTCGTTAGGCATGGTCGTGCTTGGCTACGAAGATACAACGCTCGTGACACTAGAAGAGATGTTGCATCACACCCGCGCGGTCGCGCGCGGAGTTAAATCCGCGTTGGTGGTCGGTGATATGCCGATCAACACTTTCGAAACACCGGCCCAAGCCGTAGCCACGGCGAAACAATTCATCGGCGCCGGCGCGCAAGCGGTGAAGTTGGAGGGCGGCGTTAGTCACGCCGCGCATATCGAAGCGATAACTGATGCCGGAATTCCGTACATGGCCCACATCGGAATGCTGCCGCAACACGTGCGCGAGCAAGGCGGCTATAAAGTGAAAGGCAAAACGCAATTGGAAGCTGAAGCGCTGATTGCAGACGCGCGCGCGGTCGAAAAAGCGGGCGCGTTTTCTGTTGTGCTCGAGATCGTGGTCCCGGAGATCGCGAAACAAATCACAAACGCGATTGGTATTTCGACGATTGGGATCGGTTCGGGCGAACAATGCGACGGTCAGATTTTGGTGACGCACGATTTGATCGGCCTGTTTCCGTGGTTCACGCCGAAATTCGTTTCGCCGGAAGTGCGCGTGGCCGATGAGATTCGCAAGGCGGCGCGTGCTTTTATCGAACGAACGCGCGGAGCACCTCCGATGTCTAAGCAGCCGGAAGTTTGACAACCATTCAGCGCTAACGGTGTTTAACTAAGGAATGAAAAGCGTAACGACGAGAATCTCCGATTTCGATGACATCGACGATATCGAACACGAAGCGCTATTGACCGGCAGCCCGGAGCGAAGCTGGATCTGGTTCGGCTTGATCGTGTCGCTGTGCCTGCACATCACGCTCTGCATTTATTTTTATCGGACACGATTTCAATCGGTCGATGCGGTCTTTACCGATCTACAGCAGCCAATGACGTTTAGAGTCAAAAACGTCGATATGAATCAGATCGACACAGCGAGCGGCGATCAAATGAATCCGGCGGCGAAACCGAACCCCGACGATACGAAGGAGCAACAGCCAGACGAAAAGAAATCGTTCGACAAACTTTTGCAGGAAATTCAGGCAACAACCGCGATGCCGGACGATATGAGCAATGTCTTGCCGGACAAACCAAAAGTGGACCAGGCAGACGTTACTTCGGTCATGAACGAGATCGAACGCAGCGCGGCGCAAACTCTTTCCACGAATCCGAACGCGACGCATGAGCAATCGGTCTTGAATGAAAGCTCGGTCTCAGGCCGACCGCAGCCGGCGCTGAGCGGAACTGAGCTCGCGACGAGCACAATCATCAAACGTCCAAACACTTTTACGAGTAAACTTCCGGGTGACAGCGCCGGCCCGAACAAGAAAGGTGCACCCGGCTTTAGCGATCTCGATCAATTGCTCGCGCAAAAAGGTCCGCTCGGTTCGGGAACGAAGATTCGAATGCCGGAGGACCAACTTTTTGGTTTCGACAGCGCTGAATTACAGCCGGGCGACATTTTGCGAAAACTTGTCGACCTTTTGAAACGCAATCCGAAAGCGACGTTCACGATTGAAGGCTACACCGATTCAATCGGCACGTATGAATACAATCTCGACCTGAGCCAGCGCCGCGCCGACAACATGAAGCAATATTTAGTGCAGGCTTTAGGCATTGACCCATCGAACATTGATGCGCGCGGGCGGGGATCGACGAAATTTGTGGTCCCGCCGCGCCCAGTGGCTCCAAGTGCGTCGCAAGCCGAATTCGACGTTGAGATCGAACGCGAACGCTCGAACCGGCGGGTCGAGGTCACGATCAATACCAACGCGCAGTAGCTACCAATTTTTGATCCACTGATTCGCATTCGCATCAGTGGAATTCGCCGTGCTCCAAAAGTCGAAGGTTGGATTGTAACCCTTACTCGAGTCAGCTTGGTAAGCCGTCGAATAGCCGTAGCTGTTTCCAAACGGGTCGCGAATATAAGTGACGGGGTTCACATTGCCGTTTGCGTCGCGAGTTCCACCGAGCATTTGCGGCTTAAAGGTGAAATAGCTTCTTGCGCCAGCGATCGCCGTTTGATCAGCATTTAAGCCACTAAGTTGTGTGAACAGGAAAAGGCTCGCGTTCTGATAAACTGACTGAGACGCGTCTGTGTTGCTCTTGGCGTTCAAAGTATCGGTGTATTGGTTTGTCGCATCTCGCGGATAAATTCCGTTGTCGGCTTTGTAACTTTCAAGCGCCGCCGACATGGCGGCGATTTCGGTTTCGGCGCGAGAACGCGCGCCTTTTTTCTGGACGTAACCGACCGTGCTTAGGATCAAACTGGCCAAGATGATAATGATCGCGATGACCACGAGCAGTTCAATGACGGTGAACGCGCGCAGAACAGCGCGTGTTTCGTAACGCACCGTTTTAGTCATTCCGAGCGGAGTAGAGGAATCTCTCGCTATTTCGGAAATATTTAGAGATGTCTCGACTTCGCTCGACATGACAGCGGAATAAAACGCCTCTACACCTTAAATCCTTGCGCTACGTTTGCTGTTGCAACTCCTGGATGATGCTGATCAACGGCAAGAACAGGGCGATTACAATCGTTCCGACTACGACCGCGAGAAAAACAATCATGATTGGCTCCAGCGCCGCGGTCATGGCTGCGACTGAGTTGTCGACTTCGTCATCGTAAACATCAGCGATCTTCAAAAGCATCTCGGGAAGCTGGCCGGTTTCTTCGCCGACGTCGATCATGCTAACCACCATCGGCGGAAATGCAGCGCTGGCTTCAAGCGGCTGGACAATGGATTCGCCTTCTTTGACGCTCTCGTGGACCTGGCCAATCGCGCGCGCGATGACCATGTTGCCGGCAGTTTCGCGTGTAATGTTGAGCGCTTGCAAGATCGGCACACCGCTAGTGACGAGCGTTCCGAGCGTGCGCGCGAAACGTGATACTGCGGTTTCCCGAATGATATCGCCAAAAAGAGGGAAACGAAGCTTTACGGCGTCGATTGTCGATTTTCCGCGCGGAGTGCGGTTAGCAAATTTATAACCGGCGACCGCGGCGAAGATCAGCGCGAGGATCACGAGCCAATGACCTTGC
>WNGK01002215.1_pt1 | contig 21091 bp, 16 predicted proteins | sample 5400601 | NCBI WGS metagenome assembly WNGK01 (sample SAMN13153376, study PRJNA577476) | soil metagenome | isolation source: 60 cm soil or saprolite under Garry oak tree replicate 1 | place: USA:California | collected 2016-06-15
CGGCGGAATCCCAGCATTGCTGCTGCCAGCAAAACCATGACGGTCTCGATTCCAAGCGTATCGGCAATCACGCCAGCAAAAAGCAGGACGGGGATCGAGCCGGCATTATACAACATCGACTGGAAGGAAAACACACGCGCTCGCTCCTCCCGGGGCGCGTGCTCCAGCATCACCGATTGCGAAGGAATATTCACCATGTCCAGCGCTATCCCCATGACAAACGTGATCGCAGCCACCAGGAAGAGGACCCCCTCGGCAGGGAGTGTGAACTGCAACCAGATGAAACGACCCACGGGTATGAGTATCAAACAAGCAGCACTGCACAGACTCCCCAGGGCGATGGTGCGGTCCTTGCCCAACCGCCGCGTGAAGGAGGGCATAAGCAGTCCGCCGAGCACCAGGCCGACACCCGCCGGCGCGAATATGATGGGCATCTCCTGGACGGGCCGGTGCAAGACATTGACGACAAATGGTCCCACCAGTTCGCCGATCACCAGCAGCCAGATGCCGACGAATGAGATCTGTAGTATGGCCAGCATTAACTGGCGATCCTGGCGAATGTAGGCCCACGCTTCTCTCACGTCGTGTTGTGTCATCCTCCACATCTGCTTCCCAGGCAGCCGGGGCAACTCCTGCTCTGCGCTTTGCTCTTGCTGCAAAGCCTGCCGGGGAATCACCAGGATCAGCAAGGTACAGATGACGTAGCCAATGGTGACAATCGCGAAGAGGATATCAAATGATTGGACCTCCACCTTCATAAAGCCGAGGGCAAGTTCAAATGGGGGAAAGAGTGCCGTAATGAGCCCACCCACGACCAAAAAACCAAGGGCTTGCGCTAAGGTGAGGGTGATGTTGAACAGCGAGAGCGCAGGCACCAGGTCGTTCCTGCTCACGAGCAAAGGGATGGACGAGGCCTCGGCTGGCATAAAAAACTGTGTGATCAGGGAGATGGCAAATGCCAGGAAGAAAAGTGGAACGACTGAATGAGGGTTCAAGAGTAACGCTAGCACCATAAGACCCGTGGCCACAGCTCGAGAGGCATTGCTGGCCCACAGGACGAGTCGCTTATCCAGATAATCGACGTAGACTCCTGCAATCAAGCTAAACGGCACGGCAGGCAGCGTAAACGAGACGATGGCAAGGCCGACCAACAGCGTTGAGTGGGTGACCGCCGTTACCTTGGCGATGACACCGTAATTGGCCGCGTTAAAGACGATCTGTGACAGCAGTTGTGCTAACCAGAGCAGTAAAAACGAGCGATTCTTCAACACACTGCGAAATGAGCCTGCCCGTGTATCCTCCCCAGGTAAGAGAGAAGTGGCAAGCATCTTCTCGTCGCTGTGTTCTGTCTTCATGTAGCTCCTTCTAGCGCTCTCGTGTACTATTTCTCTCTATCTTAACCGATATCACGACAGAAATGCCAGTTTTCCGGCTCGTAAGACATAGTGATAGCGCTCCCCCTCCCAGAAGAGTCTTATGGTGAGTATATTGTACCCGCTCACACACTGTCAAACGATGTTGCTTTTTCCGAAACTTCCATTGACATTTCCCCCATCTGCTGCTATCCTTAAAACATACAAGTTTACACAGACTGACCCGCGTTGAGCGAAAATAGTATGAGATTGGCAGCCAGCAGCGATCCGAAGCCTGGTGAAAGTTCGGAATGGATACGCCTTCTCAGAACGCCTTCGTGAGCGGCTGGCCGAAGAAAGCCTGCATGGACCAATGGATATGGAAGAAAGTTCCAAACGCAGGCAAGTAGGAGCAGGTGGGTGGTTCCCATGCAGCGCAATAACCAGGAAATAAGTGGTCACCGTCATCTCATCACAAAGGTGTGAAGGAGATGCAATGTAGCAGATAGTGACAATCAGGGTGGCACCACGGGAGCAGAAACATAGCTCTCGTCCCTTCAATGTTGTTCGTTAGGAAGGGACGAGGGTTTTTTATTGCCTTTGCCCTTTCCGAATCAGAGTTCGTTGAAGGAGAATAATTATGACGAAGCTCTGGCAAAAGGGTTATCATTTGAACGAGCAAGTGGAGCGCTTCGAGGCTGCGCAGAACAGCGTACTCGACGCTCGCCTGATCCGCCATGATGTATGGGGATCGCTTGCCCACACGGCCATGCTGGCGAAAATCGGCGTGCTCACGGAGTCGGAGCATAAGGCATTGAAGGATGCCTTATGCAGCATTCTGCAGTTGGAAGCGACACACGAGTTCACTATTACGCTGGCCGATGAGGACGTACACACACGCGTTGAAAACTACCTGGTCACGGTGGCGGGCGCAGCGGGAAAGAAGATTCACATGGCGCGTTCGCGCAACGACCAGGTGCTGCTAGACCTGCGCCTATATGCTAAAGAGCAACTCCACAGTGTGGCGGCCACACTGTGTCATCTCTGCACAACATTGCTGTCGCTTGCTAGCAGGCATACTAATACTCCTATGCCAGGCTACACGCATATGCAGCGTGCCATGCTATCTTCGGTGGGTCTGTGGGCTGCTAGTTTTGGCGAGGCGCTGCTTGATGACGAGCAACTGCTCTCAGCAGCTTACGTTCTCAATGATCAGTCGCCGCTTGGTTCCGCTGCTGGCTACGGCGTTCCAATCCCCATCGATCGCCAGTATTGCGCCGACCTGCTCGGCTTCTCTCGCGTGCAAAACAACGTCATCTATGTACAGAATAGCCGCGGTAAAATTGAGGCAGCTATTGTGCAGGCACTGGCGCAAATTATGCTCGACCTGAGCAAGCTGGCGCAGGACATCTTGCTCTTTTCGACCACCGAATATGGCTTCTTCCAGGTGCCACAAGAACTCTGCACCGGCAGCAGTATCATGCCCCAGAAGCGAAACCTGGGAGTAATGGAGTTGGTGCGGGCACGCACTCAGACGATGCTGGCACTGCAGCAACAAATCCTGGGGATCGTAAGCGGTTTGCCTTCTGGCTACAACATGGACTACCAGGAGACAAAACGCCCCTTTATCGAGGCGCTGGATGTTGTGCAGGAGAGCCTGGAGGTGTGTACGTTGGTCGTCAGTGCCCTTGATACCAACACTGAGCGCCTGACAGCCGCCTGCACCTTTGAACTCTTCGCCGCTGACCGCGCCTACGAACTCGCCACCACTGCGAATTTACCCTTCCGTGATGCCTACCGCATCGTTTCGGCGGAGGTGGCAGCGTTACTCGATCGCCATCAACCCCTGCCAGTGGAAAGCCAGGAGCAGCTCGTCCAGCGCTTGACCGCACGCAGCCACCAGGGTAGTGCAGGCAACCTGGGACTGGCACAGGCGGATAGCCGGCTTGAAGAAGTTGAAGTGACATGGAAGAAACGTGCAGAAACCTTTACAGCAGCCATACAACAACTGGTAGCTACAGGTAATTCACAAACCATACAGGAAGGATAAGAACATGGCAACAGTTATACTTGCTTATTCGGGCGGCTTGGATACGTCGGTCGCCGTCCATTGGATAAAAGAACACTATGATCTGGATGTAATTACGCTCACCATCGACGTTGGCAATGAGCGAGACCTGCCTGCTATCGCTGCCCGAGCTGAGAAAATTGGCGCGATCAAAGCGCTGGTTGTCGATGGCCGTGCCGATTTTGTGCGTTACTTCGTATGGCCTGCCCTGCAAGCAGGAGCGATCTACGAGGGGCAGTATCCTCTTGCGACCGCTCTGGCTCGTCCGTTGATCGCACGCCTCCTGGTTGAAGTAGCGCGTGCAGAGGGAGCTGTAGCTGTAGCACATGGCTGCACTGGTAAGGGCAATGACCAGGTACGCTTCGATGTCTCGATTCAGACGCTTGCCCCCGACTTGAAAATCATTGCGCCAGTACGTGAGTGGAGCATGACACGCGACAATGAGATAGCCTACGCAGCCCAGCACTCTATTCCTATTCAGGTGACCAACGCCAGTCCGTATTCGGTCGATCAAAACCTGTGGGGACGGAGTATTGAGTGCGGCATACTGGAAGACCCCTGGGCAGAGCCACCCGAAGAGGTCTACGCATGGACAAAGAGTCCTGGACAAGCAGAACCGGCCTATGTGGAGATCACCTTCCAGCATGGTATACCTTTTGCGCTAAATGGCGAAGAGATAGATAGCGTGACGCTGATCGAGACCCTGAACAAACTGGCGGGGGAATATGGCATTGGACGTATCGACCACATTGAGAATCGGCTGGTCGGCATCAAGTCACGCGAGGTCTACGAAGCTCCTGGTGCCATTGTGCTGCATACTGCCCACCGGGCACTGGAGAGCCTGACACTGGGCCGCGAACAGGTACGTTTCAAAGAGGTAGTGGCCGCCGAGTACGCGCGTCTCATTTATAATGGCCAGTGGTATAGTGCGCTGCATCAAGATCTGGCAGCATATGTGCACAGTACGCAACGTTTTGTGAGCGGAGTGGTGCGCGTAAAGTTATCACCGGGGAATTGTGCCGTGGTTGGGCGCAAATCCGAGCACTCGCTTTATAGCCACAGCCTGGCAACGTATGACAGCGCTGATCAATTCGATCACAATGCTGCACTTGGCTTCATCAAACTATGGGGCTTGCCACTTACCACGCAGGCGCAGGCACAACTCTTGCCATCAATAGGTATAGAAGGGAATTTGCTGCAACAGGAGGATGTAAAATGGCTTTCGAATTGAAGAATAAGCACTTTCTAAAGCTAGACGACTTCACACCACAGGAGATCGGCTTTCTTCTGCAACTGGCGGCCGAACTGAAGACGGCGAAATACGCCAGAACAGAGATACAACATCTGAAAGGGAAGCAGATTGTCCTCATCTTTGAAAAAGACTCGACACGAACTCGCAGCGGCTTCGAGGTTGCAGCATTCGATCAAGGTGCCAATGTCACCTACATAGGTCCAGGGGGCTCCCACATCGGGAACAAGGAAACCATGAAGGATACCGCTCGTGTCCTGGGCCGGATGTATGATGGCATCGAGTATCGCGGATCTGCGCAGGCGCAGGTGGAAGAACTTGCCCGCTATGCCGGTGTGCCGGTATGGAATGGACTTACAAACGAAGCCCACCCTACCCAGGTCCTGGCCGACCTTCTTACCATGCAAGAACACGTACACAAACCTCTGGAGGCAGTTTCATTCTGCTTCCTCGGCGATGTTGGCTACAACATGGGAGATTCCCTCATGATAGGTGCCGCGAAGATGGGCATGGATATCCGCCTGGCGGGTCCCAGGCAATGCTGGCCCAGAGGGGCTCGTGTTGACCAGGCGCGTGCCATCGCCAGGCAGACCGGGGCGCGCATCACTTTAACGGAGGACGCCCAAGCAGCGGTCAGCGGATGCGACTTCCTTTACACCGATGTCTGGGTATCGATGGGCGAATCTTATGACCTCTGGGGCGAGCGCATCGAGCTGATGCTTCCTTACCAGGTGAACAGCAGGCTCATGGCCATGACAAATAACCCGCATACGAAATTTATGCACTGCCTGCCTGCGCTGCACAATGCAGACACGAAGGTGGGTAAGGAAATATACGAGCGCTATGGCCTGGAAGCATTGGAGGTCTCAGATGAGGTATTCGAATCGCAAGCGTCCATCGTCTTCGACCAGGCTGAAAATCGCCTGCACACCATTAAGGCAGTCCTGGTAGCGACGCTAGGAGATGAACCCTATGCGAGTCGTTATCCCTCTCGCAGGCAATCCACTGCCAGGTCGGGGGCAAATGCAGTGCCAGTCGCCGGCTGAGAAAAAATGACTTTAAAAACTGCGGGGGCAATAGTCCCGTGCACATGACCCAGAGCAAAGTTTTAGAACGGATATCCACATTGGTGCCAAAGAGCCATCCACCAGGGGACAGAACAAACAGGCCAGCTCAGATGAGCAGGCCGACGATAGGGACGCCAGCCGACCCAGCGGGGAGGATGGGCTTGCCAGAGCCGACCCAGCGACCAGCGCAGACGATAGAGGGGCGCTTTGACCCGCCAGAGCCGCCAGTCGGCTCGTTGGCACCACTGCTGCAGCAAGTGACAGCAGGCCATCCGCAGCGGCGGCCCAAGCATGGCCAACAGAGAGCCATAGGCCAGCGTCACCAACAAGAGCAGTTTGCGCTGCGCCTGCCAACTGCGCAGGCGCAACGATTCGATGAGTAGTTCGCATTTCTGAAAACGGAAACTTTCCTCGATTTTCCAGCGGCTCACATACGAGAAGACCATTTCCCAGGCTTGCGCGATGGTCTCGACCGGTTCATTGGTGAGCAGATACCACGGCTCACGTCCCCGGCCCTGGCGCACTACCACCAACCATAACGGCCCCTGATAGTCCGGGTGGCGCACCGGGAAAGCCAGCACCCGCGTGCTGCGATAGACCCGATCATGCGTGTCCCACAGCTGTCGCGCCTCTCCCCACGGGCGCTTGCCCCGCGCGATCTCCCAGGCTTTGCGCTCGCGCCCCTCTGCATCGATGAGTTTATTGCCTTTCTTCCAGCGCACCTCAAAGCGCAGTCGGTAGCGCCATAGCAGCCAGAGCCAGGGACCATGACCATAGCCGCGATCAAAGATGTGGCGCACCTGCCGCCCCCAACGCTGAGCCACCCGGCTCAATAAGCTCTCCTGGTGCTGACGTTGCTGCCCCGGCACGCCCTTGCGCCGTTCCCACCAGCGCATGGCCACCACCTGTGGTATCCCGCTTGCCCCCACCAGCAGGAGACTTTCCCACTCATAGCCGCGCACACTCACCGGGATGCGACTGGGTTGATTGTAGAGGCCTTTGCGGCTGCGCGCCAGGCGTCGCACACAGCTTCTGCGCACCGTCCCCAGGCCTTGCAGTTGCTCACTTTCCGGTTTTTCCACCACGAGACTCACCCAGATGCACAGCGGCGTTTCGCCGCGCTGCTGCATCTGCTGTCGGCTCTGCTCGGCTTCTTGCCACAACACCTCTTCGATCACTTCGGCCTCCCACCCCTGGTGATGTAAGGCATATTGCAGTCGCTGGGTACCGGCCTCGGCGTGGGCTGGCCCGCAGATGGCACTGCCCAGTTCGCTGGTGGTCAACGCGCAGCGACTTTGCACGATGGCGCCGACCGTGGCCATGAGATTGCCCACCACCCGTCGATCCACATAGGCGTCTAGCCGCTCCTGGTAGGGCCTCAGATACCTGGCCAGCTGCTCCGCCCAAAACTGGCTTTCGTCTTCTTCGCTGATGGCTGGCTCTTGCCGAGATATGTCATACTGAAAGGACATGGACACGACCTCCTGTGCTCACTGAAACTCGTCTTTTGTTTCTCAGTGTACCTCCGAAGGTCGTCTCTTGTCTCCTTTTCCCCCTCTCTTTTCCTCTCTGCATACCTGTTCTAAAACTTTGCTTTGGGTCATGTGTATCTTTTTGCAGTGTTTGCGCCTGGGGGCATTTCCGCTGGAAATGCCCCCAGGCGCAAACACTGCAAAAAATCTTTCCGGTCGCCGAAGGCGACCATGCTCAAGGACCAACCTGCTCGGTTGAACGAGAGTATGCCCCCACAGTTAAAATGGCCTTGACAGCAGGAGGATAAGGATGCCATATCCACCCATCTATGATACTATAAGGTTACCATATGCATCTCCGTACCGGAGGAAGCATATTTATTAGCCCTGAAAAAGGAAAAGAAGTATCATGAATGACCGTATCAACAAAGATGCACATCCCTCCCTTGAGAGTCTGCTGTCAGGCTTGAATCGTGACCAGTTGCAGTCTCTCCTGCTGAAGTTAGGCGAGCAAGAACCCTCCCTCAGGGAGGCCATTGAGAGGCAGGTTGCGCTGCTGCATACCTCTACGCCGAAGGCTGTTCCTAAGCCACATATTACTGTGGATCCGAAGGTGGTGCGACGGCAAGTCCGTTCTATCATTCACAGCCTGGATCGCATGCGTAGCTCTGAGGCTTACTTCCAGATTGGCGCGGTAGTCAACGAGATAGGACAACTCGTCGATCAAGCCTGGGAGTTGATCAAGGCTGACGATGGGCGCCAGGCGCTCACTGTACTTGAGGCCATCACAGGAGAATACCTGAGCGAGTGGGAAAACCTGGACGACTCGGATGGCGAGGCAAGCGGGTTTTTCAGTGATCTCGGGACAGCCTGGACGGAAGCGATTTTGAGTGCAGACCTGACCCGCGAGGAGCGAGAGAAATGGGCTGACCGGCTGGCTGCCTGGCAAGAGGAACTCGATAACTACGGCGTCGATGAGGCCTTTGACGCGCCGCAGACCGCGGCCCTCGACGGCTGGGACTATCCCCCACTCCAGCGCATTTTGCAGGGCACCATTACCGAACAAGGAGCCTGGGAGGGTGAAGCTCCAGATTATGCCGATGATCTGACAGAGGCCCGGCTCAACATCCTGGAGCGGCGCGGGCGCTGGCAGGAATATCTCTACCTGGCTGAGGCGGAGGGACAGACCCAGGAATATGTCACTATGTTGGTGCGCCTGGGACGCGTAGAAGAAGCCATCTCTTATGGACAGCAATACCTGGCAACGTCCGAGGAAGCATTGGCCCTGGCCAGGGCCCTCTATGAGCATGGTGAGCGCGAACAAAGTTTACAGATGGCCGAACATGGGCTGACTCTTCAGGGACCCAGGGCATCCCTTGCCAAGTGGCTGCGGGACCAGGCATTGTCGATGGGAGAGAAGACACGCGCACTCACTGCTGCTGAAGTGGCCTTTCGCGATGAGATAAGCCTGGAGAATTACCTGCAGGTCGTTGAGATCGCCGGGGAGCAATGGCCTGAACGACGAAATGCGCTCCTGGATCATGCCCGCCACACGCAATCGTACTATTCCCAGGGGCAAATAAATGTGTTCCTGCACGAGGGGCTGATTGACGATGCCATCGCGGCTCTGGAACCCCACGCTAGCCATACGCTGGTGGAGCAAGTAGTGAATGCTGCCCTGGAGTCGCAATCACACTTCGATTGGGTGATCGAGGCCAGCCGGAAGCAAGCGGAGTATATCATGAACGGAGGCAAGGCAGAATACTACTATTCAGCAGCCAGCTGGCTGGCGAAAGCACGCACAGCCTATCGTGCAACCGGTCGTGAAAAGGATTGGCAGGCATACCTCGGTGAACTTCTGACTCAGCATGGACGCAAATACAAATTGGTCCCGATGCTCAAGGCTCTGCGGTGATGCTTCTGATGGAAGTTTCCTCTAAATGTAAAAGGAGCAGGCTATGAAACTCATCAAAATCATTGTAGAAAAACATGTGGACGGTTATGTGACTTATCCATTGGGATTGAAAGGCGCTGTTGTCGGAGAGGGCGATACCTATGAGGAGGCACTTGCCGACGTGAAATCAGCTATACAATTTCATCTTGAGACCTTTGGTCCCGATGTCTTCGATACGGATGCTCCTGTCTTGGAAGCTTTTGTAGCTGAAACAGGAGTGGCTCTCTCGTGACTCATTTCCCTGTTGATGCTCCTAAGGTGAAAGTCATCAAGACATTTGAATTGCTCGGATTTTCCCTGGTAAGAGAACGAGGGCATATTGCAATGATTCGTGAGAACGCTGACAATGATGGTCAGGTGGACGACTCTAGAGGGCGGTTGATGGTCGCAACATGGGTACGGGAAGCATTTGACCTGGATATCGATTGGCACGCCGATGATGTGACCGATAGTGAGGACCCTGACGATTTACTGCTTGTCCTGGAAGCGGATACCATCTGCCGCAACCATCGAGGGCTATAGGGAGATACGTCAACTTGCGCAACAACAGGATCGCTGGGAAGCTGTACATGAACCTTTCGCAAAGAAGGAGGCAATCTTCATGGCTTACCAAATGACTATCACCTTGACTGACCAGGAATACCAGGTGCTGGCCGCAGAAGCGGCCCGAAGAGGAGAGCCGCCGGAAACGCTTCTGCGCGACCTGATTCAGCATTTACAGTCAGCTTCTTCAGAAAAACGCCCAATGACAGGACGCGAATTGGCCGAGAAGTTGTATCGCGAGGGAAAGCTTACCAGCCTTGCGACACAGCGCTCACTGAGCAAGGAAGAGCAAGAGGAGCGCGAACGACTCGTTCAGCAGTTAGCGGGTGGCAAACCTGCCTCTCAAATGGTCATTGAGGATCGAGGATCCTATTGATGGCTACTTATTTAGCCAGCCAACTGGCGACGATCCACAACGCGCTTTACTTTGCCTTCACTGCGCGGAAGATGAAAGGGCTCAGCAATCAGCACATGCGCTTGCAACCCCAGTGCCTGGCGTAGATCTTCGGTCACGCTTGCTTGCAGAGCGCCAATGGCTTCACCTCCCTTGTCATGAAGCGCTTCATCCATCTCCACCTGCACTTCAAGTTCATCCAGTTGATCACGCTGCCGGTCGACGAGAATCTGGTAGTTGCTTGTCAGACCTGGATGGGAGAGTAGAATCTGTTCGATCTGGGTGGGAAAGACATTGACGCCGCGCACGATAAGCATATCGTCTGTCCGACCCCGTACGCGCTGCATCCGGACGGACGTTCGACCACAGGGGCAGGCGTCGTGGAGCAAGGCCACACGATCACGCGTGCGGTAGCGCAGCAGCGGCAAGGCTTCGCGCGTCAGGCACGTGAAGACCAATTCGCCGGCTTCGCCATCTGGGAGACGCTTGCCGCTCTCAGGGTCTATCACCTCCGGGTAGAAGTGATCCTCGTTAATATGCAATCCCTGGTGCTGCGAACACTCGGCGGCCACACCTGGGCCAATCACCTCGGTCAGCCCATAGATATCGAACGCCTCGAGGCCAAAGCGCTCCTCGATCTCGCGGCGCATCCCTTCGGTCCACGGCTCTGCTCCGAAAAAGCCCACGCGCACTTTCATACGGCTGCGCAGGTCGACCCCCTCTCCGGCAGCGGTCTCAGCAACGACCAGGGTATAGGACGGGGTCCCGCCAATGGCCGTGACCCCGAAATCTTCCATTAACTGCACCTGGCGTCGCGTCAGGCCGCCACTGATAGGGACAACGGTTGCGCCAATGAGTTCCGCGCCAATATGCGCACCAAGCCCGCCAGTAAATAACCCATACCCGTAAAAGTTCTGGAAGATATCATCAGCAGTCACGCCGCCAGCTGCGAAGGTGCGGGCCATCACTTCACCCCACATCGCCATATCGGCCCGCGTGTAGCCACTAACAACAGGCTTGCCTGTCGTGCCGCTCGAGGCATGCAGTCGCACTACTTCCTTCAACGGCACGGCGAAGAGCCCGTAGGGATACGTTGTGCGGAAATCATCTTTGACTGTAAAGGGGAGACGTTCGATAACATCGAGCGCCCGGATGTCATCAGGGTGCACGCCGCCCTTTTCTAGCGCCTGCCGGTAGAACGGCACCCTTTCATAAGCGCGTGTCACCTGTTGCCGCAAGCGCTGCGTTTGAAGAGCAGTCAGTTCAGCCCGTGGCATCGTCTCTGCCTGGGAATTCCAGATGTATCCCAGGCTTTTTGTCACTGATTGATCCATAAGACATACCTTTCTCACATATCGATATGACGCAGAGCTTCCCTCCTATGTTATTCACCACCTTCGTCCAGGGGACGGGTGATTCAAGCACGAACTCCGGCCTTCTCTTCAAGCCAGGTAGGGTGAGCGATTCTCCAAGACACATCCAGCAAGAACCTTTCGGCCTGCAAATCACCCAACAGACGGCGGTCAAAGGTCAACGAGAGGTACACGCAAGAGCGGTAGTGAATCCCATCGCTTGCACCAACAGCGCGGAGCGTCACTGTGCCGACGCCCAGGATAACAGCCTGATCCTCATTGAGCATGGGGAGGGCAAGCAAGCCGGCCATACTACCAACATTGGTGAGCGTCGCGACTCCGCCTGTCACTTCATCAGGTCGCAGACGATGAGAACGGGCACGAGCAACGAGATCGGCCTGGGTGTGGGCCAGCGTATGTACATCTTGCTGGTCCGCATCGCGTATTACCGGGACAATGAGGCCATCCTCCAGCGCAACAGCAACCCCGATATGGACAGCATCTCTCGGCTCTCGCTGATTATTGCGTAATGCCTGTCGTACAGCAGGCCAGGAGCGCAGGCTTTGTGCCAGGGCATATAAGAAAAATGGCGTGTAGGTCAACGGGAAACCGAAGCTTTCCAACCATGCGTCACGCTCCTTCCTGTAGAATTGCTCTAGCTCAGTCACATCAGCCTCTACGACTGCGCAGCCAGTGGGGATCTGCCGGACGCTGGACATGCGCGCTGCCGTGGCACGGCGCAAACCAGTCAGAGGGATCACTTTATCTGATGGCGACGCCGGCATCGGTCGCGCACTGCTCCCTTCCTGTGTTGTTTGCTCCACAAGCTGAGAGGAGGATTCTGGTAAAGGCTGGCCTGGCCGAGCCAGGTGACGCTCGACATCCACCCGTGTAATACGGCTGCCAGGTGTATCAACCTGGGTCAGATCAATGCCATGCACTTGAGCGATACGTGCGGCCAGCGGGGAGGCACGTCTTGCCGGAGGCACAGGAGTAGTTTCTCCCGTTGCGGTTGGTGCCTCACGACTTCGAGGAGATGGCTCCTGCTCACCCTGGCTACGAATCCGGACCAGAGGGGTGCCTATCGGCACAGTTTCACCTTCCGTGACCAGCAGCTCACCCAATGTGCCGCTGGTCGGCGCTGTGAGCTCTGTCGTCACCTTGTCAGTTTCGATTTCAGCTATCGGCTCACCCGCCTGAACGACATCGTTGGCAGCCTTGAGCCAGCGGGCTACCGTTCCTTCCACGAGGGTGTCAGCGAGCCTGGGCATAAGCACGTCGGTTGGCATGGCAAACCTCTCTCAGCATATCGCATCCGGCACACAACCCCTATCGGTATGTCGTCTTGATCTATTTGGCAGCAATCGATTGGTGACTCGCCCGCTTCAGCACTGGGCGTCCGGTGCAGGATATCGTTCTAGAAATGTCTTGACGTGATTCAGAAACCGGCCAGCGGTGGCCCCATCCAGTACACGATGGTCCACACTCAAAGTCAGATACACGTGCGGGACGAATGCAAGACCTCGTTCCCGGGGCACGACCCGTTCGGATACGGCCCCCACCCGCAGTGCCGCCGCCTGGCCTGGCAGCACAGGTGGTACAGCGAGCAGCGCAGCTTCGGAGCCGAGATCGGTCAGTGTGAAGGTGCCTCCCTCCGGTGGCGTTGACGCAGGCGCCTCCTCCAGCACAGCCCCAACTGCCTGGGCCAGGCCTCGCAGGTTGCGGGTCTCCGCCTGTGCAATGATGCCACGCTTGAGTACATCACCATCAGCAACCTCGAGCAGGATATCCACACTTGCGTAGCGTCGGATACGATCACCTTGAAAAGCGCTGTTCACCTCTGGGAGTGCCACGAGCGCATCGGCGGCTGCCTGGAGCATGAATGAGGTCACAGAGAGCGCAGCGCCACGAGACCGGAACGCCTCCTTGTGCGCCTCTTGATAGACCATCACCCTGCTGAGGTCTACCTCGACGATACTGGAGGCCTGGGGGATCTCTAGCGCACTGCGTGTCCAGGCATCGAGCGAAGGCGTTGTAGCACTTGCCTGTGGCAGATTGGCACTTTCCCATTGCCGTACTCGCTTCGCGGCGAGCTGGCGAAGTGCGATGGCTATCTTGTCCCGATTAGGCAGCACGAAATCTTCCATAGGAGGGCTTACGGGTATGCCCCCGACATCTGGCGCGGTCACCCGGCAGACTGGCGCTTTCAGGACATCGAGAGCTTCTTCAGCAGCGAGCGCGGCAAGTTCAGCGCCAAAGCCCATCGTGCGTGTATCCTCATGCACTATACAGAGCCGTCCAGTACGCGAGAGCGACTCCAGGATTGTGGCGCGATCCAGCGGGAGCAGCGTGCGCAGATCAATCACTTCGACAGAGATACCTTCAGTTTGCAGCTGCTCCGCGGCAGCCAGCGATTCATGCAACATCATGCCATAGCTGACAAGGGTTACATCGGTGCCCTGCCGGGCAATCGACGCCCGGCCTATAGGTACGTGGCTATCTTCATCGGGCACCTCACCTTTAATCAGGCGATAGGTCCGCTTGTGTTCAAGAAAGAGAACGGGGTCAGGATCGCGGATGGCTGCAAGCAAGAGACCTTTCGCGTCGGCAGGAGTGCTGGGAGCCAGCACTTTGAGGCCAGGTGCATGCGTATAGAACGCCTCAACACTTTGCGAGTGATAGGGACCACCGCGGAAACCACCGCCGTAAGCAGTACGGATGACCAGGGGGCAGGACCAATCTCCGCCGGAACGATAGCGGATCTTCGACGCTTCCCCAAGAATATGATCGGCAGCAGCATGGATGAAATCGGCAAACTGGATTTCTGCAACCGGGCGCAGCCCTTTCATCGCCATGCCGACGGCAATTCCAGCGATGGAGAGTTCGGCCATGGGTGTGTCTATCACACGCTCCGGACCATAACGCGCCAGCAGGCCTTCGGTAGCGCGAAAGACGCCACCAAGTGCACCAATGTCTTCGCCCAGGACAAGGACCCGTGAGTCTCTGGCCATTTCTTCGGTCAAAGCGGTGCGAATCGCCTCAATCACGGTCATCTGTGGCATGGCTACACTTCCTCCGCATAGGTATAGAGGAGCGCGTCCTCTGGTGCTGGATCAGGAGCAGTCTCTACCCATACAACCGCGTCATCGACCGACGCAGCCACCTCGGCTTCGAGCGTCTCAACATCGGTCTGAGTGAGTACTCCGTTCGCCAGCAGTTCAGTACGGCAGCGTGGAATGGGATCGCGCGTGCGCCATTCTTCGACTTCTGCGCGGGAGCGATAGCGCGAATCGTCATCGTTGGAGGTGTTTGCTCCATACCGGTACACCTGGGCCTCGATGAGGCTGGGACCCTCACCACGCCTGGCACGCGCTGCGGCGGCAGCAACGCTACGATAGACGGCCAGCAAGTCCATGCCATCTATGCTCATGCCAGGCATCCCATAGGCCGCGGCGCGGACAGCGATGGTTGATACAGATGATTCGAGTGCCAGCGGCACCGACTGCGTGTAGCGATTGTTCTCACAGCAGAAGACGCAGGGCAGGCGATGAATGGCGGCGAAATTCATGGCCTCGTGAACTTCACCCTTTTGAGCGCCACCATCACCGTAGGCGATAAAGGTCACCGTGTCCTCGCCCTGGAGTTTTGCACCGTAGGCAACGCCAACGCCATGCGTGACCTGGTTGGGCTGTGGCCCCTGCAGTGTAAGGATGCGCAGCCGGTGAGAACCCCAGTGGACATACGGTTGGCGACCACGCGAACAGGGATCAGCTGCTCGTGCAAAGTAATTGGCGAGCACGTCGCGTGGCGTGAGACCAATGGCAAGCATCGCTGCAAGGTCCCGATAGTGGGGCGCGACGTAGTCATAGCCACGGCGCAGTGCCAGAGCATAGCCAGCGCTAACTGCCTCGTGCCCCCAGCATGGTACAGCGAAGTGCCCCTTTCCCTGGCGAATGAGTTGCCACATACGCTCGTCCAGGCGGCGAGCGAGCAACATCCAGCGGTAGGCAGCACGCAGTTCCTCAGTCGATGGATCAGCGATATCTGCCAGGTCCAGCGCGTCGTCCTGACGTTCAATCTGTGTGCTCATTACTCTTCCTCTTTACGCGCTTTACTGCGCATCTGCGCCTCGCGGTAGAATGCCATCACCTCCGCGTGCTCCGGCGAGCGCAGGCAGTCCTCCTGCGCAGCAACCATCTCTTCCATCAGCGTCGTGAGGTCCTGCTCGAAGGCCCTGTTGATCTGGCGCTTTGTGTGCCGCAGCGCCGTAAAGGGAATAGCCAGTAATTCCCCGGCCAGTTCCACCGCACGTTGCTCCAGATTATCAGGAGCAACCACTTCGTGAATGAGCCCCATGGCGAGACCTTCATGAGCATTGAAACGGTGACCGAGCAGGCAGAGGTACTTGGTACGGCTGGCACCAATGAGCCGGGCCAGACGCATTGGCCCCAGAGCGGCAACCACACCTTCTTTGACAGCGGGAATACTGAACACGGCATCGGTCGAGGCAACCAGCAAATCGCAGGCCACTGCAACTTGCAGTCCACCACCCAGGCAATAGCCCTGGATAGCAGCGATGGTGATGGCTTCAAGATTGGCAAGCGCAGTCACGCCATCCTCCCAGGTGGCGAACCATTCGCGGGTAAGAGATCCCTGAGCCAGCTCCTTGACATCAAGACCACTGCAGAAGGCGCGGCCTTCACCACTGACGATGACGACCCGCGTCTCTGCGCTTTGCGCCAGGTAATCCGTTGCCTTGACGAGGTCTTGCACCCAGGCCCAATTGGCGGCATTGAGGACCTCTGGACGATTGAGCCGTAATCGCGCCAGAGGACCATCCAACTCACAGCGCATGGTCTCAAGCTCTAAGCCTGGCATATTCTTTAAATCTCTCCTTCCCTTATAATTCTAGCATTGCTCATGCTGAGGCAGCCATCTTCGATTTATTCAAGACGCATGCTACGGTATCCAAACCAATCATACTACAAGAAACGACTGCACTAGCTGGTTAAACGCACCAGCGCCCTCGATATGTGGGCAATGTCCACTGCCAGCAAACACCTCCAGGCGGCCCTGGTGGGCGCGTTTGGCCTCTTGCGCGTGAGCGACGGGAATCACCGCATCAGCATCTCCCCAGACGACCAGCAGCGGGATGTTCAGCCCTGCCAGGGTGTCGCGTAGATCGATGCGCTGCTGACCATCACCGAAAGCGGCATGGGCGGTTGCAACCAGCGCCTCGTGTGCACCGGGCTGCATGCGCTGCTGGTAGAGCTGGTCTACCAGTGCCTGCTGAAGCAGACCAGCCTGGACGAAGAAATGTGTGAGTTCGGTGCGCAGGTTCTCTTGCGTTGGCTCGGAGCGCATCAAATCGAGCACGGTGCGATCAATTTCCGGCCCCAATCCGGCGCTATCGACCAGGACCAGTCGCTCTACCCGCTGCGGATAGCTTCCGGCAAAGGCAAGAGCTACTGCACCTCCGAGCGAGTGGCCGACGATGCTCACACGCTGCCAGTCTGGACCAAGTGCGTCGAGAAAGCGTGCCAGGAATTCGGCCAGTGCTGGCACGCTGTAGTCCGTGGCCGTTTTGGCGCTGCTGCCTGCACCAATGAGGTCAAGTGCGCAAATGCGGAACTGCTCGGCAAATGCGGGCAGGTTTAAGGACCAGGTAGCGAGCGAGCCGCCCAATCCGTGCACAAAGACAACGTGCGGTGCATTGACAGGTCCGGCGATCAGGCAGTGAGCTGCTAGACCACCAACGTCAATGTCCTTCTCCTCGACTTCTTCTGAAGAAGGCGCTGCTTTCGCTTCTCCGGCGGCACGCTGCACATCCTCGCGCCCAATCATACCCCCGGGTCCCGTACCAGCGACGACTGTCAGGTCAACGCCAAGTTCCTGTGCGAGCCGTCGTGCCGCAGGGGAGGCATTGACTCGTCCCCCAGGGCTGACCGGTGCCCGAACTCCAGTACGCATGCCGGTTGTCGCTGCTCTGGTCGTTGTTTGCTGCCTGGTCAGCATCTCAGCCTTCTGCCGCTTGATCTCGGCATCCTCGCGTATCAATGCCGCCACCTGTTCATCGGACAATTCCTCGTCCGGCGCCACAATGACGGCAATCGCTTCCCCGACTGAGGCATGCTGTCCCTCCGGTACCACGAGGAAGCGTAGAGTGCCTGTTGCCGGCGCTTCCACCTCGTTCGAGGCCTTCTCGCTCTCGATTTCCACAATCGGCTCGCCCTGCTGCACAGCATCACCGGGATGTTTTAGCCATTCGACGACAAGCCCGGTCTTCATCGCCAGTCCCCACTTGGGCATGCTTAAAATGATCGCCACGCTGCCTCTCCTCTCTGATTTTTTCTTTTTCGTGATGCGCTGTGCAGTGCTGCCCCTCCACCTCATCCTTGCAGGACGAGGTGGAGAAATGGCACTGCACAGCAGCTTCGAACCGCTATCCCATGATTTCCTGAACGGTGGCAACGATGCGTTCAGGGCTGGGGATATAGAACTGTTCGAGCGGCGGGCTGAATGGCACCGGTGTATGAGGTGCCGTGACCCGCTTGATGGGCGCATCAAGTTCGGTGAAAGCTTTGTCGGCAACGAGTGCGGCGATGTCTGTGGCGGCACTGCACCTCGGGTTGTCCTCGTCAACGATCACCAGGCGGTGCGTCCTGGCAACCGAGTTAAGGATAGTTTCCTCGTCCAACGGGGAAAGAGTGCGCGGATCAACAATCTCTACCGAAATGCCATCGGCTTGCAGCGCATCTGCCGCCGTGAGTGCCTGTTGAACCATGCGCGAGATGGCTACAATCGTGACATCGGTGCCTTCGCGCTTGATGTCTGCCTTGCCCAGTGGGATAATATACTCGCCCTCTGGCACCTCACCACTCATACCATAGAGCATCTTATTCTCGAAGACTACGACCAGGTCGTCATCGCGGATCGCTGCGGCCAGCAATCCCTTGGCATCTGCCGGAGTCGAGGGAATGACCGTTTTGATGCCAGGCATGTGAGTGAACACGGAATAGTGGCAGCCTGAGTGCTGACCGGCTGCGCCCATGCCTGCGCCAATCATCGTGCGGATGACCAGTGGACAGCTTGCCTTTCCACCAAACATATATCGAAGTTTGGCGCCCTGGTCGTAAATCATATCCCAGCAGACGCCGAAGAAGTCGACGAACATCAATTCCGCTATTGGACGCAGACCGGTAGCAGCTGCACCGACTGCCGCTCCAATAAAGCCTGCCTCGGTAATAGGAGTGTCGAGCACACGGTTGCGTCCGAACTCTTGAACCAACCCCTTGGTGACGCCGAGCACGCCACCCCATGCATCTTCGCTCTCAAAGTTGACGACACCCGCTCCTCCAGCGACATCCTCCCCCATCAAAATAACACGCGGATCGCGGCGCATCTCCAGCCGCATTGCCTCGTTGATCGCCTGAGCATAGGTCAGTTGGCGAATGGCGACAGCCATAATATCCCTCCTTTCATTCTTCGTTCACTGCTATGGATAGCTGACATAGACGTCTGTTAATGCTTCTTCGGGGGCTGGCAGAGGGGCTGCTTCACCAAATTGCCAGGCACTATCAATACGCTCCTGCACTTGCTTATTGATAGCATCCAGTTCCTCCTCTGGGGCAATATTGCGCTCTACCATGAATCTCCGCAGTCCCAGGATGGGATCACGACCACGATAAAATTCTAGCTCGTCTTTGGTGCGGTACATAATGGTATCACCCTCAAAGTGCCCATAATAGCGATAGGTCTTGCACTCAATCAAACTGGGGCCTTCGCCACGCCTGGCACGTGCAATAGCCTCTCCTGCCGCCTCGTAGACCGCGAAAACATCCAGTCCATCAACACTTACACCAGGCATGCCATAACCTGCGGCACGGTCGGCAATATCGCGGCAGCTCATGTGGTAAGTGACGGGCGTAGATTCGGCGTAGCCATTGTTCTCAGCCACAAAGATGACCGGCAGTTTCCAGATGCCAGCGAGGTTAAGTCCCTCATGAAAGGTGCCCTGATTGGCGGCGCCATCACCAAAGAAGCAGACGGCGACCTGACCTTTGCCATTGGTCCTGGCAGTCAAGCCAGCCCCTACGGCAAGCGGGAAACCACCACCGACAATGCCATTCGCACCGAGCATCCCTTTATGTACGTCGGCAATGTGCATCGAGCCACCTTTGCCACGACACGCCCCTGCCTCGCGCCCAAGCAATTCCGCTACCATCTCACGGATATCCACACCCTTCGCAATACAATGGCCGTGACCCCGGTGATGGCTGGTAATGAAATCGTCATCGGTCAGGTGGGCACAGACACCAACGGCAACCGCCTCCTCACCGGCATAGAGATGCACGAAGCCAGGAATTTTGCCAGCCGCAAATTCCTTGCCTGCCCGATCTTCAAACTGGCGGATCGTCTCCATCTGCTCATACAGGCGCAGCAACAGAGTCCTGTCCAATGCCTGTATACTGCTGCCAACATTCTGAATGGTCATAGTTGCAAACCCTCCTTCTCACTAGAGACAAAGATAGACCGGCTAAGAAGACACCACCTAAATAACAAACGACATCCTAACGACGGAAGTGCCCCGCGTGTGCTGCTCCCTCCAAAGCAGCAGGGACATCGACAACAAAAGGGCCATCGGCACAGAGGCGCACCTCTACAACCGAGGTCACAGGGATTTCTATCTCTCGTTCGCCGTCCAAAGCAACTGTTCCAGTGCCGGGTCGGAACTGCACGACATCATCAACCTGCAACTTGCGAGTTTCTCTCACACCTACCCACTTGACGATACCGGGTGCGAGGGCAGCCATCACCTCCCGACCTCCATCTCCCAAAACGATATGCATACCTGCCCGTTCGCTCACCTCAACAGTCGAGTTCTCCTTACAGGTCGGCTGAGCGAAGCTAGAAGCGGCAACTTCGTTGCCAGCCTGGATTTGTGCCGAGAGGAGTGCACCGCCAAGAGCGGAGAGGCCAATAGTAGCCGGGGCTATTCGTGAGAGCACCACTTCACGTACAAGCGATAGATCCCAGATGGCTCGTGAGCCCACAAAAGGCTGTTCGGAGACGACGACATCGACCAGCGCACTGTCTATTGGCGTGCCATTAACCAGAATCTCCAAACGGGGTGCGCGCTGTAGAGCTTCTTTGCCAGCACAATCTCTGGCAACCAGTCCGGCAGCCACGCCCGCCACCGTTCCTTCCAGGAAGGTAGGAAAGACATTGTTGGTGCCCGTTGAAATAGGGACAAGAGGCACTGTGCCGCATCCCTTAGCCACAACACGATTGGTACCATCACCCCCAAGCGTGATGATACAGCCGGCATCCAACTCAGCGAGCAACCGGGCTGCACGAGTGGAATCGGCGCTGGTACCCAGCACAGGCATTTCCAGGGGTGAAGCTTCAAGCTGTAAAGGGTGTCCATGTAACCCGGTGATGGCACGAGGCAAAATGCCGAAATCGTGTTCCGGCATATACGCTACGCGCCGAATGCCCACAGCTTCCAGGCCCAGCAGCACGCGACGCACAATCGCCGTCTTTTCGTTATTGTCGAAGACGGTGCCATGAGCAACAAGTCGACGAATGTCGCGCCCGGACGCCGGATTGGCGATGATGCCTACGAGAGGTGAAGACATAA
>WNGK01002518.1_pt1 | contig 21086 bp, 19 predicted proteins | sample 5400601 | NCBI WGS metagenome assembly WNGK01 (sample SAMN13153376, study PRJNA577476) | soil metagenome | isolation source: 60 cm soil or saprolite under Garry oak tree replicate 1 | place: USA:California | collected 2016-06-15
CGTTGCGATCCTCGGCGGGGGCATGGGCGGATATCCCGCCGCGATCCGGGCCTCCCAGCTCGGCCTCAAGGTCGCGCTGGTCGAGTCGGACAAGCTCGGAGGCACCTGCCTCCACGTCGGATGCATCCCGACCAAGGCGCTGCTGGAGTCCTCGGATCTGTACCACCGCGTGGCGGTCCGCGGCCAGGAGTTCGGCATCGCCGCGGAAAGCGTCGCGTTCGACTACCCCCGCATCGCCGCCAGGCGCGACGCCGTCGTGAACCAGCTGTTCAAGGGCGTGCAGTACCTGATGAAGAAGAACAAGGTCGAGGTCATCGCCGGCAACGGCCGAGTACGCGACCGCGGCACCATCGAGGTCGGCGCCCAGCAGATCAAGGCCAAGAACCTGATCGTCGCCACCGGCTCCACGGTGAAGTCGCTGCCGGGCATCGAGTTCGACGGCCAGTACATCGTCTCGTCCGACCACCTCACCCTTTCGGACAAAGTCCCCGAGTCGATCTGCATCATCGGAGCGGGCGCAGTTGGTGTGGAGTTCGCGACGCTGTTCAACCAGCTCGGCGTCAAGGTCACCCTGCTCGAGGGGCTCGACCGGCTCGTGCCGCTCGAGGATGAGGACGTGTCGAAGGAGATGCTGAGCGCCTTCAAGAAGGCAGGCATCGACTGCCGTGTCGGAGTGAAGGTGAAAGGCGCCAAGAAGGCCCGGGACGGCGTCAGCGTCGACACCGAGCAGGGCGAGGTCTGGGCGCGCCAGCTGCTGGTGGCGGTCGGACGCGCGCCGCGGTCGAAGGAGATCGGGCTCGAGCAGGTCGGCGTCACGACGCATCCGAATGGATTCATCAAGGTGGACGAGTGGATGCGCACTTCGGCCGAGGGCATCCATGCCATTGGCGACGTGATCGGCGGCTACCTGCTCGCGCACGCCGCGTCGCACGAGGGCATGACCGCGGCCGAGGACATCGCGGGCCAGCGCGTGGCGCCGATGGACCAGACGCTGGTGACGCGCTGCACGTACTCACACCCGCAGATCGCGTCGGTCGGCCTCACCGAAAAGCAGGCGCGCGACGCGGGCCGCGAGGTGAAGGTCGGCAAGTTTCCCTTCACCGCACTTGGCCGCGCGATCATCCACGGCGAAACAGCCGGCTTCGTGAAGTTGGTCGCTGACGCGAAGAGCGGGTCACTCATCGGCGCGCATGTCGTCGGGGCGAGCGCCACCGAGCTCATCGCCGAGCCCGCGCTGACCCAGCTGTTCCAGGGCGATGCGTGGGAGCTCGGACGGAACATTCATCCGCATCCAACCCTGAGTGAGGCGGTGATGGAGGCGGCGCTCGCTGTGGACGGGCACGCCATCCACATCTAGCTCAGCGATGGCCCAGACCGTCAAGACAAAAGGCTCGGAGTTCGCGCCTGACTGGCGTTTCCAGCAGCCGGTCGACTGGCGCGACACCGATATTGACGAAGCAGCGCTCAGGCAGTGGTTCAACTACATGCTGCTTGGCAGGCAGATCGACTACCGGTTCCAGGTACTGAACCGCCAGGGACGGGCGCCCTTCATCATCTCGTGCGCGGGCCACGAGGCAGCGCACGACTGGCTGGCTCCCTACTACCGCGACGTCGTGCTCTGCATGCGCATGGGCATGACGCCGCTCGACCTGATGCTGGCTGTGCTGGCCAAGCCCGCCGATCCTGCATCGGGCGGCAAGCAGACGCCGGGCCATTTCTCCGACTCGCGCCTGAACATCACCTCGGGCGGATCGCCGGTGGCGGCGCAGATGGTGCGCGGGGCCGGCGTGGCCTACGCGCTGAAGATGGACGGGACCGACAAGGTCCTGATGACCTGCTACGGCGAAGGCGCCGGTTCTGAGGGCGACGCGCACGAGGCATTCAACTTCGCGTCGATCTACAAGCTGCCCGAGATCTTCGTGTGCGAAAACAACGGCTTTGCGATCTCGACCCCGATGCGCAAGGAGTACGCGATCGAGCACGTCGCGCAGCGGGCGGCCGGCTACGGCTTTCCAGGCGTGACCGTGGACGGACGCGACCCGGTCACGTGCTACCACGTCGCCAAAGAAGCGATCGCCCGCGCCCGCGCAGGCCAGGGGCCAACGCTCATCGAGTGCCTGGTCGACCGCCTGGGCGCACACTCGTCCGAGGACGACCAGCGCCGCTACCGGATGCAGGAGGAGATCGACCAGCTCGCCAAGAACGACTGCCTGGAGCGGTTCAAGAAGCGGTTGCTCGAGGAGGTCATCCTCACCGCCAAAGAGGTCGCCGAGTACGAGGAGCGCGTCAAGGACGAGGTGACCAGGGCGACCAAGGAAGGCATCGAGTCGCCCGACGCTCCGGCCGAGAGCGCGTACACGAATGTCTACGGGGTCGACGCGCCGAACGCGATCGAGCCGGCGCCCGATTTGGAAGTCGAAGAGATGAACATGGTCGCGGCCCTGCGCTCCTGCCTCACCGAGGAGATGGAGCGCGACGACCGTGTCATGGTGCTCGGCGAGGACGTCGGGGCGAAGGGCGGCGTGTTCCTCGTCACCGACGGCCTGCACAAAAAATTCGGCGAAGCCCGCGTCATTGACACGCCTCTGGCGGAGTCGTCGATCGCCGGTGTGGCGCTGGGCCTTGCGGTCGCCGGCAAAAGGCCGGTGGCCGAGATGCAGTTCACCGACTTCGCGCACTACGCGTTCAACTCGATCGTCAACGAGGCCGCGAAGTATCGCTACCGGACCGACGGCGACTGGTCGGTGCCGATGGTCGTGCGCGCTCCGATGGGAGGCCACGCACACGGCGCGCTCTATCACTCGCAGTCCATCGAGGCGCGATTCGCGACGCCGGGCTTGAAGATCGTCATTCCCTCGGGCCCATACGAGGCGAAGGGTCTTTTGCTGGCCGCGATCAGAGACCCGGACCCCGTGCTCTTCTTCGAGCACAAGCGGCTGTACCGCATGTTCAAGGAGAAGGTGCCTCTCGGCGAGTACCTGATCCCGCTGCAGAAGGCGCGCGTCGCGCGCGAGGGCTCAGACATCTCGGTCTTCTGCTACGGGCTGATGGTCCAGTACGCGCAGGAGGCAGCGAAGGCGCTCGAAGAGAGCGGCGTCAGCGTCGAGATCGTGGACCTGCGCACTGTCTATCCGCTGGACAAGGAGGCGATCATCGCGTCGGCGCGCAAGACCGGCAAGTGCCTCGTCCTCTACGAGGACAACTTCAGCGTGGCGATCGGGTCAGAGGTCGCGGCGCTCATAGCCGATGAAGCTTGGCGCTGGCTCGACGCGCCGGTGAAGCGACTGGGCGGGCTCGACGTGCCGGCAATGCCTTACGCGCCCGCGATGGAGGAGGCGTTCATGCCGACACCCGAGAAGATCACGCGGGCGTTGAAAGAGCTCGCGGCCTACTGAGATGGCGACCACCACTCGGGTCGTGATGCCCCAGCTCGGAGAGTCGGTGCATGAAGGCACGATCTCCAAGTGGCTGGTGAAGCCAGGCGACAAGGTCGTCGAGTTCGAGCCGATGCTGGAAGTCGACACCGACAAGGTGAGCGCCGAGGTGCCGGCGCCGGTGACCGGCATCCTCAAGGAGATCCTGGCCAAGGAGGGTCAGACGGTCCAGGCCGGTGCTGAGATCGCGGTGGTGGAACTCAGCGACGGCAGAGTGTCGGCTACGCCAGAAGCCCCCGCGCCCGCCCCGAAGGTCAAAGTCCCCTCTCCCGCGCCAGTGGGAGCACAAATTGAGCGCGAGGAACGCGTCCATGCCGCGCCTGGCGCGCAGGGTCAGGGTGAGGGCCGCGCGACGGAGTCTGCGCCAGCAGTGCTCGAGTCCGGCGAGCATCGCTACTCGCCCGCGGTCCAGATGGTCGCGGACGAGCTGAAGGTCGACCTGTCCGGAATCCACGGCACCGGCCTGGGCGGTCGCGTGACCAAGAAGGACGTGCAGGAGTTCGCTGCCAAGGCCAAACAGGCTCCCGCCCCCACCGCCGCGCAGGCTCCGAGAGCAACGCCCGCCGAGGGCGACGAGGTGGTCCAGCTGACGCGCGTCCGGCGCCTGATCGCGGAGAACATGGTCCGCTCCAAGACCACGATCCCGCACGCGTGGCAGACGCAGGAAGCCGACATGTCGGGCGTGGTCGCCAACCGCAGCGCGAGCAAGGCGGCCTTCCAGAAGCAGGAGGGCTTCTCGCTCACGTACCTGCCTTATGTGATGGCTGCGGCGATCAGCGCGCTGCGCGAGCACCCACAGGTCAACGCGACCTTCAACGAGACGGAGCTCATCGTCCACCGCGACATCAACCTCGGCATCTCGGTCGGCCTCGAAGACACTCTGGTGGTGCCGGTCGTGCGCAAGGCCGACAGCCTCTCCATCGCGGGCCTGGCGCGCGCGGTCAACGACCTTGCGAGTCGCGCGCGCAGCAAGCAGCTGAAGGCCGACGAGCTGGCGGGCGGCACCTTCACGGTGAACAACTCGGGGACGTTTGGGACACTGTTCAGCTACTCGGTGATCAACCCAGGCCAGTCAGGGATCCTCACGATGGAAGCGATCGTCGACCGGCCGGTGGCGGTCAACGGCATGATCGGGATCAAGCCGATGATGTATCTCTGCTTCTCGTTCGACCATCGCGTGCTCGACGGATTGCAAGCAGCGCGCTTCCTCACGTCCTGCCGCAAGTGGCTTGAAGCGGTGAGCCTGGAGACGCCCCTCTACTAGCTACCGCTCGATCGACAGGATCGAGATGAAGAAGCTCGCGAAGACGGTCTGGGTGCCGAGCGCCATCAGCACCACCGCTGGAATGACCTCGCGCATCGTCAGCGACGGGTCGAGGTTGCCGAATCCGACGGCCTGCCAGCTGATGACCGCCGCGATCATGCCGATCACGCCGGCCAGCGCCATCACCACGCCGACACCGAGTCCGACCTCCAGCGTGATGTAGTCGAACAGCCGCAGCAGCATCGGGTGCGGCGGATGAAATCCTTCGCGGATGGCGAAGATCTTGGTGAAGACCGCGAACAGCACGAGCTGGTAGCCGAGCAAGCACAGGAATCCCGCGACCAGCAACGTGTGGATGTCGAGCCGCACGCCGAAGATGTGCAGCGGCCCGACGACCAGCAGGGCTGACAGCACAGCGCCGACCACAAGCAGCACGAGACCGGGATAGAGAAACAGCCAGCGTGGGCTGAACAGCAGCATGAAACGCAGGTGGCGCCAACCGTCGCGCCACGTGCGTAGGTGCGGTCGGCGGGATCGACCGTCGGGGTGCAGCACGACCGGAACCTCGCTGATGCGCATGCCCTTCAGCGAAGCCTTCACCACCATCTCGCTGGCGAACTCCATGCCAGTCGCGCGGAGATGCATGCGCTCGAACGCTTCCTTGCGAAACGCGCGCAGTCCGCAGTGCGTGTCGCCGACACGCGCGTGAAAAAAAGTGCGCGTGATCCTGCTCAGCACCGGGTTGCCCAGCCAGCGATGCAGCCATGGCATGGCCCCAGGCTCGATGCCTCCCACGAAGCGGTTGCCGACCACAAGGTCATCACCCGCGCGCAGGCGGTCGATGAAGGGCCCGATCTCGCCGAAGTCGTAGCTGTCGTCGGCGTCGCCCATCACCACGAATTCGCCGTTCGCCGCCTCGATGCCGCCGATTAGCGCCGCGCCGTAGCCCTTGCGCGCCACCTCGACCACGCGCGCGCCCAGCTCGCGAGCGATAACGGGCGAGCCGTCGGAGCTGCCGTTGTCGGCGACGATCACCTCGGCCGAGAGCCCCAGCTTCTCGGCCGCGCGCTGCGCTTTCTGGATGCAGCGAGCGATGGTCTCGGCCTCGTTCAGGCAGGGCATGACGATCGAGACCTCGATGGCGGCGCGCGTGCCGGCGTCCCGGCGCTGGTCATGCCGCGGGGCGAGCTTCATTTCCGGTGAGAGTAACGGCCCGGAAGGCGGATTCCCGCCATATCAAAACAAACGAGGTGGAGCTTCAGGCCGGGTTCATCCCGGCCGTCACGAGGCGGGCCACCTTCCAGGCGCAGCCCGACGTGCAGTGTGGGAGGAGGGGGTCCCACGGGGGAGGACTTCCGTCCTCACCCGTGAAAAAGAAATGACCCCGACGGATCGCCTCTCGGGAACTGGCACCGGCCTTGCGGCCTGTCCCGGTCCCCTCGAACGTTTCCCTCGGGGCCGACGCAAACTTTAAGGGCCCCTCGGATCGGGGCGCAAGACCGAAAGTCAGTTCGCCGCCAACCCACTGCAAGTAGCCAAGGCCGAGCTACCCTGAGGTGACCAAAGATGGTGAATTACGAGCAGGCGCGGGGGATCATCGAGGCCGCGCACGTCAGGGCAGCCCACCTGAACATCCGCATCTCGGTCGCCGTCGTCGACGCGGGCGCGCACCTGATCGCGCTCGGTCGAATGGACGGGGCGAATCCCGTATCTCCCCAGATTGCAGAGGCGAAGGCCGTGAGCGCCGCGATGTTCCAGCGCGACGGCGGATCGCTCCTGCAAACCGCGACCGAGCGCCCGGCGTTCTTCAATGCGGTCAGCGGCCTGACGCGCACCAAGCTCGTGCCCGGACACGGGTCGGTGCTCCTCGAGCGCGACGGCGCGGTCGTGGGTGCGATCGGGGTCAGCGGCGCCAAGCCCGAGCAGGACCTCGAGTGCGCGGAGGCCGGCGCCGCCGCCTTCAGCTAGCTCTAGCCGCCAACCATTCGACCCGTTTGGCGCCAAACCCGCGGCTGGTGGCGAAAGGAAGGGACTGTTTGGCGCCAAACGTGGCAACCAGCCGAACGGCCGCGTCCAGCGCTAGCTCTAGCCCAGCGCGATCCGCCGGATCGGCTCGTGCACCGCGCCGTCCTTCTTCAGGTGGCTCCAGTAGAGGATCAGCTCATCTGCCTGCCAGGGCGCGAGCGTCGGGATGGCGGGCAGGTCCGGCTGGCGCGCGCCGTCTCGCGAGCGCGCTCGGGCCAAAGTGAGGTGTGGCTGGAACACGCGCGCATCGGGCGCAAGGCCCACGGCACGGCACTCAGCCTCCACCCGGGCCGCCAGGGCGCTCAGATCCTCGGCGCCTGACTTCAGACCCAGCCAGACCACACGCGCCAGCCGGCTCCGCTTGAACGTGCCGGCCTCGCCTAGGGCCACCTGAATAGCGCGACCCGCCGCGCCGTCGAGGCGGTCGGCGATTCCCTCCACGACGGTTCGATCCACGGTGCCTACGAAGCGCACCGTCAGGTGGAGGTTCTCCGTGACCGACCACCGAAACTCAGGGGCCGCGGTGGCGCAGCGAGCCAGGAAGTCGCCCAGCACCTCGCGTTGAGGGTCGGGCACGGGAATCCCGAAGAACGCCCGGATCGTTACTTGATCCGCTTCTTCCAGTGCTCGGCCACCCACGTGCTGGGAGCGCTCGGCCGCCAGCCGAAATGCGCAGTCACGGAGTCGAGGCCGTCGGCGATGTTGGCCAGCTGCGTGCTCGCGATCTCGTCGGGCGTCGCGATCGGATCGACCTGGACGAGTTCCATGAACGCCGCCCCAGGAGTGAGCAGCTGCGGCGGCACGTGCAGCTTGGGCTTCTTGATGCCGCGGGCCTTGAGAAACCAGTCGTAGATGGTCTCTGTCGTCACGACCTCCGGGCCGCCAAGCTCGATGATCTTGCCAAGCAGGTCGGCCTTGCCGATCGCCTCGACGACGCAGCGCGCGGCGTCCTCGCGAAGGATCGGCTGCATCTGCGTCTTGCCGTCCCCGGGGATGATCACGAAAGGTCCGAACGCCGAGGTTCGCTGGAAGAAGTCGAGGATGCCGCCATCCTCGGCCAGCACGAGCGAGAAGCGCAGGATCGAGCCGGGGATTCCGCTCTTCGCCAGCTCCTGCTCGCCCATCCAGCGCGAGGTCAGGTACTTGTACTTCTGGTCGAGGCGCGCGCCGATCGCGCTGACGAGGACGACCGACTTCGCACCAGCGGCCTTGGCCACCTGACCCAGGACGCGCGGACCGTCCGCGTTCACCTCGAACATCGACTGCGGCTTGTTGCGCCGCACCGCGACCAGGCTGACCACGTGCTCGACGCCCTGGCACGCCTGGTTCAGGGCTGCCGGGTTGAGCGCGTCGCCGGTCATGACCTGGGCGCCCCGAACCTTGTACGCGGCTGCCTTCATGGGGTCGCGCACGAGCACGCGGAGCTGGTGACCGGCGTCGAGGATCTTGTGCGTGACCGCACGCCCAAAGAACCCGGTCGACCCCAGCAGCAGGACTCTAGCCACGACCGCAAATCCTAGCGGCCATACTCAGGATCGATGTCTGGTGAGCAGGCCGGCGGCCTGGGCATGGGCCTGTTCGCCTGCCTGCTCGGAGCCGGCGGCATATACGCCGCGATCCGGCGGCGCGGGCGCCGGGCTGAGATCGCGGCGACCTACGGATCGACCGGAGGGATCGTATTTACGGTCGTGCAGGCCGGCTGCTCGGGTCTGCTCCTAGCCGGCGGTCTCGGGCTCATCGTCGTGGCGCTCCTCCTGAAGGGCTAAGCGTTTCGAGGCGAGGCCCCAGAACTCGAAGATCACCTTCAGCGCTGCGAGCGTGCTGATGTTGCCGTTGTCGAAGGGAGGGGACAGCTCGACCAGGTCGAGGCCGACGAGCGTCGCGACGCCGGCCGCCGCGTGCAGGACCTCGAGCGCCTGCCTGGTCGTGAGACCGCCCGATGATGGGATGTCCGTGCCGAGCGCGAAGGCGGGGTCGAGCGAGTCGATGTCGAATGACACGTGTACCTCGCTGCCGGCGAGCTTTTCCTGAACGCGCTTCAGCGCGGCCTCAGGGTTTGACGCCAGTTCGCGGGCGCCTACGAGGGTGACGCCGTTGTCGCGGATGAAGTCGAGCTCCTCGGGGTCGTAGTCGCGGCCGCCGACGATGACCACGCGATCCGGCGCGATGCCGGACACCTCGAGCGCGCGCCGCAGCGCGCATCCGCAGGTCCACTTTCCGCCACGCGAGAAGTCGCACAGGTCGGGATGTGCGTCGACCCACAGGATCCTCACGTCCGGATGTCGCCGCGCCTGCGCGGCCAGCGTCGCGATCGCGGTGCAGTGGTCGCCGCCGAGCACGGTCAGCACCGAGTCCGCCGGCACCGCGGCCAGGCGATCCGCGACATGGGTCCAGCCCGTCTCGATGTCGGAGCCCGCGGTGAGGTCGCCGATGTCGTGCACGCCGAGGCCGGTCAGCACGTGGCCCTCCTCCGTGACAGGCGGCATGACCGCCGACAGCGTGCGCATGCGCTGCGGCGCCTGGGCGGCGCCCTTCCGGTACACGGCCGAGCCGTCGTAGGGGATTCCCGCCAGTGTCACCGGCGCACCTTCAGGCGCGCCCGTGAGCCCTCCCCATGGCTTCAGCCCGGTGACGTCTATCAACTAACTAATCGGGTTCGTACTTCGGAAGCGACTTTTTCATCGGGCGGTCCTCGCGGTAGCCGAGCGCGTACTCCGCCTGCAGGATCGTGTGGACCTCGCGCGTGCCCTCGTAGATGATCGGCGCGCGCGAGTTGCGAAGGTAGCGCTCGACCGGGTACTCCGCGGAGTATCCGTACGCGCCGTGGATCTCTACGGCGTCGTTCGCCGCGTTGAAGGCGGCGTCGGCGGCGTACTGCTTGCACATCGAGACCTCACGCGTGTGCCTCAGCCCGTTGTTCTTCATCCACGCGACGTTGAAGTACAGGAGCTTGCAGATTTCGTAGTCGCGCGCCATGCGCGCGATCATCTGCTGCACGAGCTGGTAGCGCCCGATCTCCTGCCCGAACGTCTTGCGCTCTTGCGCGTATTTCACGGAAGCGTCGAGGCACGCGCGAACGGTGCCGGTGGCGCCGGCGCCGATGGTGTAGCGCCCGTTGTCGAGGCAGCTCATCGCGACCTTGAAGCCGTCGCCCTCGTCGCCGATGCGATCCGCCTCATCCACCTCGAGGTCGCTCATGAAGATCGAGCCGACATCGCCGGCGTGGATCCCCAGGCGGTCCTCGATGGGCTCCGTGCGCAACGCCTTGCCGGAAGCTGCGCGATCGACCATGAACGCCGACACGCCGCGCGCGCCCGCCTTCGGATCGGTTTTGGCGAAGATCAGCATGAAGTCCGCGGTGTCCGCGTCCGACACCCAGACCTTCTGACCGTTGAGCAGGTAGCTGCCCCCGTCGCGCTTCGCGGTGGCCTGCATGGAAGCCACGTCCGAGCCGGCGTTGGGCTCGGTCAGCCCGAAGCACGCGAGCTTCTCCCCGCGCGCCATCGGCCCGAGCCAGCGCTGCTTCTGCTCCTCGGTGCCCCACGTATAGATGCCGCAGCCCACGAGGCCGACATGCACCGACAGCACGGTGCGGTAGACGGTGTCGACGTACTCGAGCTCCTCGCAGACCAGCCCAAGCGACAGGTAGTCCAGGCCATGACCGCCGTAGCGCTGTGGGAAGCAGACGCCCGGCAGGCCGATCGAGGCGAGCTTGGCGAAGATCTCGGGGTCGTGGCGGACGGCGCGGTCGTCGGCCGCGATGCGCGGCGCGAACTCGCGGCTGCAGAAGTCACGCACGGTCTCCACGAGCTGCTGCTGGTCAGGAGTCAGCGCCAGGTCAAGCATCGCTGCCTAACTTACTTGGTCGGGGACGGTCTGGGCGCGCAGCTTGGAGTGGGGCTCGGACTCGCCTTCGGCGTCACCTTTGGCGTCGGGCTCGCCGTCGGGCATGGCGGCAACGGGCTCGGGGACGGAGCCGGGTGCAGGTCGTTCGGGCCGACATGCCCGATCAGGGGAATGTGCTGGCCGATGCTGAGGATGATCGGCACCGAGCGCGAGGTGTGCAGCTGCGGCTCGAGGAAGCCCGTGTAGATCTGCTGCAGCTGCTTGATGCCGTTGATGCTCTGGATGTTCGCGCCGGTGCTGGTTTGGGCGGCCTTCTTCAGGGCTGCGAGGTCGTCTTTGGAGACGAGCGCCGACGTGATCGGGTTGGAAAGGATCGTCGACTCGAGCTGATTGACCTGGTCAAGCGTCAGGGTGGCCTTGTTGAGCGTCGGCACGAACGCGTTGTCGAGCGTCACCAGCGCCGAGATTCCGAGGTAGATCACCACCAGCATCACGACCACGTGGACGAAGACACCGAGCAGGCCGTCGATGCCGCGGATCGATTCCATGCGGTGGAACGCACCTCCGACCGCGCCTCCGACCGCGCCCAGAATCACCGCAGCGATCAGAGCGACGAACACGCTGATCACGGCGTTGATGTGGACCAGCTTCTCCATCTCAGTCGTGTACTGGTCGTGGAACCTGAAGACCAGCAGCAGCGTGCCGAAAAAGAAGATCTCGGCCATCAGGGGTTGGATCACGCCTCGCTGGTAGCCGAGGAACAGTGCGATGAGGATCAGGAGGCCTACGGCGATGTCGATGAACAACCCGCGTGCATTGTAGAGATGGGGTCCGGCGGGCGAGCCTGATGGTCGATCTCGCCGGCTTCGGTTAGACTCGCATCGATCTTGGCCCGGACGATCGCCGTCGCGATGCAGAAAGGGGGGGTCGGAAAGACCACCACCGCCGTCAACCTCGGGGCGGCGCTGGCGGAGCTCGGCCAGCGTGTCCTGCTCATCGATCTCGATGCGCAGGGTCACCTCACCCTCTACATGAAGCCGTCCGGCGAGCTGGAGAAAACGGTCTACCACCTGCTTCTGGAGCCGGACACGACCGTCACCGACGTTGTCCAGGAGGCGCCCCAGATGGGCGTGCACTACATCCCGGCCGACATCGAGCTGGCCGGCGCCGAGAACCAGATGATCAACGAGATCGGCCGCGAGAGCATCCTGCGCGACAAGCTCGAGCCTGTCCAGCGTCGCTACGACTTCATCATCATCGACTGCCCACCAGCACTGGACCTCATCGTCATCAACGCCCTGGTGGCGGCCAACGAGGTGCTGGTGCCGATGCAGGCCGAGTTCCTTGCCTTGAAAGGAATGCAGGAGCTTTTCGTGACGATGGAGCGCGTGAAGCGAAGGTTGAACCCGCGGCTGGAGCTCATCGGCATCCTGCCCACGCTGTACAAGTCGCGCGCCCTCCATGCGCAGGAGGTGCTCGCGGCGGTGCGAGAGAAGTACGGCGACAAGGTTTACGAGTTCGGTGTCACCGACTCGATCCGTTTTGCCGAGACGCCGCTGGCGGGTCAATCAATCCTGACGTACGCCCGCGAATCCGACGGTGCGAGGGTATATCGTGCACTGGCTGTTCGAGTCATGGAGAATCACAAGTAGCAATGCCCACCTTCAAACGCGCGTCACTGGGCGGCTCCGAGGACCTCTTCCGTCCGACCAGACCGCAGGTGGTGAGCGACACCGACGACGTGATCAAGGATTCCGTCGACCGGCATGCGCAGAAGGAGCCGGTCGTCTATCGCACGCTGAGCTTCACGACTGAGGAGATCGAGCTGCTGATCGATGCGATCCAGACCGCGAAATACCCTGACCGGCCGCGCGCGAAGCCGCCGCTGGACAAGTTCGACTCGCTCGACGCGCTGCGCCTTAAAGTCCAGGGGGACTCTGGAGGCTAGTACTTCTTCTTCGAGCGACGCCTCAAATACCCGTAGATCCAGAAGAGGCATAGCAGCAGGAGCACGCTACTGAAGGCCACGACCGCCCACTGCTGCATTTCCGGTAAATACTGAGCTAGTGGCAAAGCTCGGAATTGTCAAGGTCAAGCTCGACCGCGACGTCAACTGCTACATCGTCTCCGACGCCACGACCAAAGAGGCCGTGGTCATCGATCCGGGCGCGCCGGCGGAGAAGATCGCCGAGCAGCTGCCCGGCACGACAGTGCGCTGGATCGTCGCCACCCACGGGCACCCCGGCCACGTGGGCGGCAAGGACGACCTGAAGGCTCTCGTTGGCGGTGAGACCGCCATCCACTCGGCCGACGCCAAGCAGTTCCTTCGCTCGGCCGACCGCTACCTCATCGACGGGGACGAGCTCGACTTCGGCGAGTTCAAGATGTCGGTCCTCCACACGCCCGGCCACACGCCGGGCAGTGTTTGCCTGGTCATCGCGAACCACGCCTTCGTCGGCGACACGATCCTGGCCGGCGGCATCGGCCGCCAGATGCCGGAGACGGACCTGCGCCGCCAGATGATGAGCATCGGCACGCGGTTGCTTCGGCTCCCGCTTTCGACGGCGCTCTATCCCGGCCACGGCCCGGCCACGAGCCTCGAGCGAGAGCTGGCGCAGAACCCCATCTTTCGCGGGGCCGGCGCCGCTACGCGATAGGGACTCCGGCCGGCCAGATCATCCGGCCGCTCGACCTGGTCGACAGCCGGCCGTTCGCGTAAACGGGCGCTCCGCGCAGATACACCGAGGTGATCGCGAACGAGACCTTCAGGCCCTCGAGCGCGCCGTGCTTCTGGCGCGAGCGCATTGACCTCGGGATGAATGTCGTGGACTGCTTCGGGTCGACCACCACCAGGTCCGCGTCGTACCCCGGCGCGATGCGTCCTTTGCTCTCGCCAAGGCCCGCGAGAGCCGCGGGGCCCTCGCACACCCACCTCGCCGCGAGCCATGGGTCGCCCATCTGCCTGGCGAGCTCGAGGCAGCTGAGGTAGAGCGTCTGGACGCCAGGCGTGCCGGGTGGCGCGTGCTCCAGGTCCCGCGCCTTCTCGGCATCCGTGTGGGGCGCGTGGTCGGTCGCGACGACGCCGATGACCTCGCGTCTCAGCGCGTCGCGGAGCGCCTGCTGATCGCTCGCCGTCCTGACCGGCGGGTTCATCTTCATCGCGGTGCCGAGGCGCGCGAAGTCGGCTTCCGTCCGCCAGAGGTACTGCGGACACGTCTCGAGCGTGAGCCTCGTCCCCGCCGCGATCGCCTCCTCCGCTGCATGCAGACCGAGTGCGCTCGAGACGTGCGCGACATGGAGGTGAATGCCGTGCTGCCTGGCCACCGAGGACGTTGCGGAGATCGCCAGCGACTCCGCTTCGGCAGGGCGCGCCGAGAGCATGTCCTCGTATGTCTCGAAAGGCCGCCTGAACGTGTGCAGGATCCCGGGATCCTCAGCGTGGATCACCAGCGGCAGCCCGAGCTCGGCGATCGCCGGGGCGAGTCGCGTCAGCGTGCCGTAGTCCGGCGGCGCCTCCAGGTCCGGGTCGCCGGAGTCGAGCGCGTGCAGCACCTGCTTGCGGCTCAGGCTGAACGAATAGCCCAGATAGGCTTTGAACCCGACCGCGCCCGCGGACGCGAGCTCGAGCAGATGCTCGGCAGTCGATGTGGATCGGATGAGCGACCACAGCCCGAAATCGACTCGCGACCGCGAGCGCGCCAGCGCCGCCTTCGCCTCCAGCACGCCGGCCGAATCGACCGCGGGAACGGTGTTCGGCATGTCGATCACAGTCGTCACGCCGCCCGCAGCGGCCGCGGCCGTGAGCGTGCCGAAGTCCTCCTTGTCGGGGAAGCCCGGGTCGCGGCTGTGCACGTGCACGTCGATGCCGCCAGGCAGCAGCCACTTGCCTGAGACATCGACAGGCTTTCCGCGGCCAGATCCACGCGGCCCGACGCTTGTGATCACGCCATCGCTGACGGTGACGTCGAGGTCGGCCGGTCCATCCGGGGTGTAGACGGTCGCTCCCTTGAACAGGAGCTCACCGGCCGGGGGCCTCGACGAGAGATTCGGCGACAAGGCGGCTCAGATGCTAGGCGCGGCCGAGCACCGCAGCGAGTGCATACGTCATGCATGAGCGAGGAGCGCAGGCCGCAACAACGCAGATGAGCCGCATTTGGCGCCGAAGATCCGTCGAGGATCCCTGGCCGGTGAGCTTAGTCAAGCGTCAGGTCGGAGATGCGAAAAAGGGGTGAGTACGGCACGCCCGCCTGCCCGATGTTTTCGGCGCCGCCCTCGCCACGGTCGAGGACCACGACAAGGCGGATGACCTCGAGCCGCGCATTGCGCAGCACCTCGACAGTGCGAAGCGAATCGCCACCGGTCGTGACCACGTCTTCGATGACGGTGACGCGCCGGTCAGGCTCGAAGCTTCCCTCGATCTGCTTCGTGGTGCCGTATCCCTTGGGCTCCTTGCGCACGAGCACCAGCGGCAGGCCCATCTGCATCGAGACCGCGCCGCCGAGCAGCACCGCCCCCAGCTCGGGCGCCGCGAGCAGCTGCGTGTCCGCCGGCACCAGCTCGGCGAGATGCCTCCCGAGGCGGCGCAGCAGCGCAGGGTCGGTCTCGAACAGGAACTTGTCGAAGTAGCGATCGCTCTTCTTGCCCGAGCGGAGGATGAACTCTCCTTTGAGGTAAGACGCCTTGACGATCTCGCGGCCGAGATCCGCGAGGTCCGAAGTCCCCGTCCCTAGGGGTCCCCGCGAACTCACGGCGCGCGGCTCGGCAACCCGCTCCGCGTCTTGCGTCGCCGGTCCTCTGAGTTCGTGGGGGTTCTCGCCACGAGACCTAATCTAACTGAGTGATGGCAGCGCCCATGACCGTCGGCGTGATGCGTGTCGTGCTGCACCTGCCCGAAAGCGGATCGCTGAAATCGAAGCGGCAGGTCGTAAGCGGATTGCTGCGTCGCGTCCGCCAGGAGCTGCACGTCGCGGCGGCGGAAGTCGGCGAGCAGGATCGCTGGCAGCTGGCCGAGCTCGCTATCACATGCGTGAGCGGCGACTCGCGCCACGCCGATGAGATCCTTGCGCGCGCGCTCACTTTCGTGGAGCGCCACGCTGACGGCGCGCAGATCACCAACGTGAGCACAGAGCTGGTTCGCCTTTGAAAGTGACCGAGAGCCTGGTCGACGAGTTCGAGGCCTCGCTGCCCTTCAAGCTCGATCCGTTTCAGCGTGAGGCTATCGAAAAGCTCGACAGTGGGCGCGGCGGCGTGCTGGTCAGCGCGCCGACGTCGAGCGGCAAGACCGTGGTTGCCGAGTACGCGATCTTTCGGGCGCTGCGCGAGGGCCAAAAGGTCGTCTACACGACGCCGCTGAAGGCGCTGAGCAACCAGAAGTTCCACGACTTCGTGCGCGAGTACGGCGCGTCGACGGTCGGGCTGGTCACCGGCGAGAACACCATCAACGACGAGGCGCCGGTGGTCGTGATGACCACCGAGATCCTGCGCAACCTCATCTACGAAGACCTCAAGCGGCTCGATGCGGTGCGCTACGTCGTCCTGGACGAGGTCCACTACATCGACGACTTCCCCCGTGGCGCGGTGTGGGAGGAGATCGTCATCCAGGCCCCACTGGGCATCAAGCTCGTCGGCCTGTCGGCCACCATCGGCAACTACCGCGAGATCGCCGAGTGGATGGCCGAGAACCGCGGCGGCATGGAGACCGTCTTCCACGAGAAGCGACCGGTCGAGCTGAAGATGTGGCTCGCGATCCAAAACCGCTTCCTGCCGCTGTTCAAGGAGGACGGCGGGATCGACCAGCGGACGTGGTCGAAGGCCGCGCAGGAAGAAGAAGCCTCATATCGCGTCGGTCGCTACCGCAACCTGCCGTCGAACGACCTGCTGCACGTGATCGACGAGCTGAAGCACATGGACATGCTGCCGGCGATCTACTTCATCTTCTCGAGGCGCGGATGCCGTGAGGCGCTGCAGCGGTGCTCGTACCACGAGTTCGACCTGACCAACGCTGAAGAGAAGCAGGCCATCGATCGTGTCGCCGCGGAGCGACTCGCGGAGCTCAAGGACCGCGACGAGGAGGCTCTGTTCCGGCGCATGGTCGACGCCCGCCTGCTGCGGCGAGGGCTCGCGGAGCACCACGCCGGATTGCTCCCGTACCACAAGGAGATGGTCGAGCAGCTCTTCCAGCGCGGGCTCATCAAGGTCGTGTTCGCGACCGAGACGCTGTCGCTCGGCATCAACATGCCGGCACGAGCTGTCGCGGTCTCGTCGTTCACGAAGTTCGACGGCGTGAACTTCTCAAACCTCACCACCGGCGAGCTCACGCAGCTGATGGGACGCGCCGGCCGGCGTGGCATCGACATCATCGGCCATGGCGTGATCCTCAAGGAGTCGGACGTCGAGGTCGGGACGATCTACGAGGTCGCGATGGGCCCGACCCTGGTCGTCGAGTCGAAGTTCCTGCCGAGCTACAACATGGCGCTCAACCTGCTGCGCGTGTACACGCCGGCCGAGGCGGAAGCGCTCATGCAGCGGTCGTTCGGACAGTTCCAGAAGAGGCTCGCGGCGGACCAGACGCAGGAGCGCCTGGTGAACGTCAGGGCACGCCTGGCCGACATCCGGGAGATGTGGAACGACCCCGAGGTCTCGCTCGAGGACGTCGAGCAGTACTTCAAGCTCGAAGAGCGCCGGCGTTCGATCCGAATCGAGCTCAAGCGATTGAGACGCGAGGCGGGAGCGGCACGGCACGCGCGGCGCGGTCGCCGCGGGCGAGGGCAAGGCCGCGCCGTGGGTGGCGCGGAAAGGGTCGTGCAGAAGCTCGAGATCGAGGCCAAGGGCCTGCTCGAGCGTCAGCGCAAGCTGAAGGTCGTGCGCTCGCCGCGTTTCGGCGAGTACCTGCAGCGGTACGGCGAGATCCGCGCGATGCAGCGCGAGCTCGATCAGGGCGAGCACGAGCTCGGCGGCCAGATGGACGAGTACGCGCGCAAGCTGCGCCGGCTGTGCCGGATCCTGACCGAGACCGGGTTCCTCGACCACAACAAGCCCACCGACAAGGGCCTGTTCGCGTCGCGCGTGTACGGCGAGAACACAATCCTCGTCGCCGAGGCGGTGTGGGCCGGATGGCTCGAGGGACTGGCGTCCGAGGAGCTGTGCGCGGTGCTCGTGATGCTGGCGGCCGAGGACCGCAACGTCCCGCGGCGTCGCGACGAAGGCGGCGCCGGACGGCATGGTCCGCGCCGCTACCCAACGCACGCCATCGCGCAGTGCGCGCGGCTCGTGCGGACGCTCTACTTCCGCTTCGCGGACATGGAGAAGGACCTCGACGAGCCAAACCTTCGCCAGCCGTCGCATGACTTCATCGACTTCGCCTACAAGTGGGCGAGCGCCGAACCGCTGGACCAGATCCCGCTGCCCACGAACGTCGACATCGGCGACGCGATCAAGGCCATGAAGAGCCTCTACTCCCTGCTGCGCCAGCTCGAGTGGGCGCTACGTCAGGCGAAGCATCCGCTGTTCGAGCCGGTGAGCAAGGCGGTGGCTCAGATGGAGCGCGACGTGATCAAGCGGACGTACTAGGGCACAAGGGGGGCAGGCCCCCCTTGTGGGGAACCCCCCTCGCCCGGCTGCGTCCGGCGGAAGCAAAACACGCGGAGTCATGGCTCGGCAAAGCCGAGCCAACCCTGCTACGCACGTCTACTAGTCAGGTTTCGCTTCTTCAAATCCTCGACGAGGCGCTCGGTGACTGGCACCTCGATGCCGGCCCTCGCTGCCCTCCGAAGCAGCGCTCCGCCGAGCGCATCGATCTCGATCTGACGGCCGGCGGCCTGGTCGCGCTGCATGGATGTCTCCATCGTCCCCGGCGCCTTCTCGATGAAGGCGAGGTTGGCGATGGGATCGATCCCAACGCCTTCGGCAGCGGCCACCGATGCGAACTCACGGACGAGCGCCTCGAGATCTTCGCGCCGCCGCGCCCTGACCTCTCCGATGTTCGCGCGCTCGTGAGTCGTGAGCAGCGCCATCGGCGCCAGCACGGCCATCTTGTCCCAGAGCATCGCGTTCTCGTCATCCTTGATTCGTACGTCCAGGCCTGTTGCTCGCAGGTGCGCCGCAACCGGCTCGCCTCGTGCTCCGATGTCCACCATCGCGAAGGGACTCGTGTGGTGAATGACTCCCGGCGCGACCTTCGTGGTCTCGATGCGGATGGTGGCAGGCACCACGCTCGAGGCTGGATAGACGTTGCGAAGAAGCTCGACGTGCTCGATTCCGTTGAGGAAGGGAATCACGAGCGCGTCGCCAAGGGCTGCCGCAGGCACCCGATCCACAGCGTCGTCGAGATGGGTCGCCTTAACAGTCACCAGCACCGCGTCCACACGTTCCGCGAGCCGCGGCGCGGTGTGCACCTCGGCGGTGAAGTCGCCGAAACGATTGCTCTCCACACGAATCTCGCGAGGCCCTGAGTCGTGCAGCACCACGACGCGGTCGCCGCCGCGAGACAGGAGCGCGGCGAGCAAACCGCCGACTCCCCCTGGTCCGAGCACCGCAAAGCTCATGCGCTCTGGAGCCATTCGACCTCCATGATATTGGGCGCCTAGACTGGAACCTCGTGGCCAGGAAGCGACGCATCCTCGTCACGGGTGTGGCCAGATGGTGGGGCGCGCTGCTCGTTCAGCGCCTGGTCGAAGACCCTGACGTGGCCGAGGTCATCGGCATCGACGTCCGCGAGCCTCGCTACGACCTCGGGCGCGCCGACTACCTGAAGCTCGACATCCGGCACTCTCTGATCGGCAAGCTCGTGCGGTCGGTAGGCATAGACACAGTCGTGCACACGCTGACCCGCATCGACTCGTTCGACATGGACCCGAGCCGCGCGCACGAGATGAATGTCATCGGCACGCTGAACCTGCTCGCCGGATGCGCCGGCGCAGACAGCCCAGTGCGGCGCTTCGTGCTGAAGTCCTCAGGCCACGTCTACGGGTCGCGGTTCGACCTGCCCGCGAACATCCGGGAGGATCACCGGCTCGACTCGAACTCCCACCACCAGTTCGTCCGCGACATCGTCGAGGTCGAGTCCTACGTGAGCGACTTCGCGACGCGCAACCCCAACATCGCAATCCTCGTCCTGCGCTTCTGCAACAGCCTGAATCCCCAGGAGCCGCAGCCTCTTGCGCGCTACCTCGACCTCGAGGTCGTGCCGACGGTCGCCGGACACGACCCTGCGCTCCAGCTCATCCATCGCGACGACTGCGTCGAGGCGATGACGCTGGCGACCAAACGCGGCCCCGCCGGCGCGTACAACATCGCGCCCGCAGGGGCCGAACCGCTGACGAGCCTTCTCGACGGCGCGGGCAAGCTGCACCTTCCGCTCATCCCTCCTTTCGGAATCGAGCTCGCCGCCTTTGCGATGCGGCGGAGCGGGCTTGCCTTTCTCTCACCGCAGCTGCTCGACCTGCTGCGCTGGGGCCGGTCGCTGGCCACGGCCAAGGCCGCGCGCCTGCTAGGGTTCCGCGCCGCACGCAACACGCGCACCGCTTTCGACGACTACATCCAGCAGCGGCGCGTGCTGCGCTACCAGCCGGACCGTCACGCGTATCAATACGAGAAGGAGCTCGAAGACTTCATCCACAGCCGCCAGCCGGTTCCCGTCAACGGCGAGACGAGCAACGGCGAATCGGTCGAGGCTAGGGCTCCCCGCCGCCGCCGCTACCTCCCGCGCCGTGCGGCGCGGGGACCCCAGCGGACGCTGCGCCATGAGGATGAGACAACAACGTCTGGAGGCAAAGAGGGCTAGGGCTCTCCTCCACCTCCGTCGATAACTATCACCTCTCCATTCACATAACCGGCCGCATCCGAGACCAGGAAGACCACCGCGCCGGCGATCTCCTCGGGTGAGCCGATCCGTCCCATCGGATTGGACTCCACGACGCGCTTCAGGATCTCCTCATTGCCCCAAAGCGCCTCGGCGAAGCGCGTCTTGATCAGGCCCGGCGCGATGGCGTTGACGCGTACCTTGCCGCCGATCTCCTTGGCGAGCTGGCGCGTGAGCATGATCACGCCGGCCTTCGTGATGTTGTAGACCCCGAGACCGAATCCGGGGCGCAGGCCGCCGACGCTGGAGATGTTCACTATCGCGCCGCCGTCCTTCTCCATTGAGGCGTGATAGACGAGCTTGGTCAGGAAGAAAAGGCCGCGCAGGTTGACCTCGAACGTCTTGTCCCACGCCGCCATCTCAGCATCCATGAGCGGCCCGAAGTAAGGGTTGTTGGCCGCGTTGTTCACCAGGATGTCGATGCGGCTGTGCCGGTCCATGACCGTGGTGACCAGCCGCTCGAGGTCCTCCTGGCGCCCGGCGTGAGCGGCGATGGCCTCGGCCTTGCCAGGGAAGCGATCGTTGATTCGAGCCGCCTCCACGTCGAGGCCTTCCTGCTTGCGGCTCGACAGCACGACCTTCGCGCCCTGCTCCGCCAGCGCCTCGGCGATGGCGCTGCCGATGCCGCGGCTGGCTCCGGTCACGAGCGCGATGCGCC
>WNGK01005074.1_pt1 | contig 21085 bp, 11 predicted proteins | sample 5400601 | NCBI WGS metagenome assembly WNGK01 (sample SAMN13153376, study PRJNA577476) | soil metagenome | isolation source: 60 cm soil or saprolite under Garry oak tree replicate 1 | place: USA:California | collected 2016-06-15
GTTCCGCGACTTGCGCGAAGACCCAACAGTTTCAGCCGAGTTTCCGCTAATCGCCAAAGCAGCCAGTTGGATCGGATCAATTGCCAATCAGAGCCGCGCCACTTTGGGCGGCAACTTGGTAAATGGATCCCCTGCGGCAGACTCTTCGCCCGCTCTTCTTGCTTACGATGCCCAGGCAGAACTCATTTCCATTCGGGGGACGCGGATTGTGCCCTATACCGAGTTCCATACCGGTTACAAGAGCAATGTTCTTGCTGCCGATGAGTTGCTCTACGCGGTGCATTTGCCGCGCAGGTTCGCTCAACATCGACAATACCTGCGCAAGGTGGGCACGCGGCGAGCGATGGCGATTTCTAAAACGGCGCTAGCCGGATGCGCCCTGATCGAGCAGGGAGTCGTGCGAGAGATTCGAATAGCCGCAGCGAGTATCGCCGCGTTTCCCACGCGTTTGTACCGCGCAGAAGACGTCGTTTCCGGCCAATCCATTACCTCCGAGACGATTCGTGCCGCACGCGCAGCCGCTCTCTCGGAAATCGTACCGATCGATGACATTCGCTCGACGGCGGAGTACCGCAGGGTTGTAACGGTAAACCTGTTGCAGGAGTTTCTCGGTTCTCTGCCGAGCGCTGGTGGGGAAAGTTGAGCTACTCACTATCACAGTGGAACGAGGCAGACAGTAAGTCGGCGCTGGATGCCGTGACTGCTTGCTGCGGAGCGCAACGGTGGGCGGCGGCGATGGTCGAGCATCGTCCAATCGCCGGCGAATCGGAACTGCATAATGTAGCCGATCGCCTTTGGAACGCCATGCAAGAGGCGGACTGGACGGAAGCTTTCGCTTGCCATCCTCGCATTGGAGAGCGCAGGATTTCGCACTCAGTTTCTCAATCATCAACGTGGTCAGAACAAGAACAATCGTCGATCCAAACCGCTGCCGAGACAACAATGGCTGCGTTGGCGGAAGGGAACGCTCGTTACGAAAACAAATTCGGATTTACTTACATTGTTTGCGCCACGGGCAAGAGCCCTGAAGAGATGCTTGCGATTCTGAATCGTCGACTGATGAGTGACCGCGCATCGGAACTGCGCGAAGCCGCTGAGCAGCAGCGCCAGATCTTGCATATCCGACTAAGAAAGTGGGTTATGCAATGAGCGCAATTACGACGCACGTCTTGGACACCGTCCTGGGGAAGCCGGGCGCAGGAATCTGCGTCAGCCTCGAAAAGAGAATCAACCAACAATGGAGCCACGTTGGAAAAGGCGTGACGGACGCCGACGGGCGCTGCAGAGACTTGGCCGCGAATCCGGAGCCAGGCAAATATCGCCTGACATTTGAAACGGGTGAGTACCTCAAGCGGCAAGCACGTTCAACTCTTTATCCGGAGATCATTGTCGTCTTCGATTTTGGTGGTGACGCGCATTATCACCTCCCCCTTTTGTTGAGTGACAATTGCTACACAACCTATCGAGGGAGCTGATTCATGGCGCGACTGGGTGAGAATCAGTATGGAAAATCACGAGTGCGATTGTCGCGCATTACGCGCAATGGTGACCGGCATGATTTCCAGGAGTGGAACGTACGGGTGCTTCTCCAGGGTGATTTCGAAGACAGCTTCACAAAAGCTGACAACAGTGGCGTCCTTCCGACAGACACCATGAAGAATACGGTCTACTCACTCGCACGCGATTCGAGGGCAGCGACCATCGAAGAGTTTGCGATCGAGCTCGGCGACTATCTGCTTGAGAACAACCCGCAGGTGAGTTCGGTGACTGTAGAAATCTCTGAACGAGCATGGGAGCCGATGATCGTAGATGGCAAACCAGAATCGCAAACCTTCAAGCTTGAGGGTCCGGAACTTCAGACCGTGCAGGCAGAACGCACTCGAGGCGACGCGTGGTCTGTGACATCGGGAATTGATGGGCTCACGATTCTCAAGACGACGAACTCGGGATTCGAAGGATTCGTCCGGGATAAACTCACCACGCTGAAGCCCGTGAGCGACCGCATCTTCGGCACGAGCGCTACCGCTACCTGGCAATTCACATCGCCCAAGCCACATTATTCCGCGGTGCGAGAACGGGTGATTTCTGCATTGATGAAGGAATTCGCCCTTCACAACAGCAAGAGCGTTCAGCACACTCTGTTTGACATGGGCAAGGCGGCCCTCGCGATAGCACCCGAGGTGTCCCGGATCACTCTGACTATGCCAAACCTGCATCACCTGCTTGCGGATCTGAGTTCATTCGGACAGGACAATCCCAATCACATCTTTGTGCCAATCGATGAGCCGCACGGTTACATTGAAGCCACGATCGAGCGATAGGAGAATGGCTATCGAACTCAGCGAGGATCGCTAGCGGTCGGGTCCGATGTGCGAACTTCAAGCCACCGGGTTGTCGCTTCGACTTGACCTTTTGTTCGGATTATCAGAGACTGATCGTCACCTTATGACAATCTACGACGGTATTGAAGGACCAACCATTGGCTGATCAATCCAGCGCAGCAGTCGACGTACAGCCGGCGCCCACCCAAAACTATGGTCTTCACACCGGCGCCCTGGGAGCGGCAGAGACGCTGGCGCAGTCTGTTTCTGCAACCGCACCGTCAACCTCATCCTCGCTGACCATCCCGCTGGTGTTTGCTCTTGCTGGAAATGGAACATGGCTGATCTACCTGATGGCAACTGCCGCGATCCTGCTGGTTGGCTTCTGCATCGGCAGGTTCGCACGCATTTCCGCATCTCCCGGATCCCTTTACAGCTACACAGCCGAGACTTTGCCGCCCACATTCGGCGTCCTCGCTGCGTGGGGATTGCTGATTGCCTATGTCGCCACCGGCGCATCCGTAGCGGGTGGCGCCCTGTACTATGTGAATCTTCTCTCGCATCAATTCCTGCATTGGGCGCCGACGCCGGTTGTAACACTCGCGGTGATTTGCGCGTTCGCTGGGTACATCGCCTTCCGCGATGTAAAGTTATCCGCCGAAGTGATGTTGTGGATCGAGATTGCTTCTGTAGCGCTGGTAATGATCGTGCTTGCTATGCTCATGTTCACCATGGGCATCCACGTTGACCTGGATCAAGCGAAGCTCTCCGGAGTCCATTTCTCCTCGCTTGGACCCGCACTGGTGCTTTCCATTTTCAGCTTCGTTGGATTTGAAAGCGCCACGACATTGGGAGTTGAAGCGCGCAATCCGCTGCGCACCATTCCTCGCGCGGTGCTGCAGTGCGCTGTGCTGGCGGGCGTGTTCTTCATCCTGTGCTCGTACTCTGAGGTCCTCGGGTTTCATGGAGTGCCTACGAACCTTGCCGAGACCAGCAGCCCACTGCATCTACTGGCCGCAAAGGCAGGGGTGTCTCCGCTCGGCATCGGAATCGACATCGGAGCCATGGTGAGCATGTTCGCCTGTGTACTTGCCTGCGCGACAGCGTCGGCCCGGGTTATTCTGCGGATGTCTCATGCGGGAATCCTGCCACGGAGCCTGCAAAGCACCAGTCCGGTGCATGGCACGCCCGGAGCGGCACTCGCCATCAGTGCAATTCTGATGTTCCTCGGCACAGCAGTCATGGCAAGTCGCGGGATCACCGGGTTTGAGATGTACGACCTGGCGGGTTCCTTGTCGGTATTCGGATTTCTGACTGCTTATGCACTCGTTGCAGTTGCGGTCCCCTTCGCAGAGCGAAGACTCGGGCAGCCTTCCAGATGGATCGTCTTGGTAAGTACGCTCACGGTGCTCGTGATTGTTCTCATCGCAGTCTTCGATATTCGATCAAGCACTGACAAAGTTCACGTCCGCATCCCTTACATTTACGCCGCCTATATTGCAGTTGGCCTCACAATCCACCTGGTGCGAAAACAGCCGTATAGCAGTTAGCCGTTGAGAACCTCACGCATTCCTTATGGGGATAAAGAAATGGAGCCGGATTCTTACGCGGCTCGGCCGGCCTTGAGATCCCGCACGGTTCCAAAATTGATAACCTCAATATCAACTGTACCTGGAGCCGCCAATCTTTATACAAACTCTATGGAGTTTTTCAAGGAGACGTTTATGCTGATCGTACCCCGTAGGACTACACGCCCCATCTCCTGTCGCACGTTCCAAACGCAGTGCCGATGAATCAACTTTGAGCACTCGATCGGATCTACGGGAGTCCTTTACTCAGAGGCCTTGTCCATTGAAATCATCGACGCAATTCATCTCCCCTTCTATTTCTCGATTTCTGCTCGCTTTCCTGTTCTCTGCCGTGCTGTGTTGCTACACGATGCACGCGCAGCAGACCTTCGGTGGTATCACCGGAGAGGTGACCGACCCCTCGAGCGGAGTGATTCTGAATGCCACGGTCAGCGTGCTCGACGAGCAGACCTCTCTGACGCGAACGGTCAAGACTAACGCCACCGGTACGTACAGCCTTGTCAATCTGCCCATCGGCTCCTACACGCTGACCTTCAAGGCCGATGGATTCGATCTGCAGAAAACGCAGCACATTAGTGTGCAAGCGGACCGTACTGCGACCGTGAACGCCACACTTCGGGTGGGCCAGACCAGCACTACAGTCGAAGTGGAAGCCGCTCCGCTGATGAACGCGGTCGACACGACGGTTGGTTACGTGATGGACACAGCTCAGATCGACGCCGTGCCTTTGTCGACTGGAAGCTTTACCGGAGTTGCGATTCTCTCGCCGGGCGTGAACGCCGAGTTATCGGGCGGAACGGGGGCGAACAGCGGCATGGGCAACGCACCGATCTGGGCAAACGGCCAGCGCGACACCAGCAACAGCTTTTCACTCAATGGTGTTGACACCACGAATCTCTTCAACGGCAAAAGCACCAGCCAGGTTCCCTCTGCACGCGTTATCAACAGCACCGGTGTTTCGTCGAGCACCGGAGCTGGAGGCGTTATTCCAACCGTTGCATCGATTTATCTTTCGATCGGAAATGCCATTCCAACCCCCGCTCCGGAGACGCTCCAGGAAGTCCGCGTCAACGCATCGATGTACGACGCACAGCAGGGTTCCACCTCAGGTGCGCACATAGACATGAGCACCGCAGCCGGCTCCAATAAGATTCATGGAACTGGCTACGTTCACCGCGGCACCAGTTGGCTGAACGCCGCACCATTCTTCTTCAAGCAGGATGCCGACATACCGGCATACAACAAAGTACCCCAGTTGCATCGCTATACCGCTGGCGGCACGCTGGGTGTCCCCATCATCAAGGACAAGCTCTTCGGATTCCTGGCGTACCAGCACATCCGCGCATCCGATCAGGAGATCGGCGATTCTGTGCTTGACGTTCCGGTTGGTCTTTCCGACGATCGTTCTGCTTCTGCAATTGCGGACCTTACAAACGCCTCTTTCGGCACCAGCATTACCGGTTCGCAGGTAGACCACCCTGCGCTCGTACTGCTCAATTCGCCTTCTCTTCCGGGCGAACCCGGCAAGTGGCTGATCCCCAACGACGCTCGCAACGGCGTCGCGCCGACCGCAGCACACGTTGACAATGCCTTCCTTCCTGGTACAGCGGTCTTCAAAGCGGATCTCGCTGTGGCCGACCTTGACTATAACGCGACCGACAAGGACACCATCTCGGCGAAATACTTCTATCAGCACGATCCCACGATTGCCCCTTACTCCTACTCCAGCGTTCCAGGATTCTCGGAGCATCTCGATGCGGGTGCGCAGGTTTTCTCAATTACAAACAGCCTCCTGCTGAAATCAAACCTGAGCACAACGCAGACTATCGGCGTTCTGCGCGAGAAAATCTACGGAAAGAACGAGCAGGCCTTCGGTCCGACTTCTATCCCTGGCGGTTCGGCGGGCGCCGGCTCCATCAACGTCTTCGGCTCCAGCTACTTCCCGGGAGTGTCGGTTTATAACGTTCTGGGCTCCCATCAGCCTTCTGGAACGTCTCAGGCCGTTCTGAACATCGGGCCCAATGCAGAAGGCCAGGCGCCCAACACCGGCGTCTTCCAAAACCGCTTATCACCCTCGGGCAACGCCATCTGGATGCTCGGCAAGCACACCTTGAGCTTCGGGGCAAATTACAGCTACACACAACTGAATACCATCGATAAGCGCACCGGCACCGGTACGATCGCGACGGACGACTTCAGCCAGTTCGTCCAGGGGTATGTGACGCCAGGAAGTTCATCTACTGGCTTCTATGTCAGCTCTTTTCTGCAAGGCGACGCGAATCGCTACTATCGCGCCAATCAACTAGGTATGTACCTACAGGACAAGTACCAGGTCACACCGACGCTTTCGCTCACCGCGGGCCTTCGTTATGACTGGGACGGCGGCCTCACCGAAAAATATGGCCGCATCTTCAACTTCGATTCGAAGGTCTACAAGTACAACGTCGCTTCTGACACGATCGAGAACCCTGGTTTGATCATTGCCGGCAACAACTCTAACGGCACCGGCGGAGTGAGCAATACCACCCTCACAGGCCGCCAATGGGGTATTGCTCCTCGCATTGGAGCGGCATGGCAGCCTGCGATGTTCCACAGCAAGGTTGTGGTTCGCACCGGCGGCGGATTCTACTATGACCGCGGAGAACTCTTCAGTTACTTCTCGCCCGGATACGCGATTGGTACCGTCACCGGCGGACCCTTCGGTGTGAACCAACAGCTTCCATTCGTGAACGCCTCCAGCTGCCCGGCGTCCACCTTATCGTTCTACCAGGGCTACATCCCAACCTGCGGCGATTACTCGGCACCTCCGTCTGACACAGCCGGCGATCTTGCCAATCCATATGGCACCTCACTCCTGCCGGCTCCCTCCAATCCGAAGGCCTCCGATCTGGCCAACTATCTGCCCAACGCCTCCGCAATCGCAAACAGCGGCGGGCAGCCGATTTCGCTCGGCGTCTATGATCGCGCCAACAAGCTGCCGTACACCATCAACTACACCCTCGACATTCAATGGCAGCCGCGAAACGACCTCGCCATCGAAATCGGCTACGTCGGCAATGTGGGCCGCCACCAGGTTATCCCGGTCCCTTTCAACCAACCCAACATCGCCTCTCCAGGCCACCCGTCGCTCGCGGGCAGCGCATTTCAGCAGAATTACAGCTACGGCTACAACGTCGTTGGCGCAAACCTCGACGATGGCTCCAGCTATCTCGGCAACTACGAAGGCGGCAACGTCGACCTCCGCGTCCCCTACATCGGCTACGCGGCTGAGTCCATTGCTTACAGGGCTGCCGGCGTCGACGAATACAATGCCCTTCAAGTCCACGTCGACAAGCGCCTCAGCCACGGAGTGCAGGCTGGCGTGTCCTATACTTATTCCCACGCCACTGACGAACAAAGTGGGCTCGGCCTCTTCTACAACGGCAACAACGCCCTCAACCTGCGCAGCGGCTACGGCCTCGCCGACTTCGACCGCACCCACGTCATCAACTTCACCTATGTGTTTCAGCTACCCGATCTCGCGTCCAAGAGCAGTCTGGCCGGCAAGGTGATCGACGGCTGGTCCCTTCAGGGCCTCACCGTGTTGCAGAGTGGCCAGCCCTACAGCGTCATCGACTACTCTGGCGCTATCGGCAGCATTTACTACTCCACCGCCGACGGCATTACCAACCCCATTGTGCCCCTCGCCGCAGGATGCAACGCCAAATCAGCGCTCACCGGAAAGTCGGGCGCGTTCTACAACCCGGTCACCCAATCCGGAACCGCCCTCAAGCCATCCTGTTTCACGATTCCTCTGCTTCCCCGCGGTGGCCTTGGCGGCGCAATTCCCTCCTCAGATCCCTACGAAACCACGTTCACTACCGGCCAGCGGAACATCTTCCGCCAAGCCTTTCAGAAGCGCGCGGATGCATCCGTGGTCAAGGTCATTCCCTTCCATGACAGGTACACTCTGAAGTTCGCCTTCGATGTGTACAACCTCACCAACACCACGAGTTTCGATGTGCCGGGCAACAACGTTTCTCAGAATGCGGAGTACAACCCCTACCCGGAGGCCCCCAACTCCAGCCCCTTTGCGCCAACCCAGCCGTTGCCCACAAACAACTGTTCCTCCGATCCCAACGGAGCGAACACGGGCTTCTATAGCTGTCCTTCCGGCCTCGGCATCATCACCCACACCATTGGCAGCCCGCGCCAGATTCAGATGTCACTTCACTTAGACTTCTAAAACTAAGCGGCCGGTGCCCCGATTTCAGGCACCGGCCACTTAGCGAATCTTCATTTAAGTCAACGGCTGATCGAATCTCAGACCGCTTTCACCGGAGCCAGGACTGCTCGAAATCCTCCAGTGCGACAGGCCGTCCAATCAGAAACCCCTGGAAGGAATCGCAGCCGAGATGCATCAGGAACTCACGCTGCGCTTCAGTCTCCACACCCTCGGCAATCACTGACAATCCCATCGCTCGCCCCAGAGATATGATGGTCCGTGCGATCGCGCCGCTTGAAGCGTCCACAAGAATATCCTTCACAAACGAGCGGTCGATCTTCAATTCATCCAGAGGAAGATTCTTTACGTAAGACAGCGAGGAGTAGCCGGTGCCAAAGTCATCCATTGAAAATCTCAGCCCGTGAGATTTCAGCAGGGACATCTTGGTAACGACATCCTTTACGTTGTCTACGCAGATGCTTTCGGTGAGCTCCAACTTGATGTCTTGCGGGTTGGCCCCTGTGCGATCCAGAGCTGCCAAAACCTGATCCACAAAATCGGGGTGTTGGAATTGATGCGCGCTGATATTCACTGAGATTGCGAAGTGAGCAGTCGCTTTGCGCTTTGCCCATGCCGCGATTTGTGCGAATGCCCTGTTGAGAACCCATTCGCCGAGCGGCACAATCAAGCCCGCTTCTTCAGCCAGCGGAATGAATTCTACGGGAGCCAGAAGGCCGCGCTTGGGATGTCTCCAACGCACCAGGGCCTCGACTCCGATCAAGCGGGACGAGGCCACCTGGGGCTGATAGTAAACCACTAACTGGTCGGCCTTGATTGCATGGCGAAGTTCCTCTTCGATGGCGCCGCGCGCAATCACGACAGCCTGCATCGCTGAGGAGAAGAAAGAGATCTTATTGCGGCCTGCCCTCCTGGCCTGAGACATCGCAATCTGGGCACGTTGCAAGACGCCGTTTGGATTCTTGAAGCGACTTCCAAAGACAGCAATACCAATGCTTGAAGAGGTCTGGAATTCATGGCCTGCCAGGACGCAGGACTGACCCACTGCTGCCTGAATCTTCTTCGCCACGGCCTGTACCTGTGCTGCGGCTTCTTCGCGGCTGCCGCTAAGGTCTTCAATCAGGACGGCAAATTCACCTCCAGCCGGCCGCGCTACTGTATCCGTTTCACGCGTGCAGGCAGCGAGCCGGTGGGCGATCTCCTTCAGCAATAGGTCGCCGATTTTGTGCCCGAGTGTGTCATTCAGGATTCTGAGCTTATCAACGTCTATAAGAAGTAGGGCTTGCTTGCGGCCGCTTCCCCCGGAGGCCATGGAGTGTTCCAGACGATCGAGGAGAAGGCGGCGGTTCGGCAGTCCGGTCAGCGGATCATAAAACGCGAGACTTCTGATCCTCTCCTCCGCTCGCTTCACTTCAGAGATATCTTTCAAAACAGAAACAAGATAGGGAACGCCGTCGATTTCCACTTCCGATATCGATGCCAGGCCCCAGAAGATTTCCCCATGCCGCTTTCGAAGTTTGAGCTCCACATTTCGGCGCGGTGATTTATCACCCATGCTTTTTGCGAATTGATCGCGCGCCTCACAACTAACCCAGAGATTAAGCTCCAGGGAGGTTCGCCCAATGACCTCCTCGCGTTGATAACCGAGGGCGTCTACGAATGCCTGGTTAACGTCGACATACATGCCATCGCTCACCCGGCTGATCGATACCGCATCAAGGCTTGTCTGGAAGACGCTGCGATAGAGTGCTTCGCGTGTGCGCAGTTCTTCCTGTGCTTGCTTGGGTCCGGTAACGTCGTGCACGATTGAGAAGACCAGAGGCCCGCGATTTGACTCGATCGGAGAAAAGAACACTTCGACGTCGCGTTCTTCACCGGACGCGAGACGATGGCGAAATGCGAAGTTGTTGCGCGCCGGATAGGCCGATTCCTTGCGTTCGCGCGCAGTATCTTCCCAGTCGAGGGTGTTGATTTGGTTGATCGACGCGCCAATCAGTTGTTCCCGCGGATAGCCATAATACGAAAGCGCAGCTCTATTGGCTTCCACAATGCGGCCGCATCCGGGCTCTACAAGCAGCATGACCGAGCCACTATTCTCGAAGATGGCACGGAAGCCCGGGTCCATCGTGGAAGACATCGACATTAGGGCCGTTCCTTAAGTCATTGCTCCACGACTATAATCTCAATCCCAATAACACTCTTTGCGCGTTGGCAAGATCGCCGATAATCTTCCCTTACCGGCGGACTAAGTTACGTTACCTAAATGCAGACATTCAAAGTGCCAGTCGCATGCGGTCGAATTGCCACCTCATTGGCGCGCTCTGGCGAGCTTGGTCACGCGGCCCGTTCGGTTCCAGTCGGACACATAGATATCGCCGTCCTTATCGATGAAACAGCCATGCGCGGCGCTGAAGAAAGCGTCTCCAATAGCGCCCGGCTCCATATCGTAATTCGCCCACTGCGCCCTTCGTGGATTGTCGCCGAGGAATGCAACCGGAACATTGTCCTTGTCGAGGATCGTCACCCGGCCTTCAAGTTCAGAAACAACGGCGTAATCACCGTGAAAGCTCACTTGGCATGGCCGCCGGAGATGTTGCGCCACAGTGCGAACGAACTTCCCGTCGAAATCGAAATGGCAGAGGCGGCGATTCTCGCGATCGCACACGAGGACAAACGGCTGATCGTAGCGCATGTCGATTGCGAGCCCGTGGCTGCAGTTCAGCAGGCCCCCGGCGCTCCCTTTGCCGGAGTAGGCGCCTTTGTATTGACCGCGTTTGTCGAAGTGGAAAATGCGCGAGTCCCCGTATCCGTTTGCGATGAAGATGCCACCATCGGGCGTGGGCACTGCCGCGGTAAGCCGCCATTCGTTCGCTGCTTTGAAACCGGCCTCAGGTGGAGCGGCGATCTTCTGCACGACCGTACCGTCGGTCCTCATCTTGACGAACAGCCAGTTCTCCTGCGGAGTTCCCTTCTGAACGGTCGTGTAGAGGTATTCCTGGCCATTCTCCTGCTCGTAAACCATCGAATGGACTTCAGGGTATTGGGTCGCGATGGTCTTCAACAGCGTGCCGTCAGGATCGTACACGAGCACGCCGGTCGCGCTTTGTGTGCTGATATAGATGTCTCCGGCTTTATCTTGCGTGATGCCGCCGTGCGTCCCTCCGAAGCTGGTGCCGGCGGGCAGCGTTCCCCAATCGGGAACCACGCGGTAGGTCCATTCGCCGTTACCGGTCAATAGGATAGTCGGAGCGAGCTGAGTATCGCAATCGTCAACATTCAAAGCGTTGATCGCGCTTTCAGAATCCGCGTGTGCGGGTAAGGGCATGAGACCACCGAATGACGCGACTGCACCAGCGGTGAGGAACTTCCGTCTGTCAATCAACCCATCCTCCTTCTGCAATCTTCCGTTCATTGCGCACCCGCTGAAGTTGTTTGAGCGGCATCTGCCGTGGACACCGGTTGCCCGGGCGTGCCAAAGAGATAGACATGGCGCAGGTTTGACATGGCCTTCAATGGAACGAGCGCTGCGGTGGTCACCTTCGTTTCGCTCAGGTTCAAGTAAGTGAGTTGTGAAAGAGGAGCGAGCTTCGCAAGAGCGTTTCCTGTGATGGCGGTGCCTTCAAGGTGCAGCGCGCGAAGATGAGTGAACTTGCTCAGTGTGTCCAAGCTCGCGTCGGTGATATCCGTGCGCGCGAGATCGGCTTCAACGATGTAGGGAGCGAATCGCTGCATTTGAGCGAGTTGCGCGTCATTGAAATTTGCCGCGACGTCGAAGGTGTTCAGGATTAAGCCGTCGGATGGTTTGCTCGAAACAGCGACAAGCTTTGCACCTTGCCCTTGCTGCATTTGCCGGATGTCGCCCATGAGAGCGCTATAGTCACCGACGGGCTGCGGTGGAGGCTCGGCGGGTATGTCAGAGATAGAGACGCCCGCGACGCTAGTTGCGGTCGAAGATGCGCTTTGTTTGATCCAGGCACGCAGCCACCCAGTTTCCTCCGGTTTGAGAGGAGGTCGACCTTCAGCCGGCATGTAGTGCCTATCGGTAGCAGGAAGTGTGACACGCGTGAGCAACAAGCTCTTCTCCGGATCCCCCGGAACGATGGCGGGCCCGCTCTTGCCTCCGCGCAGGAGCCCGTCGTAAGAATCGAGTCGTAAGCCTCCCTGCGTCTTGCTCGCACCGTGACATGTAATGCAGTGGGTATCGAGAAGCGGACGAACACGCTTGGCATAGAACGAATCTGGATTGGGACCCGCTGCACTCACTGAATTGAAAGCCGCAATCCGCTTCACGGGAGCGGGCATGAATTCCGTCAGGTAATTGCTGCCGTGCGTGAGCGAACCACCCTGATGAGCAGTCCACAAAAGAATCAGCATCGCGCAAACCAGGAAAGCGGGATACAAGCGCAGCTCGGTTCCCCGAGACCACAGACGCCGGGTGAGCAGGCACAGCAGCAGCGTAATGGCGAGCGCAATCCCACCCCACGTGTGCCGCGACACTGTAACTCCCGTATCGCCGCTGCCGTACGCCAGCAAGTAGCCGAGGGCGAGGGTGCCGAGGCACGCTGCGCATGCGAGCACAAGCACGAAGCCGGCAGCTTCGCGGAGTGCCGGCCGCCATGCACCCATAATTTCAAGTAAGGGGACAAGGACTATAAGGCCGATGGGGATATGAACCGCAAGGGGATGAAAGCGACCAAGGAACTGCTGCCAGTCCGCGTGCGGTCTACCATCGAGCCGGGCAATGGCTGGCAACAGAAGCAGCGATGCGATGATAAGCAGCGCTGCGATCCAAGCGCCTCGGGCATCGCGCATTTTCGAAATCAGTAAGCCTGAGATTCCAGTCACTCCTTCGGTCCCAATCACGCCAGCAGTCCCGGAACGATGCTTGCTGGCGTCGGGCCTGTCAGCTTTTGATCGAGCCCCTGGAACTTGTAAGTGAACTTGTTGTGATCGATGCCGAGACAGTGCAGGATGGTGGCATTGAAGTCGCGCACATGTACGGGATCTTGGACGACGTTATAGCTATAGTCGTCTGTCTCGCCATAGGTGATTCCGGGCCTTACGCCGCCGCCCGTCATCCACGTGGTAAAGCAACGCGGATGATGATCGCGGCCGTAGTTTTCCGGCGTCAACCCGCCCTGGCTGTAAACGGTGCGGCCGAATTCGCCGGCCCAGATGACAAGTGTGTCGTCGAGCAGGCCACGCCGTTTCAAATCGGTGACGAGCGCATAACAACCACGATCGGTTTCGCCACAGATAATGGGCAGCACTCCCGTAACGTTATCGTGAACATCCCATCCGCGCTTGTAGATTTGCGTGAAGCGCACTCCGCGTTCGGCCATGCGCCGCGCGAGCAGGCAGTTATAGGCAAAGGTGCCCGGCTCTTTCGACTCGGGTCCATATAGATCCCAGGTGGACTGCGGTTCCTTGCTCAAGTCAGCGAGCTCCGGCACAGAGGCTTGCATGCGATAAGCCATCTCATATTGGGCGATACGCGCGTTAGTCTCGGGATCGCCGATGTCTTGGAGAGTCTGCCGATTGATCTGCTCTACGGCGTCCAGCATCCTTCGACGCACTTCGCGGTCCACGCCAGCAGGGTCGGCGAGGTAGAGCACGGGATCGCCGCCCGAGCGCAGTCCCACGCCGGCATACTCTGAAGAAAGGAATCCGCTGCCCCACAAGCGCGACGACACGGGCTGATTGTTCTCTTTCGAATTCACCTTGGTTTGCAGCACGATAAACGTGGGCAGATTGTCGTTCATGCTGCCGAGGCCGTACGAAAGCCACGAGCCAAGGCACGGCTTGCCCGCATTCATGTTGCCGGTATTCATCAGCATGATGGCTGGTTCGTGATTGATGGCGTCGAGATTGCCCGTAACGCTTGAAAGCCCAGTGCGACGGCGCCACCGGGAAGTGCGCCTGGCCTGCGGTCATGCCGGTGAGTTGCTGGCCGCCGCGTACGGAATCCGGAATGTCCTTGTTGTAAAGCGCAGCCAGGTGCGGCTTGTAATCGAGCAGATCGATCTGTGGCGGTCCGCCCGACATGAAGAGATAAATAGCTCGCTTGGCTTTGGGAGCGAAGTGAGGTAGCTTCAGATCCTCACGCGCAGTCGGCCTGTTCGGGACTTTCGCATCTCCTCCACTCGCATCGCCCCGGGGAGCAGCCTCGCCGAAAAGGCTGGCAAGGGCAGCCCAGCCGAGTACCTTGCCTGAACGTCCAAGAAAGCGTCGGCGCGTCTCGAGCGCGGCCCATTCGTTCTTTATCCCTGCCGGAATGGGCAGATCTGCGATGCTGTTGTCTCGTTCACAGTCGCTACAGAGCGGATGTTGCTTCATCGGAATCCTCGACTACTTGGTTACCGTCTCATCCAGGTTGAGCATTTCGCTCGCCAGCATAGTCCACGCGGCAAGTTCCGGTTCCGGGATCGACGGATCGCGTTTCTTTTCGCCGGTCTCGACCAGGGCATGAGCGGCTTTTCGATCGGCCGCATAGTGTTCGCGCATTTGCTTGAGGGAGTCTTTCAGAATCGCTGCCGTCTTCGGCGGAGCATCGTGCGCGAGCAGAATCTCGCTCATGAGGTTGATACGCTGATCGGGCTGCCGCCCGCCTTCGAGAATCACTCGCTGTGCCAGCGCGCGCGCAGCCTCCACCCATTGCACGTCGTTCATCGTTACCAGCGCTTGCAACGGCGTATCGGTCCGCTGGCGTCGCGTGCACACTACGTCACGCATCGGCGCATCAAACGCGTCCATACTCGGCGGTGACGCCATGCGCTTCCAATACGTGTACATACTGCGGCGGTGGAGCGCGTCGCCGTGCTCCTGCACGTAGTTCACGGTATCGCTGGTCGGGTAGCTGACCTGCTCCCACACGTTGGCGGGCTGATAGGGCTTCACGCTCGGACCGCCGACTTTATCTACTAAAAGCCCGCCTGACTGAAGGGCAACATCGCGCAACATCTCTGCGTCCATGCGGAATCGCGGTCCATGAGACAGCAGAAGATTCTTCGGATCCTTCGCAAGCTGCGCCGGCGTCGGATCCTTCGCAAGCTGCGCCGGCGTGGATTTGGCACTCTGCCGGTAGGACGCCGACATCACCATCAGCTTATACATGTGCTTCACGTTCCAGCCGCTCTCGCGAAACTCGGCCGCAAGCCAGTCAAGCAACTCAGGATGCGTGGGTCGCTGGCCCATGATGCCGAAGTCTTCCGTGGTTTCAACCAGTCCTGTCCCAAACAACTCGTTCCACATGCGATTCACGGTTACCCGCGCTGTTAGCGGGTTTGCGGGGCTCACTGTCCATTGGGCGAGGGCGAGGCGATTGCGCGGTTCATTGGCGGGGAGAGGCGGCAGGAAATGCGGAGTCTGCGCCTCAACGCGCTCGGTGCGAGCCGAGTACACGCCGCGCGTCAGCACATTGGCGTATGCGAGCGAAGGCTCCTCCCACGACACCAGCGTTAGATCGCCGCCTTCGGAGAGTTTGTCGAGTTGCGCCGTCAACTGATCGATCTGGCTCTTGATGGCCCTGAATGAGGAATCCACATTGTTCAGGTAGAACTCGTTCACAGCATGCCATTGGTCTTCATTCCACTGCGCAGTGGGCTTCGCGGTAACCTCTGCAACATAGTCCTCAAAGGGAACGCGCTTTACTTCGTCGGACCCGAGTGGTCGCGCATACAGTCGAATGTCCTGATAGCGCACCTCCTTGGCCGGAGTGGCGTCGGGATGGCGCCAGCCAAGCTGCATGGGTGCCTGCGTGCGAATGGTCTTGCCGTTCAAAGTGTCTGAATCCACATGCGTGCGAACCAGCGCGCCGTTCACGTAGATCTTCACGCCGGATGCGCGGCCCGTGCCATCGTACGTGAAGAAGATGTGCTTCCACGCGCCATCGAGCGGAAGGGGATCGACGGTGGAGACGCGGATCGCCACGGATGGCGTTGTGTCCACAGGCTCTGATGGCTTGGGCTTTTCGGTTTCCTTCTTCTTCTCCGAAGGTTTCTTCTTCTCTGGAGGCTTGTTTGCCGAGAGATCTTTCTTACTCAGGTCCTGCGGAGTTGGGTAGTGGAACGGCTCTTTCGGCGCCGGCGGCTCTTTGGCACTGTGTTCCTTCTTCTTGCCATCTTCCTTCGGCGCTTCGTTGACAAGGTCGACGCTGAGAATGCCCTTCTTGATCGACAAGTCCCATCCGCGGTTGTGTTGCGTCGTGTCCATCTTGGACAGGAGCGCGCCTGAGCTGCTGCCAACGGGGTAATTCGGCGCGGAGCGGAACATGAACCATCCGCCCGAAGAAAATGCTTGCGCCGCCTCGTAGTCCCCGGTCTGGTCGAGAAGGACGCGGGTGCTCGACTGCATGCGGAAGTCGGGCCACAGCCACGTCGTTTCGCCCCACTCCGGCTTCGCTACCGTAGCGTGGAACGTCGCGGGACTGGCGTTTGGTGCGCTGTTTTTGAGTTCGTCTCCACTGCCCTCGTCGAGCCGCAAGCGAAGTATCAATTTGTCGGTCGCCACCCGTTGCTGCAGGTTTTGCCGCGACGCGAGCCATTGCTGCACGAGGTCGCGCTCATGCGCCCGCATCGAATTGAGTTGGCCGGCAAGCTCTGTCCACTTGGCAAGCACGCGATTGTAAGCATCCTGTTTCTGAGCCTTGGGAATGCGCACCACCGGCGCCCACACGGGTCTGTCATCGTTGAACGGTTTCTCATCGATGTTGTTGAAGAAAGCGCTCAGGGCGTAGAAATCCTTCTGTGTGGTCGGGTCGAATTTGTGATCGTGGCACACGGCACAACCGACGGTCAGCCCCATGAACGTGGCTCCAAACGCCTCGGTGCGTTCACGCGCAATATTCACGCGAAGTTCCTCGGGGATAGTGCCTCCCTCGTTGCTGCTGAGACCAAGGCGCACGTAGCCGCTGGCGATAAGGGGATCAAGATTACGCGCCGGCAGCAGATCGCCCGCAATCTGTTCGATTGCAAACTGGTCGAAGGGCTTGTTGTTGTTGAAGGAACGAATCACGTAATCGCGATAGGGCCAGATATCGCGACTGTTGTCGAAGTGCAGCCCGTAGGTGTCGGCGTAGCGTGCGTAGTCGAGCCAATATCGCGCGCGATGCTCACCAAAACTCGGCCTCGCCAGCAGCCCGTCCACAAGGCGCTCATACGCCTGCGGCGAAGAGTCCTTCACAAAACTCTGCACCTCAGCCGGCGTGGGCAGCAAGCCTGTCAGATCGAGCGTCACGCGGCGAATCAACGTCTCCTTATCTGCTTCCAGCGCTGGATGCAGCCCGTCCTTCTCCATCCGCGCCAGAATGAAATCGTCGATCGGCGTTTTCGCCCAGCCATCCGCCTTCGCCGGCAGCTTCGGCCGGGTAGGCGCTTCGAATGCCCAATGAGGCCGGTATTCTGCCCCCTCCTTCACCCACTCTCTGAGGGTCTCGATCTCCTCAGGCTTCATCGGCTTCGCTTCGCCCAGCGTCGTTTGAGGCATCAAGTGATGAGGGTCCTTAGACTCTATGCGCTTGATCAACTCACTCTGATCGGGATGCCCTGGCACAATCGCGTCCGGATGTCCCGGGCGCTTCTTCATTGCCGATTCGGCAAGATCGAGCCGCAGACCCGCCTTGCGCATCTCCGGGTCGGGACCATGACAGCTGAAGCAACGGCTGGCAAGGATCGGCTGCACATCCTGGTTGAAGTCAACACGCTTTGCGGAGTTCGCGTGCGACCCTCTCGAACGGCATCCCCCAACCGACACCAGCACCAGGCCCACAAATAATGAGCGCAGCACCCATCCAAGCCTGGCTGATTTGCACCTGGCTGATTTGCACCGGATTACCTGCCCCGCCGGGGTCGAATTGGGAGAAGTGGTCCGCAATGTTAAGACGCCCTCGGATCTGTTGCAGCATATCGAATCGGGCGCCTTCCCAATCCGCTGCCAATCCAAGCATTTTCTGGACGATCAGCTTTGTTGGAGCCGCTGGGAATAACGGGAAAGCCGGCTCCAGATCGATCGATGTCAGAAAGTTTGGCACCCGGCAATCACAGTTGTCCATAGGCGTCCGCTGCAGGCGGCGGAGCGCGGCCCGAACCCGGCAATTCTGCTACTCGGCCGAATGGCGCACGGGACGGCTGGGCAGGCGGGGAGGGTTGACGGGGGCCTCGCTGGTGGAGCGGCGCCGTTTGGACTTACGGCGCTTCTTTTCGGATTCTTCGATGACCGCGCGCATCCAGTAATTGCCGTCGCTGTCCACTTCGATGCCGTGGACTTCGCGCTCGAAGCCCGGGAACCGCTTGCCAAATTGTTCCATGGCGAGAATAAGCTTGATAACCGGCGACTCAGGGCCGCCGAGACGCTCGCCGGGCATCGACATCGGGATACCAGGGGGATAGGGGACAAGCATGACGGCGGCGATGCGGCCCGCCATCTCCTTGAAACGGATGCGCTCCGTCTCGTGCCGCACGAGCTTCTGGTAGGTTTGCGCGGGCGTGAGCACAGGGTCGAAATCTTCGTCGCAGGCGGCGTTTACCAGGCCGGCAAGATCGAGATCGATCATCGCCTGATGCATCTCGTCGGACAGGTCTTTGAGGGAGAGATTGCGATAGCGCGCGGGGAACCGCTGGACTAATTCCGGAAGCGCCTCTTCGAGTGCGGCTTCGGAGTCGTAGAGACGCTTGAACTCAAAGAGATTTTCAAGCAGGCTTCCCCACTTGCCCTTGGAGGTTCCCACCGAGAAGAGCACGAGGACCGTGTAGTCGCCGGTGCGGGCGATCTCAACCCGTCGCGAATCAAGGAACTCTGTGAGGACGGCCGCCGGAATGCCCCATTTGGCAATCACTCCTTGGGCATTCACGCCGGGGGTCAGGATGGTCACCTTGGCGGGGTCGAGCATGCAGTAGTCATCAGGCGAGTCTTCGTCTTGGTAGCCGTGCCAATCCTCGCCGTGCTTGAGGGTCCAGCAGCTGGGTTCGGTTGCCAGCAGTTCGTCTTCCGCATCTTCAAACAGGATGGACTCGCCAGTCGCGGGATCGGTGACGCGCTCAGGCTGGTAGATCCCGAAGAACCAGGCTTCGCCGTTTTCCGACTCGGTGCGCAGCCGGTGAGCGACCGAGCTCATGGCCTGACGGAAGCTGATGGCGTCGGCCAGTGTCTCGTCCATCAGCGTGGGTCCGGCCGGCTCGTCCATCATGGCGGCCGCCACGTCCAGCGACGCAATGAGCGGATAGAAGGGCGAGGTGGTGCCGTGCATCATGAAGGCTTCATTGAACTGGTCGAAGTCGAGCGGGGCACGGTCGGAGAGCTTCACGTGGATCATGGAACCCATGGAGAATGCGGCAAGCATCTTGTGCGTGGATTGCACCGAGAAGATGGCGGGCCGGTCTTCCATGTCATCCGGAACGCCCATGGCGTAGCGCCCGCGATAGATGGGGTGAAACTTGGCGTAGGCGTACCATGCCTCGTCGAAGTGGACGCGGGCAACGGAGCCGGCAAGCTGCTCCACAACTTGGTCCACGTTGTAGCAGAGACCGTCGTAGGTGGAATTGGTCACGACGGCGTACGTGGGCTCCTGCGAGCGGGCTCCTGCGGCAAACGGGCTGCGGGCAATGAGTTTCTGCACCGACTTCGGAGAGAAACGCTTCAGGGGGACCAGGCCGATCATGCCGTAGCCATTGCGCGTGGGCTTGAAGTAGACGGGGCGAGCTCCGGTCACCGTCAGCGAATGACAGATAGATTTGTGGCAGTTGGCGTCGGCCAGCACCAGGTCATCCTGGGCGATAACGCCATGGCCGATGATCTGGTTGGAGGTGCTGGAACCGCCAAGCACGTAGAATGTCCAATCCGCACCGAAGATGCGCGCGGCATTGCGCTCGGAGTCGCCTGGAGGTCCGATGTGGTCGAGCCAGGAGCCAAGCGGCGCGGACGAGATGCCGAGGTCGGAGCGCAGCAGGTTTTCGCCGAAAAAGCGGTGGAATTCCTGTCCTACCGGGTGCTTGAGGAAAGCGACGCCGCCCATGTGGCCCGGCGCGTCCCACGAGTAGGCGGACTGGTCGTTATATTTCAGCAGCTCGCGGAAATACGGCGGCAACAGCTGTTCGTGGTACCGCTCGATGGCTGTGTCGAGGCGCGAAGCGATAAAAGCCGGGGTATCGCCGAAAAGGTGGATGTACTCGTGAACCTGCTTCACCACTTCGAGCGGCAGTTCAGACACCAGTGTGCGGTCGGCGATGAGGAAGATAGGGACCTTTTTGTTGCGGTGACGAACGCCGCGGATGATGTCGAGCGCGGCGCGCTCTTCGAACTGCGAGTTGCCCTCGAGGTCCCAGTCGAGCAGGATGGCGGAATAGCTTGGGTCAGAGGTAACGAGTGACAGCCCGTCCTCGGGCGAGGTGGTACGGACGAGCTCGTACCCCTCGTCGCCGATGGCGTCGACGAGACGCTCCATGGCCCGGTCCGACACGGAGTCGGTGCGCCCGACCTCACTGGCAATCAACAACACCCAACGCTTCTCGCTCATCAATCCTCTTGAAACCCCAACGACCCCCTCGGGAGGGCGACATAACGCAAACACTCTATCGTATCGCGGATGGGTTGCCGGCGTGTGAGTTGGGGTGCATTGTGTTTCGGATCAAGGGACACGTGCCCTGGTGCCGGGTCGGTCGCCCTGAAAAGCAGAAGCGCCCAGTAACTTGTACTGGGCGCTTCTGCTTGCTTTGCGGAGTCTGAAATGCTCTATTCTGAGGCTGCTTTCAACATAATTCTAGGTGGTGACAGCCGGGCCGGACTTCCGGCCACTGGTGCGCCAACAGGCCTGTTTAGAATGTGCTGCAGCGCATCGGGAATCGACCTCACCCCGCCCGACTTGGCCCCTGCCGTAGATACAACGGGCGAGAGCAGATCGGCGTGAGACCACGGGAATGAAGAGTGATACGGTGCGGTTGTAAAGTCCACAGATGGAGTGA
>WNGK01004663.1_pt1 | contig 21081 bp, 21 predicted proteins | sample 5400601 | NCBI WGS metagenome assembly WNGK01 (sample SAMN13153376, study PRJNA577476) | soil metagenome | isolation source: 60 cm soil or saprolite under Garry oak tree replicate 1 | place: USA:California | collected 2016-06-15
CGGTGTGACGTCAAGCACCAAGGGAGCCGAGCCTGTCGTCTCTCCTCCGCTGGGCAAACAGAAACACGAGGTTTCGCAGACAGCACCCAAGATGGGATATGCCGACCTGAAGGAGTTCACGAATGAGAACCTACCACTACCGCTATCTGGTGAGGTTGTCAGAGGAGCAGCGTCGATGGCTGGAAACGATGCTGCACACGAGCAGGACCCCAGCTAAGCACGAGTCTTTTCGCACGGGTATTATTAATGAGCGATCAAAGCCAAGGTGAACCAGAGGCAACCGATGCTCAGCCTCCTGGGCATGTCGTGTGACAACCTGAGGTAGTTGAAGCAGTCACAAAAGCAACCCATCGACCCTCTTTCTGCTGACGAACTTGCTACTCGATGTGCTGAAAAACAGCGCGCCTGCAAGGATTATCAAGGAAAGGACAACTATTATGAAAAAAGCAATGACATTCCCAACGGCAGGTGTGGCGCTGAAGTATCTCCTCACAGCCGTGAGATACTCGTCTTGAGACTATGAGGCGTTTTCCAGGCAAGCTAGGGGTAAAACCGTTTATAATGTGACAAGCATACACTGTTTTCTGTTCCTTCACACGATCGACACTTTTGCCTTCACCTCGTCAGTGTACATATACCACGACGGTCGAACCCGGCCAGCGACTTCGGAGTATATGAGAGCCCTTACTATTTCTAGATCACTTGGAAAGGAAGAATGATATGAGACGTTCCTGCGTAGCAGGTTCTCGGGAGAGGAGTATGCTGCCTCTCTTTATTTCTATTTTGGGGATACTGATCCTATCTGCCTGTACACCTACTACTATTCCTGTTGCGAAGAAAGCTTCTATTCCTGACGCGAAGAATACCTCTACTCCTGTTGCGAAGAATACCTCCATTCCCGACACAAAGAATACCTCTACTCCTGTTGCGAAGAATACCTCTACTCCTGCTGTGGTAAAGGCTCCCGCGCAATGCCAACCCGGTCATCAAGTAGGTTTCCTTAGTACCTCTCATAGTAAGCTGGTGGATGCGTCGTCGGGATGCCAGGTGTCTCTCACAGGCGTCAACTGGTTTGGGTTTGAGACGGGTACCTTTGCTCCACATGGGCTGTGGGCGCGCAACTGGCAAGACATGCTGAAGCAGATCGCGCAGCTAGGCTTCAATGCCATTCGCCTGCCCTTCACCAATCAGCTCTTCGACCCTGCGAGCATACCGAATGGGATCAACTACCAGCTGAACCCTGACCTGAAAGGCCTCCAGGGGCTGGCACTCATGGATCGGATTATCCAGGGTGCCCGTAACGTTAGCCTGAAGGTTATCCTCGACCGTCATGATCCCACGGCCGACCAGCGGCCCCCATTGTGGTACACCGACCACGTGTCGCAGGCGCGCTGGATCCAGGATTGGGTCATGCTGGCCCAACACTACCAGGGGAACGATACCGTTATCGGGGCTGACCTGGCCAACGAGCCGCACAGCCCGGCCACCTGGGGTGATGGCAACCCGAGCACTGATTGGCGCCTGGCTGCCGAGCAGGCGGGCAATGCCATCCTGGCCGTCAATCCGAAGTGGCTGATTATCGTCGAGGGGGTCGATCAGTACCAAAACGACTCCTACTGGTGGGGAGGGAATCTGGAAGGAGCAGCGAAGTTCCCTGTGCGCCTGTCGGTACCAGACAAACTGGTGTATTCTGCTCATGACTACGGACCGGCTGTCTACAACCAGCCGTGGTTCCAGACCCCCAACCCTGCTGACCTCGCGCACACCCTACCCGCCGTCTGGCAGAAGCATTGGGCCTATCTGCAAGAGAATGGGACCGCCCCGGTGTTCGTAGGGGAGTTCGGAGGACGCTCTATGGGTCAGGATGCCGAGGGTGTGTGGCAACGCACCCTGGTGACATACCTGAAAACGAACAACATTAGCTATACCTACTGGGCGTGGAATCCAAACTCAGGAGATACCGGCGGCATCCTCAACGACGACTGGACGACGGTCAACCAGAGCAAGATCGACATCTTGAGCGCCTATCAATGGCCAAAGCTGGGTCAGCCGCAATCTGGCTCAAGCAATCAGCGCGGGAACGCTGATGCGGTCAAGAATGCCTATCAATGGCCACCGTCGAAGTGAAAGGCTTCCCGGGAGCGGGCTTGAGAGGGGTCAGGCCTGTCATCCTGAGCGCAGCGAAGGATCTCTTCGGCAGGCTCGCCAGATCCTTCGCTGCGCTCAGGATGACAGGTATTATCTCCAAATGTCTGTTTTCTTCCAGGGATGTTCGACAGTAGCGGAGTGGGTGTGCTATAATGAAACATCCCTCGTGACACAGAAAGTCTTTTCTGTGATATCTAATTTTTGTATCATAATGATAAATGGTGAGCATAGCGCAGGGATACGTGATATGATCCTCGCCAGCATTGGCACCGGATGAGCGACTGTAACCTACTTTTGATAACGTTCCGCTTGAGGTGCATATCCACCACTTCACCGCTCACCGCAGGAGCACCGCATGCATGTTATCCACGGGACCTGGATACCCGAAGACACACACGAATTTATCCAGAAAGGGGCCTTCTACCTATGGGTAGAGACGGATACCCCGATAGGCGAATCGCGGAGCCGTGCTGGCACCGTTCACCCCAGGCATCTTGGGCAATCAGCCCTGTCCACGTTTCTCACGGAGAAACTGGGCCTGCGAGAGTTTGCGCCCGGCGCGTTGGCGCGCACCCTGAGCACCAAATACTTTCTGCTTCCGACGGCTGCGGGCAAGCCTGCTCCTTGCTTTGAACTGCTGCGCTATGTGGATGAGGAGGAGCCGATAGAGTTTGACCTGGCACCCTGGCAGGTCAGCTGCTACCAGGTGACAGACATCATCGCCACGTTGAACGACATCCATTTTATCGCCCTCCACGCGGCAGAGGACTTCCAGTTGGGAGCAGATCTCTTATTCTGGTATCAGTACTCACAGGCGATTAAAGGCATCATCGCCAAAGACCAGTACATCCCCGCCCAGAAGTACCAGGAGATCGTTTCCCCCTCGATAAATCGGGGGGCTACGACCGGGGGGAAGCAGGGGGCTACGACCAGAGAGAAACGGGCGAAGAACAGTCCCAGTTTCGAGATTCATCCCGCGTGGGAGCTGCTGTCGGACACCTATGAAACGACCATCCAGCGCTACGTGGCCGCGATGCCGGGCGTGTGCGCAGCGGGACTCAACAGCCCGGACGAGGCCGGATTGCTTGACAAGGAGCCCTTGCTTCGCCACTTCTCAGAATGCCTCCTGCACGACATTGTCACAGGGACGCCTTTTACGGGGAAATTCGACGACCAGATCGCGAATACGTTCCTGTACAGAGGTGTTTATCCATACCGACCAGTTCTATCTCAGGCCTCGCCAGAAGACACCCTGAAAGATTACAAACACTGGCTGGCATGGCGCGCGAACTTCACCAGGGCGCACACGGAGACCGGTTTTACCCTCTGCTTCCGCCTGGAGGAGGCGCCCTCCACCGATATCGACAACTGGCGCCTGCACTTTCTCGTCGCATCCCGGCGCGATCCCTCGCTCAAACTGAACCTGGACGACTACTGGTATCTCGACGCGCAGGCCCGCACCGAGGTTATCCGGCACTTCGGCCAGGATTTCGAGAAAAACCTGTTGCTGGCCCTGGGGTATGCCGCGCGCATCTATCCCAAAGTCTGGGATGGTCTGGCGACGGACCGTCCGACCGGGTGCCGCCTCACCCTGGACGAAGCGTTCGCGTTCTTAAAGGAAAGCGCCTGGGTGCTTGGAGACGCGGGTTACACCGTGATCGTCCCGGCGTGGTGGACGCCGGATGGACGGCGGCGTACGAAGGTCCGCCTCAAAACAGCGCTGCGGTCGCCCAAAGGAACAGCTGCGGTCAGCCACGGCCATTTCAGTCTCAGTACGATCATCGCCTACGAGTACCAGTTGTCGATTGGGGGTCAGGTCGTCTCGGAAGAGGAATGGCAGCAGCTCGTGAACGCGAAAACGCCCCTGGTCCAGTTCCGGGGACAATGGATGGAACTGGATCGCGACAAAATGCAGCAGCTCCTCGAGTTCTGGCAGACACACCAGCACGAGGAGCCGGAGATTACGCTCCTGGATATGTTGAAGATCGGGGCCGAGTCCGAGGACGACCTGGAATGGGACTATGACGAGGGCCTGCGAGACATGCTGTCCAGGCTGAATGACAAAAATGCATTCGCCCCCATTCCGGACCCCCACGCCTTGCAGGGGAGCCTGCGCGAGTACCAGAAGCGTGGCGTCGCCTGGCTACAGTATCTTGAAAGCCTGGGCTTGAATCCCTGCCTGGCGGACGACATGGGCCTGGGTAAAACCCTGGAGGTCATCGCTCGCTTGCTCAAAGAGCGGGAGGAGGCCGGCAGCGTGCCACCGACCCTGGTTATCGCGCCGACATCCGTGCTGGGCAACTGGCGCAAGGAGATCGAGCGCTTCGCCCCGCAGCTTCGCACGCTGGTACATCAGGGCAGCACACGGCTGAAAGACAAACAAGCCTTCGAGGAGGCATGCCAGGCGCACGATGTCGTCCTGACCTCGTTCGCGCTGGCCCGCCTGGACGAAAAGCTCTTGCAGAGTCTGAAATGGCATCGCGTCGTGGTCGACGAGGCTCAGAACATCAAGAATCCGCATGCCGCGCAGACGCGCGCGATTCTCAAGCTCGCCGCTCCGCGCCGGCTTGCTTTGACCGGCACGCCCGTCGAGAACCGCATGCGCGACCTGTGGTCCATCTTCAATTTCCTCAATCCAGGCTACCTGGGCAAGGAAGCGCAGTTCCGCAAGACGTTTGAGTTGCCCATCCAAAAAAATAATGACCTGGCCATGTCGGCAACCTTAAAGAAGCTGGTAGAGCCGTTTATCTTGCGGCGTGTCAAGACCGACAAACGCATTATCGACGACCTTCCGGAGAAGATCGAGCAGAAGATGTATTGCACGCTCTCGTCCGAGCAAGCCTCTCTCTACGAGGCCGTCGTCAAAGATGTCACGGAGCAACTGGATGAGGCCGAGGGCATCCAGCGCAAGGGCCTGATCTTATCCACTTTGCTGAAACTCAAGCAGATCTGCAACCATCCGGCGCAGTTCCTGCAGGACGGCAGCGCGTTTACCACCGAGCGCTCCCACAAGCTCCAGCGGCTCGGGGAGATGGTCGAAGAAGTGATTGACAGCGGGGAGAGCGCGCTGATCTTCACCCAGTTTACCGAGATCGGAGGCGAACTGGAGCGCTATCTCGCGCACACCCTGCACTACAACACCTACTACCTGCACGGTGGAACCAGCGTGGCACGGCGGGAGCGGATGATTGCCGAGTTTCAAGACCCGGAGACCGAGCCATCGGTGTTTATTCTCTCGCTGCGGGCTGGCGGTGTGGGCCTGAACCTGACAAAAGCGAACCACGTCTTCCACTTCGATCGCTGGTGGAACCCGGCGGTCGAAGATCAGGCAACCGACCGCGCCTTCCGCATCGGCCAGCGCAAGAACGTCTTCGTGCATAAATTTGTGGCCATGGGGACGATGGAAGAGCGCATCGATGCGATGATCGAGGACAAGAAACGGCTCTCCTCGCTGGTGGTGGGAGCCGATGAGTCCTGGCTGACGGAACTCGATAACGATACGTTTAAGGATTTGATCGCGCTGCGGCGCAGCGCGGTCCTGGAGTAAGGACAATGGCACAGTTCAGCCGCACCTGGTGGGGCCAGCGCTTTATCGCGGCCCTGGAAGAATTTACCGATCCGGCCCGCCTCGGGCGCGGGCGGTCCTACGCGAGTGGAGGACGCATCCTCAATTACACGCTGGATAACGGCACAGTTACGGCCAGGGTGCGCGGTTCGATCAACCCGTACTTTGGCGTCTATAAAGAACCTATCTACACGACCTCTATCACGATCAAAGCGATTTCCTCCAGCGATTGGAAGAAAGCTATCAGCCAGATTGCGTCGCGGGCAGACCTGGTCACGAAACTGCTGTTGAACGAGATGCCGGACACGATCGAGGATGCCTTCTCCGGGCTGGATCTGCATCTCCTGCCGCACAGCGAGCGCGATTTCAAGACCTCTTGCTCATGCCCGGACTACGCGAACCCTTGCAAGCACATCGCCGGGGTCTACTACCTCCTGGCGTCCGCCCTGGACCGCGATCCTTTCTTGATGTTCGAGCTACGGGGATTGTCCAGGGACGCCCTGCATGCCGAACTGGTCAAGTCGCCGCTGGGGCAAATCCTGTCGTCCGCGTTGAAGTCGGATGACATTCTTCCTGAGGTGGAACCGGTCGAGTCCTATTACACTCACCCGGCCAGGGAGGCGGATGCGGTGATAGACAGCCATAAAGAGTTCTGGACCGGCGCGAAAAGGCTGCCCGCACCGCCCTCCGCTCCATCGCAAGCAAGCGTTCCGGCGCTGCTGATTAAGAAGCAGGGGGACTATCCTCCATTCTGGCACAAAGATGTGTCATTCATCAGCGTGATGGAAGAGCTGTATGATCGTGTACGAACGAAAAACAGGCAAATGAAGTGAGCGCAGAAGGATCGAGAGGAGATGCACATGCCGGGGACCGACAACACGGCCGGAGACTTGCCGAAAGGGGCAAGCAGAGCAACATCGGAGCAGGCCCAGGCGGCTGCGCGAGAACCATCGACTGATGAGCAGATCCGTGCGGCCTATGTCGGGGAGCCAGCGCCGCTGGTCGGGCCCATCCAAATCGTCGACTACGACCCCGAGTGGCCCCGGCTCTTCGAGCGCGAAGCCAGGCGAATCCAGGCCGCACTCGGCGACCGGGTGCTGTTGATCGAACACACCGGTTCGACCTCGGTACCAGGGCTCGCTGCCAAACCGAGAATCGACATGCTGCTCGTGGTAGCGAACTCGGCAGACGAGCCGGCTTACGTCCCGGCCCTGGAAGCTGCCGGCTACGTGTTGTGCATCCGAGAGCCGGACTGGTACGAGCACCGCGTGTTCAAGGGGCCGGACACGGACGTCAACCTCCATGTCTTCTCGCCGGGCTGCACGGAGATCGACCGCATCCTGCTCTTCCGCGACTGGTTGCGCAGCAACGTATTCGATTTCCGGCTGTACGAGCGTACCAAGCGGGAGCTTGCTCGCAAGGACTGGAAGTACACGCAGAACTATGCGGATGCCAAGACCTCGGTGGTCGAAGAGATTATCGCGCGAGCGCGAAGTAGGATAAGACCAGAATAGGTATCAACCTAAGACGCAGGCCCAGGATTCCGTAGGGGCGAGGGCGGTGGAGGGGATGTGGGGTGGGCCTTTAGGGTCGCCCGGGGGTGGGGAGGCGATCATCTTCCACCAAGATGGGAGCCCAGGGAACAGGACGCGGGCGACCCTAAAGGCCCACCCATCCACTCCCCACCGCCCTCGCCCCTACGGATGCTGATGGGCTTTTTCTCAGGTTGATGCGTCTTGGGCGACCCTAAAGGCAATAAATGCCGCTCCCCGCCGCTCCTCACCACCCTCGCCCCTACAGAATTTGATAAGAGTGGCAAATGTCTCCTATGGTTGTTCTTTCACTCATCCCCAATCGTCGTATAGGCCAGGAGGTGGCTTATGCGCAAAGAATCAGACCAGGGGACAAAACAAAGCTCCCAGGCGACGCCCTTTTCCATGCGACTCACGCGGCGTAAATTACTGGCGACTGCGGCGGCCGCCATGCTTGCCGGTTGCGCGCAGGGCACAGCGCCACAACCTACTGCCACACCCACGCCGCCGTTCGCACTCGGACGAGCAGGCACGATCTACCTGGATGGGACTGTACCGCCCGCGTTAGGCAGTGCCGTCGTCCAGAGCATAAATAACGTGGCTGGCATACCGAACGTCACTGCCGTGCCTTCGCTCAACCCCTCGCCCGATCTCATCCTCACTTTCGGTGAACTACCCCCAGGCTATACTGGCGCCTCAATTGGCACCAGCCCTGTCACCGCCATCACGCATCTGCGCGTGCCCATTGACAGCATCACCGCTGGTCAGGCACGGGCGCTGCTGAGCGGAACGGTCACAGATTGGGGCGCAGTCGGCGCGCCGTACAGCTTGCCGGTCCACCTCCTCGCGCTTCAGGGGCTTGTCCTGCCAACTGGCGTGCCACTCGCCGGCAACGTGCAGACCGAGACCACCGCCGATGCAATACTGCGTGCGGTGCGCACCCAGGCCGGAAGCCTGGCACTTGTTCCGGTGGAACTGGCTGATTGGAGTGTGCGCAACCTCGGCATTGATGGCATCTATCCAGCACAGGGACGCGGGGATGTGACGCAAGCTTCCTTTGCCCCACTGATCTTGCGCATCGGCGCGGCGAACAAGCTGGTGGCGCGCGGGCTGGACGTCAGCCTTCTCACGGCAAGTCTGGGGCCGGCGCTGGCAACGACCATTCCCACGTTCGATATGGCCGTGGCTGGCGATATTATTTTGGGTCGCGGGGTCAACAACAAGATGGTGGAGTACAACGACTACCTCTATCCCTTCCGCAAGATGCGCGATGAGCTCATGAGCGCGGACTGGCGAGTCGCCAACCTTGAATGCACCATAACGGACCTGGTGGCGCCGCCAGCGGACCCCTACACGTTCACGTTCATCACGGCCAAGCGCGCCGTGGATGGATTGACCTATGCCGGCATCCAGACTCTGTCTGTGGCGAACAACCATGCCGATAATGGCGGCGTGGAACCGTTCGTGGACATGTTACACACGCTCCACGAGCACAATATCACGACCTGCGGCGGTGGCAATAACCTGACGGAGGCACGACAGCCTGCCATACAGACAGTGAAAGGCACTCGGGTCGCGCTGCTGGGCTACAATGAGATTCCCCCTGGCGGCCCATACGCAGATGTGAACTCGCCGGGTATCGCGCCCGTGGATCTCAAGACCCTTCCCCAGGATATCGCTGCCGCGCGCAAGCGCGCGGACCTGGTGATCCCGTTCTTCCACTGGGGCGTCGAGTATACCAAAGACCCGACCACCACGCAGCAACGGGCAGCGCACCTCGCCATCGACGCAGGTGCAGATATGGTGCTGGGCTCGCACCCGCACTGGGTACAGGCAATCGAATCGTACAAAGGGCGGCTGATCATCTACTGCCTTGGCAACTTCGTCTTCGATCAGGATTGGTCCCACCAGACGCTCGAAGGGTGCATGCTGCACCTTTACTGGCGTGGTACAACGCTGGCCAGCATCCGCTTCGTCCCATATCTCATCGAGGACCGTTGCCAGCCGAACATCATCTCGCAAGCTGCAGCGGTCGACATCTTCGAGCGCATGTGGTCGGGAACGGATATGCTCACCAGCGGGCAGTATGGACCAGAACCCGAGCCGGAGCCGTAAGCACGAGGGCGATCGCGACATCTGGGCACACCCTTGGAGTATTTGAACAGCCATTTAACACGCATACCTTCTTGACAACGCGTCATGCACCGGATATTATACGTGCATGTACACTAAATAATCAGGGAGAAAGGGTATGAGCGACCAGATTAACATCAGCGAGGTTCTACGCTGCGCCTGCGCGACGGTTCGGCGCACCGATCGTGTCCTCACTCAATTTTACGACGAAATCCTGGCCCCAAGTGGCCTCTACATCACACAATTTACCCTGCTTGCTACGCTTAGCCAGGCGGCACCAGTCACGATCAATCGCCTGGCGGAGATCATGGACATGGATCGGACGACCCTTAGTCGCAACCTGGAGGTGCTGGTCAAACAGCACATGGTGCGTATTGAGGAAGGCGAAGATCGACGCACGCGCCAGGTGCATCTCACCCAGGAAGGGGAACAGGCTCTCAGACGTGCCTTGCCGCTATGGCAAGAAGCACAGGCAAGGATCGAGCACGCGCTTGGTCATGAACGCTTCGACGGCCTGCTGACCGAGCTTTCTGCGGTTCGCGCGGCGGCCAGATAAAGCATCTCCTGGTATCCTTGCCGTTCTTTGGTTGGATAGTCGTTTTTTTAGTGCAAATAGGTGTGTGCACACTGAAAGAAACAAAAAAACATGAGGATGACATATCGAGCTAGCAAAGTGATCACGCTGGTCGTTACCTGTCTAGGCTTCTTTATGGTCCTACCGGTAAGGGGGGAAGAGGCATGATGCTCTCACGAGTTGCGCTTGTCACAGGAGCCTCATCTGGCTTCGGCCAGGCCACCGCAGCCCTTCTGACAAAGCAGGGTTTTCAGGTGTTTGGCACCAGTCGCGCTCCTGCACACAACATTGCTGGCAACTTTGAACTGCTTCCGCTTGACGTCTGTTCGGAGACATCGGTTCAGACGTGCGTACAGACGATCCTGGAGCGTACTGGGCGCATCGATCTGCTGGTGAACAATGCTGGCTTTGCTCAGGGAGGCGCGCTCGAAGAAAACAGCCTGGAGGATGCGCGGGCACAGTTTGAAACGAATGTGTTCGGTGTACTCCGCATGTTGAAAGCGGTATTCCCTGTTATGCGCCGGCAAGGGAGCGGCCAGATTATCACGATCAGCTCCCTCCTCGGGGTAGTGGCTATGCCCTACCTCGGTCTCTATACATCCAGCAAGTTCGCATTGGAGGGAATGATCGAGGGGCTGTATCACGAACTGCGTCCTTTTCATATCAAGGTGTCACTGGTAGAGCCGACCTTTTTTCGCACGAAATTCGACGCGCGGCCTCCTGCGACGCCACTCGCTGTCTATGAGTCAGCTCGCCAGTCGATGCTGCCACACTTCTCTAATTCTTTTTGATAATCATAACTCACTCGCTGTCTATGAGTCAGCTCGCCAGTCGATGCTGCGGTTCGTCCGCAATGCAGTGAAGCAGGGGCCAGATCCCGAGCAAGTGGCCAGGCGCATCGTGCAACTTGCGACGAGTGCTGCTCCCCCTCTGCGCTCCTATGTTGGCCCTCGCGCCCGCCTGCTGGTGGCGCTCCGCCAGTGGTTACCACAACGGATCTTTGAGCGGGTGCGTCGCCGGGTTTTTCAGCTATAGCGTATGCGGGGACTCTCTCACCCTTGTGCCCAATACATTTCAAATAAAAGAGAATGGAAGAGAAGACTGGAAAAGAGGCGAGATGGGTGTAGGGGCGCAATGAATTGCGCCTCATAGGCGTCAAGTTATGGAAGGATGAGCTTACTTTGAGGAGCAGACGAATCTGCATCAGAAGGAGCATCAACCATGGCATGGTTCCTGTTGACCACCAAAGCAACACCTTTGCTGTTTGCGGCCAAAGGCTTCGTGTCGATACCTCTCTCAGGCCGATTCATTGCTTACCTCAACCATTCTTAACTTGACGCCTATGGGGCAAATGAAGTTTAGGGGCAAGCCATGGCATCTGTTCTCCAGATGGAGAGGTGGTGAGGGGAGCTGGAACACGTTCTTGAAGATCTGTACCCCTCTCTTCTGCCGCAACAGCCGAATGCCTCGAGAGAGCCATTCCTCCCTTCAACTGGGAGTGCTCGTCAGTCGCAGCGCGGGGTTCAGCAGTGAGTGTTTCGGCTACGTCCTCTAAACGTGCGAACGTCACCCAGGCAGTTCGTCCGAGATAGCGCTTGCGGGTGTGTCGATCCTGCGTGCGATAGGCATACCAATAGCCCGTCCCGCAGGGCCTAGCTTCTTTGATGACCGAGAGCCGCCCTGCTTGCCCCACAAAAGCAAAAGAGGTGTGCTGGGCCAACCAGCGAGAGAATGCAGGCTCGTCTCCTCGACGGAAACACTGCTCTGGTTGCCCGTGGATATACAGTTCATAGTGCTGGTGCACTTCGGACCAGATGAGCGCATGCAGCGATCGTTTGGGCATAGCGTCCTTCCTTTGCCATTGGGTGTTTCCTCTCCAATCACCCAATGCCAAGGAGTATAGCACACAAAAGGGCCGGGCCGCGAAACAGCATGTCAGCTTGTGCATGGGGATGCCCATGCGATATGTGGTCATTGTTCTGTCCAGGTGAACATGCCATGGGCGAATCGCGCGATCAACGAAGCGGGAGCCTGCTCACGCGTGAGGTGGCAGCCACCCGCAGCATGAGGCCGGTTTCACCCACGCGCATCCAGGCATTTTCCACTCCATCCCACAGGCAGCGGATCATGCAGGCTCAGGCAGCTACGCGCCCAGATGGGCGAAACCCCCTTTCTGTTAACGGCGCAGCTACCCGGATCGGTAGATACTCCAGGCTAGTGTGCAGATGGAATGCGGTCTTCCCAAAGAGGTCGGTTGCAAAACGACCTGAAAACTATCTCCTCAGACCTGCGTAGTTGTTGTATGATCATTGTGCCTGGATGTATGGGAAACGTTCCGTAGATTAGTGGACACCTATTGACAGCAATAGCCATCTAGACTATATTGTCTGTATGAAGTTAATCGACTACGCCCACAAGATGGGCATTTCCTACAAAACCGCCTGGCGCTGGTACAAGGCGGGGAAATTGCCAGGTAGGCAGATGGATACAGGCACGATCCTTGTCATGGAGGAGGAACCTGAAAGACACGTGTCCACGAACGTAGCTGTCTATGCACGTGTTTCCTCTGCTGAAAATCAGTCGAACCTGGATAGCCAAGCTGAACGGCTCGTGGCCTACTGTGCCGCTCGCGGCTATCAAGTGACAAAGGTGGTCAAAGAAGTTGGCTCAGGCATCAATGATAGCCGTCCGAAGTTTCTCGCTCTTCTGGCAGACCTGGACATTGGAACGATTGTCATTGAGCACAAAGACCGTGCTACTCGTTTTGGGTTTCGCTACCTTGAAACCTTGCTCAAGACTCAGCGACGCAGCATTGAAGTGGTGAATCAGGCAGAGAACGGCACGGAAGACCTGTTAGCCGATTTGACCGCCATCATCTACTCGTTTTGTGCCCGGCTCTATGGGCAACGGCGGGCCAAACGCAAGACCGAGAAGATTGTGCGGGAATTGGAGGCTGAGCATGCAATTAGTTGAGCAGCATGTGATCAAGCAAACCGATAGCCGCTATCAGGCTATCGATGCCGCCGCTTTTGCTTCCAAGAACCTGTACAACGCGGCGAACTACGTCATCCGGCAAGCGTTCATTCATGAGGGCGTCTATCTCTGCTATGAAGAGATGCATGCCCATATGAAGAGTCACGAAGCATATAAAGCCTTACCGCGGAAAGTCTCTCAACAGGTGCTTCGTCTGCTCCACAAAAATTGGGTGTCCTTCTTCAAAGCCATTGCAGCCTGGAAAGCTGAGCCATCCCAGTTCTTAGGCCGCCCATGTTTGCCCAAATATAAGGACAAGCAACATGGACGCACTATCCTTGTCTACACTATTCAGGCTCTCAGCAAGCCTGCCTTGGCTCGTGGCAAGATTGTTCCATCAGGCTTACCTACCACGATTGAAACAAAGCATCGCAGCGTCAATCAGGTACGCATCGTTCCGAAGTCTGGCTTTTACGTCGTCGAAGTGGTCTATGACCAAGCCGAAACCCAGGCAGACGTAGACAAGACTCTCATGGCGGCTGTAGACATTGGGGTGAATAATCTGGTGGCTCTAACTTCAAACAAAGAGGGCTTCATCCCTCGTCTTGTTAACGGGAGACTCCTGAAAAGCACCAACCAATTCTACAACAAGCGCAGGGCAGAACTGCAAAGCCAACTTCCTCAAGGACAGAACTGGACAGGGCGCATGCAGCGCATGACCGATAAACGCACACGTCGCATTGAGCACTACCTGCACACAGCCAGCAAGAGGATCATTGACCTGCTGGTAGCTGAAGGCATCGGAACGCTCATCATTGGCAAGAACCCCTCCTGGAAACAAGAATGCCAGATGCGCAAGAAGGACAAGCAGCATTTTGTCCAGCTTCCTCATGCCCGTTTTGTGGACATGCTCAGCTACAAGGCCAAGCTCATCGGGATACAGGTCGTGCTCACAGAAGAGAGCTACACCAGTCAGGCATCCTTCTTGGATGGCGACTTCATCCCGACCTATGGCAAGGTGGAAGAGGAAGCAGTCTTCTCGGGCAAACGGCTCAAGCGTGGCTTGTACCGTGCAGGCAATGGGCTTCGCTTCAACGCCGATGTGAACGGGTCCTATAACATCCTGAGAAAAGCAGCTCCTGACGCGCTTGCGCAAGGGAGTAGAGGGTGCGTAGTTCACCCATCACGGCTCACCGTGTGAACTGTCCATAGCTGGCTATGGATGTGGAACTATAACATGATAGAGACCCTGGTAGAGCAGAGAAAACGAGTGGAGTGCCGGGCGAAAACTATCTGATATCAAGACGATGACGTAGTGAAGACAAGGCAATCGTAGAAAGGAAGGGAGAAAGTGAGCAAGAAGAGACAGAAACGCTCTTTCAAGGAGTGGAAGAAACCGGACTCTACAGAGAAGAGGCCCGAGATCAAGGTTGTAGCTTCCTCTCCTGATACGAAAGTATCTCAGATTATTGAGCGAGATCAACGACATTTTGCTGCGAAGCCAGATATTGACTGGTTCGTTCGTCCGTATGTACCCGGTGAGTTTGACGAGATCGCGGCGTCTGGTGAGATTGATCTCTCAACTATCGCTTATACCCTGGTAAAACGCATGGGACCAGGCTCCGAGCAGCTTCGAATGCCTCTCACAGAAGAAATGGCACAAAGCTGGCTTGATTTTGTAGCAGGGAAAATCAAAACCATCCAAGCAGAAAAAAAGCGCAACCACCAGCCTATCATCACAAGCCGACAGGTATCTCGACCTCGTCGGACATCAAATCTTCCAGGGAGACTACGCTGGCGCAGTGATTAACTGCGAACGCTTATTAAACTACCTGCCAAAGAGCGCACCGCAGCGTGTAGATGCACTGGAACAACTTGGAACCGCACACGGCATGCTACAGAACTTTCCGCAAAGCTACGCGGCTTATACAGAGGCGCTTTCACTAGCTCCTAACAATGCCGAGTTGTGGTTCAATCGAGGTATGGCTAGTCGATTCACCTCGCGCTTTGGGAGATCGCTTCGTGATTATGAACGTGCGAAAGAACTGAATACCAGACCTGAACTGGAAAAGAAGCTCGAGAAAGAGCTGAAGTTCGCCCGTGAGTTGGCTGAGAAAACACTGAAACTGCGCGGTCCAGACTTCACCCTGGACCAGCTGATTGAGCAGGAAGGTCTCTTCCAGGACGGTTTACAATTGATGGAGGCTGGCGAGTGGGAAAAGGCCGAGCAAGCTTTCCGGACAGCCATTGCGATGGGTGATTGCTTACCACAACCCTGGGGCAACCTGGGGATAAGCTTGATGATGCAGGAGCGCTACGACGAGGCAGAGGCAGCATTGAGACGCGCACTGGTTATTGACCCGCGATACAAGCTTGCTAAAGAAAATCTGGCGGCGCTTCCTGGAATTCGCCGGACGGGAATTCCACCAATGGTTGATATAAAAGAGCCATTCAAGGACAGCAAGCTCAAGCAGTCAATTACTTTTATCAAGGAGTAGCACCATCACCATGGCAAATCGAAAAGAGGAGGTTGTGATGCCTGCCCTGACAACAATGGCTCTTTTTCTCCTGGCAGCTTTGGGGTTATTACTCATCCCTGGACCGTCAGTCTTGTATATCATCACCCGCAGCGTGGCTCAGGGGAAGCGAGCCGGGCTGGCCTCTGTGCTTGGTGTCGAGCTGGCGAGCCTCACGCATGCTGCGGCAGCAGCCCTTGGGCTGTCAGCGCTGCTGCTGACCTCAGCCATTGCCTTTAGTGTCGTGAAATACCTGGGTGCGGCATACCTGATCTATCTCGGCGTGCGTACCTTCCTGACGCGGGAAGAGAGCCAACAGGCACATGTGCCGGCGTCAAGGAGCCTCTCTCGGCTGTTTGCCCAGGGTTTCCTGGTGAATCTGCTGAACCCCAAAACGGCGCTCTTCTTTTACGCCTTCCTGCCCCAATTTGTCAATCCTGGCAGAGGGCCAGTCGCAGGGCAGATTCTCTTGCTTGGGCTGCTGTTCGTGCTGCTGGCTTCCTGCACTGACTGCCTCTACGCCTTGCTTGGCTCTACAGCAGGTCGGTGGCTCAGCAGGAGTGCGCGCTTCCGGCCCATCGGACGATTTGTCACGGGTAGTGTCTACATCGTGCTTGGCGTGACTGCGGCATTCGCCGGTTCAGATAAAAAGTAAGGGAGTCATACGCGCACGAGGCATGGGGGCGCGAGTCATCGTGTGTGAGGTCAACGCTACCAGGGCACTTAGTGGGGCAGGTGGCGGCTGAGGCAAGTCCAGCCGCCGTGATGGATCTGAGTTTCGCCAACCAGACGCTCTGTACCCGCTACCTGTTGCAAGCACATCAGCAGGTGGCCCCTGCCGTTTACGATGTGCCATCAGAGATAGATGAGCGCGTTGCGCAGTTGAAGGTTCAGGCCTGTGGGGTACAACTGGATAGCCTGACCGATGAGCAGTTCGCCTACCAACACCAGTGGAGTTATGGCACGGTGTAGTATGCGCACCTTTCCTGCTTTACAGCACTACCGACCGGCGACCGGGATGGTCTCAACCACCGGGACAATCTTTGCTGCCAGCAGGTCGAAGAGGTCCTGGTCAGTCACGTTGGGCATGATGATCTGATCGAAGCCCTCGCTGGCCAGGTCCGCCAAACAATCGATCGCAGCTTGCGGGCTGAGAGTTCCGTTGCGACCGTCGCTGGTGATGTGCAGGAAGTAGACCAGAGTTTTTTCGATCTGTTCGTAGGGACGCCCCAGCGTCTGGCAGTGCTCGCGTAAGATGTCCAGCTTGCGCTGCCGTTGGTCTTTGTCTAGATACCCCATGAAGTTGCAAGCGTCGGCATACTGGGCAACAAGACGCAGTGTTTTCTGTTCGCCATGGCCCCCCACCAGGATCGGTGGATGCGGTTTCTGGATGGCCTGCGGCGAATTGAGCGGCCGCGCCAGGTGATAGTACTTCCCTTCGTACGGTTTCTCGTCGCCGGACCACATCTGGTGGGCGATCTGCAGGGTCTCTTCAAGCCGAGCGATCCGTTCGGCCAGGGGTGGGAGGGGAATACCCAAACCCTGGTGTTCCTCTTCGATTCCTGCTGTCGCACCGATCCCAAAGTACGTTCGTCCGTGTGAGAGGACATCGAGTGTGGTAGCCATCTTCACTAAGATGCCTGGATGCCGGTTGGTCACGCCCGTCACCAGGGTGCCGAGCTTGATGCGATTGGTGCGGCCAGCGGCGTATGCCAGCGCGCTCCATCCCTCCAGCATCTCCTGCTCTGGAGAACCTATCCAGGGGATCTGGAAAAAGTGATCCGGAACCCAGAGACTATACAAACCTGCTCGCTCAGCGCGCTCTACCATCAGCCCAAAGGTGTCACCAAGAAGCTGCTGATCCGGTGACCAAGTAAAATTAGAGATCGATAATCCTAGACGCATAGCCGGTTTTCCTCCTGTTTTTTCGTGTCAGTATTCGACTACTCAGGCCATCCTTCTCATATTCCTACCTCGTCAGAGAGCGAGGTAGAAGGATGCATGGTTGCCCTGACCTGTTCGCGCAACTCTTCGGCCCAGAGAAGTTCCTGTTGATACTGGTGAATCTTGTGCTGCATTCCTGTGAGCAGATCCGCCAATTGAGCGCTCGTCATCTGGATAGGACTTTCTGTACCTGATTGTGCCAATTCTTCCGCTCGCGCAGTCCCATAGGATACCAGGCTCTGACAATAACCAAGATAGTGCTCGATCAACTGCAAGCGTTCCTCGGGCTGCAAGAAGGAGAAGTATGCTACTTTTTGCAGGAATACTTTCTGATACTCGCCCAGGTAGGAGGTCGTATCCATCAGTAAGGCGTGCAGCCGCTCGCGGCCAGCTTCTGTAATCCGGTAGCGGCGGGATGGAATGTGGGAGCGACGTTGAAGTTGGTGTTCTTGCTGCTCAGAGACCAGCTCCACCTTGATCAGTCCGCCCTCTTCCAATTTCGTCAACAGGGGATAGAGCCGCCCGGCGCTGATCTTGCCATACGGGCCAAGAATGTTCTGCACGATCTTGGCGATCAGGTAGCCATGAAATGGACCCACCATCAATGTCCCAAGAATAATCAATTCATAGTACATCTAAGCCATAAACTCCTCTGACATCTTACTATTTTCTAGCTCACAATGATCTAGTTCACTATGATCTAGTTCACTATGATCTACTATACCCGTAAAGAACCCCTTCTGTCAAGAGGAGAGTGAGATTTCCTGCGAACGAGGCTTGAAATGCTTGCACAGCACCTGCTCTATAGAAAATATATTTTCGATCCATATAAATAGTAGATGAGATAATATAAATACTTGACAAGACAGCATCTACGACGTATACTTGGTACGGCGAAGAAAAGTAGGCCTTTTGTCTGAGAGTGAAAAAGGGGATTTGACCTATGGCAGTCAAACTGAACAACCAAGCATTTGAGCATGCACAAAGCCTGGTAGAGCAGGGGAAATTTGTCTTTGATGAAAAAGACATGTGGAGTGAGCACCAACCGTCTGCCCAGGATGAGAACGAATATATTAGAGAGCATGTCTTTGGTGAATATAGGAAATGGTATTTAGGAATCGATACAGAAGAGGATGAAGACAACAAAAAGAGATATAAATTTCCCTACAGCGATTTTGAAAAGGTTCACCGCTGTGGAGTGCTTGCTGCAGAAAACAGAGCTGGACAATATAAATATTATGACATTGAACGTGCAGCAGCACACCTGCATGGAATGATTGATGCAGCGGCAAGGATAAAAAGAGGCCATCCCCACCAATAGTCGCTTACACTTAATGTGGCTGACGGATTATGGATAAGCTTTCCAGAATAATTGTTAAGCGACAAGCTTTAAGGGAGTTTTTGAACGTCTGGCCGCAGAGATTGACATCCCCTGCCGGTGTATTTGCAGCAATATACCATTTTGGCATATCCGAACTCCTTGTTTTAGTGAATATCACAGATAAACCTCAATGTGTTAAGATTACTATTGCACCGCACAAAGATTACGAAGAGATGCCTAGTTTTCATAAAATTGAATATGGAGAAGGTGAGATTACCCTGAGCCCATATGCCGGTATCTGGTTGCAAAAATAGGGTAAAGGAAGACGTGGGAGCGTGAGACGCCTACCCAGGAGGAACCATGCCGATCTCGTTTGACCGCGCCGCTGAGTCCTATGACCAGACGCGAGGATATCCACCCGGCATACAGGAACGCATCGGGGAAGCCTTGCTGAATGCAGCTGGAGCCACATCCCGCTCCCGCATTCTCGAACTGGGCATCGGCACAGGACGGATTGCCCTGCCGATCATACGTGCTGGCTACTCCTATACGGGCATCGATATTTCACCACGTATGATGGAGCGGCTGCGGGCAACGCTGTTGACCATTCCCAATGCCAGCCAACGTGTCCAGTTAATCGAAGGAGATATCACCTCCATGCCCTTCACTGACAGGAGTTTCGACATTGTCCTCTCCGTCCATGTCTATCACCTCATTGCCAATCGTGCGCAGGCAGTGACAGAGGGAGTACGCGTACTCGCACGACCAGGGGTTGCACTCAATGCTCTAGACGACGCTATCGAGGATCCAAGCGCTGAACTTACTGATAAGTGGATCGAGATCCTCCATCGCCTGGGATGGCCAGCACCGTCTCGGCAGGAGCGAAAGGCCTCTCACCTGATCTCTGAGGATTGGCGACGGCTTGGAGGAGAGGTCGATCAGGTGGTGGACGTGGAAGGGGAGACCTCGTGGATTCCAGCAAGCCATATCGAGGGGTTGGCTAAACGGCTCTGGTCCAGCACATGGCCGGTGCCTGATGACATCTATCCTGAGGCGATCGAGCAGATACGCGGCTGGGCTACGTGTCACTACGGAGGTATGCTACATACCCCTCTTCCCAGTCGGTATCGTTTGCTTATTGAGCGCGCACGATTCTCGTGAAACGCCTGTGTACTTCCTTCAATACCTCCGTATATTCTACGATGGAAAGGCCGCGCTTTTTCTGTTATACTCCGGGTATGGTCAAACAAAGGAGAAGCATCTCATGACTCAAAAGCCCGCTCGAGCATAAATGGATGATATAATGTTCTCAGAAAAAGCCCGCTGTCTGGCTACCGGTGAATGGTGTGTGAGATTGAGGGAATGTTTTCCTGTATCATTGCAGTGATTTCCAAAGAGAGGGAATAGCCGAGAAACCCTATTTCCCTCTCTCTTTTGATGCAAACACACCAGGTTCATCACCCAATATATTCCAGAATTTGCTGAGGCAATGGTTTGTTCATTGCTTTGAGGTAGATCGTGACCTTCCCGAAGAAAATCAGCAGTGCCTGGAGATAGACATCGAGTTGGAGTTCAACTGGCATCGTATAGCCGCCTCGATCAACCATCTTCTGCAAATCCTCATCCGAGAAAGCTGCAACCGTTGCTTTCATCTCGTCGTCCAGCGTTTGAAACCACGCCTTGAGCCGTGCAACGCTGCTCCCCAAATCAGCTTCTGTGGTGTGATATGACCAATCTTGCTGAAAGGTTTTCAACGACTGCACGTACGAATGCTCGGTTTCACCCATCTCGCGACATAAGGCACCTAACGTCACATTCTGCCCTCCGGGACTAAAAGCCAGGTCAGCATCGCTCAGGATATCTAACAACTGCGAGCGCATCCCATGTGTTCCCTCAATCCACGGCCACTTCTCTTGCATATAGCGATTCATAAACTATCTTCTCCTTATATCTGTGACAATGAGCAGCTTCGACCATCTGGAATGAACTGGAACGAGTGTAGCATACATTTGTTCTACCGGCAAGCAATTCTTCGCACTTGTTGAGATGGCATTCGATATGTCTTCGTTACACGTTGGGATGGCGTTTGTTCTTGAGATCGGACTCGCGTAACCACAAAGAGACCTCTGTTGGCTGCATCGTCTCCTGTACCACTGCGAGCAACTGTTCGCTCAACTGCGTCAGGTCGAGCTCGTTTTGCAGAGTCGCGCCGAAGCTGGTCAGCACTCGTTCCGCGTTATATTTGCGGCGATAGAAGCGACGATCAATAATGGCCTGGATGCGCTTGCGCAGGGGTTGGAAGAGCGCCGCGACGACCAGCGTCGAGACGACAATCGGCACCGGCGAGTTCCGGGTGATCCCCTGGAGGACAAACT
>WNGK01008579.1_pt1 | contig 21077 bp, 24 predicted proteins | sample 5400601 | NCBI WGS metagenome assembly WNGK01 (sample SAMN13153376, study PRJNA577476) | soil metagenome | isolation source: 60 cm soil or saprolite under Garry oak tree replicate 1 | place: USA:California | collected 2016-06-15
AAGCGATGGCATTTGACGGCGTGCTGCCCGAGACCTTGGTGATCCTCGTCGAGGCCTAGCTCTAGACGCGTCGTAGGGTTCATCCGCTGGTTGTGAAGACCGGGCCCCAGGGCGATAGCCGCACGCTGGGGCATGCCAGTGAGCGGGAATGTCCCATGGTGAAAGGTCGAGAACGGCCGATCATGTCTTCGAGCTCAGGGTCGGCGGCGCCTTGGGGTTCGAACGCATCGCTGTCCTCTCCGAGCACCACGTACCCTTCGGTCCCGATGACCACGCCGGCGTGAGCCTGACTGGTTCGATCACCGCCGGCTGAGAGACCCATCGGACTCGTCCCGCCCGCGGAAGCGCTCGTTCGCCTGCCCGCCGACATGACGCTGGTTCGGGCGCACGACGTGGCTCATTTGGTGCAGGAACGGGTGCTGGCGGAGATCCCCGACGTGCCCGAGGTGCTCGTCGAACCCGCTCCGGCGCCCAATTACCACGGTGTCGTGACGACCCCGGATCATGGAGTCATCGGACGGCAGTCCTAACACCCGGTACGTACGCCTCAGGTTGCGGCGGTGCGAATCCCCCGCGCGACACTCGGTTTGTCAGGCGCGTCGGCGAAGGCTCGCGATCGAAGGGACGAAGTAGTACGCGCCCGTGAGCGGCCGGGTGTAGCGCGTGAGGGCGTCGAGCACGCCGTCCGTGACACCTGCCATGCTCGAAAGCATCGCGGCCAGCCGCTCTTGATCAGAGCTGAAGCCCACGAACATCGTCCCGTGCTCGGTCACCGTCCCGAAAGGCATGTTCCGGCGGAAGATCTTCCCGAAGCGATCCTGATCGGTAGCGGCCACGTGGGAATCGCCCGGTCGGTCCTCGAGCTCGACACTCTCGAGCTTCGTCCGACCGATGACCCGCTCCTGACGGGGGACCGGCAGCGATTCCCAGGCCGCCGCGTCGTGGACCCACTTCTGCAAAAGCAGGATCGTCCCTCCGGCCCCGGGCTTCCCCTGGGAATCAGCGCGACGTCCGGCGCGTCGATCAGGGTGGGGTTCTCCGTGCCGTCGATGAACCCGGTGAGGTCGCGATCGTGGCGATACGGCCAGCTCGACGTCTCCTCGACCACCGACACGAGTTCGGCGAGCTCCGTGATGGCCTCACGCGCCGAGTCGAAGATCACGTCGTAGGCGCTCCCCGAGAGCCACAGCACCGCGTCGTGCTGCGTGGCCGGCATCAGGAACCCGTCCTGTCCGGTCAGGGCCTCGTTGAACCCGGCCACCCCAGCTGGGGCGTCATCGGGCGCGACCTGTCGCCAGAGCTCTGGTCGGAACCCCGTGACGAGGTTCACTCCTCCCATCGTCGTCCTCGGCTCGCGGAGGGCCGAGACAGCCCGAACGAGGTCCGGCCTCTCGCGTTCGTCTCTCAAGTCGAATTCGAGGTAGGCGTGGGATGCCGTTCCTAGGGCGAAGATCCCGCTCTGAGGCGCGCTCACACGTTCCATGATGCACGCACTCGAGATCGCGGTCATACGACGCGTTGCAGATCGCCCACGAAAACCGTGGGGCCGAGCTCCCAGCAGATGACCAGCATCGGGCAGGATCAACAGCAGAACGCCTGCCTGGAGGCAATCATGATCACGAAATCGAGTCCATGGTCGGTCGCGGAGAGCGTGTCCCGCGGCAGGGTTGCCGTTGGAGTAGCTTGTGGTCTCCAGGCGCGGTCGAAAGGGGGCAACCGTCAGCGCGTTCCTGCCTGGAGGCGCGATCACGGCGATCGACACATCCATCCCCAGGAAGGAGCCCCCATGGGCAAGAGGACCGCGACCGCGAATCGCCCAACAACCATCACGGACCACGAGGAATCCCAGATCGAACGGGCCAACGGATCTGGGCGGACGCCCGTCGTGTTCATCCACGGCCTCTGGCTGCTGCCGACCAGCTGGGACCGCTGGGCCGAGCTGTGCGAGGACGCGGGCTACACCACGCTCACGCCGGGGTGGCCGGACGACCCCGAGACGGTCGAGGAGGCGAACGCGACCCGCGAGGTTTTCGCCAACAAGTCCGTGGGTGAGGTCGCCGACCACTTCGAGGACGTCATCAAGAAGCTGGACAAGAAGCCGGCTCTCGTCGGCCACTCGTTCGGAGGACTGCTCGCGCAGATCCTCGCGGGACGAGGGCTCTCCGCGGTGTCCGTGGCCATCGACCCCGCACCGTTCCGAGGCGTTTTGCCCCTTCCGATCTCGTCGCTCAGGTCGGCCTCGCCGGCCCTGCACAACCCGGCCAACCGCCACCGCGCGGTCCCGCTCACTTACGAGCAGTTCCGCTTCGCCTTCGCCAACGCCGTGAGCGAGGACGAGGCCAAGGAGCTGTACGAGACCTTCGCGGTCCCCGCGCCCGGAGAACCGCTCTTCCAAGCGGCGGCGGCCAATCTCAACCCGTGGACCGAGGTGAAAGTGAACACGAAGAAAGCCGACCGCGGGCCGCTGCTCATCATGGACGGCGAGCGGGATCACACCGTGCCGTGGGCCATCGCGAACGCTTCCTACAAGCGCCAGCGTCGGAACGACGGGGTAACGGAGATCGTCAAGGTTCCGAACCGTGGACACGCCCTCACCATCGACAGCGGCTGGCGAGAGGTCGCCGACATCGCTCTCGAGTTCGTGAAGCGGTTCGTGTGACGAAGAGCCTCACCATCGTCGGGCTGGGGGGCTCGATGGCGAAAATCTCGAGGAGTCGAGCCGCCCTGAGCACGGCGCTCGAAGGAGCTGCGGGTGCCGGCGCCGAAACGAACCTGCTCGACATCCGAGACTTGAACCTGCCCATGTACAACCCTGACGATGACAAACCCACCGAGGCGGCATCGAACCTGATCGAGGCGTGCTACGCAGCAGACGGGATGCTCTGGAGCAGCCCGATGTATCAGGGGACGATCTCGGGCGCCTTCAAGAACGCGCTCGACTGGCTGCATCTGCTGGCCGATCGGGATCCACCATTCCTGCACGACACGGTCATCGGCCTCATCAGCGCAGCGGGGGGGACACAGGGGCTTCAGGCCATCAACACGATGGAGTTCGCGATCCGGGCGCTCCGGGGGTGGGCCGTGCCGTACGTCGTTCCGGTGGCGGGCGCGGGGCGCGTCTTCGACGCGGACGGACGGGTAGAAGTTCATGCGGTCGGGTTGCAGCTCAAGACGCTCGGAGAGGAGGTCGTTCGCGTGGCCCAGAAGTTCGCGTCCGACCAGTCGCTTCACCGTCAAGCCGAATGCGACCGGGCGGCCGAACGGGTCGCCGGCGTCGCGTAGCAGCGAGCGTCGAGCCGTCGGGTCCGCGTATCGGTCGTATCGTTGGGGGAGGAGCCCAGTAGTGCCCGTGAACTGCGCGTCTTCGTCTCACCCGTCTGATCCGTCTCACCAGATCGCTGGAGTCGACGCGATTTCGTTGGAGATTCATTGGTGTCACGGTCCTCGGCTGTCTGCCCTCCCCTCACAGCCGCGATCGCGTGGACATCGATCTCCGGTGCGATCGCCGTATGTTGGATGGACCGTTCGCAGGAGGCAGCGAGATGAGTGGACCGCTCGAGGAAGTCAACGAGGTCTCCCCGGGCCTCGGGATCAGCGCGATCGAGGTCCGGGAGGGCCGAACCGCCAGCGTCGGCGGCGTCGGCGTCCTGCGCGTGCTGCCAACCAAGAGGCGCCGAACCGTCGGGCCGTGGTGCTTCGTCGACCTGATGCAGCCGGGCGACGTCCTCGAGCCCCCTCCGATCGAGATCGGGCCCCATCCGCACATCGGCCTGGCCACGGCGACGTGGATGTTCCGGGGGACGGTGCTGCACAGCGACTCGCTCGGGACTGAGCAGCTCATCCGGCCGGGAGAGCTCAACCTCATGACGGCCGGCCGGGGCATCGCCCACGCCGAGCTCGGCGTGGAGGCGCCCGAGGGCATCGTCGGTGGCGGCATCGTCGGCGCGCAGATGTGGCTCGCCCTCCCCGACGCGACTCGCCATGGGCCGTCGCGGTTCGAGCACCATGCCGAGTTGCCCGCCGTCGAACTCGGATCGGGGCGGGCTCATGTCATCGCCGGGGAGTTCGACGGCGCCCGCTCGCCTGCTCGGGTGGATCACCCTGTCCTCGGCCTCGACGTGAGCTTCCGCGGCACCGTGGACGTCCCACTCACCCCCAGGTTCGAGCACGGCGTCGTTCCCGTCGACCGGCCGGTCAAGGTCGAGGACGCGATCGTCGAGCCGGGCTCCCTCGCGCTCGTTCCGGCGGGCTTCGAATGGCTGCACATCGAGGAGCGCGCGGGCTCGGCTCGGTTCCTCCTGTTGGGCGGGGAGCCGTTCGGCGTCGAGATCAAGATGTGGTGGAACTTCGTGGCGCGGACATTCGAGGAGATCACCGAGGCCTGGCGGGCGTGGAACGAGCGCGACGACGATCGGTTCGCGCCCGTCGCCTCGCGGCTCACCCGCGTCGAGGCGCCGACCCCGCCGTGGATCCGCGGGGATTCCTGAGCGCGAGCATCAGCCGCGTCGGTCGGAGGGACGAACGATCAGGTCGCGCTGTTCCGGGTGCCGTCGAAGGTACGCGCGGACGAACGGGCAGGTCGGGATGATCTCGAGCCCGCGAGCGCGGATGTCGTCCAGCGCGCCGGCCATGAGCCGCGTCCCGAGCCCGCGCCCCTCGAAGGCGGGATCGATCTCCGTGTGGATGAGCTCGACCACCCCGGGTCGGATGCCGTACTCGATCACGCCCGCGCGCTCGCCGCCGACCCATAGCTCGTAGCGATGCTCGGCGGCGTTGTCGACGAGGCGCGGTTCCGTATCGGGGCTCAAGAGCTGTCGGCGCGCTCCAGGGCATCGAGCAGGGTGTCGGCGTCATAGGAATCGTCGTGCCGCACGTGGTTGATGTAGAAGGTCGGCGTGCCGTTCACGCCGCTGCGCACGCCGCTCATGAAGTCCTCGTGGATCCGCTCGGCGTGGACGTGCTCGGCCATCTCCTTGTCGAACCGATCGAGGTCGAGCTCGAGCTGCTCGGCGTACGCCCGGAGGTCCTCGTCACGCAGCCGCCGCTGGTGCTCGTACAGGGTGTCGTGCATCTCCCAGAACCGGCCCTGGGCAGAAGCGGCCTCGGCGGCCTCCGCGGCCCGATCGGCGTGAGGATGCGAGGTGGAGATCGGGAAGTTCCTGAACACGAAACGGAGCCGCTCCCCCATCCGGGCCTGCACCTCCTTCACGATGGGGTACGCCTCCCCGCAGTAGGGACACTCGTAGTCGCCGTACTGAACCAGCGTCACCGGCGCGTCGACCGGTCCCTGGATGTGGTCGCGGCCCACGTCGACGGGCATGGTCAGAACGGTTTCCCACTGGGTCGTGCTCATGACGGCTCCTCCTTCCCCAGGCTCTCGAGTGCCCGGAGGATCCCGTCGGCGCCGGGGTTCACGCCCACCGGAGAGACGTAGCTCCACCGGATGACCCCGTCGGCATCGATCACGAACAAGGCCCGTTCGGTCGTGCCCTCCTTCGCCCGGTACACCTGATAGATCCGCGCCACCTCGCCCTTCGGTTCGAAATCCGAGAGGAGCGGGAAATGGAGGTTCCGGTCCTTGGCGAAGGCCAGGTGGCTCCACACGCTGTCCACCGAGATGCCCATGAGCTCCGCGTTGAACTTCCGGAACTCCGGGAGCACGGCCTGATACAGCGCCAACTGGTCGGAGCACACCGGGCTCCAGTCCTCCGGGTAGAAAGCCAGGATCACCGGCTGCCCCCGGAACTCCGAGAGCATGACCTTCTGATCCGGGGTCGCGGGAAGCTCGAAGTCCGGCGCCTCCTTCCCGGGGGGCAGAGGGGTCGCGTGGTGGATCGCGTTGGTTTCGGTCATCCCCTCACTCCTGCTGGGGTAGGTCCTCGTCGATCTTGGGCTCTTCGGGGTGATCGGTCGCCCCCGGAGCGGTGTCGCGAACGGTCATGGCCCCCTCCTCCGGCGAGACGAAGGGATCGTGCTCGAACGAGGCCTGCCCGACCAGCTGCTTCTCCTCGTCGGGGGCATCGAAGTCCTCGATGGCGAGTTGGGTGTCGAGAGGAGGCCTCGACGGCCGTTCCTCCGCGAGCCGCTGATCGAGGGTCTCTCCCTCCTCCTGTTCCTTCGCCGTCGTACCGAACGACTCGCTGGCGAACGGGCGATCCGCCTGCTCGAGCATCGCCTCCAAGTCTTCTCCCGGGTCTTCGTCGGGGTCTTCGCCGCCCTCGGCGTCCCGGTCCGGCGGTCGGGGGTCCTCCGAAACACTCATCCGCAGCTCTCCTCTCGCGAAGGCGTCCACGTGTTCCGTGCGCCATTCTTTCCTCTCAAGGATATGGAGGTTCTGGGGAACGACCACCGACGGGCGCGGGAGCGGGGACCCGGGACTCACCTCTTCCCAAGGAAGGAGTACGGTCTCTTCACAGGTTGGGCGAAGGGGGTCCGAGCGCCGATCCGGACTTGGCGGCGCATGTCACGCCGAGAGGCACCTCGTGGGGGGCTGGGGGCAGATCCGCGGGGATTCCTGAGCGCGAGCGTCAGCATCGCCGATCTCCACGACGTTGCTGGATTCGTGATGCGGTTCTGGTCAACGCCCGCCACCCGGTGTTTGCGCAGCCTCCGCCGCCGCCTCGATGATCAAGTCGAGGAGATCCTCGGGCAGTTCGTCCAGCGCCGTGGCCTGTAGGAAGTGGGCCGTGTCCCGGTCGATCTCGTCGACGATCGAACGACAGTCGGCACACGCCCACAGATGCCCTCGTACTCGGGACGCGTCGGCCGGGCCAAGCCGCCCGAATTCGTAGGCCTGAAGGACGGTGGCAACCTCCTCGCACGTAGCCTCGCCGGCCGGGGTCACTCGACGTCCCCGAGAGCCGAGTGAGGCCGGACCCTCGGCGACCCGGTGCCACCACGCTTCGGCATCGACGTCGATCGTGGGCTGCCACGTCTCGCCTCCGTCTCGCGACTGAGGGATCCGACGATGCCCAGGGCGTGGGCCGCGCGGCTGGTGCTCGATGATCAGCCCGTAACAGCGGACCAGCAGCGCCTCCGCCATTTCCATCTGTTCGACCGGAGCCCCGGTCAGATCCGGCGGCTGCAGGACCTCGAACGCGTGCACCCAGACCACGATGTCCACGTGCATCCGGGCGATTTCAACGAGCGGGTGAACAAGATACTCCGCGAAGAGGTCATCGGACCCCGCGAGGCTACCTTCTGCCTTCTCGACCAGCGCACGTTCGAGTGCCGCTGGTCGACGGTCGAACGTCTCGCCCGCTACAGGACCCAGGGCTACCGGATCGAGCTCTTCTACTTCTTCGCTCACGGCTGGATCGACCGCTCCCTCGCCGCCGTGAGGACCGAGGAGACGCGGAAGGAGATCCGCGCATGGTGGGGTCGGGACGACTGGGAGCGCCTCAAGGGGATGCCCGGCCTTGAGCGCATCGAGTTGGTGACCCGGCGCTTGACGGCCAGTAGCGCATCGGCCAAACGGTCGATAGGTCCTGCCAACTTCTCGAACCCACCCCGGTCAACATCCACCGGCGTCGTGTCGAGGTCTTCTGGGTTACCGAGCTCTGCGAGTTCTCGGAGCACATCCGCGTACGTGACGCCTAGGGACGCTAAAACACGCTCCGTGATAGCCGCCGTCCCGAGACGATTGTCGAACCCCATCGACAAGCCGTTCCCGAAGACGAAGATCACTTTCGCTTCCCGCCTGAGGCGGCATCACATGCAAGCGCCACAAGGGGAGTGCCTCGGACTTGTAGTTCCCTGGGATCATGGACCCCAGTGAACCACTCGTCACTTGGATGCCAAGCCGCGTCACTCGGTCTTCGTCTGAAGTCGAGCCAAGGTACATGGTCGAGAACAAGCTACTGAGCGCTCCAACCAATTCGAATCCCTGGCCGCTGTCGACGGGCGGCGTTCGTATGAAGTCCACACCGACCAACTCACCTCCGCTGATCTCGGCGGTGGCTTTCTCCTCCCACGGCCCGTAGAGCATGAACCACATTGCGATGCTCTGCTCTCGCTTCTTGGTGAGAAGCCGATCACGGCAGTACATCTCTATGCCGCCGATTGTGAACGCCACTTGGCCGTTCTTGCCAAGTCGCCGTTCAGCGCCTGGGTCCGCGATGATTCTGAATCGAAGCGGGAATTCTGTGCCGACGAGCATGTCGCCCAGAATGCCCATCTCGTTCGTCTTCATCGCTTGCTCTAACGATAGAGACGGCCGTCCCTTGTTCTTACACGCAGTTAGCGGCACCAGTGTCCATAGGTTCCACTGCGACCAGTAGACGGCCAGCTTCACCGGACATCCGACCGCATCCTCGTACGCCTGGAGACCTGCCAGGTAGTTCGGAGAGATCGAAAACGCCTTGTCCGGCGTGCCACCATGGAAGTGCTTGACCTCAGCGAGGAATCTGGTGCCGTCCTGCAGCACGATGCGAAAGTCGGCGACCTTCAGCCCTCCTCGTCCTGTCCAGACCCTCCCCGAGTCCTCCTGCTTGAGAAGATCGACTTGGCCGAGGCTGACGACTAGCGCCTCGAACAGAGCTTCGGCCCTCAGACCTCGCAGCAGCGTCGAGTCCCCAATAGCGGTCGTGAGTGGCTCGCCGAGACTGGCGAAGAACTCTCCGGGTGCTTCTGGGTCGTGGAGCGTCCCGCCCTGCGCCCTCAGGTGCGCTTCAAAGAGGTGCAACAGGTCGAACCGCAGAGGGTTGCGCGGGATGGGTTGAATGTCGCCCTTGGACGGTTCCATCGCAGGTCGATCCTACGGCGCCGGTCACCTCCTGGACACGGCTCAGCAGCTCTCTTCGTCTTCGACGACACATAGCCCCGTCGTAGTGCCCTCGGGGTGAATCGAACACCCGACACCCGCTTTAGGAAAGCGGTGCTCTATCCACTGAGCTACGAGGGCGTGCGCTCAGCCTAACGCTACGCAGGCCCCGGTCCCAGCGTCGGCAGTCCGGCGGACGCGATCGTCACCGGTAGGCCTCCCCGTCGGATCGGGATGACGGCCTGCCAGGCCCGTTCGCCTTGTGCTGTCAAGGGATACGCGCTGCGCGCTCATGAGTGCTCGCGCCGTCCTTCGGCCGCCCCTTGACAGCGGCTTCGTGCCTGGCCTTCGGCTGCCGTCGATCCGACAAGGAGAGGAGGACCAGCAATGACAACCACAGCGACAGCCGGCAAGACCGAGGAGTTGCTCCAGCGGCTCACGGTAGGCGTCGAGACACTCACCAGTTCCGAGGAGTGGGTGCGCTACCTGGACGTGCAGGGTCGCTTCCACCACTACAGCTTCGGCAACGTGCTCCTGATCTCGCTTCAGTTTCCCGACGCTACGCGAGTCGCCGGGTTCCGGAAGTGGCTGGAGCTGGGACGGCATGTCCAGCGCGGGCAGAAGGGCATCGCCATCCTGGCTCCAGTCGTCCACCGCCTCAAGGTCGAGGACGAGGTCACTGGCGAGGAGCGCACGATCGTGAGTACGCCGCGAGCTTTCAGGGTCGTCTACGTCTTCGACGTGAGCCAGACCGAGGGTGATGATCTCCCGGAGTCGCCGGCACGGCGCCTTGAAGGCGACAGCGTCGCCGGAGCCTATGAGGACTTGGCCGCGTACGCGGGTCGGCTCGGATTCTCAGTCGAGGTCTCGGATGATCTGACCGGGCAGGTCAATGGTGATTGCACACACACCCTGCACCGGATCAGGGTCCGGGCTGGGCTTTCACCGGCTCAGTCCACCAAGACGCTCGCGCACGAAATGGCTCATGCGATCCTTCACGGCGGAGACATTGAGAGCCGTGAGCGCGCGGAGCTTGAGGCCGAGAGCGTGGCGTACATCGTGTGCGGGCTGCTCGGAGTTGACAGCGCCGACTACAGCTTTGGCTACCTGGCAGGCTGGGGCGGTGGCGAGGACGCGATCAAGCGTATCCGCGAGTCGGGCCACCGTATTCAGCAGACAGCCCAGCAGGTCATCGGAGCGCTGGACATCGCGTTGGATCGTTGAGCGTGACACGCGCCGAACACCGATCACGCGCCTTCGCTTGCGGTTTCCGAGGCTTCGCCGATCCCCGTCGCGGCCTCGAGATGCTTCCACTTGTGGTTGTCACAAATCATCCCGTCGGCGCCTCCCGGTCGGCCCAACTCGCCGGATGCCGCCAGTGTGTCGAGCAGTTCAGTGGGCCGCAGCGCAGCGATTCCGAGCGCTGCCAGCGGCTGCCCGTGTCGAATGATCTTCTTGTCCCGCGTCAGGAACACGTGACAGCCGCGAACGATCGCGTCCTCCACCAAAGTGCGGTCGGCCGATGGCCGCATCGTCGGAGCGCGCCAATCGCCAGCAAGAGAGCGACCGCGCTGCTTGAATTCTCCGCTCAACCCGACGCACCAGAGCGCGGACGCAATCTCATCAAGTTGACGTGCGCGCTCCGCCGCTAGCCTTCCATCCCGTGGCCTCCCGCGGGCCCCGCCGAAGTCGCTCATCTGACGCCTCAGCGGATAGACCCTGACATCTCGGACCATCCATATGGAGTTCATCACCGCGTCCAAGGCGACCACGTCCTCGTCATGATCGGCCTCCAGCCCTGGCAACGCCAGCTCCGAGAGGGCCGAGGCCGGAGCGCCCCAGGAAGATGCCGGGTGTCGCCGAGTAGTCGAAGCACCCGCCTTCGTCTAGTTCCTGCGGCGCCAGCGAATTCGGATGGAACTTCCTGGCGCCAGCCGGAGCGCCTTTCTCAGCCCAATGCCTCCAGATCAACGGAAGCGTCCCCCGCTCCTTCATCTCGAAACGAGGATACGGTCGGCGCAGGGTTCTCGCCCACCGAACGGCGCTCCCGTGCGCCCGATGCACGCCCGGGTCCCCGGCGCCTCTCGCGGACGCGGGCAGCCCTGCGGGACCGCTCCCCGGAGTCGCCGGCGGATGCGCCGGGCCGCCGCTCCTTCGGGTGGCCAACCTTCGTCCCGGCGAGCTCGTCAGTCTGCGGCCACCGTCGACACTCGCCGCTCCGCTGCTCGCGCGGTGAGAGCATCTCGTACACGCGCCACGCACGCGTCGCAGTCCTTCTGGATCTCAAAGTCCCATATCCGGATGACGGTCCAACCCTCTTGAACGAGCCGCCCGTTGACGGCCTCGTCTCGGCTGCGGTTCCGCTTGATCTTCTCGTCCCACCGTTTTTCCAGGCGGCCTGGTTTCCAGCGCGACGGATGGCCATGCCACCAAGCCGAGTCGACGAATACCGCCACCCGCCTCCCCCGCCAGGAGATGTCGGGCGTACCAAAGACAGAGGAGACATGACAGCGCCAGCCGCGCAATCCGCTTGCCCAGAGCGCGCGACGAAACCGGATCTCTAACTGGGTGTCTCGGCTCCGCACCCGAGCCATCCGCCGGCTGCGCTCCTCTGGGCTGAGCGGATCAGTGCGAGGACGCTCCCCCGCAGCGCGGGTCATGACTAATGCCAGGCCGGAACATATGGGAACTGCAATCGGACTTCTTCGTCCGCATCTTCGAGAGACGCGGCATCCTTGAGCCACTCCTCGAGGAAGCTCCCGATCTCTGGGTTCGAGAAGTCGATCGTGCTCGTCCGAAGATGCAGACGCTCGATTTCATCGTCCGGCAACCGCTCAAGCGCTCTCTTCAGGTCGAGTGTCGCCTTGATCCGCCTGATATCGGAGACGTAGTCGAGGACCGTCACCTTCTCTTTCTCCGGGCGTATGCGCAGTCCGCGACCTAGCTGCTGAACGAAGATTCGCCGGCTGTGGGTGACGCGAAGGAAGCAGATGATGTTCACGTCGGGTACATCAACGCCTTCGTTCAGTATGTCCACCGTGGTGATGATCGGTACCCGGCCATCGCGGAACTCGCTGAGCAGAATGTTGCGCTCTCGCCGGGATTGCTTGCTGTTCAAACACTCGGAGCGACGCCACCCTGCTTCCCGAAGCAGCTGCGAGAATTCCTCGGCGTGGGCGATCGTCCTGCAGAACACGACCCCACGTGGCGCCTTTGTGCGCGACCAGGTCTCGCGCAGCGAGTCGATGACCGCCTCGTCGCGCTGTGGCAAGAAGAGGCGATGGTTCAGGTCGCTTAGCGTGAGGCCATACTCGCTCGTTTCCCGGACGGCCTCCCAGTCGATCTCATCCAGGAAGAGCTGGTAGTCCACTTGAGATAGGTAGCCGGCCGCCATACCCTCGGCGATGCCCATCTTGTAGACGGCCGGACCGAAGATGTCAGACACGTCGTACTTGTCGCCCCGCCAAGGTGTGGCGGTCAGCCCGACCCGCGGGACGTCGCCCAGTTCCGTTAGCAGCCGTTGGAACATGCCGGCCTCACCGACGTGGTGCGCCTCGTCCACCACGACGAAGGTTGGCCGCCAACCATCCTTCATCGCCTTGAGCGCGCTCTCGATGGTCGCGCACACGACTCCTTCAAGTGAAGGAGGGCGCTCGTCGCCGGTCAGTATCCCCGTCGGCGTCGTCTTCGGCAGGTGCCTCCACGTCGCGCGTTCGAGCTGGCGGACTAGGTCTTTCATGTGCGCCACGATCAGCACCGTATTCGCGCCCGGGTTCGCGGTCTGATGTGCTTGGATCAGCTCCCCGGCGACGACGGTTTTTCCGAGGCCAGTCGCGAGAATGACGAACGCGCGGCCGTCGGCGGCCAGCGCTTTGGTCGCGGCGTCGATTGCCTCTTGCTGATAGTCGTGCGGTTGAATACGAGATGGCGGGTACTCCGGCGCGACGTCTCGCGCGAACTTTGCGAGGGTCGGCGCGTCCCAGAAGTCGATGCCCACGCCTACCGACTTCAGGCGGTCCCGTCGTTGTAGCGCTCCGCGTCCGGGGCGGGCATTCGTCACGACCACCGCGCGATCGGCCCTGTAGTACATCTTCGCTGTGTCGACTTGGGTGACCGCCTCCTCGGAGATTGTGTCTCCGCTCGTCCACTTGGACTGGAACACCCACCGAAGCCCCTTGCGGTGAGCCAGGATGTCGCCGCCCTCGTCCCCCGCGCCATCGATGTTGCGAATGTCATCGAATCCAAGGTGCAACAAGAGCCGTTCAGCCGCCCGCATCAGCCCTTTGGGCCCGCCAGCGAGCAGCCTGTCCGCCTCCAGGAACGTTCGTGGAACCGGTGAGTCCATTCCTAGGAGAGCTCCTCAGGGAGCAACTTCAAGCTAAGGCGAGCGCGGATCATCCGGTCGCGCGGAGCGTCGACCGGATTGCCCGCCAGCCACGCGATGTCGCTCAGGTAACCGGTGATGGTCGCCACCATCGATCGCTTCGCGCCGGGCGAGGGCAACTCCTGGTACGGAGCGTTGAACAGGTGGCCATCGAGAAACGCTTCGGGCCACTCCTCGACCAGTCGAGCCACGACCGACGGAGGCAGGTACTTCATGTACTCGCCCGAGAAGATGACGGGCTCGATGTCGGCGGTCTTGAGGAGCTCGGTAATCCGCTCCTGGGTGACGTGTCGCTCCGCTTCCACGAGCGCCCTCCACGGTCGCTCGGGGTTTTCCTGGACGCAGGCGACCATCCGTTCCTGGATGTCGTGCATCAGCGAGCCGGCCTCGGGGATCAGCTTCCCGGGGTCGATCGCGTTCGCCGATAGGTGCTTGTCCTTCAGCTCCATGTAGACGGCGCCGATCGGCGTCGTAGTGCCCCGCGGCGCCCGGGTGATCAGGCTCTGCGCGATCTCCATGACGACGACGTCCTCCGGTTCGTCATCGAACACCCGAAAGTGTGGATGATCTAGGTCGACGAAGGTCACGAAGCCACCGCCCTTCTGCCCCGTCGTCCAGACGGGGACCCGTCTCCCGTCGACCATGAGTTGGTGGCCCCTCGACGCATACGCGCGCAACTTCATTGGCCGGGTTCCGACGCCAGTGGCGACGAACTCGCCGTTCAACTGGGGAAGAGGCACCGCAGTCGTCAAGAGACGGTCGACGCGCTGCTCGTCGGTCAGCTCCTCTTCTCCGCCCGGTTCCTCCGCCTCCTCGTCCTCCGATTCCGACGTGTCGTCGCTCTCTGCCGAGTCGCCGTCAGCGAACTCGCGGGTGGGGTCCTCGCTCTCGCGGTCAGCGTCGCTCTTGGCGTCTTCTTCAGCCTTCTTGGCCGCGAGAGCCGCCTCGTGCTCCTCGATGGCCTGCCACCACTTCGTGTCCTCTTGATACTCCGGGTCGCCCTCGTGGAACTTCTTCACCCACTCGCTCGTGTCGCGCCGGGCACGCTGCTTCGTACCGATTCCGGGCATGAGATACGCCTTACCGGGGTCATTCCGTCGATACCCGCGGTGAAGGCGCGCTAGAGGCGTGTCGTTACGCCCGTAGTTCAGCGCGCGCGCTTTTCTCGGAAGCAACGGTCCTTCGCCGCGGAGGATTCTGATAGCTGACCACCACGCGGAATCAGCGGTGTCGAAAGAGTTCTTCGTGTAGGAAACGCGCACGTGGTCGAGATGGATCTCGCCCACGATCCGTCCGGCGTTGGCCGGCAGCTCGATCGGGTACTCGATCTCGCCCGTACCGGTGGGGTCGTCCGGGTCATCCCACCGGAAGATCTCCTTGTCGAACCGGAGTATCTTGCGCCCGTTCCGCAGGAAGTCGATGCCGAACTCCTTGCGGTCGAGTTCTCGGGCGATCCCCACCCAGCCATGCACGCGGCGCAGCCTCGTCTCGAGATCGCGGCTGTCGCACCGCTCGCACTCCGTGTTCGCGGAAACCTGCCAGAGCCCGCACGCCTTGCAGACCGCGCGCTCGCCAAGGTCTTCGTCGATCTTGATGATCGCTGGAATCTGCTCGCCGGCCGAGGTAACCGCTCGGTCCTTGCTCCAGACACAGTGCCGCCATGGCTGAACGGCGATCCCATTGACGGTGAGCCGAAAACCCTCGGCGTCGAGCAGGTACGAGTAGATGCCGCCGAACTGCTTGCGCAGGCTCGTCTGATTGGCGGGCTTCGTCAGCGGCTCCACGATCTTCGACCTCAGCCGTCCAATCTCCACCCGCGTACCATGCTCGTCCGGCGACGACTTTGGAGCCCTGACCACGGGAGCCTCAAAGCCTTCGGCCATGTTGTCGACGTCGATCTCAACCCCGATCCATTCGGGATCGCCCTCCCGAGTCGTCATGAAGCGGGTCACGCCACCGAGCCGCGCCGTCGCGACGTTGAACCCCATCCCGAAGAGGCCGAGGTTCTCGATGGGGTCTCTACTCGTGTATCCAGCTCTCACCGCATCCGTCGCCTGCTCCAGCGTCATGCCGCGGCCGTTATCGCTGACGACGATCAACGCTTGGTCGATGGGCGTCCGCTGCGATGGCAGGGTCACCGCCACCTCAAGGGGCTCGCTCCACGCGTTCTCTCCACGCTTGATCGCGAGGAACTCGTCGAAGCTGTTGTCGATCAGTTCCGCCAGGCACTGCCAAGGGCGAAACTCAATCTCGGCGATGAGCTTGAGGATTCTCGGCGATGGCGGAATGGCGACGGTCTCCACCCCTTCGTCGGCCACCGCCACGGTGGCGACGCTTCCCGCCTGCGCCGCCGACCGCGCTTGCGGATGGCGGCGTGCTCGCTTCTTAGCTGGCACGCCTCTCGTCCCTTTGCTCACGGATCAACCCCTTCGCCAAGCTCCTGCCTAGAGCCTCGGCCAGCGGCACCGGCACCGCGTTCCCGAGCAGGCGCATCGCTTGGGTCCTGACCTTCGGCAGGAGATAGTCGCCGGGGAACCCTTGAATCACGGCGCACTCCCGCACCGAGAAGTACCGATGGGTCCCGTTGTCCCTGACCACGACATGCTCACCCCCCGGACAACCATGCACGCCTGCCTTCACTGTCTTCGCGGGAAAATCCAGCACGCTCCCGCTGTGCTTGGAGTAGAGCCTCGCACCCGGCACCGACACGTGCGAGTGATCGGCACCGGCGTTCGTTCGTGCGGGCCGTCCAAGAGACATCATGACGTCGCGAACTGTTCTCCACCGCGCGCCCACCGGGGACAGGTCCCGCTTCGGAAGCCTGCTGCGAACGCGCCGGCGCGTGTCCTCCGAGTAGATGCCGTGCTCATCCCAGTAGCCATCACCCTTCAGGGCCTCGAAGAGTGCATCGCGGCTATGCGTCGCCTCGGGCCATTTGAAATCGGGCTCTTCGGCCCGCACGCCAACAACCACCAGTCGAACACGATGTTGCGGCGCGCCAAAGTCGGCCGCGTCGAGCAGTCGCCAGTCCAGTCGATACTCATGGGCTTCTGCGGTGACGGCTCGGAGCCGTGCGACATGGGAGCGGCGGGTCCACCCACGCTGCATGGCCATCGACGGAACGCTCAACTGCGCAAGCAAGTACTCAAAGTAGTCCGAGTATCTGTCGAACGTGAGCCCCCGGACGTTTTCGACAACGAAGGCCCGTGGCCGTACCTCGCGAACGGCCCGGACGACTTCCGAGAACATGTTCCGGTCGTCGCTTTCACCTAGAAGGCGGCCTGCGGGGCTGAACGGCTGGCACGGCGGACCAGCCGAGAGCAGATCGACCTCACCGAACCCTTCGTACGAGACAGTCCGAACGTCTTGGCACTTCACGGGCCATCCGGCCGTGTAACTGCGGCCATCCTTACCGTTCGCCTTGAGGGTCTCGATCGCGACGGTATCCCAATCGGCCACGAGCACGGGGCGGAAGCCAGCGCGCGACAAACCAAGAGCGAACCCTCCGGCTCCGCCGAACAGCTCCAGACTTCGCGGGCCGTTGGGATCTATGCCTGGCCGAAGGGCGTCGCTCGCCAATATCTCGATGCTCCTATCGGCCGACCCCGGCCCCCTTCCGACTCCTTTGGCTGACCCCCGGCGGGTCCCGCGAACTATAGCCCGCCTGTGGCAGCCACCACTACCTGAGAAGTCTATACGAACGTATGTTCGACTACAAGGGGTCCTTGGTGCCGAGCAATTCGCCCAGGGCCGCCGCCGCCGCCTGGTCCGACGCTTCGATCCAATGGCCATACACGTTGAGCGTCGTGGCGGCATCCGCATGGCCAAGGCGACCGGCGACCGTTCGCACCGGAACGCCGGCAGCCAGCATCCTGGTCGCTGCGAAGTGGCGCAGGCTATGAAGCGGGACCTTGCTCACCCCGGCGCGCTTCCGCAAGCGGGTGAACGCGAGCGACACGCCACCCGGGCGCCACGCCCTTGACCCATCGACGGTGGGGCTGAACAAGAGCGGGTGCTTCTCCCCTCGGTGTCGGAATGTTAGAAAGCGGGTACGAGGAGCCCTGCTTCCCTGATCGGGGGACGAGCGAGAGCAACCGACGACATGCGTCCGGACTTCCAGAAGATCGCGGCCGAGTCGGCCGACATGAGCACGGTCGCATCGAGCGACGGCGTGTACCGATGGGTTTCACCCGCGTGCCGGCGGCTGCTGGGATGGGATCCATCCGAGCTCGAAGGGCGTCAGGGTGACGAGTTCGTCCATCCAGACGACGTCCCATCTCTCCATACCGCTCGGCGGTCCATCTCGGCTCAGGGGGACGGGGTCGTGACGACGTACCGATTCCGGCGGGCCGACGGCTCGCACCACTGGGTCGAGGCCACGTTGCGCCGCGTCGAGGCCAACGGTTCGACGTTCGTCGTGGCCACGGTGCACGACATCGCCGAACGTCAGAAGTCAGACGTCCTGCTGCAGCGCCGCGCGACGACGGATCCCCTCACCGGCGTGGCCAACCGTACGGTCCTGATGGACCGGCTTCAGCATGCGATCAGCCGGTTGGAGCGCACACATCGCCTCCTCGCCGTCTACTTCCTCGACCTCGACCGGTTCAAGGTGATCAACGATTCGCTCGGTCATCGCGTCGGCGATGGTGTGCTCCAAGCCATGGCGGATCGGCTTCATCGGTTCATCCGCGCGGCGGACACCGTCGCTCGCCTGGGGGGCGACGAGTTCGTCGTGTTGGCCGAAGACATCGTGGACGAGCAGGCGGCCATCGACCTCGGCAACCGCATCGCCGAGGCCGGCAGACAGCCGTACCGGGTCGGTGAGGAAGAGTTGGTATGCACCGTCAGCGTCGGCATCGCCGTCACCACCGATGCTCACCACAGCCCCGAGGCCCTTATCCAGGAGGCGGACCTCGCCCTGTACCGGGCGAAGGATCGGGGAAGGGACAGGGCAGAGGTCTTCGACGAGGACCTGCGCACTAGGGCCGTGGGGCGGCTGGGAACGGAGCGGATGCTCCGCCGGGCGATCGAGGAAGGACGCCTCCGCCTGGAGTATCAGCCGATCTTCGACCTGCGCACCGGTCACGTCGTGCGCGCGGAGGCGCTCGTCAGGGTGCTCGATCCGGGCGTCGGCTTGCTCCTGCCGGCGTCGTTCCTGGAGGTGGCCGAAGAGACCGGCCTCCTGGGCACGATAGACGAGTGGGTCCTCTCACAGGCAGTCGCCCAGGCCGCCTCCTGGCACGAGGGGTTCGCGGGCAGTGGCTTCTCCGGTGTGGCGGTGAACGTCACGGCGCGACACCTGGCCGACGCAGGGTTCGCCCAGGACGTAGTCGCCCTCCTCGACGCGCATTCCCTTCCCCGGGACCACCTTCAGGTCGAGGTCACCGAACGGGTACTGATGGATGCGTCGAACTCGGCCATGACTGGTCTGAGGACGCTGCGCGACGCTGGGATCGAGGTCGGTCTCGACGACTTCGGCACGGGCTACTCCTCGCTCGCCTACCTGCGGCAGTTCCCGCTCGACTTCGTCAAGGTCGACAGGTCGTTCGTCAACGGGTTGACCGTATCGGCCGGTGAGGAAGCGATCGTAGCCGCGATCATCGGTCTGGCCCATGCCATCGGCCTCTACGTCGTCGCCGAGGGGGTCGAGACCCCCGGTCAGCTCGATGCCCTGAACCGGCTCGCCTGTGATCGCGGACAAGGGTTCCTGCTCGCCCGGCCCGCAGCGCCGGGCGCGGTAGACGCGCTCATCGCGACAAAACTGTCTCTCGGGCAGCCATGACCGCCGCCGTCCGGCGGGGCGGCGGCACTTGCGACGCTGAAGTACGCGTGGGGCAAAGAAACAAGATCGCGAGCCTGAGACCGGACGAGGCGTGGGGCGATCGCCGTGACCGGCATCGGCGACGCTCGTTGGCGCCTCGCAGTGGAGCGACTCGTCGCCGGCGATCAGATCGAGGTGGCCGGTCTGGTGCTATATCTCGAATGGGATGGCCCGAACCCACCCGGACCGACGGCATCCCTAGTGATCGAGTTGGACGGACCCTCCTGGTGGAACGCCGAGATGGGAGAGGCACACGAGCGGCGGTTCCGGGCGAGGGTGAATCAGGCCGGGGCTGACATCGATCGACTCCTCGCGCAGAGCATTGAGTTCCGGGCGGCCGTCGGGTCGCGCGATCGTCGCGTCGAGGTCGTCGATGACTATGGGTCCGGCGTCACGCTCAAGGCGGTAGTGCGCTCTGACGGCGTCGTGACCTGGGTCCGATAGCGCGGAGGAGAGCACGTCACTCCTGGTCACCCGAGTGTTCGCTAATGACACCAGGTAGTGTCACCGAAGGCGGGCGCTCAAATCGCTGAGACGGTCCGACCACGAGGCGCTATCCGGTGTCTCGGCCCAGAGGTCTTTCAGCTCCGAGTTCGTGAGAACGCGGTTGACCGCCTCGGCCGATAGAGCGACAAGTTCGTCGTCGGAACTCCCCGAAGTCGCGATCCACTGGGCAGTACTCGGTGGGAGGTCTGGAGCAGCTGACCCTCGAGAAGCAGCAACGATCTCGGCCGCACCGATCGCCCGAGACGCTGCAGGAGCCTCCAGGTAGCCATCAGGTCCGAGGGCGGTGACCTCCTCCAGAGTCTCTCGCAGCAATCCAACACCTTCTGTCTGGAGTTCGCCCAGCAAATCGGCCGCGTCGTCATTGTCAAACGGACCCGTCCCCCACGCTCCCATCGCTCCTCCTTCGTCCCCGTTGACTCTAGCCGCGGGGGAGGTGGAGTCCTTGATCGCCCACGCCAGGGAGTCGAAAGGTCACCTGAGCGCGCTACATCCCGCGATCGTGCGGGGAATGAGCCCGACTGAGGATGTCGATGTCGCTGGAGGTAGCAAGCACCAAGCTCAGACCTGACTCGGAGAAGCCGTGGGCGCGCTCATCCGTAAGCCTCGGATCGAAGCGGTGCACTGGTTGATCGAGGTCCAGGAGCTCGAAGCAGCCGTCGCTGAGCGCGACGCTCCAGCCATCAGAGGTCCGGTCAGGGAGCGCTCCTCCCCAAAGACCTGCGACCCTTAGTCGCACACCGTCGAGCGGGCCGATGCCAATCGCGACCTGACCCTCGGTCCAGGCCGCGACATCTTCGTTTCTGTCGCGCGCCACCCGCTCGCCGAGCGAGCAGTCGAACACGGCCCGACCCTGGTGAGAGATCACCAACAACAGTTCTGAGCCGGGAGCGAATGACACTCCGATCAATCCGCCGACGACGGGAAGGGCGGTTCTCCTCCATGGCGGTGGTGGTGGCGGTTCCACGGCGGCACTTGTACCATGGCGGAGGGTCATTCTCGCGTCGTTGCTCTGGACCACGTCACCGTTTTCGGACTGTTACCTGGCAACCCTCGCCGTCGTTCCGCTGGGCAGAAGGCGGCGGGCCAGGAGCAACATCCCACTGGTGCTCACACCGATAGATGCGATGACGATGCGAAGGGTCGTTCCGGCCCCGAAACACTGTGGGAAGGAGCAGTACTGGCCCGGGAGGCACGGGCCGAGCTGTAGGAGACAGCGCCTTGGGAGCAGGACCGCGATGAGGATCCCCGCGATTGGCACCACGGCAGCAGCAACGACGAGGAACCTCCTGCCCGCGGTCGCGCCACGTAGCGTCACCCATCAATAGTTGGCACATCCCCCTGCGCGGCGACGTGTGCTCGGTCGGCGTGGTCACCGACAAGGCCGACTTCCAGACCTCGGCCGAGGGACCCGACGCGTTCTGGGACTCCATCGTCCGCCGCAACCGCACGCTCGCCCACGTCATGGAGCGCGCCGAACGGATCCGGCCGTGGGTCGTGGAGGGCGACTACACCTACCAGGTCCATCCGTTCGCCGGGAAGGGTTGGGTCATGATCGGCGACGCGTTCCGGTTCGTCGATCCCATCTTCTCCTCGGGCGTCGACGT
>WNGK01006675.1_pt1 | contig 21069 bp, 17 predicted proteins | sample 5400601 | NCBI WGS metagenome assembly WNGK01 (sample SAMN13153376, study PRJNA577476) | soil metagenome | isolation source: 60 cm soil or saprolite under Garry oak tree replicate 1 | place: USA:California | collected 2016-06-15
CGGCCAAGGACCGCTGGGGCTTCAACCATGCCGTTTCCAAGAAGCACGGCGTCAAGTTTTCCGACGTAGTGGACGCCTACGCAAGTGGAAAGGTCGAAGATCTAAAAGCCACTATGCCAATTCATGACGCCATCCTAGGCATGGGCGTGGGAGTCATGCCTCCACCCCATGTGGCTCAGAGATACAGGATTCCGAAGATTTGGCATGGAGACCCGAACAGCGACGTGGGCCAAGCGATGATCAACTGTGATGACAAAGGCCCCGTACTCATGAGTGTCACCAATATCGTCGTCGATCCGCAGGCGGGGGCCGTGGCTACGGGCCGACTGTTCTCAGGAACGGTGGAGGAGGGCGAATCCATTAACCTCATCAATTCCAAATCCTCCGGTCGGATTCAACAAGTTGCCATTTACATGGGACCCAACCGGGAAATCGTCGGCCACCTTAGCGCCGGAAACATCCCAGCCCTGCTAGGGCTGGAGAACGTAAAGGCAGGCGAGACAATATCCTCAGTCAAACCCTTCATCCCCTTCGAAGCTGTACACTACGTAACCGAGCCAGTGGTTACGATCGCAGTGGAGCCTAAGCTGAGCCGTGAGCTGCCTAAGCTCGTTGACATTCTTCGTAAGCTCTCCCTGGAAGACCCAAACCTTGTGACCACAATCAACGAGGAGACGGGAGAGTATTTGATCTCGGGGATGGGAACTCTTCACTTGGAAATCGCGACAACCCTCATCACCAAGACGGGATTGGAGATTGCCACATCCAAGCCGATCGTCATCTACCGTGAAGCGGTTCGGGGTAAGGCTGGACCCGTGGAGGGTAGGTCTCCCAACAAGCACAACAAGATCTACATCGAGGTCGAACCGCTAGAAGACGAGGTCTTGGCGTTGATCAAGGAGGGCAAGATCAGCGAGTATGGAGATAAGGCCGAGATGGCGAAGGCTCTTCGCGGGGTGGGATGGGATGCTGACGAGGCGCGGGGGGTATGGAGCCTTGATGAGCCTTTCAACATGATTCTGGACGTGACTAAAGGCGCTCAGTATATGCAAGAAGTGAAGGACATGGTATTGGCGGGTTATCGTTGGGGAATTAAGGAGGGCCCTATTGCCTACGAGCAGATTCGAGGCATGAAGGTGAAGATCAGCGACGTGTCACTGCACGAAGACCCTGTTCACAGGGGTCCTGCTCAGATAATGCCAATGACGCGCAGGGCTATGTTCATGGCTTTCCTGGAAGCGTCTCCGACGCTGCTTGAGCCTGTGCAGAGAATTACCACCAGAGTTCCGAACGAGCTTCTGGGAGCGGTGACGAGCGTCATCACTCAGAAGCGAGGCAAGATTGTCTCGGTGGACCAGAAGGGACACTTGGTGTCCATTGTGGGCGAGATGCCTACTTCGGAGAGCTTTGACCTGTCAGAAGTAATGAGGGGGCAGACTCAGGGACGGGCCTTCTGGGGCCTCGAGTTCGCTCGCTGGTCTCCTGTGCCTCAGTCCTTGTTGCAAAATGTGGTGGAGACAATTAGGAAGCGAAAGGGATTGTCATTGGAGCCACCAAAGCCATCTGACTTCGCCGAATGAGCGATTCCTAAGACTTTACAAACGGGCTGGTCTGCAACGGGCTCATGCGGCCGTGGTCCAGAGCCAGCATCGACATAGTCTTGTTCGAGAACTGGCGGGTACCCTGGTCTATGACAGCGGCTTCCCATCGCTAAATGGAAATAGCCGTTAACCCGGGTTCAAATCCCGGCGGCCGCACCACACTTAGTCAGATTTTCAGGACAATGCGAGCAGCGACGCTTAGGATTCAGTGACACCCGCCGCCAGTGATCATCTGCCATATTGTCCAATGCCCGCCAAGACCAGCGCCACAGGGAACAGTAATTACGAATATCATGTAGTACAACGCAGCAAGGATGAAGAGTGTGAGAGCGATCGCAAGGGCGATTGTGGATTTGGATCGCTTTCTTGGGATAGGCGTTGGTGCCACCGTTGGGTTTGGGATCACCTGGATCGCTCTCAAAGGATGCAGAAGGCAAAATCTGAGTGCCTGCTTGAATAGCGCAACGCTTGACGCGTCATCATGCCTGCCGGCTAGCGAGTGCGGAATTCGCGCCACTCCCTACAACAAAGTTTACGAGGTTCCAAATATATCCCTGCATTCCATCCCCTGGCCCAGACATGCCTGACAAGCCTCAGAAGCGCATTCCTCCATGGGAGCAGGCGCAAATGAATTTTCAACTCGCCGAACGAAAGCGCCTCCGTCAATTGGAGGAGAAGGCCAGGCCAGGAAAGCTACGTCTCATTGACCTTGAAGATAACAGGAGAAAGCTCGCTGAAATCAGAAAGAACATCTGCAAAAACTGTCACCGTTACATTCCCAGCGATAAACTCCCTGAGGGAGAAAGGAAGATTGGAGAGCGTTTCGGATTTTGCCACTGCGACACGCCGCAGACTCTATAGTTCAGTTCTTGCCATGCCCTTGGCTAGAACATGTTGGTGCCGCATTTTCTGCAGCGCATTGAACTCTCATAATTCAGAGTAGCGCATTGCCGGCATCTAACTTTTGGAATTGGAAGTCGATCCCATCGAGAGAAGGCTGTTAGAGGTAAGACGAAGGCAGTTATCCCGATCATTAGCGTAATAAAGCCTGAAACCAGCAACATCACACTCGACGGTAGATTTTGAAACCCGAGCACGATCAGCCCAATCGCGAAAAGTATCACCGCCATGCCGATCCCCATAACAAGAAGAATAGTATCCCTATCGCGATATGCGGGTTGCAAGACCGCCAGGTCCCTGGGCCAAAACCCCCGAAATGGTTGCGTTACCTATCGGCAAGGCTCACAGTTACATTTGGCGGGACCGAATCATATTTGAACAAGAGAGCTGGCTCAATCGAGCGAGCACGATATGCCTCCGATTCAGAAAAGGTTCCCCTCCCAGAGGGTCCGCAAAGAGAAAGGACACACCCGCACATACCTCATTCTCGTGGCAGTGGCGCTCATCGCTTTGGTACTGGGGGTCTACGCGTACGAGTTTTCTGGTTCTGGAAATACGGGGGACTTCACAATAAGTGTCCCTTGGGACAAGGGGATAACTATCCAAGCAAACCAGACGACAACACGTGCAATCACAGTTAATCCAGTGAACGGATTCAAAGGCCTTGTCAAGTTATTCGCGTTTGCACCTCAGAACTTGACAGCAACTATCACCCCCTCGAACGTCACGGGCTCTGGAACCGCTACACTTACAATGAAGGCGACGTATCCAGGCAACTATACGGTGACCGTTACAGGCACAAGTGGTGCTTTGAGCCACTCAGTCGCGCCAATAGTGGCAACCCCTCTTTATGCAACGCTTGTTACAACTAATGGAACAATTAAAGTTGAACTCTATCAGGCACAGACTCCAAAGACCGTCAGTAACTTTGTGACATTGGCCAAGTCCGGATTCTATGATAACCTTGTCTGGCATAGAATCGTGAAGGGTTTTGTCATTCAAACAGGAGATCCGAACTCTAAGGGAGGTTTGAATAATTCAACTTGGGGTAGCGGACACTCTTCCGAGTATATTCCGACCGAAATTGACCCGTCACTTCACAATAATGCGGGCTACCTCGGAATGGCTTACGCTTCGGACCCGCCTGGTGCAAGCTCACAATTTTACATAAACCTAGTTGATAGCCCGTCGCTTGACGTAAAGTCTGGATCTAATGGTCCATACGCCGTGTTCGGGAAGGTAATATCAGGAATGGACGTCGCACTGACCATAGCGAATACTCCCGTATACTCCTCTTCCCAGCCAATTAACCTAGTCTTCCTAGAAGGAGTCACCATTTCCAAATTGCCATAGGCTCGACGACCGAATTCGCCAAAGGCGTGTCCGAGTAGGCCTATTCCGAGACAAGCCGAAGAATAGTTCCAGTACCAAACTTGACTAGAGTGTTAGGGGGTACCTCCGCTTCTGTCTCTACCCTTCGGAATTCCTTTCCATCATAGATGTAAGTCCCGTTGCTGCTTTGCAGATCTTTGATCATGACACGATCTGCATCCTTTCTTAGCTCTGCGTGAGCTCTCGACACTCCTGCGTCTGGGATTACGACCACGTTCTCAGGACTTCGACCAATCGATATAGTTGGGAAAGTCTCGAAATCTAAATCGATCCTTCTTTTGATAAGTTCTGGCACCGGCGTATTGACGTATACTAGAGTGAACCGACCTCCAAACGATCCGGCCGCATTAGACTCTAAAGACGGAGCTAATGCGGGCGATTCTGCTGGTGATTCCAGCACCTGATCCAGAGGATATTCTTCCGAGTCGATATGCCCGACGACAAACTCGTTAGGATTGCCATCCGACGTCGAATCTTGGGGCATGTCAATGCTGTCGTCAATTTCAGTAGGCGCGGGAGACTCAGGTTGGGTTACAGTTGCATGATCACTCTCGGCTTCTGGGAGCTGAGAGTTTTCCAGAATTGTATCTTGAGCGGGTTCCTCAGCCTTCGGAGGCTTGACACTCTTGCTAGCTTTCTTTCGAGGCTGTTTAGTCTTAACTGCCTTGACTCCCCGTTTCTGGCTTCGTCCCGCTTTCTTCTCGCTTGAGAGTATAGGACCAGCTAGTCGCTCGGCTTGACACTCACTGCAGACTTGAAGAGGCTCGTCCGTGTAGGCCCCACAAGCGTCACACCTCCAAGTCTCAACGTCACTGTGAGTTCTTGTGCGCAATGGTTCCTGCCTCGAAGGAGATTCCTCTTATTCGTTGGAATGTAGGTGAAATGCAACGATGAGGAAGCCGAAAGGGTTACACCTGTTGCTGCGCGAAATCCTACAGAGGAAAAGAACGGTCTGAGGTTCATTAGAGCATAAATCGACCAAGTTTCGTCTACCTCCACCCTTGATGATTGACCTGAGAACTCTTGAGATCCAGACGCCAATCGCTTTGAGCATGAATTCCCAATCAAAAGGTCTGAGGGGCGAAGCTTAGCTGGTACAAATGAGGGTTATTGTTGATGAGAGGGAAAAACCCTCCGGGGTCCCTCAGGAGCTTGAAGGCCTAGACATGATGGTGAACTACCGAGTTCTGGACGTTGCAGACTATCTGGTCCAAGACTATGCGATTGAGAGAAAATCAGTTCGTGACTTCGTCTCCTCGCTCTTCAACGGGAGACTATTCGACCAAGCCTACAGACTAGAGGAGGCATTCCAGACTCCGATCATGGTGGTAGAAGGCGACCTAGATAGAGAGATGCAGGGTTTGAAGAACCCTCGCTCCATATGGGGAGGCTTGATTTCAATAGTGCTTGACTTCGGGCTCGCTTGCTTCTTTACCAAGGACCAAAAGCAGACTGCCGAATTCATCCTAACCCTGGCAAAAGGACACCGCTCCACAGGGACTAGGTCTAGACCGCTTAGAGTTCGCAAACCAAGAGTTGAGGATGTTCACCGAACTCAACGGACGATCGTTGAGTCGCTTCCCACAATCGGACCTCATATGGCAGAACAGTTACTCACAAACTTCGGTTCAGTGAGGAGGGCATTTGCTGCGTCAGTGACGGATATGGCGATCGGTGCTGGTATTGGAAGATCCAAGGCTTTGACCATTAACCGGATTCTTGATGCACCTTACAAGGCTTCAAAAACCGGCCGAGGTCAGACACAGCTTCGCTGAGCAATTCCAATGAGTCTCCTGCTTCAGAGCTGTGATTGGGTGGTAACACAGGACGCCCAGCGCAGAGTAATTCCAAACGTGTCTGTCCGAGTTGAAGATGGACGGATAGCTGAGATTGGTCGTTTGAGGAGGCTTGCAAAGGACAAGGTCATCGATTGCAGGAGAATGGCCCTGATTCCTGGACTCATCAACACCCACACTCACCTCGCCATGACGCTATTTCGGGGATACGCCGATGATCTTGAGCTCCAAGAGTGGCTGGAGAAGAAGATCTGGCCACTGGAAAAGCGGCTCACACCAGAGACTTGTTACAATGGAACTCTTCTAGCCTGCCTCGAATTGATGTCGACTGGGACGACATGTCTGGTAGACATGTACTTTCACATGGACAAGGTTGCTGACGCGGTGAAAAAGTCAGGCCTTCGAGCGTTGTTGTCGTACGGCATAGTCGATCCCGACGGCGGCGAGAAGGGGGCCCGCGAACGCAAGAACACAATGGACCTCCTCCGACATGTCAAATCCATCAATTCCTCTCGAATCGGTTTTGCCGTAGGCCCTCATGCACCTTACACCTGTAGCGAGGAAACCCTGCTATGGTCCCGAGAACTAGCTGAGAAAGAGGACGCTCTCATCAACATCCACATTGCTGAGACGAGAAGGGAGCAAGCTGATTTCGAGCGTGAAAAGAAGATGCGAGTGGGATTATTCCTTGACAAAATTGGGTTCTTGTGTGACAGGGTATTGGCCGCACATTCTGTCTGGCTGACAAAGAGTGAGGTATCGCTATTTGGAAAGAGGGGTGTCAGAGTTGCCCATTGTCCCGTCTCGAACATGAAACTAGCCAGTGGTGGCGCGGCACCGCTGCCAGAAATGTGGGCAGCTGGTGTTCCAGTTGGGCTGGGAACGGACGGCCCGGCAAGCAACAACAGCCTCGACATGTTCGACACGATGAAGACTTGTGCTCTCCTCCACAAATCCCAGAGATGGGACCCTACAATCGCTGACGCTCAAAAAGTGCTAGACATGGCAACAATAGATGGCGCAAAATGCCTAGGCCTAGAAGGAGAGATTGGAAGCATAGAGAAGGCCAAACGTGCAGATCTGGTGCTGGTTCGACTTCAAGAGCCAAACATGATGCCGATTCATGGCCCAAAGACCCTTGTCTCTGACCTAGTCTATTCGGCCCGAGGATCAAATGTAGACACGACAATCGTAGACGGGCAAGTGTTGTTCACTGGTGGTAGACCAGTAACGCTGGATCCCGACTCGATTCAAAAGAGAATCTCGACATCAGTTTCCAAGCTGATCCCGAAAGCTGGTCAATATTCGACTTAGACCCAAGGACGCCTATGAGAGCGAGGCCCTCTTGATCTTCAGATGACCGCTCTGCCCGTCCCAGACTTTCTCACTCTCACTTATCGAGATGGGCCGCGAGAATTGGGGCGCGTCAACCACAAAAGTTTCGTACTCTCCACCTTCACCCGCCAAGTGAATCCCAAACCGAGTTGAAATCCTCTTCAGCTCGTTCCATTCAGTTGGGGTAAGCTCTTTCCCAAGCCAGGATTCGTCCAATCCAAACGCCGCGACTCCTGACATGACAATCCGGAAACCGGCTGCGACAAGATCATCTACAATCGTTTCAGGCTTCTTGTGCCAGAGTGGACTGAAGCTCTTCAGACCCACCCTATCACAGACGTAGTCAAATCTGGTCTTTTGATATTCGCTCGCGACTGCTCCGGTGACAAGTCCATCCAGATTGTGTTCGAATTTTAATCTTCGAAGTGTCTCCTCTAGCTGTACCAAATCGTCGGTACTTGTTGAGACCAGTGTCTGCTGCAAGCTCATCGAACGCGCCTGCAGGCCGGTCCATTCGACGTTGGGATAATGGAACATCCAAGAGTCTGGCGCTTCCGGCTTAATGGTGACTAGTCCCTTCACGTCCCATGCTTGATGTTGTGCTAGCCATACTGAATAGCAGCTGTCCTTTCCCCCGCTGAACATTACGACTACCCTCAGAATGTATCAGGCCTACCAGTCGTCAGGTCGGACTCGAGCCTTGTTCTCAAACTGTTTCTCGTAGAGCTCGCGGAGGTGTTGCAGGGTATCGGCTTCGCCAGGCCCCTTGTCGGGTCTGAACCTAGATATTCGGGCGAACCTCAATGCAAAACCTGACTTGTACCTGTGGCTTTTCTGAACCTCATTATAAGCGACCTCTGCGACAATGGCAGGCTTCACGTAGACGGTGTACCTGGATTCTCTGACTTTCAGCTCATGAAGTTGTCGAGTTATCGTCTCGAATTCGACATCGGTAAGCCCTTTGAATGTCTTCCCGATTACTAGGAACTCTCCAGTTGTCTCGTCACGCACCGCCAAGTGATAGTTGCTGAGCCAGCCAACCCGTCTCCCGCTTCCGCGGTCCGCCGCAACTATGACGATATCAAGCGTGTCCACCGGCTTTAGTTTGAACCACTTCTTCCCCCGAGCGCCTGGCGAGTAATCGCTGGAGAGCGACTTTGCCATCAAGCCTTCGTGTCCCGCTTTGAGCGCTTCCTTAAGGAAGCTCTCGACTTGTCCGGGATCCTCCGATAGCAGCCGGGGTGTTAGCGAATCTTTTGGGACCATTTTCGAGAGAAACTCCCACCGTTCTGCGTAGGGCAAATCGATCAGTGTTCTCCCTCCGACCTGGAGTGCATCAAACAGGTAGAGCTTGAGCGGGAGTCGCTGGGTCATGTCTTCGATGTCATGCACTCTTCGGAATCGCCTCATGAGATCCTGAAATGGGACAGGCTTGCCTCCCTCGCCTATGGCCACGACTTCCCCTTCGATCAGGTATTGTTCAGATCGGACTTTGGTCTTTGCAAAATCGACAATTTCTGGCAGACTGTCGGTTACGTCGGTCAGTCTCCTACTGAAGATTCTGACTTTGTCCATGTTCCTGTGAATCTGTATCCTAGCCCCATCGAGCTTGTGCTCAAAGGCCGTCGAGCCCTCGTGTTCAGCAATTATCTGTTCAGCGCTTTCCCCCATCTCGGCAAGCATCGGTTTTACGGGGATGAAGAGCCTCAGCCCGATGCTTTCCAAACCTTCTCTCCCATAGGATATCGCCCGCTTGGCAACGTCTCCGATGTCTCCATGCAGCATGCTAGCCCTTCGGACGAGTTCTCGAGGGACGCCAGACGCCTCTGCGATGGAATCTAGCAGCACGCCCTCAACCGCTCCGATCCTCATTTCCCCCATCATCATTCGCGTCAGGAAGTCTGCCTCGACTGGGCCTGCCCTTGTCAAGAGCGCTTGCAACAACCCGAGCTTTCTGATTCGGGAAGAGGGCCCTCTCGCATTGGATATCTTGTCAAGTGTTTGGTAGACTTCCTTGATCGTTAATGGACCAGTTGTCAGCTGTGCTTGGCCCTGGCTGTTAGCAGCTTCGGAGATTGTCGCGTAGCTGATGTCGAGGACTCGTGGGTCTGACTCGGGAAATGCTTTGCCGGAGAGAAATAGGGCAGATTGGCCGGCCTCGTCGAGGGTGACACTTCTTAGGAAGGCAGCGATCATCGAAGTCTTCTCCTTTCTCTTGCTCGTTGCTTGAAGCCGCTGGCACAACATGGCAAGATCCAGGAAGCGGCTCTGGCGATGGTTCAGCTCAACCATTTTGTCAAACCTGGCTCGCGATGCTCGTAGGAACGGGCTAGTTTCTCTGCAATTGTTGAAACGCGCTCCGAAGAGAACGCCCGCTCTGATACCAAGAATTGGACCAGTCCTTGCGCGTCGGGTTTGGAACTGTGCGGGGTTATCGTTTCCAGAACTTTAGGCCGGAGAAACACGTTCCGAATTTCGTCTATCTTCTGGGGCAGTTGGTTTCTTGTTGCGTCGGGGAGTTCTTCAAGTGATCCACATTTCCGAATCAGGGCTAGTGCCTTTTTCGGCCCAATCCCTCTGACGCCTTCGTTGAAGTCAGTCCCGACGAGAATTGCCAGATCAACGAGCTGTTCCCTATCAATTCCGAGTCTTTGTAAGTTTTCCGAAAGCTCGATGAGCTCTGGAACAAGCCGCCTGCTCCTGCGTTGAGCGGGTAAGAATTCCAGACCTGCTATGCTAAGATAGCGGGCGAGGATCGGGGCTCCGTAGAGTAGGCAGTCGTAGTCCTTGCTGCCAACCGCCCACACGTTGCCTTTCTGTGCCATGTGGCTTGCTTGAGCCTCGGCGTCCTCAGGCGCATCTAGCCACTCGACACCCATCAAGCTGAGAAGTCGTTTCGAATCCTCTAGGATTTCACGTGTAACTCTTCCCGTCATGACAGCCTTCGACCAGGCTTTAGAATAGTCTCCCACGGAAACCGCTTGGGAATATTCAGATTCTGCTTTCTGCCTCACCATTCTCCTAGCTTCCAGAGTCTTGCGCTTCAGAGGGTTGGGCGGCCCATCAAAGATGAAAATCAGCCGCATCGAGAACTCTGTGAGGAGTCTACTGGTCCATGTCAGAAGACCCATCAGATGAGAGGTTGGTCTCCCAGATTGGTCTGTGAAGAGGGTTCCGTCTGACTTGCGAATCAATGCGAGGAAACGGTGAATCTCGATGCTAGCGTCTATCGCGAACGACTTTCCCCTGAGGGCCTTCAGACTAGACCGTCGTCTTTCCAGGATAGGAGTTAGACCGACCCCCAAGACCAGCGCCTAGCCAGCTAGCTGAGGCAGGGGGTCATAAAGCCCCGACTACCATCGTGCCTAGTGGCTGCGGCGGAGAACCTGAAAGATTTCGGCGACAGCTTAAGACTAGTTGTTGCCTGGCAGAGTAGGCTCGGGGGGAGTGGGCGGGTTGTACGGCTCTTGGGGAAAAACGAATGGCGACTCTTCGTTCGGCGTGACAGTCTCGGTTGAAGTGTGCGATGCGTGGGACGAGGTGTTCGGGGTAGAATGAATCATGTCAGAGGAATTGTGCGTGCTAGTTGTTGCACTTGAGATTCTCTTTTGCTTGGTTTTTCGGTGAGATGTCTTTCTACTCTTCACGTTGGAGGTTTTGCCGGTGGACTTCAGTGTCCGAATTTCGCGTTTCAAAACCTCGATTTCCCGGATTGCTTGGCTAAGATCGGCACTGAGCTCGGCGGCTAGCCTGTTGAAGACACGCGAAAGGTTCTGTATGGCTTTCTTGGTTCTTTTCGGATTAACTGGCATGGCTTGACGCTGGGGATGGCTTATTCTAAGCGTGGTGTAACTGCAAGGTCTTGCCGTAGGGACATTCTTAGTCGTTGTTGATAAGGGAGGCTTTCATGAGCAGGATACTGGTCTCAGACTGATACGCAAATTCGACTCACTGTTTCAAGCTTGAAGCTTTGTCTCTCATCCTCTGGGAAATACGGATAGATTACAGGCAGGTCCACTCCAGCCTCTTCAAACAACCTGACATATGTGGCCAATTCCCCAGCAGATGGATTTACCAGACTCACCTTCAATAGCTGGTCCGGCAGTTCAAACTCATGCTCCTTCCAATCATTAGACTGTCTAAAGCGAGCAATTGCTTCAGCGGTATGATCCTGGAGAAACATTTGATGGTAGTGAGGTATGGAATCGTAGTTGAGAAATTCCTGGACCAGAAGTCTCCTTGCAGCATCATTGCTTTTTGAAGCGTAGAACAGTTTCAAATAGCACGCGATTCGCGATTCTCCAGCCCTGTTTCCAAGGGCGACAATGACTTTTGTTGCGTGTTCTGGGGTGCAAAAATTCAAGATCAACCCGTCTGCCTTCGACATGACTCGACTCGCGATACCCTGTCTCAGTGCCGCGATCCACACCTCCGGCGCCTCGACACTAGGGGGAGACTTGTCGAATGCATTTTTCACTTCGTCGAGTCTCTGAATCAGCGACTGGATCGTTTTTGCAGGTTGATTTCCAGGAGACCCCGTGCCGACTCCAAGAAAGCACCGATTAGATGAGAAGGCCTGAATCGTTTGAAGCCTGCGTGCGAGTAGGGAGGGATCATGCTCCAGCAGCCGAATTACTCCGCTACCGGCCCGGACTCTATGCGTCCTTGCAAGTATTGCTGACACTGTCTGGAGAGATTCGTATACTGCCCTTCCGTCGGGAATAAAGATGCGGTAGGTCTCGGGGAGCTTGTCCAGTAGCTCGACAGTCTTGGCAACGTCGTCGGGGGAGAATACTCCGTATCGGAGCGCGAGTCCCTTTTCCTCGGCGGACATGTCACTGGACCGCCATTCAGCGGCCACCTCTAATATTTACTCTCCGCACGCTCATAGAGACGAAGTCCACTGAGACAAGGTTGACTACACAAGGAGCGCTGAAATCGTCTCATTAGGATTTGATTACTCCAGACTTCTTGCTGGCGGTTGTTATCGCAAGCTCTTCCGGAATCCTGACTCCAGGTCCCTTGTTCCTAGCTTCGACCTTGCGAGCTACGCGATCCGGATGGGTTGCCCGAATCGAGTGTGCTTTCGGACACACTCTTGTCATTACAGTTAATTCAGGCCCGAAAGCCAGTTCGTTTGGACGAACGGCAAGGGTCAAGATGGGACCAACGATCAGGCGTGATTGTCGGCCTGGTCTTTACCGGCATCAATCCTTTCTTCCTGATATGGTGGGCTACAGTAGGATCATTGTTGATTGCGGAGGCACTATTGCTGGGAGCATTTCTAGGAGTACTCATCATGTTCGCCGCGCATATTTGGATGGACTATGCCTGGCTTGGAGGAACAGCGAGTCTAACTGCTAGAGGAAGGTCCTTCCTCGGAAAGTGGTACAGGATTCTCCTGATCGCATTTGGAATTGGGATGCTCTATTTCGGGACAGAATTCATCGTCTCAGGAGTATCATGACTCAAGCTTGTCGTGCGAGTCTAATGCTATAGTTCTCCAGTCGTCAAACGCTGGGGTTTTCCAGCAATTCTTAGAATTGAAAAAACTGGGACTTCGGTCTCGAAGCTCCTCGGGCACTAATCCTTCTTGCCCAAGTTGTGCCTCTTGATATACTGCCAGAGCCTCTTTGTCATCTCCGATGGGGAAATCTTCTGTCCCTCCCTACCGCCCAGAACCGTCGCTAGGGGACTATCGAGCTCGATTCCGTACCCACCGAATGATCCCTTCTTGCTTACCGTCTACCTCACCCCCTCGAGAAAGTGATACAAGATGGTCGGCAGAACCCGCGAATAATCCTCATTGTAACTGTCCTAGGCGCGAGCACCGTTACACCGGCCTCTCAGAAAATCCGGCATGGATTCTCCAGCGCATACCATTGGGTCTTCCGGCCGACGGTGCAGTCTCGTGAGCCGTCTAGAAGCATGTTCTGCCGATGTTTGTTGCGACCATGGCAAGGTCGATGACGTTGACTTCTCCGTCCAGATTCAGGTCCGCTCGTGGGTTTATACCTGTGGTAACTCGTTTTCCGAAATTACCTGAGACCATTGCCAAGTCGAAGATGTTTGTGTTGCAATCACCGTTAACATCACCGCGCTGTTGCAACGGCGTCAGTACATTGATCGCAAAACTTGTAGAGTTTGTTATGGGGCCTGAACTAGCTGTAATGGTCAGGTAGGACGATGCGGTCGGAGTGTCAGAGCTAGTTGTGATCTTCAGAGTGATTAGACAAGTGTTGGTGCAAGAAAAAACGGCAGGACTGAAAAGACATAATGTGTTCGAGGGAACGATTGCGCACGACATGCCTATGGAAGCGTTTGTCTGAGGCGTGCCTGTTAGTTGTCTCATCGTGATTGTAGCATAAGCTGAGCCTCCCTGTACTACTGATATGTCTCCAGAATTGGAGAGAGAAAACTTGAGTGATGATGTGAAGAACTCCAGCATTGGAGTCGCGTTCGAATCGTTGGTGGTGAGTGGTGGGAGGTTCCAGAGAGTCTCTATGGTCGCCAGCGCTGAATAGTGGTTATACCGAGACATCGAAACATAGCTTCGCTTTGCCGCGGGGCCTAGCCAGATAGCAGGAATTGGACAGGTCGTTACGGGGCACCTGTGGTACTGAGCAGGTTGTTGGCTCGTCCCAGACCAGTAACAACGCCGCGCTTTGTGTTGCGAAGATAGAAGTCTTGAGGATCAGCGGGATAAGCTGTGAGAGATAATTGTTCCCGGCGGATATTGAGGGCGGTTGTGAGTTGTACCCATGCATATTGTTGACCTCATTAGGTGTCAGCCACATGAAGTTGGACGCGGTCGTAGTTGAGTTTAGATCCGAGATGAACTGATTGTCCGGAAGGCCAGAATGGCCGGGATTGGCCGAGACGATCTTACTACATCGTGCGGTGCTGTTCTGGATGCCTGCAAAGTACAGGAACGGGTTGTGCCAATAATCGTAGGCTCCAACGTTAGTCCCACGGCATCCCCCGCTGTAATCTTCCATGTATGCCTTCCAAGTCCTGCCAGAGGCCTCGATTCTGTCGATGAGGTTGGTGGCTGTTGTTGAGCAAGTAGTTGGGGGAGATTCGTTTCCCACGCACGGCATACTTGAAAAGGTCGATGCTCCGATTATTGAGAGATAGTCTCCGAGGCTACCTGGAGTGACGGTGGAATAGTTCCCGCTGAGGGCATAGTCTCGGGCCAGTTGGGTAATGTAGGGAGCGGCGATGTTCCCAAGAACGCCGTTGGCGCCCCCGCAACAGCTCGAAGTGTTTAGCGGATGGTTCTCCATCATTATCACTGCAATGTAGTTCACATGCGGTACCACGCTTGATGAGCCTGCTACCCCATGCAGTGAAGTGGGGGTCATCGCAGGTGGAAGAAGAAAACCTGAGAGGAAGAGAAGACCAAGAATGGTCCAGACATTCAATCGCATCTCTGGCTTTCTCCATAGCAGCATACCTCAAGTCGACAATGTATCATACACTGATTATTGGGGTTTCGTTCGCCTCTCTTGCACAGGCTATACACGTATACCTTGGGCATGCACCCTGCAGATTATCACGTCCTAAGTCCAAGGTCCGCCCAGTCGTAGACGGGCCGAGTCACAACAGGCGGTGAGCAGCTCCGGAAGACCCCTTGTCCGCGGTGCCTCTTAGTTGGCTGCGTCAACCATGACTACCGTTCAAGGTCGTCGTAGTTACGAAGCCCTTTTCAGGCAGAATCGATTCAGCCAACCAGTCATAGAGAAATTCAGTGTATGATGGAATGATGTCAGAGACAGGCGGCCTCCCAGTTGACACCAAGGTCTGGCCAGCAGCCCGCTACCTGGACCATTACAAGCAGTCAATCAAGAACCCAGAAGCGCTATGGTCAGAGATTGGACGACGGCTTACCTGGCGGAAGGGCTGGGATAGTGTCTTGAACTGGAACTATCCCTTTGCAAAATGGTTTGTGGGCGGCGAGCTTAACGCTTCGGAGAATGCGCTGGACAAACACTCGTCTACCTGGCGTCGAAACAAGGCTGCTTACCTCTGGGAGGGAGAGCCGGGAGACAGACGCACCATAACCTATCAAGAGCTGTTAAGATCTACTAATCAGTTCGCAAGCGTTCTCCAAAAACTCGGGGTCGGCAAAGGAGACGCCGTCGCACTCTATCTTCCATTGGTCCCAGAATTCCCAGTAGCCATGCTAGCCTCCGCAAGACTGGGCGCACCCTTCACCGCGGTCTTCTCCGGATTCAGCTCAAAATCGCTCGCGGAGAGAATCGATGACTGCAAGGCAAAGATCGTCGTAACTGCTGATGGAGGATATCGGCGCGGAAAAATCGTAGGGCTCAAAACCGTCGTCGACGAAGCCGTGAGGAACTCTAAGAGTGTTGAGCATGTCGTCGTGCTTAGGCGCACTGGCCAAGAAGTTCCCATGCAGTCGGGGAAGGACCTGTGGTGGCACGAAGCAGTCTCGGATTCATCCACGAATGTTCCTCCAACGCCTGTCGAATCCAATCATCCACTCTACATCCTATACACCTCCGGAACTACCGGCAAGCCAAAGGGAGTCGTCCACGGCACCGCAGGCTACCTTGCCTACGCGATGGCCACTCAGGAATGGGTCTTCGATCCGAGAGACGAAGACGTCTACTGGTGCACAGCAGATATCGGCTGGGTTACCGGTCACACCTATCTAGTGTTTGGCCCACTATTGCACGGGCTAACGTCCGTCATGTACGAGGGAGCTCTCGACTATCCTAAACCCGACCGATGGTGGGAGATGATCGAACGTTATCAGGTAAGCATACTATACACTGCTCCCACGGCAATAAGGTCCCTAATGCGCCACGGGGATCATTACCCCGGCCAGCATGACCTAAGCAGCCTACGACTTCTTGGTACAGTAGGCGAGCCAATCAACCCCACCGCCTGGCAGTGGTACTTTGACGTGATCGGATACGGCCGATGCCCAATCGTCGATACCTGGTGGCAGACAGAGACGGGGGGAATACTAATCTCCCCCACCCCAAGGCTGGGACTTGTCCCACTCAAACCCGGGTCAGCCACATTCCCTCTACCAGGCATAGAACCTGACGTTGTCGACGAGAAAGGAGAGCCTCTCCCACCAGGCAAAAAAGGGTTCCTAATTATTCGAAAGCCATGGCCGGGGATGTTCATGACTCTAAACAACGATCCAGAGCGATATCGACAAGTCTACTGGACACGTTTTCCAGGAAACTATTACCCTGGCGATTATGCATTACGCGACAAAGACGGATACTTCTGGCTTCTGGGGAGAGCTGACGAGGTAATGAAAGTTGCGGGGCACCGGCTTGGAACTATCGAAGTCGAGGACGCACTGGTGAGCCATCCGGCAGTGGCTGAAGCGGCGGTTGCGAGCAGGCCAGACGAGGTGAAGGGCGAAGCGATAGTCGCGTTTGTAACGCTGAAAGGCTCAGCCCAAGCGGGACACGGATTGGCACAGGAACTCAGGGACCACGTCCGAAAGACAATCGGACCAATCGCAACACCAGACAGCATCTACTTCGCCAGAATGCTGCCCAAAACGCGCAGCGGGAAGATTATGCGAAGAGTGATCAAGGCAGTCGCAGCCGGAGGCGATATTGGCGACATAACGACAATAGAAGATGACGCTTCCATAGAAGAGGTGAAGCAGGCCATCTCCGCCCTTCTAAAAGCGGAGCAACAGGCTAACAGCTAAACCAGGTCTCGTGAAATTCGAACGTGATCTCTGCGAGACGAAATCGCCCAGAATCAGCCCTGAATCGCGTTTTGAGGCCGGTTTCTATACCCGCCGATTCGGCCCGCACGAAAGTACCCATATTTCCCGATTCGAAAATCGTGATTCAAGCCGATTCCAAGGGATTAGAAGGCAAAATCGGGCAAAACGGTTCCAAACAGAAAATGACTCTCAAAAAGGGGGGTACCATTCCTGGCAGATCGCGTCATGATACAGCCTTCCCGCAACTTGCACGGTTCTTGAGGGGAACGAGGCGTTGGGCACATTGTGCACTCCATATGGCCTTGCCGAGCGTAAGACCAGAAACTCTGTCGCAGGCGTCTCGCTAAACCCGAATGGGGTCGCTCAGACCAACGGAACATGATAGTGTTGTAGGAATACCCAGACTGACACGCTCAGCCCTCCAAGTGAAGCCAAGATCAAACCATAATCCGTCCGCCCCAGCTTTAGCTCGAACAAGGAAACGCGCCCCTCCTTCCCAGGGAATCCCCGCGACTCCAACGCCTCCGCAAGCTCCAAACTCCTCCTAATAGCAATCAACAATAATGGAATCAGTATCGGAACATAGTTCCGAACACGCCTGAACAAGTTCCCCTTATCCAGCTCCAAACCCCTAGACCTCTGAGCGTCAACCACAGTCTGCGCGTCGGCAGCAAGTGTCGGCACAAGCCGGACTGCCGTGGTGAAAGTGAAGGATAGAGCGTTAGGATAACCTAGCCACTTCCTCGACAACCATCTCACAAAACCGATCTTGTCAATCGCCAAACCTAGATCATCAGGAGAAGTGGTCATGAAAAACAAACTGAATGTCGTTAGTAGAACCAAGAAACGCAACGTCAGAGCGATCGCAGAATACACAGAACTGGTAAACAGATTCACAACGAATATGACCACGGAGAGAAACACACCCGCTCTGAGCGAGTAGACCCATCTTCGCGCAACACGGCCAGCGAGCAAAAGGGGAAGTTGAAGGGCCAAAAGCGCAACCATCACGTAAATGCTTGTGAACAGTAACGACGTTACTACGATCGAGATTACGAGGAGAAACTTGGCTCTGGGGTCCAGTCTGTGCACTGGAGTCTTAAGAGTTGAGAATTTGAACCCGTTAAGCGCCTTGAGAGACAGCCGACTTCACCTGTGAGAGTCTATCCTCCAAGAGCAACTTCGCCCTGCGAACTTCAACAACATCCTGTGGAAACCCGCCTCCCAACTGGCTGAACAAGCGAGCCATCTGAGGCTTCACCAGTGACGCCTTCTCAACCAGATCCTCATTCGACAATATTTCGTCCGCGGGCCCACGCGCCAAGAGCCGACCCTTCGACATCAAGACAACTTCAGGCCCCGCCTCAGCCACAAACTCCACGTCATGACTGATAATGACGACAGCCTTCCCTTGCGAGTAGAGTTGAAGGATGAAATTCCGCAAACGCTCCTTCTGCAAATAGTCCTGACCGATCGTAGGCTCGTCAAGAACCAAGTAATCAGGCTCCCAGGCTAGGACCGCGGCCAGAGCCGTCCTCTTCCTCTCTCCACCACTGAGTAAGAAGGGCGATGTGTCCGCGTATCCCGTGAGGTCAAGCGCCTCTAATGTCTTTGTAACCTGTTTCTGAATAATCTCGTTCGAGTACCCAAAGTTTCTCAATGCAAAAGCGACCTCATCTCTCACAGTTTCCGAGAATAGCAAGTGATCCGGATTCTGGAAAACCAGCCCTACTTTCCGGGACAACGCTGCAACACTCTTCTTCTTCGTATCCTCTCCGTCAACGAGCACTCTGCCCTGGGTAGGCCTCAGCAGACCGTTCAAATGCTTCGCGAGAGTCGTTTTTCCAGCGCCGTTCTCACCCATAATCGCGACGAACTGGCCGCTGTCAATTGAAAAGTCTACGCTTTGAAGAACGAACTCTCCTGAAGGATATTTGAAACTGACATTTTCCAAGCTAATCAAGAATGCACCAACTTCTCCAGCCGCGCAGCCGCCTCCTCAACGTGAGTGGGCAAGCTGCCCGTAACTAGATGATCCCCGCGCAAAAGGGCCCAGAGAAGGCTCACCTTCGGGACTCCGATTCCGAGCGCTGATAACCGCTCATAGTCACGGTCAAGCACCTCCCCGAGGCTTCCATCGTCGACAATCCTTCCCCTGTCCATCACAACGATTCTATTGGCGAATCTCGCAACCAAATCTAGCCTATGTTCGACGACGACTACTGCAACATTGTGCTCCTGCCGCAAATCGTCAACAGCTTTCACGACGCCCTCGGCTGTACGAGGGTCGAGAAACGATGTTGGCTCATCGAGCACAATCACGCTAGGCTCCATAGCCAAGACCCCGGCCAGGGCAACACGCTGCTGCTGACCCCCCGAAAGCTCGTAGGGAGCCAAGTCCTTCAACCCCTGCGTCCCCGTAGCGTCCATCGCCCAGTCCACTCTCCGCCTGATCTCATCCCTGGACAAGCCCAAGTTCTCAGGGCCAAATGCGACATCTTTTTCAACAGTCAACGCGAAGAGCTGGTTCTCCGGGTTCTGAAACACATATCCGACCCTCCGGGAGACCTCGCTCGTCAATTGCGACGCGACAGGCTTACCATCAACAAGGAGTTCCCCGGAGAGTTCTCCGTGATAGAAGTTAGGGATCAACCCGTTGAGACACCGGCACAGCGTTGTTTTCCCACATCCACTAGGACCAGTAAGCAGCACAAATTCCCCACTGCGAAGGGACAGATTCACATTCTCGATCACTGGGTGAGAGGATCCTGAATATTGGAAGCCTAGTCCTCTCGCAGTAATCACTTCTATAGTATCTATGGACAATTTGAGCACGTGAACTGTTTCCGCTTCTAGTGTTTCGGCTCAGTGAGGCCGTCGTATATCAATTCTGGAAGGGCCCAAGTAGCTCCCGAACTCTAGCAACGGTCTTCTCAATCGTATCGTCGATGCCCACTTTTCCAAAGAAGCCAGCCGCAGTCGGATGGCCGCCTCCGCCGCCTCCAAGCGCGGCTCCTAGGGGAATCGCGAGATCTCTACCTAGATGAATACCCGTCTTACTGGCGAATTCCTCTGTCGCTCTCATGTTGACTCTAACCTTCTCCTTGGCCGTTCCCCCAACAAATGCAATATGCGCTCCGAGTCCTAACAGAGCTCTTGCGGCCGAGGACTGATACGAGCCGAGCTGGGAAGTAGCGAGGATCCAGTCCCCGAGCGTGACGACTTGTACTCGTCCCGCGGCCTTGAGCCGTGCCATCCGTTCTGACCTGCTCATTCTGGTTCCTAGCATTTCGGAGAGCCGTCGAGGGTCTGCTCCGGCGTCGACCAAGCCAGCAGCGATCTCGAATGTGGGCTTTCTTGCCAGCAGAAAGTGTCTAGTTTCGACGAATAGGGCTGCAAGCAACGCCATCGCGGTCAGATTATCGAGTGGCTGGTTAGATGCTGTGAATAGTCTGTAGACTACTTCGGCTGCGGCCGATGCCGATTCATCGACGATCATTCTGGTCGCGAGCCGTTCCGTCTCTGGATGTGGATGATGATGATCCACAACGATGAATGGAATTGTGTTGGCCTTGATTTCTTCCGCTGCGTCTCCGAGCTGGTCCAAGGTATTCGTGTCTACCAGAATAGCGAGTTCGACTCCCTCAGTTTGCACGAGTTCCGGGGAACCAATTCCCAGGTTCTCGAGAAGCTGCTTAGCTGATGCGCTGATGCCCTCGGGGCAGGACACAGTCACGTTTGAATTCGGATACAATCCACGTAACAGGACCTGAAGCGCGTACGCGGAGCAGACGGCATCAGCATCAGCGTTCTGGTGGCAGATGATGCACACATTACTGCGTTCCTTCATCTGGGCACGTATGAATCCAAGCTCCTCGGACCAGCGAGCTCCCGGAAGGGACTTCAGTGAAGGCGTCTCTCAGTTGCTGGCCGCGCTTATGGGTCGAAGCTTTTCCTGAAGCTTCTCTTGGAGTTCCTTCATCCTCTCCTTCGTCCTTTCCTCCTGTCTCCCGAGCACGGTTATTCTGGTACCGAGTAGCTCCTTTCTCTCCTTGAGTTCTACTAGCAAGGTCTGACGGTCGGACCTTAAAAGAAGGCTGCCAACGCTCTTGTAGACTACCGCTGTGTCCGTTAGCTTCTCTAGCTCGGCCAAGGCCCGGTCGGTTTCGGAGGCTTCGATTTCTAGCTGTTGTTTCTGGCCCGATACGGCTTGTAGGGTCTGCTGCATTTGTTGGAGCCGGGCAAGCTGTTCCTGTACCTGCGCTGGGAGTTCGACTTCGCTCAAAACTAGGGCACGCGCCGTCTTGAGGCTCTTTTC
>WNGK01002220.1_pt1 | contig 21065 bp, 20 predicted proteins | sample 5400601 | NCBI WGS metagenome assembly WNGK01 (sample SAMN13153376, study PRJNA577476) | soil metagenome | isolation source: 60 cm soil or saprolite under Garry oak tree replicate 1 | place: USA:California | collected 2016-06-15
GCGAGCGATGATCCGTTCACCCTGCTGCCGAAGGCGCGCGACCTCGTGAATGCGCTCGACACCGGCGACGGGGTGCTTATCTTTTCCGACATCTACGGCGCGACGCCGTGCAATCTCGCGATCAAGATGCTGCAGCCGGGTCGGGTCGAAGGCGTCGCGGGCGTCAATCTACCTATGTTGGTGCGCGCAGTGACGTATCGCGCCAAGGGCATGGATACGATGATCAAGAAAGCGATCAGCGGCGGCTGCGACGGCGTGCTACATGTCACGGTCGACCCGACGTATGCAGCAACGCGAGGTTGAGATCGTCAACAAGCTGGGCTTGCATGCTAGAGCCTCGGCGAAGCTGACACAGCTCGCCGCGAAGTATCAATGCGACGTATCGCTCGCCCGCAACGGCCGCAAGGTCAACGCCAAGAGCATCATGGGTGTGATGATGCTCGCCGCGGGCAAGGGCAGCCGTGTCACCCTGGAAACCGACGGCCCGGACGAGTCCGAGGCGATGGACGCGATCATCGCCTTGATCGGAGATTGCTTCGGCGAGGGACAATGAAACGCGCCGCAGTGTGCGTCGTCGTCAGACGACAGCATTTGTCGTTTTCGCGCGGAACCAACGCATGCGCGACGCAATCAATGGGGAAGACTCCGGGCGAGCGCCGGGGCATTCTTCTTCCGGACACGGCGGGTTTCCATGCAGATATGCAACATCGCCATCGTCAACCGTTTCGGGTTGCACGCGCGAGCGGCGGCGCAGGTGGTTCGACTCGCGTCGCAGTTCAAATGCAGCGTTTCGCTGGTCTTCAACGGGCGCCGAGCCAGCGCCCGCAGCATGCTGGCCGTCATGATGCTGGCAGCGACCATGGGCAGCGTCGTCCGGCTCGAGACGAGCGGGCCCGACGAGGCCGCCGCGATGACGGCGATGGTGCGCCTGATCGGCGAAGGTTTCGGCGAACGTCACTGAGGCGTGCTGAATGCGTCATGGCCGGCGCCCGGTGGCAATCGCCGGAGGGCGCGCGGCGCGGTGGCTTCGCGGGGCAGACGCAGTGAGCTTTGTTCTGCACGGCATCGGCGTTTCCGACGGCATCGCCATCGGGCGCGCGCAGCTGGTCTCGCACGCCACCCTCGAGGTCGCGCACTATTCCGTTCGTGCGGAACAGGTCCCCGTCGAGATCGAGCGCCTGACCCAGGCAATCGTCGCGGTGCAGAAGGAGCTCGAGAGTCTCCACGGCGCGATGACCTCGGGCGACGCACCCGCGGAATTCGGCGCCTTTCTCGACGTGCACTGGATGATCCTGACCGATCCGACGCTTTCCGAGATCCCAAAGCGGATGATCGCCGAGCAGCATTGCAATGCGGAGTGGGCGCTGACTCAGCAGATGGGCGTGCTGGTCGAGCAATTCGATGCCATCGAGGACCCGTACCTGCGCGAGCGCCGCGCCGACGTCGTACAGGTCGTCGAGCGGGTGCTCAAGGTGTTGCTCGGCAAGCCCGGAGGCGTGCGTCCCGCCAACGCTGAAGAGCAGACGATCCTGGTCGCTCACGATCTGTCGCCCGCCGACGTTATCCAATTCAAAAGCCATCATTTTGCCGCGTTCTTGACCGACCTCGGCGGAGTGACCTCGCACACGGCGATCGTCGCCCGCAGTCTCAACGTACCCGCGGTCGTGGCGACGCACAACGCACGGACGCTCATACGCGAGAGCGAGCTCTTGATCGTCGACGGCGCCAAGAACGTCGTCATCGTCAATCCCGATCGGTCGGCGCTGGCTGAATATCGGCTCAAGCAAGGCGAGTTCGAGCTCGACCGCAAGAAGCTCAAGCGGCTCAGGACGACCAGGCCGACCACGCTCGACGGCAAGGAAATCGAGCTTTTCGCCAATATCGAGCTGCCCCAGGACATCGAACAGGCGCTCGAAAACGGCGCGACCGGCGTCGGTCTTTTCCGCAGCGAGTTTTTGTTTCTGAACCGCCAGGGCCTGCCGACCGAGGACGAGCAGTTCGAGGCGTATCGCCAGGTAGCCGCAGGGATGGACGGCCACCCCGTCACGATACGCACCTTCGATCTCGGCGCCGACAAGCACAAGGAGGGGCTCGACGGTCTTGCGCGCGTCGCGCCGAATCCCGCGCTGGGCTTGCGCGCGGTGCGATTCTGCCTCGCCGAGCCGAGGTTGTTCCTGACGCAGCTGCGGGCCATCCTGCGCGCCTCGCACTACGGCAACATCAACATCCTGGTGCCGATGCTGGTGTCGGCGTCCGAGATCGATCAAACGCTCGTCATGGTCGCGAGGGCCAAGAACAGCCTGCACGAGCAGGGCGTTCCATTCGATTCCGAGATCAAGGTCGGCGGGATGATCGAGATTCCCGCCGCGGTATTGGCGATACGAGCGTTCACGCGAAGGCTGGATTTCCTTTCCATCGGGACCAATGACCTCATCCAGTACACGCTCGCGGTCGACCGCGCCGACGACGCGGTGTCGCACCTCTACGATCCCCTGCATCCGGCGGTCCTCAAGCTGATCGCGATGGCGATCAGCACCGCCAACAAGGACGGCGTTCCCATCGCCGTGTGCGGCGAGATGGCCGGCGAGTTGCGGCTGACGCGGCTTCTGCTCGGCATGGGGCTGCTGCACTTTTCCATGCACCCCGCGCATCTCCTTGCGGTCAAGCAGCAAGTGCTGAAGAGCGACGTTGCGCTGATCCGGCCTTTCGTCCTGCGAATGCTGCGCAGCGACGATCCGGCGAAACTGTCGGCCCTGCTCGACAAGCTCAACGATTGACTTTGCGACTCGTGACGGTAGAATTCGTTTCGCGCCGATTTGACGATCAGCTTGCGGGCGCTAGGGAATCCCTCTTTCGGACTCCCGGATAAATACGGCTAAAGCGGCGAGGTTTTTCCGACCCGATTGGCGCAAGCTGGTCGGGTTTTTTGCTTTTGGATTCGACTCAGCATCGGCGACTTGGGAATGAGTGCAACGGTCCTCGGCTCGGTGGGCAACGTCACGCCTCGGCGCGCGACGTTTGCGCGGCCGCTCATCTTGCGCTCCGGCGCGAGTCTTCCCGCGTTCGAGCTCGCCTACGAGACCTACGGCAGCTTGAACAGCGATCGCACCAATGCCGTCCTCGTCTGCCACGCGCTCAACGCATCGCATCATGTTGCCGGAACCTATGAGGGTGTTGCGGAAAGCGAGGGCTGGTGGGACAACATGGTGGGTCCGGGCAAGCCGATCGACACGAACCGTTTTTTTGTCGTCGGTGTCAACAACCTCGGGAGCTGCTTCGGTTCCACCGGCCCCGCATCGATCGACCCGGCGACCGGCAAGCCGTGGGGATCCGACTTCCCGATCGTCACCGTGGAAGACTGGGTCGACGCGCAGGCGCGGCTCGCCGATACGCTGGGCATCGAGCGCTTTGCCGCGATCATGGGAGGAAGCTTGGGCGGGATGCAGGCGCTCGCATGGGCGATACGATATCCGAGACGTATCGCCAATGCGCTCGTCATCGCGGCCGCGCCGAACCTGTCGGCCCAGAACATCGCTTTCAACGAGGTGGCGCGCGCGGCGATCATGACCGATCCCGAGTTCCACGGCGGGCGCTTCTACGACGAAGGCGTGAAGCCCGTGCGCGGATTGCGCGTGGCGCGGATGATCGGCCATATCACCTACATTTCCGACGCGCAGATGGCCGAGCGATTTGGCCGGCAGTTGCGCGAAGGGCTCAATTACAGCTTCGCGCCCGAATTCCAGATCGAGTCCTATCTTCGCTACCAGGGCGAGAAGTTCGCAGAGTATTACGACGCGAATACGTATCTTCGCATCACCAAGGCGCTCGACTACTTCGACCCGGCCGCGGCGACGGGGGGAAATCTGGCGCTCGCGCTCGAACCGGCGATGTGCAGGTTCCTGGTGATCTCGTTCACCACCGACTGGCGCTTTCCGTCTACGCGCTCACGCGAAATCGTCAAGGCGCTGGTCGACAACCGACGCGATGTCTGTTACGCCGAGATCGAGGCGCCGCACGGCCACGATGCGTTCCTGCTCGATACGCCGCAGTATCACGCGATCGTGCGCACGTATCTCGCGCGAATTGCCGAGTCGCTGTGAGCTACGCCACGCGCGCCGATTTTTCAACCATCGCCGGATGGATAGTGCCGAATGCGCGCGTGCTCGACCTTGGCTGTGGCGACGGGAGCCTGCTCGCGTATCTCCGCGAATCGCGCGGCGCCGCGGGGTACGGGATCGAGATCGACGACGCCGGCGTGCTCGCGTCGATCGGGAACGGCGTCAACGTCATTCAGAGCGACCTCGAAAGTGGGCTCGCAGGATTCGACGAGCAGTCGTTCGACAGCGTGATCCTTTCGCAGACGCTGCAGGCGATGCGCCACACCGAACAGATCGTGCTCGAGATGCTGCGCGTCGGCCGCGAAGCGATCGTCACCTTTCCGAACTTCGGCTACTGGTCGCACCGCCTGCAGGTGATGCGCGGAAGAATGCCCGTATCCACAAACCTTCCATATGAGTGGTACGACACGCCGAACATCCATCTGTGCACGGTCGCGGATTTCGATGCGTTCTGCGCCGAGCGCGGATTCGACGTCCTCGACCGCGTGGTGTTGCACGAGGCGCGACGCGTACGATTCTTGCCGAATCTTTTCGGGGCGCTTGCGATCTACCGTTTTCGCCGCGTCCGGACCGTCGCGGCGCCTTGACTCGAGGTTGGGCGCGGAATCGGGTGCTACATCGTCCGGTTACAATGCCGGCGATGATCGGAACCGGGACGCGGATCTCGAAGGCGCTGTTCAACCGGCGGATGCTAATCTGCATCTTCACCGGGTTCAGTTCGGGACTCCCGCTGTGGATCCTCATCAATCTGTTGCCCGCGTGGCTGCGCTCGGAACAGGTCGATCTGACATCGATCGGTCTGTTCGCGCTCATGCAGCTTCCCTTCACGTGGAAATTCCTCTGGTCTCCTCTGCTCGACCGCTACGCGCTGCCGATGCTGGGCCGCCGTCGCGGCTGGATGCTGATCACGCAGATCGCGCTGCTCATGTCGATTCCACTGTTCGGAATGCTCGAGCCGCGGCTCGACTTGTGGACTATCGCCTGGCTCGCGGCGGCGGTCGCATTTTTTTCGGCGAGCCAGGACATCGTGCTCGATGCATACCGCCGGGAGCTCCTGCCCGATCTCGAGCTCGGACTCGGCAACTCGATCCACGTTCAGGCGTACCGCGTATCGAGCCTGGTTCCCGGCGCGCTGGCGCTGGTCCTCGCGGATCACATCTCGTGGCAAAGCGTGTTCCTGATCACCGCGCTTTTCATGCTGCCCGGCATCGCGAACACCTTGCTCGTCGCGGAGCCCGCGCGCTCGCGCAACGCCCCGAAAACGCTGACCGAGGCGGTCGTCGAGCCTTTTCACGAGTTCGTGACGCGTGCGGGCTGGGGCGAGGCTTTGCTGATTCTGGGATTCATCTTCCTGTACAACTTGGGCGCCAGCATGGCGACGGCGCTGGCGACGCCGTTCTATCTCGACATGGGCTTTTCCAAGTCCGATATCGGATTGATCGCCAAGAATGCGGGCCTGTGGGCAAGCGTGGCGGGCGGCTTGCTCGGAGGCCTCTGGATGATCAAGATCGGCATCAATCGGGGACTGTGGCTGTTCGGCGCGGTGCAGGTGGTGTCGATCCTCGGGTTCGCCTTGCTTGCCCATGCCAATCGCGCCGACCGCGTTCTGCTGGCGGGGGTCATCGGTTTCGAGGCGCTCGGCGTGGGGCTCGCGACCGCCGCATTCATCGCGTTTATCGCTCGCGCGACGGATCCCCGCTACACGGCGACGCAGTTCGCGCTCTTCACCAGCCTTGCCGTGGTCCCGCGTACGCTGATCAATGCGACCACCGGCTGGATCGTCGAGCAGATCGGCTGGTTCGATTTCTTTCTGCTGTGCACAGGGCTTGCGTTGCCGGGCATGCTGCTGCTGCTGCGCGTCGCGCCATGGAGCGCTCCCCTTCCGTCGGAGGACTGACGCGATGATCGTGCCAACGGCTTCCGCGGGCTATTCCGGCACGCCTCTGCCCGCCAAGCTGGGATTGAAACCGAAGATGAGGCTGCTCACGGTCAACGAGCCGTCCGATTGGAGGGCTCTGCTCGTCGGTGGGCCGGCCGATGTCGTATGGCTGCCGCGGCTCTCGGCTTTCGATTGTGCGATCGCTTTCGCCACACGCGCGAAAGAGCTGAAGATCGCGATGGACAAACTCGAGCCGCGGCTGGCGCAGAACGGCATGATCTGGGCGGCGTGGCCCAAGAAGGCGTCGGGAACCGTCACCGACCTCGGCGAGGACGGCGTTCGCCGAATCGGGCTCGACGTCGGCCTGGTCGACGTCAAAGTGTGCGCCATCGATGCGACGTGGTCGGGGCTGAAGTTCGTGCGGCGCTTGCGTGATCGCCGGGCTCTGCGATAACCAACGAACGCCAACGAAATCCTTCATGTGCCGACGCGCTCGAGCGCGTCGTGCAACTCCAGCCACTCGGCTTCGATGCGCGCGATCCGCCAAGCCAGGTCGCCGTGTTTGGCCAGCGTTTCCTTGAGGCGATCCTTGTTCTGCGCGAGGTATGCATCCGGTGCCGCGAGCCACGCGTCAAGCTCGCGTTTCTGCGACGCGAGTGTTTCGAGGTCCTGTTCGATGCGCGCGAGCTTGTGCTCGATCGGCTTGCGCCGATCCGCCAGGCGTTGCCGGGTCTGTGCCTCCGCACGCTTGCGCGCGCGGCGATCGGGCGCGGCGCGCGCACCCGCCGGCGCTTCGGCGCGAGCCTCGCGCCCGCGCCCGGACAACACCCAGTCGCGGTAGTCGTCGAGATCGCCGTCGAAGCGCTGCATGGCGCCGCCGGCGACCAGCCACAACTCGTCGGCTGTCGCGCGCAACAGGTGCCGATCGTGCGCGACGACGACGAGCGCGCCCTCGTAATCCTGCAGCGCCTCGGTCAAGGCCTCGCGCATTTCTATATCGAGGTGATTAGTCGGCTCGTCGAGCAGCAGGAGATTTGGACGCTGCCGCGCGAGCAGGGCCAGCGTCAGACGTGCCTTTTCACCGCCGGAAAATTCGCGAACCGGCGCGGCGACACGGTCGCCCCGGAAGTCGAAGCCGCCTAGGTAGTTGCGCAATTCCTGCTCACGCGTCCCCGGTTCCAGGCGTTGGATATGCCACAGCGCCGACTCGTCGAGGCGAAGTTGCTCAACCTGATGCTGCGCAAAATACCCGATGCGAAGCCCCTTGGCCGCCAGCCGGTCGCCTCTCGTCGGCGCAAGCTCGCCCGCGATCGCGCGCAGCAGCGTCGACTTGCCAGCGCCGTTGGGCCCGAGCAGGCCGATCCGCGCGCCCGCGAGAATCGGCCAGTCGACGTCTGCGAGCACGGGCGCATCGCCGTAACCGAGCTCGACATGCTCGAGTCTTACAAGCTGCCGCGCGCCGACACGGGCGGAGCGAAGTTCGAACGAGAACGGGCTGTCGACGTGCGCCGCCGCGATCGTTTCCATGCGCTCCAGGGTCTTGATCCGGCTCTGTGCCTGTTTCGCCTTGGTCGCCTTGGCGCGAAAGCGGTCGATGTACGACCGCAGATGCGCGATCTGCCGTTGCTGTTTCGCGTAGGCCGACTGCTGCGCTGCAAGCGCCTGGGCGCGTTCGCGCTCGAATTGCGAATAGTTGCCGGTGTAGAGGCTGAGCGCCTGCTTGTCGAGATGGACGATCTCGCCCGCGACAGAGTCGAGAAAATCGCGGTCGTGCGTGACTAGGATCAACGTCCCCGCGTAATGCTTGAGCCAATCCTCGAGCCAGAGTACGGCGTCGAGATCGAGATGATTGGTCGGCTCGTCGAGAAGCAGCAAATCCGAGCGACACATCAGTGCCTGGGCGAGATTGAGCCGCATGCGCCAGCCGCCTGAAAACGATGACACCGGCGCGTCGTGGCGCCCGACCTCAAAACCCAGCCCGGACAGCAGCGCTGCCGCGCGAGAACGCGCGCTATAACCCGCGATGGCGTCGAATCGCTCGTGCAGCTCGGCGATGCGCTGGCCGCTGGCGTGAGCATCGATGGCTTCGCCGTCGTCGGCCGCAAGGGCGCGCTCGACCTCCCGCAGCTCGCGGTCGCCGTCGAGGACGTAGTCGATGGCGGACACCGCGGTTGCGTGCGTTTCCTGCGCGACATGCGCGATGATCCATCCCGGCGGCATCGAAACATCGCCCGCTTCGTGCGAGATCGCTCCGCACAGCAGCGCGAAGAAGCTCGATTTACCGCTGCCGTTGGCGCCGATCAATCCGATCTTGTGTCCCGGATGGACGGTAAGCGATGCGTCCTTCAGCAGCTGCGTGGTGCCGCGGGACAGCGTGAGATTGGAAATGCGGAGCACTAGACTTCGTAGTCGTAGTCGATGATGAGCGGCGCGTGATCGGAGAAGCGACGATTGGTGTAGATCGCGGCACTCCGAGCCCGTGCGGCAATGCCCGGAGTCGCGATCTGATAGTCGATCCGCCAGCCGACGTTCTTCTTCCACGCCTGTCCACGGTTCGACCACCACGTGTAATGCTCGGGCTCACGGTTGATCGTGCGGAAGACATCGACGAAGCCGACCTCGTCGAATACGCGTGTCAGCCACGCGCGCTCCTCGGGCAGGAAGCCGGAGTTCTTCTGGTTGCTGCGCCAGTTCTTGAGGTCGATGGGCTGGTGCGCGATGTTCCAGTCTCCGCACAGGATCACCTCGCGTCCGGCGTCACGGAGCTTCTGCAGGTGCGGAAGGAACTCGGCGAGAAAGCGATATTTCGCGAGTTGCCGCTCGGGCGAGCTCGATCCGGACGGCAGATACAAGCTGATGACGCTCAATCGCCCGAAATCGGCCTCAACGTACCGGCCCTCGACATCGAACTCGCTGCTGCCGAAGCCCATTCGAAGCGCAGCGGGCCGCTTGGTGTATAACGCCACGCCGCTGTATCCCTTTCGTTCGGCCGCATGAAACGCCGCATGAGACCTGCGAGGCGCCATCAACGCCTTCGGAACATCGCCGGTGTGCGCCTTGATCTCCTGAAGGCAGATGACATCCCACGGCTCGATGCGCGCGAGCCACCGCGCCAATCCTTTCCGCTCGGCCGAGCGAATGCCGTTGACGTTGAGGGTAACAATGCGCATCGGACGTAGCCAAGACCGGCCGGAAAACGAGCGCGGAGTGTAACGGATCGCGCGCCGGGGCGCGGTATACTCAAACTCCAAGCGTCCCAACCACGTTTTTCCGCCTTGCATGCCCGATTTCCGCCAACAGTTTCTCGAGTTCGCGTTGGCACGCGACGTGCTTCGTTTTGGCGAGTTCACGACCAAGGCGGGGCGAAAGACTCCCTACTTCTTCAACGCCGGATTGTTCAATGACGGAGAAAGCCTGCGCCGCCTGGGCCAATTCTATGCCCAGGCGTATCTCGCCTCCGGCATGAAGTGCGATCAGCTGTTCGGACCGGCCTACAAGGGCATCACCCTGGCCGCGACGACGGCTGTCGCATTGGCCGAAAAGGGTCACAATCTGCCGTACAGCTACAACCGCAAGGAAGCGAAGGACCATGGGGAAGGCGGAGCGATTGTCGGTGCCGCGCTGAAAGGCAGGGTCCTAATCGTCGACGACGTGATCACCGACGGCGGCGCGAAGCGCGAGGCGATCAAGATCATTCGCGCTCACGGCGCGGTGCCCGCAGGGGTGTTGATCGCCTTCGATCGCATGGAGCGCGGACGAGGGCCGCGGTCGGCGGTACAGGAGTTGCATGAGGAGTTTGGAATAGCCGTATTCGCCATCGCGACGCTCGACGACTTGATGGAGCTTATCGACCGAAGAGCCGATCTCGCGGTGCACGGGCGCGCCGTCGCGGCGTACCGCGGTGAATATGGCGTAAGGGCGTGATTCTTTCGAAGGCTGCAACCGAACGGGGGCGAGGCGGCAGTGAGCGAGATCAAATATCGAGCGAAGTCGGGGCGCCGCGGATTCACGGCGGCGGCCGCCATGGCGGTCTGCGTCGCGATGCCGGCGGGAGCCGCGAGCCTGTACAAGTGGACCGACGACCAGGGCGCCGTGCATTACAGCGATCAGCTTCCCGCCGACGCAATGAACAAGGGCAGCGTCGTGTTCGACAAGCAGGGGCGGCCGATCAAGAAAATCGACCCGGCGCTCACACCCGCGCAGCTCAAGGCGAAGGAAGCGGAAGATGAACGCCTGCGCGCAACCGCCAAAGCGCAGGAAGACAAGGCGCGCCGGGACAGTGCGCTCCTGCATTCGTACACGAGCGAGGAAGAAATCGATTTCGCGCGCAGCCGCGCGCTGACCGCCATCGAGAGCCAGCTCAAGTCGGCGGAGGAATACGCAGGCGAGCTCTCCCACCGGCAACTGGAGCTGCAAAAGCAAAAGGAGGCCTTCGCCGGCAAGGCGCTCCCACAGAAACTCGAGAACGAACTGGCGACTATCGACGAGGAGCTCGCACGCCAAGCCAAGGTGCTCGCGCAGCGCAAGGCTGACTACGCGGCGCTCAGCGCCAAGTACGACATCGACAAGCAGCGATATCGTGAAATCAAGGCCGAGTACCAAAAAGCGAACGCGACACCGCCCGTGGGCGCCGCACCGGCTATCGCGCCGCCGGGGCCCGGTTCCAAGGCCACACCCACCGCCAACAGGTAGTTCCTCGGCGCCGAGCCGCGGCTTCATGCCCGGCTTGCAAGGCAGCTGAGTGCGCAAGCTGCGATAATCCCAGTATTCCCTTCCGCGGCAGCCAATCGCGATGGCGCAATACGTCTACACCATGAACCGGGTGGGCAAGATCGTGCCCCCGAAACGGGTCATCCTCAAAGACATTTCGCTCTCGTTCTTCCCGGGCGCGAAGATAGGCGTGCTGGGGCTCAACGGCGCGGGGAAATCGAGTCTCCTGCGCATCATGGCGGGCGAAGACAAGGAATACGAGGGCGAGGCCACGCCCATGCCGGGCCTGCGCATCGGCTTCCTTCCGCAGGAGCCTCAGCTCGATCCCACTAAGACCGTTCGCGAAACCGTGGAACAAGGCATGGAGGAAATTCTCGCCGCCAAGTCCAGACTCGAGGAGATTTACGCCGCGTACGCCGAGCCCGAGGCCGACTTCGACAAGCTCGCCGCCGAACAGGCGAAATACGAAGCCATCATCGCCGCATCGGGCGCCAATTCGGATGTGCAGATGGAGATCGCGGCCGACGCGCTGCGGCTCCCGCCGTGGGACGCGAAAATCCAAACGCTGTCGGGCGGCGAGAAGCGTCGCGTTGCGCTTTGCCGCCTGCTCTTGTCGAAGCCCGACATGCTGCTGCTCGACGAGCCGACCAACCATCTCGACGCGGAAAGCGTGGAATGGCTCGAGCAGTTCCTGCAGAAGTTTCCCGGGACGGTGATGGCCGTCACGCACGATCGTTACTTTCTCGACAACGCTGCCGAATGGATTCTTGAGCTCGACCGCGGCTACGGCATACCCTGGAAAGGCAATTACAGCTCCTGGCTGGAGCAGAAGGAGCAGCGCCTCGCCACCGAGGCGAAGCAGGAGGACGCGCGCATCAAGGCGATGCACAAGGAGCTCGAGTGGGTACGCGCCAATCCGAGTGCCCGGCGGACCAAGAGCAAGGCGCGCATCGCACGCTTCGAAGAGCTTTCATCGTATGAGCATCAGAAGCGTAACGAGACGCAGGAGATCTTCATCCCCGTGGCCGAGCGCCTGGGCGACTCTGTCATCGAATTCAAAGGCGTCAGCAAGGGCTACGGCGAGCGCCTGCTGATCGACGATCTGAGCTTCCAGGTTCCGGCCGGCGCCATCGTGGGCGTCATCGGCCCCAACGGCGCGGGCAAGACGACGCTCTTCCGCATGATCACCGGCAAGGAATCGCCCGATGGCGGCGAGATTGTCATCGGCTCGACGGTCAAGCTTGCCGTGGTCGATCAGACGCGCGAATCGCTACCCAACGACAAGACCGCGTGGGAAGCGATTTCCGGCGGCCAGGACATCCTCACCGTCGGCAAGTTCGAGATGCCGTCGCGCGCTTACCTCGGGCGTTTCAACTTCAAGGGCGCAGACCAGCAGAAGAACGTCGGCGCGCTTTCCGGCGGCGAGCGCGGCAGGCTGCATCTCGCGGCAACGCTGCTCAAGGGCGGAAATGTCCTCCTGCTCGACGAGCCGTCCAACGATCTCGACGTCGAGACGCTGCGCGCGCTCGAAGACGCGCTGACCGAGTTTGCCGGCAGCGCACTCATCGTCTCGCACGATCGCTGGTTCCTCGACCGCATCGCGACGCACATCCTCGCCGCCGAAGACGATTCGAAGTGGGTTTTTTTGGAGGGCAACTACCAGGACTACGAGGCCGACAAGAAGAAGCGTCTCGGAGAGGAAGGCGCGCGCCCGCACCGCCCGCGCTACAAGCCTCTGATGCATTAACGGGCAGCGCTACTCGACTCTGTTGCCGCTTCGCTTCTGTTCCGAGCGAGAGGCCTCCGGTGCGGCGCGCCACATGAGAGTGAAGCGCACCAATTCATCGAGCCAGCGCAAGCGCTCGATCTCCGGGACCTCGAGGTAGGCGCGGATACGGTCCTCCGAAATCGTGTACGAGCAGTCGACGCTTCTCACGATGGTGTGGACTTGATTCGTTTCAGCTTCTCCAGCGCCTCGATATCGGCCTTGTCGATCGCGCGGCCGGTGTCGCGCTTCAAGTTGATCAGGTCGTCGATGCCGGCCACCGGCACGCGAAGGCCGGCAAGCTCCTTGATGACGCTGTTCCTCAACAGATCAGCGAACGGTACAGGCAAGGCAGTGAGCACGTCGACCGTCGGCGCCATGCCGCTTGCTTTCTGCAGGCCGAGCACGAGCATGTGCTTGTCCGCTCGCCAGCGCGCGAGCTGTCCGGGTGCTGTCACCTCGTCCCAGCGAACCGGCGCAATCGGCCGCAGATCCAGCGCCTGGAAAACAGCGACCGCGCGGCGCAGATTGCCCTCATCCAGCGCGATGGCAAGGTCCACGTCCATCGTGGCCCGCTCGACGCCATGGAGATTGAGCGCGAGCCCGCCAACGACGACATAATCGACGCCGCCGGAACCGAGCGCGCCAAACAGCTCGAGGTAGAACATCGCGGCGTAAGAATAGCAGGAGACAGCGCTGCGTCGGGGCGCTAGGCGTCGAGCTTCTGCTTGAGGATCGTGTTGACCTGCGCCGGGTTGGCCTTGCCCTTGGTTGCCGCCATCACTTTGCCGACTAGTGCGTTAAAAGCCTTTTCCTTGCCGGATTTGTATTCGGCGACGATCGTTGCGTTCGCCGCGATGACGTCGTCGACGGCCCTTTCGATCGTAGCGGCGTCGGATATTTGCTCGAGACCTCTTTCAGCAATGATTGTATCTACTGCTGAGGCTTTCATTGTCAGATGGGCGGTCGGCACTCGAATAACCACATTCCCCGCTTGTGCTCGAACGCCTCTGCTCCACAGTTCCTCAAAGACTTGCTTCGCTTGGCGCGCGTTTATCTTTTCCTCATGAAGTTGATAGAGCAAGGCCGCTGAGTCATTGACCGAGACCGGACACTCAGCCACATCGAGGCCCGACCGGTTAAGCGCGGCCGTTTCCTCACCTAGAATCCAATTTGACGCCATCTTTGCAATCTCGGGGATCACATCCGATATACCCAATCTCTCCGCGAGAATCCGCGACAGAGTCTCAAAGCGGCGGGCCAGCTCGAAGCGAGCGACAAGCTGCTTGGCATCTGTTGAGGGCAATGCAAAAACCCCGATAAACCGAGCCTCTATGCTATCGGGAAGCTCCGGCATCGCCGCCTTCACGCGCGCGATCCAGGCATCCTCGATCACCAGCGGGGGCAAGTCGGGATCGGGAAAATACCGGTAATCGTGCGCGTCTTCCTTGGTGCGCATCGAGCGCGTCTCGTTCTTTTCAGGATCGTAGAGCCGCGTCTCCTGAACAATGCTGCCGCCGTCTTCGATCAGCTCGATCTGCCGTCCAACCTCGAACTCGATCGCCTGCTGGAGGAAACGGAAGCTGTTGAGGTTCTTGATCTCGCAGCGCGTGCCCAGTGTCGGTTCGCCCGCGCGCCGAACCGACACGTTTGCGTCGCAGCGGAAGCTTCCTTCCTGCATGTTGCCGTCACAGATTCGAATCCATTGCACGAGCCTGTGCAGCACCTTGGCGTATGCGACAGCCTCCTCCTGGCTTCGCAGGTCGGGCTCCGAGACAATCTCCAGCAGCGGCGTGCCGGCGCGATTCAAGTCGATGGCCGTCATTCCGTGAAAATCCTCGTGCAGCGACTTGCCGGCGTCTTCCTCAAGGTGCGCGCGCGTCAGCCGCACTTCGACGTCGCCGCGCGTGGGCGAGACTATGCGAATGCTGCCGCCCTGCACGATCGGTATCTCGTACTGACTGATCTGATAGCCCTTCGGAAGATCCGGATAGAAATAATTCTTGCGCGCAAACACACTGCGCCTGTTGATTTCGCCATCGACCGCGACTCCGAACCTGATCGCGCGCTCGACCGCGCCCTTGTTGAGCGAAGGCAGCACGCCGGGAAGCGCGATGTCGACCGCGGACGCCTGCGTATTGGGCCCGGCGCCGAACGCGGTCGACGCCCCTGAAAAAATCTTCGATGCCGTCGACAGCTGGGCGTGGGTCTCGAGCCCGATGACGACTTCCCAGTTCATCGCGTCGCCTCGAGCACGACGCCTGCAGGCTCGCGCGCATGCCAGTCGGTAACCTGCTGATAGCGATGGGCGGCGTTGAGAATCACCGCCTCGGCGAAGGAATTGCCCTGGATCTGCAGGCCGATCGGCAATCCGTTGCGATCGAAGCCGCACGGAATCGACATCGCGGGCGCGCCGGTGAGATTGGCGGCGATCGTAAAGATGTCGTGGAGGTACATCTGGACCGGATCGGCGGTCTTGGCGCCGAGCCTGAATGCCGCGGTGGGTGCCGTCGGACCCACGATCAGATCGCACTGCCCGTAAGCGCGCTGGAAACCGTCGGCGATCAGGCGCCGCACCTGTTGAGCCTTCAGATAGTATGCGTCGTAGTAGCCGTGTGAGAGCACGTAGGTTCCGACGAGGATCCGCCGCTTGACCTCGGCGCCGAAGCCTTCGGCGCGCGTCTTCTTGTACATGTCGGTGAGATCAGCGTACGCGGCGGCGCGATGTCCGTAGCGCACGCCGTCGAAGCGGGCCAGGTTCGACGATGCCTCGGCGGGCGCGATGACGTAATAGACCGGAACCGAAAGCTCGACATTAGGCAGCGTGACCTCGAGCGTCGTTGCGCCGAGCTTTCTGAATTCGGCGAGCGCGGCGTCGATCGCTGCCGCGACGTCCGGGTCGACGCCCGCGCCGAAGTACTCCCTCGGCATGCCGATGCGAACGGCCGCCAGAGGCTTGGCGCCCGTGTTCTGGCGCAGAAGCTTCGCGTAGTCTTCGACCGGCCGTGGAAGGCTGGTCGAGTCGCGTCGATCGTGGCCCGCCATGGCCGTGAGCAGCAGAGCGCAATCCTCCGCGGTCTGCGCCAGCGGACCGGGCGTGTCGAGGCTCGAAGCGAACGCGATCAGGCCGTAGCGCGAGCACACGCCGTAGGTCGGCTTGAGCCCGCAGATGCCGGAAAGCGCGGCGGGCTGGCGAATCGAGCCGCCCGTATCGGTGCCGGTCGCGGCGGGCACGAGACGCGCTGCGACCGCGGCCGCGGATCCTCCGGAGCTGCCGCCCGGAACATAGCCCAAATCCCAGGGGTTCTTCACCGGCCCGAAGTACGAGCTCTCGTTCGACGAGCCCATCGCGAACTCGTCCATGTTGGTCTTGCCGACCTGTACCATCCCCGCGTCCGCGAGCCGTTCGACGACGAATGCGCTGTACGGCGCGACGAAGTGTTCGAGCATGCGCGAGCCGCAGGTCGTCCTGAGGTTCGCGGTCATGATCACGTCCTTGTGGGCGACGGGGATGCCGGTGAGAGGCGTTGCGCCTCCGTCGGCGCGGCGCTGATCCGCGGCTCTCGCCTGCGCCAGTGCGCCCTCCCGATCGATGGTCAGAAACGCGTTCAGCGAAGGATTCGCCTCGTCGATGCGCCCGAGGAGCGCGCGAGTCAGCTCGACGCTGGACAGGCGCCTCGTGGCCAGGGCCTGCGAAAGTTTGGTGACAGAAGCGGTAATTGCCATGGAAACTCAGTGCGGCGGCCGCCGGCGCGGGCTTATTCGATCACCTTGGGCACGAGATAGAGGGAATCCTCGACCGCGGGCGCGCCGCGTTGATACAGCTCGTGACGATCTTGCTCGGTCACGAGGTCCTCGCGCAGCGGCAAGGTCACGTCCTGCGCGTGCGACATGGGCACGATGCCGGTCGTATCCACCGCACGCATCTGCTCGATCATGCGAAACAATCCATCCAGCTTGGCGCGAACGTCGGCGGCTTCGCCGTCGGTGATGTCGATCCGGGCGAGGTGCGCGACGCGCTTGACGTCTTCGAGAGAAAGTGACATTTATCGGTGAAAGCCAGTGATTTTTCAGTGCGGAAACAAAGCCGAATAGGGTATCATAATCGCTTGTCATAAACACGACGCCGCTTGTGTCGGCGCGCTCCTCAGCCGATCCCCACATGTTCGAATCCTTCAAAGGCTATTTCTCGAGCGATCTCGCGATCGACCTGGGAACAGCCAATACGCTGATCTATGTCCGCGGCAAGGGGATCGTGCTCAACGAACCGTCGGTTGTCTCGATTCGCCAGGAAGGCGGTCCGAATGGCAAGCGCGTGATTCAGGAAGTGGGTTTGGCGGCGAAGCAGATGCTGGGGCGCACGCCGGGCAACATCACCGCGATCCGGCCGATGAAGGACGGCGTCATCGCCGACTTCACCGTCACCGAGCAGATGTTGAAGCAGTTCATCAAGAAGGTCCTCGACTCCAAGCTGTTCTCACCCAGCCCGCGCATCATCATCTGCGTGCCATGCGGCTCGACGCAGGTCGAGCGGCGCGCGATTCGTGAGTCCGCACTGGGCGCGGGCGCGTCGAAGGTCTATCTGATCGAGGAGCCGATGGCCGCCGCGATCGGCGCGGACTTGCCGATCTCCGAAGCGACCGGGTCGATGGTCGTCGATATCGGCGGCGGTACAACCGAGGTCGGCGTGATTTCGCTCGGAGGCATGGTGTATTCGGGCAGCGTGCGCGTCGGCGGCGACAAGTTCGACGAGGCGATCGTCAACTACATTCGCCGCAATTACGGAATGCTGATTGGCGAAACCACGGCCGAGACGATCAAGAAGACAATCGGCTCCGCGTTTCCCGGCTCCGAAGTGAAGGAAATGGAAGTCAAGGGCCGCAATCTCGCCGAGGGCATTCCACGCAGCTTCACGGTTTCCTCGAACGAAATCCTCGAAGCATTGACCGATCCGCTGAACAGCATCGTGTCCGCCGTCAAGAGCGCGCTCGAGCGCACGCCGCCCGAGCTCGGCGCGGACATCGCCGAGCGCGGCATGGTCCTGACCGGCGGCGGCGCGCTGCTGCGCGACGTCGATCGCCTGCTCATGGAAGAGACGGGGCTGCCCGTGATCGTCGCCGACTCGCCGCTCACGTGCGTCGTGCTCGGATGCGGCAGGGCGCTGGAGAACATGGAAAAGCTCTCCACCATCTTCACCTCGGATTAAGGGGTCTAGCGTCCAGGGTCCAGCGTCCAGCGCAGATATCGCCATGACCGAACGCTCGATGCTGAACGCTCGACGCTCGACGCAGTAATGCGTCATATCTCGGTCGATCCTCCGCCGTTCTTCCACCGCGGCCCGTCCCCGCTCACCCGGCTCGCGTTCTTCGGGTTGCTATCCCTGGCCCTGTTGTTCGCCGACACGCGTTTCCGGTATCTCGAGAACATACGCCAGGTGATGGCAATCGTGCTCTATCCCCTGCAGCGCGCTGTGCAGCTTCCCGGCGACGCGCTGGCTTACGTCGGCGCATACTTTGCTTCGCAACGGACGCTGGCCGGAGACAACGCGGCGCTTCGCGAGCAGCTTCTCTTGCAGGCGCCCGCGATCCAAAGAACGCCGCTGCTCGAGGAAGAAAATGCACAGCTGCGCGCCCTGCTCAAGATGGAAGGCCGCTTCCGCTCGGCCGCGATTGCGGCGCAGGTGCTCTATTCCGGGCGCGACCCTTTTACGCAGAAGCTTTTTGTCGACAAGGGCGACACGGCGGGCGTGCAGACGGGCGCGGCAGTCATCGACGAGTTCGGGGTGGTCGGCCAGGTGACGAGGGTATTTCCCTACATGGCGGAAGTGACGCTGGTCACCGACAAGGATCACGCGGTGCCTGTCAAGGTCGAGCGCAGCGGCGTGCGCAGCGTCATGTATGGCGCCGGGACCGGACGCATGCCCGAGTTGCGGTTCCTGTCGCCCAATGCGGAGATCAAGCCGGGCGATCGCCTGGTCACATCCGGCATCGACGGTACGTACCCCGCGGGGCTCGCCGTGGCGCAAGTCGCGGCGGTCGAGCGCGAGACGGGCCAGATTTTCGCGCGCGTGACTTGCAAGCCGCTCGCCGGCGTCGAGCGAAGCACACAGGTATTGATCCTCGGGCAAGCCGTCGCGGCGCAGCCGCGTCCGGAGGAACCCGCCGAAAAGGACGCGCCTCGCAAAGGCCGCGCCCGGCGCAGGACCTAGCGATGCCGCAGCTTCCCCTGTTCAACCCCGCGCGTCCGGAGGAAATTCTTCTTCCCGTCAAGCCTTGGTTTGTGCTGCTGACGCTGCTGGCGGGCCTGATTGGCAACCTTTTGCCTATGCCCGGAATGGCGCTGGCGCTCAGGCCAGATTTCCTGGCGCTCGTCCTCCTCTATTGGTGCATCCAGGAGCCGCGTTTGATCAGCGTCGGCGTCGCGTGGTGCGTGGGCCTGGTGATAGACGTCGCCGATGCCACCGTTTTCGGGCAGCATGCGCTTGCCTACGCAGTGCTCGCCTACGCGGCTGAATACTTTCGACGGCGCGTGCTGCGTTTTCCGCTGTGGCAGCAGGCGGCGCAGGTTGCCGTTCTGCTGTTGCTTTGCGCGGGGCTCGTGCTGCTGGTGCGCGTCGTCGGCGGCGCGCCGCTTCCGCGCTGGACCTATATCGTCGGCCCGCTGGCTGGCGCGATGCTGTGGCCTATGGTGACGATCGTGCTGCAATGGCCGCAAAGGCCGCGGCGATCGGCAGCGGAACGATAGCCCAAAGGACGCCGCATGCGCCGCCTCTTCAAACAGCGCAATCGCCCCGGCACGCTGGGAGGGCCCGAGCTCAGGGACCCCGGGCGCGAGATGTTTCACTTCCGCCGCCGGATGGGACTCGCAGGCGCGCTGATCATTGTTGCATTCGCGGGCCTGCTCGGTCGCTTCGTTTACCTGCAATTGATCCAGCACGAACATTATCAAACGCTCGCCGAAAGCAACCGCATCGCGATCGTGCCCATCGTTCCTAACCGCGGCGTCGTCACCGACCGCAATGGCATCGTGCTTGCGCAGAGCTATTCGGCGTATACGCTGGAGGTCACGCCTTCGCGGGTGAAAAACCTCGATGAAACCATCGACGAGCTGGGCCAGATCGTCGAGGTGCAGCCGCGCGACCGCAAGCGCTTCAAGCGTCTGCTCGAGGAGTCGAAGAATTTCGAGAGCCTCCCGCTGCGCACCCGGCTCTCCGACGAGGAAGTGGCGCGCTTCGCGGTCAACCGCTACCGCTTTCCCGGGATCGAAATCAAGGCGAGATTATTCCGCCAATATCCGTTCGGCGAAGTGGCGTCGCACGTCATCGGTTACATCGGCCGCATCAACGATCGCGACATCGAGCGCATCGAAGACTGGGAAGAGACCGCGAATTACAAAGGCTCCGACTACATCGGCAAAGTCGGTATCGAGCTCTCATACGAGCGCGAGTTGCACGGCACGACGGGCGTCGAGCAAGTCGAAGTCGACGCCGGCGGCCGCGCGGTCCGCACGCTGTCGCGCACGCCGCCCGTTTCCGGGAACAACCTGAAGCTCGCCCTGGACATACGCCTGCAGCAGGCCGCTGAAGCGGCGTTCGGCAACCGCCGGGGCGCGCTCGTCGCGATCGAGCCCGCCACCGGCGACGTGCTCGCATTTGTCTCCAAGCCGGGATTCGATCCCAACCTCTTTGTCGATGGCATCGATCCCGCCAACTGGGAGCTGCTCAATGAGTCCCCTGACAAACCGCTGCTCAATCGGCCGTTGCGCGGCGCGTATCCACCGGGATCGACCATCAAGCCTTTTCTCGCGCTGTCGGCGCTCTCCTCGGGCAAGCGCACCGCAGCGCAAACGATCTTCGATCCCGGCTTCTACCAGATACCCGGCGCGGCGCACCGTTTCCGCGACGACAAGCCCGGCGGACACGGATACGTCGACATGACCAAATCGATCGTCGCCTCCTGCGACACGTACTACTACATGCTCGCCGGAGAAACCGACATCGACGATACATACGCGTATCTCTCGAAGTTCAGCTACGGTCAGAAGACCGGCATCGACATCGAGGGCGAGCTGCCGGGCGTGCTTCCCTCGCGGGTGTGGAAGCGCGAGCGCTTCGCGGGCAAGAACTACCGTGAAGAGCATCGCAAGTGGTATCTGGGCGACTCGATATCCGCCGGCATCGGGCAGGGTTACAACGCATTCACCCCGGTGCAGCAGGCGCAGGCCATCGCGATCATCGCCAACGACGGCGTGGCGTTCCGCCCGCATCTCGTCAAGAGCATCGAAAACGTGCGCGTGGGCGACGTTCGGCAAATCGCGCCCGAGCCCACGCATACGATCGCGATCAAGCCGGAGCATCTGGCGGTGGTCAAGAACGCGCTGGCCGGAGTCCCGCGCGAGGGAACGAGCGCGCGAGCCTTTGTCGGCGCGGGATACGTTTCCGCGGGCAAGACCGGGACCGCGCAGGTGTATTCGCTCAAGGGCGAGAAATATTCCGCGGGGCACGTCGACGAGCGCCTGCGCGACCACGCGTGGTATCTCGCCTATGCGCCGGCCGACCATCCGAAGATCGCGATCGCGGTTCTGGTCGAGAACG
>WNGK01006282.1_pt1 | contig 21063 bp, 20 predicted proteins | sample 5400601 | NCBI WGS metagenome assembly WNGK01 (sample SAMN13153376, study PRJNA577476) | soil metagenome | isolation source: 60 cm soil or saprolite under Garry oak tree replicate 1 | place: USA:California | collected 2016-06-15
GTCGGGCTTGTTCCGGGCGTCCTTGCCCATGGCCACGGCGATGCGGGCGAACCGTTCCGGCGCCCCCGGCACGTTGAACTCCACGACGGGGCCGAGGAGCCGGCCGGTCAGGTCGCCGTGGGGAACGTCGTGGACGCCGCCGGCCGACTGGCTCATGGCGTGGGCGGCCCCGGCCGAGTCGGTCCCGTACGAGAGCCCGGCCAGGTAGGCCGCCAGGCTCATGTGGTACCGGGCCTCCAGGTTCGAACCGTCCTCGTACGCCACGCGGAGCCATCTCGAGACGTACTCGATGGCCTGGAGCGCCACGGCGTCGGTGAACGGCTGGTGGTACTCCATCGTGAAGCACTCCACGGCGTGGGCCAGGGCGTCCATGCCGGTCCCCGCCGTCACGGACCTCGGGAGCTTCACCGTCAGCGCCGGATCGATCAGCGCGACCCACGCGGCGATGTTCGGCGTGCCGCCCACGTTGAACTTGATCTTGCGGTCGGGGTCGGTGATGACCGCCCACAGGGTCGCCTCGCTGCCGGTGCCCGCCGTGGTCGGGACGGCGATCATCGGCGGGATGCGATGCTCGATCGGATCGTGGCCGTACTCGTAGCGGAGGATCGAACCCCCGTGACGGATCACGACGCCGATGCTCTTCGCCGTGTCCATGGACGAGCCGCCGCCCAGCCCGATCAGCCCGTCGCACCCTGCGTTCCGGTACTCCTCGGCACCGGCGTCGACCAGGGCGATGTCCGGGTTGGCGCGGACGTGGTCGTACGCGACGGGATCGAGCCCGGCTTCCTTCAACCGCGCCACGGCCTCGTCGAGGATCCCGGCCTTCACGATGCCCTGGTCGGTCACCACCATCGGCCGGGTCATCCCGAGCGCGCGGGCCTCCTCGCCGAGCTTCGAGATGGCCCCGATCCCATGCACCAACCGCGTCGGCGTCTCGTACGTCCGGATCGTCGTCGCCACCTCGGTCGATCTCCTTCCCTCTTCAGTAAGGCGGGTTGACTACTCGCGCCCGAAGGAACAGCCGGCCGCTCGCTGACGGGTCCGTCTGGGTCCCGGACCTCGGAGCGAGCGGCCGGCCGGCCACCGGAGCGAGCACCGCGGCCGTCATAGGCCGAGAGGCTAGTCCACCGGGATCTCCGCATGGATCGCAGTCAGGTCGACGCCCTGCCGCTTGCGAGAGTACTTCGCGACCAGGTAGACGACCGCGGCAAGGGTGTAGAGCCCGCCCATGTAGAACAGCGACTGCGTGTTGTTGATCGCGTAGACGTCGTTCTTGATCCACTGGAACAGGTTCCATCCGATGAACGCCGCGGTGATGCCGCCGGCCACCGTGATCAGCGGGATGCCGAGCACGGTGTACCGGGCGACCGGCGAGTTCTGGTACATCTGCTTCTTCCGCCACGGGAGCACGGCGGCGGCCAGCGACGAGCCGAAGAACGCCACCGCGATCACCAGCGTCGCGTCCAGCGTGTACTTCGCGAAGCTTCCCGTGTACGCGTAGAAGATGCTGATGATGATGGCCGGGAAGAACATCAGCGCCAGCGCACCGTACGGCACGTGCCGCTTCTCCGAGACGCTCCCGGCCCACTCCGGAAGGACGCGGTCGAACGCGGCCGCGAAGATCACCCGGCTCGAGGACAGGAACAGCGTCCCGGCCCACCCGACGAACCACATCCCCATCAGCAGGATGAAGACCGCGGAGAACACGGTGTTGTGCAGGAAGAAGCCCGCGAGCATCGGCGGATAGGGCCAGATCGGCATCGGCTGTGCGTTGCCCGACCAGAAATTGTTGTTCGACGCCAGGAAGAAGCTCCATCCGAACGTCCTGGACGCGAGCAGCACGAACACGATCGTCAGCGCGACCGTGACCCACAGGCCGTACATCATGCCGGACGCGACGCGCTTGAAGTCGCTGGCCCCGCGGACCTCGCCGTAGAGCGTGGCGCCCCAGTTCGGCCACAGCAGGTAGAACAGCAGGAACGGGATCAGCAACAGGCTCGCGCCGAAGAACGGCGAGAAGCTGAGTCCCTTCGGCGTGTACCCCGCCTTGACCGAGGCCTGGATGGTCTGCTGGTAGGCGTTGCCGTGCGCGCCGAACAGGTGCGCCGCCTCCTGGTTGAAGGCGCTCTGGAACCCGCTTCGACTGCCGAACACGAGGACCAGGCACATGATGGCCAGGCCGATCATCCCTCCGTACCAGCAGAACTTCTGCACCCGGGCGTAGCCCTGCATGCCGAGCGAGACGAAGAAGCTCGCCATCAGGATCGCGACCATCGACACGAAGAAGATGCCGTTCTTGCTGGCGAACCACTGCGCGTCGACCGAGCCGATCTTCAGCTTGAGCGTGGCCCAGAACGGCTGGAAGAACTGCACGGCCAGGACGTTGCCGTAGATCGGCGCCCAGTGCCACAGGGTGAACCACCACCCGGTGACGGCGAGCAGGAACGCGGCGCCCCCGTTGAAGATCCGGCTCTGCCACACGTAGTCGCCGCCCGCCCGGGGCATGACCGCGATCAGGCATGCATACGTGATGACGAGGAACGACACGAACACGCCGGTCAGGATCACGGACGGGAGGATCTGGCCGTCCGGGATGAACGGCAGGACCGACAGACTGAAGTACAGACCGAGACAGACGAAGTTCACCGAGAGGAACGAGTACACGAACGCGTCGAACTTGGACCACCCCTTGACCAGCCCGGTCGCCTTCCGCAGGAACAGGGTCGGGGTCTCGCTGACCGCTGCCATCCGATCTGCCTCCTCCCTCAGCCGTTCACCAGGATGTAGTTCTTGACCTTGCCCTTCTTCGGATCCAGCTCGATCACCGCCGCTTGGAGGACGCCGTCCTCGTACGTGCTGCCGGGGTTCACCGCGAGCGTCTTGCCGAGCTTCACCGCCCCCTTGCTCTCGTGGATGTGTCCGTGGATCGACAGCATCGGCTGGTAGTCCATGATCGCGTCCCGCACCGCGGTGGAGCCCACCGGGATCAGCGCCCGCCCACCCGACTTGTAGTTGAAGTTCGCGTCCAGCGCCGGGGCTTGGTCCAGGTTCGAGCCATACGGGGGGACGTGGAAGTTGAAGATCGTCCGGCCCATGTCGGTGCCGTCCTGGATCGTGCGGTCGATCCGCACCCGGAGCTTGTCCTCCGGCGCCTCACGCCACGTGTCCCACGGCGTCGGGTTGGTCCACCCCATCGAGACCATCGTGAAGCCGTCCAGGTCGATGGTCTTGCCTTCGCCCTCCTCGATGACGTCGGAGCTTCGGATGACGCGGTCGATCTCGAAGATGTCGTCGTTGCCCGGGCAGACGAAACAGCGGATCCCCGTGCCCTTCAGCTTCCGCTCCGCGATGTCCATCCAACGCTCGGCGTCGGCCACCATGACGTGCTTGAACTTCTCCTCGAGGAGCTTCGGATCGGCCTGCAGCTCATCGGCCTCGTCGGGCGTCATGCGGACCGGGTAGTACCCGCGGTCCATGATCCGCTGCTCCATCGCGCGGAGCTCGTCGTCCGTCTCCAGCGTGTAGGGCACCTCCTGGAGGACCACCTCGTGGCCCGAGCCGCGCTTCACGATCGGGATGATCGCCTTGCCGGTCATGTCGCCGCCCATGATCAGGATGTCGGCGCCGTAGAACGGGCCCGCGTTCAGGAACTTGCGCCAGCAGACGTCGGAGCCATGGATGTCGGTGGCGAAGAAGATCTTCGGCATCGCTCTGCGGCTCCTCTCAGAAGCCTCCACCGACCATGGCCGGCCCGGCGCTCGTCGCTCCGGGACCGAACCGCACGACGGCAGCATCTTGCGCCAGTTGCATCGTGCGCGCAACCCTGTTGCGCCACTGCCAACACCGTTGCGGGATGGTGCGCGGCGCGCCCGGCGATGGCGGGCTCAGGGGTGGGCGACCTCTTCCGGGAGCTCGTACCAGCGCACTCGCTCGCCCACCTTCGACCGGAGGCGCCATTTGAGGCTCTTGGGGGCGGCGTCGGCATGCTCCCGGAGCGCTGTGGCCTGGGCGACGGGGTCGAACGGAGGGGCCGGGGGGATCAGCCCGGCCAGGTCGCCCCCAGCGTGGCTGGCGACGTCCTCCAGGTTGCGGGTGACGGTCCGCCACCACCCCCAGTCCTCGCCGAGGACCCGTCCCAGGCGGTCCAGCGCGATCGTCCCGGGTTCGTCACCCCCGCGGACGGGGAACGCGGCCAAGAGGTAGACGATGTCCTGGACGTCCTTCTCGTTCATCTCCACGATCTGGAGCTTGGTCAGCAGCAGGTCGGTCACGTCGAGCGTGTACGGCATCCGTGCGATGCGCTCCTTGAAGACGAGCACATGGCACATCGTGAGCTGGTCGATCATCACGTCCAGCGCTCGTGCGCCGTCCGGGCTCGTGAAGTACAGCTGCTTCTGCCCGTACAGGTTGTTGAACTGCTTGTCGGCGACGTACCCCCGCTCCACGAGGTACCGGGAGAGCTCGCCGCGCACGGTGGCGACCGACGCGAGGTCCAGGTCCTGTCCCTCCCGCTCCCGGGGAGGGAACGCCGGCGTCAGGAACCGCACCGCCTGTCCGCCGACGAGCCTGATCGGGATCCCCTGCGCCGTGGCGCCGTCGATCAGCTCGGCGACCTCTCGGAGCGGGTCCGGACCCATGCCCTGCACGGCGACACCCTACGCGTCCACCGTTCGTCGGGCCAGCCTCGCCGCGCCGACGGGCTCCGATGTCGCTCCACGAGCTACCGGACCCGGATCCTCACCGTGTAGAGGTCGAACCGCTTCAGCGTGCCGTCCGGGTTGTCACCGGTCGAGTTGGAGTTGTCCGACCACACGGGGCTGAACCGGCTGGCGGAGAAGTCGAGCGCGCCGTAGTCGCCATAGTCGATCCCGTTGTTGGCGTCCTTGGCGTTCGACGTGCCTTTGCTCACCTGGAAGTTCGGGACGAACGTCGCCCCGCCGTCCGTGCTGTACGTGCACCAGTGCTGAGCGTCGTCGTTCGGGATGCCGTTCGTGTCGCCCGATCCTCCGGTCCCGAGGTCGTTCCGGGCGTCGTACCAGCAGGCCGCGAGCTTCCCGGTCTTCTGGTCGATGGCGAGCTTCGGGTTGAACTGGCTGTTCGTCCCGGAGTCGTCGTTCAGCTTCACGGGCGGCGTCCACGTGGACCCGCCGGTGTCCGAGTACTGGAACATGATGTCCGTGTTGTTGCTCTCGTCCGGCGTCTCCTGGGTCCACATCGCGTACAGCCGCCCGGCGTGCGTGCCCGTGGTGCGGTCCCACATCAGCGCCGACTCCGCGTCGATCGACCGCGTGGACTGGGCCGGGATGAAGTCGAACCCGCCGACGCTCGTCGTGGCAAACAGCACGGCCGCCCGGAAGCCCAGTGGGCCGAGGCCGTCGGGGTCGAGGTCCGTGTAGATGTTCGCCGGGCCCTGTCCGCCGGTCGGGTTCTGGTAGATCACCATCACCTGGCCGTTCGGGCCGATGGCGACGTCCCCGTAGTCACCGAACGAGTTCGTCCCGCCGGCGTTCTGCGGCGTGCTGAAGGTGCCCACCTGCCCCAGCCCGGTGACCGCCGCGCCCGAGGCCTGGATCTTCGTGCTGGTCCACGTGACCCACACGCTGTTCGCGCCCGTCGTGATCGTGGGCTGGTCGGCCGAGGCCAGCGGCGAAAGCGACCGGCCCTTCGTCGGTCCGCTCAGGGGCCCCGGCGCCGAAGGGTGGATCGTGGCGATCAGGGTGAAGGTGGCGCCGCCGTCGGTGGAGAGCGCGATGGGCACGTTGCCGTTGTTCGCGTTCAGGTACGCCATGAAGAGGTTCCCGTACTGGTCGAACGAGAGGCTCCCGTCGCAGCACGCCGTGCCGAGACCGTCGCCGTCCGCGATGACGTCGGTCGTCCACGTCTTGCCCCCGTCCGTGCTGAAGGCCTTGAACAAGCCGTTCGCCGTGTCGAGGTTCGAGATGGCCACGATGTTGTTGGGGTTGGTCTTGTTGATGGCGACCGACTCCTCGGTCTGGTTCGCGTGCATCTTGCTGATGTTCACGTTGTGGTCGGTCGGCGCCGCGGGCGAACGACCGCCGATGCGGCCGTCCCGGGCTCCGGCGGGCGAGGCCGCCGCGAACAGGAGCACCAGGCTCAGCGCAAGGGCGAACGGAGCGGCGGCGACGGATCGGGTCGAGCGCGTTCGCATGAGCTCCTCCTCGAGGGTCGTTCGGTCAGGTCGCGGCATCCTACACGGGACGGCCGGATCAAGGCAGGCGACGTTCCTCCGCGCGCCACGTGCCGGCGTCGTCGCGGAAGAGCCGGACACCCTCGCACTCGGCCAGCGGCTGGATCGCCGTCCCGGTCAGGCCTTCCACGGCCCGCTCCAGGAGCGGCGTGTGCCCGACGACCAGTCCACGCCCACCGTTCGGCACCCGATCGAAGAGGCCGGCCACGACGGCGGCCTGGTCCGCGTCGCCGTCGGCCAGCGCGGAGACGATGGCGTGATCGGGGAGGAGCTGGCGCGAGCCGCGGAGGAACCACGCCACCGTCTCGGCCGCCCGCTTCGCCGGCGAGACGAACACTGCCACGTAGTCGGTCGGCAGAGTGGTGCCGACGTGTTCGGCCTGGGCCCGGCCCTCGGACGACAGTGCGTCGTCGTCGGGGTCGCGTCGGGCGTGCCGTCGCAGCTCCAGCTCCTTCATCCGAACGGGATGCTACCCAGCCGGGCGCGTTCGTGGTGAACTCCCCGGCGATGGAGGACCTCGGCACCCGTGCCGGCGCGATCGGCGTCCGGACCCTGACGGACGGCGAGCAGGCGGCGTCGGACGTCGCGCCGCTCGTGGCGTCGTTCCTGGCCGGCGCTCGGCGGACCCTGGACATCGCGCTGTACGACCTGAACCTCTCGCCGGCCGTCGCCGAGCCGGTGCTCGGGGCGCTCCACGACGCCGCCCACCGGGGCGTGGCCGTTCGGCTCGCCTACAACCAGGACCACGCGAAGGCCATCCCCGTCCCGCCCCCCCCGCAGACCCCGCCGGAGATGATCGAACGGTCCGGCGTCCCCGCGAAGGCCATCCCGGGCGTCCCCGACCTGATGCACCAGAAGTACGTGGTCCGGGACGCCGCCTCCGTCTGGACCGGCTCCGCGAACTGGACCGACGATTCGTGGAGCCGCGAGGAGAACGTCCTGGTGACGGTGGACTCACCCCAGGTGGCTGCGGCCTTCGCCCGGGACTTCGAGGAGCTGTGGTCCTCCGGCGTCGTCCAGCCGACCGGAGCGTTCGACACCGACGCCGCGTCGCTCGGCGGCACCACCGTCCGGCCGTGGTTCTCGCCGGGGCGGGGGAGGAAGCTCGCCCACCGGATCGCCGCGGCTATCGGGCGGGCCGAGCGCCGGGTCCGGGTGTGTTCGCCGGTGATCACGGCGGGGGCCATCCTGGGGACGCTGGCCGACCTGGCGGCGAAGCCCGGCGGCACCGGCGGACCGGACCTGGCGGGGATGTGCGACGCCACGCAGATGCAGCAGGTGCTCCGGCAGTGGCGGCAGGATCCGCATGCCGCGTGGAAGGAGCCGGCGTTCCGGTCCCTGGTCCAGCGCGCGCCGTTCGGCGGGAAGGTCTCCACGCCGTACGCGCCGGGGACCGTGCACGACTACATGCACGCGAAGTTCACGGTGGCCGACGACACCGTCTTCGTCGGGAGCTACAACCTGTCCGGCTCGGGCCAGGAGAACGCCGAGAACGTGCTGGAGATCGAAGACGCCGGCCTGGCCGACCGGCTGGCCGCGTTCGCCGACCGGCTCCGGGCGCGCTATCCCTCCGCGTCGGGGCTGTAGGTGGCGGGGTCGGGGCTGTAGGTGCCGGGCGGGCTGACCCGGCGGCGGGCCGTGCTGGTCTCGGCGACCCTGGCCGCGACGGCGGCGAGCGGCGCGCTCTCGGTCCTCGGCGCCTCCGACGTCGTCACCTTCGTCGTCTGCACGATGGCGCTGGCCGGCCTGGCCTGGCTGGTCTCCCTCGCCACCGAGGCCATCGGCGAGCACTACGGCCCGGCCGTCACGGGGTTCCTGCAGTCCACGCTGGGGAACCTCCCGGAGCTGTTCGTCGTGTTCTTCGCCCTCCGGGCGGGCGAGCTGCTCGTGGCCCAGACGGCGATCCTCGGCTCGCTGTTCGCCAACGCGCTCCTGGTGCTCGGCCTCGTGATCATTGTCGGGGCCCGAGCGGCCGAGGACGGCGTGATGCGGTTCCGGAAGCGGCTCCCCCGGGACACGAGCACGCTCCTGATCATGGCCGTGTTCATCATCTCGCTGCTCGGCCTGGCCGTCGTCAGCGGCGATCGCGCGGCCCGTCATCAGCTGGTGATCTCCTCGTTCGGCGCCGTGTGCCTGATCGTCGTGTACGTGACGTGGCTCGTCCGCTACCTGCGGGACGACCGTGCTGCGCAACAGGCGCGGGTGGGGGCGACCGCCCAGGCCGCCGGGGTCACGGTCCCTGCGGCGGTGGTCCTGCTGTCGATCGCCGGCGTCGGCGCCGCGCTGGTCTCGGATTGGTTCGTCGCCGCCCTCGACCCCGCGATCCACAGCCTGCACCTGTCGAAGGCGTTCGCCGGCCTGGTGATCGTGGCGATCGCTGGGAACGCCGTGGAGAACGTGACGGGGGTCGTGCTGGCCGCGAAGGGACGGAGCGACCTGGCCATCTCGGTGGTGAAGAACTCCGTCGGACAAATCGCGGTGTTCCTCTTCCCGGCGCTCGTGCTGCTGTCCCTGCTGCTCTCGACCCACCTCGTGCTGGTGGTGCCGCCCGTCTACATCGGAGCCCTGACGCTCACCGCGCTGGCGCTGTGGCAGATCACGGGGGACGGCGAGGCCTACGCGTTCGAAGGGCTCGCCCTGGTCGTGATGTACCTCATCCTGGCGGTGTTCGCGCTGTACGAGTAGCCGAAGGGTGCCACCCGCCGCTGGAGCGGTCGCCGGCTGGTAGCCTGACCGACCTCATGACGAGCGTCTCGAGCGACCGCCTGTGGAACCCGTTCGCCTCCATGGCGACGCTGTCCGGGCACCAGGTGAAGATCGTCCGCGGCGAAGGCGCCACGGTCTGGGATGCCGGCGGCACGCCGTACCTCGACGCCATCGCCAGCCTCTGGTATTGCAACGTGGGCTACGGGCGCCGCGAGCTGGCCGAGGCCGCCGCGGCGCAGATGGCCGACCTCGCCGCGTTCCACACGTTCGAGTTCTCCACGAACGTCCCGGCCGAGGCGCTGGCGTCGCGTCTGGCGGACCTGGTCCCCATGGACGACGCGAGGGTGTTCTTCACCGCGGGCGGCGGCTCGGACGCCGTCGATTCGGCGGCGAAGCTCGCCCTGGCGTACTGGGCGGCCAGCGGCGAGCCCGAGAAGCGGACGATCCTCTCGCGGGAGGGTGCGTACCACGGGATGAACGCGTACGGGACCTCGCTCACCGGGATCCCCCTGCTCACCGCCGTGTTCGACCCGCTGGTCGGCCTGGTCGAGCGCGTGGCGTGGGACGACGCGGCCGCGCTCGCCGCGGCGATCGCCCGGATCGGGCCCCAGCGCGTGGCGGCGTTCTTCTGCGAGCCGGTGATCGGCGCCGGCGGGGTCCTGGCGCCGCCCGACGGCTACCTCGACGAGGTCCAGCGGATCTGCCGGGAGAACGACGTGCTGTTCGTCGCCGACGAGGTCGTGTGCGGGTTCGGCCGGGTGGGCGAGTGGTTCGGGAGCCAGCGGTTCGGCCTCCGGCCCGACCTGATGACGGTGGCGAAGGGCCTCACGTCCGGGTACGTGCCGCTCGGGGCCGTCATCGCCGGCGAGCGCGTGGCCGAGCCGTTCTTCCGTGAGGGTTCGACCGACGTCTTCCGGCACGGGTACACGTACTCGGGTCACCCGACCGCGTGCGCGGTGGCCATGGCGAACCTCGACGTGATCGAGCGCGAGGACCTGATCGAGCGGGTCCGGTCGCTGGAGGGCGTGCTGGCGAACGCGCTGAAGCCCCTGGCCGACCACCCACTGGTGTCCGAGGTTCGCTCGGGCGTCGGGCTGCTCGCGGCCGTCGAGATCCGCGAGGAGGCCCGAGCCGAACGTCCGGACCTGGTCCCGGGGCTGGTCGGGGCGGCCCGCGAACGAGGCGTCCTCACCCGCGGCCTGCGGGGAGCGTCCCTCCAGGTCTCGCCGCCGTTCGTCGTCTCCGAGGAGGAGATCGATCGCGTGGCCGCCGTGTTCGCCGAGTCCCTCGACGCCGCTTCGTAGTCGAGCCACCACGTCCTGCGTTTGCTCGGCCGGCGGGGGACGCACGATGATGGCGTCAAGCGCCGGCCGTGGCCGGCATCACGAAGGCGAGGAGGCTGGCATGGTCGACGCGTACATCCTCATCCAGGCCGAGGTGGGCAAAGCCGCGGAGGTGGCCCGGGGGTCCGGCAAGATCAAGGGCGTCACTGCGTCGAACGCCGTCACCGGTCCCTACGACGTCGTCGTAACCGCCGAGGCCCGCAACCTCGACGAGCTGAGCAAGCAGATCGTGGTCAAGATCCAGGAGATCCCGGGGGTCACCCGGACCCTGACCTGCCCGGTCGTCCGCTTGTAGCGGTTCCATCCTCGCGCCCATCCGGGTCCCGGATGGGGGTGGCGCGCGTCGCGTCTTTGGGCGCAAGATGGTGGGGTCCGGTCCTGGCACACAAGGGGGTGCTGCCATGCATCGAGTCCTCCTCTCCCGCCCGCTCCGCGTGGTCGTGGCGTTCGCCATGTTCGGCCCGGCCATGCTCGCCGGGCGCTCGGCTTCAGCCACGACGGCGTCCATCACCGTGAAGCCGGCGGTCGGCCCGCCCGGCGCCAAGATCACCGTGACCGGCGCCGGCTTCGGGGCCACGGAGACCGTGTCCATCCAGCTCGACAACGTCGAGTTCGCCACCGCCCAGACCGACGGCGGCGGGGCGTTCGTCGCCACCCCGCTGATCCCCGACACGGCCCTCCCGGGAGCACACGAGGTCGAGGCCGTCGGCCAGATCAGCACCCTGCAGGCCACGGCTCCCTTCCTCATCCGGTCCGACTGGGCCATGTTCCGGGCCGACGCCCGCCACAGCGGAGAGTCGGCCCCCGAGAACCTGATCGACCCGGGGAACGTGTCCACGCTGGTGCGGAGATGGTCGGTCCCGGCGGCGGACTGGGCGTTCCCGTCCCCGATCGTCGGCGGTGGGTTGGTGTACGTCGTATCGTTCGCCGGCGACCTCCGCGCCTTGAAGCCCAGCAACGGCCACGAGGTGTGGTCCGCGCAGGGCGGGTGCTGCCTCGTCTCCACGCCCGCGTACGCCGGCGGCCGCGTCTTCTGGGTCACCGGGCTGGGCGCGCTGGAAGCCCGCAGCGCGAAGACGGGGGCGTTCCTGTGGAGCCAGCCGATCGAGGGCGACTTCGCTTCGCCGGTGGTCAGCGGAAAGACCGTGTACGTGTCCGATGGAACGACGGTCGTGGCGCGCAACACGGCCGACGGGACCCAGCGGTGGCAGCGGGACCTGGGGGCCCAGGTCCTCTCGTCCCCGGCCGTCTCGGGGGGACGCCTGTTCGTCGGGGCCAACGACAACCGCCTCCACGCGCTCAAGGCGTCGAACGGACACGTGCTGTGGACCGCCGACACCGACGGCGACGTCGTCTCGTCGCCGTCCGTCGACGGCGGTACGGTCGTCGTGGGGACGCTCCGCGCGCTCTCGGCGTTCGACGTGACCACGGGCGGGCCGCTGTGGCAATCCGGTACCTCCGGGGGATCCAGCCTCTCGTCGCCGGCGGTGTCCGCCGGGGTCGCCTACGTCGGGTCCTGGGAGCAATCCCTCGTCGCGGTCGACATAACGACCGGGGACACGTTGTGGAGCGGTGACACGGGCGGCGGCGTGGACTCCTCGCCGGCCGTGGCCGGTGGTCTCGTCTTCGTCGGCTCCCACGACCACTTCCTGTACGCCTTCCAGGTCGGCGGATGCGGACAGGGCTTCTGCGACCCGCTGTGGACCGTGGACACGGGCGGCGACGTGCGGTCGTCGCCGGCCGTGGCCGACGGCGTGGTCTACATCGGAGGCGGCCGGGAGTACCAGGCCTACGCGCTGCCGTAGCGCTTGGTGGCGGCCGCTAGGTGTAGTCGCGGACGGCGGTCGCCGCCACGGCCATGTGGTCGTCCGGAGCCTCGGGTGGAACCGAGCAACCCGGCGCGATCAGCACGCCCCGGCCCTCCGTGGCTCCGATCGCCGCGACGGCCTCGGCCGCCACCGCCTCCGGCGGGCCCGTGACCAGCGCGCCGTTCTGGTCGAGGCCTCCCATCACGGCGCGGCCGCTCCGCTCGCGTCCTTCGGCCAGCCCCGGGTTGCCCGCCTGGTGCACCGACCAGCTCACGGCGTGGACGGGCAGCTCGCGGGCGAGGTCGAAGTGGATCCGCCGCCCGCACAGGTGGGCCACGTTCAACCAGGCGACGGCGGGGATCGACCGCAGCACCCGCAGGTCGGATGGCAATGGCGCCACGACGTCGCCGTGATCACGGAGCTCGCGCACCGCGCGCTCGCCGTCGGCCTCGACCGCCTGCCGTTCCAGGACCGGTCGGACGAGCCGGTCGCCGGACGGCCGGTACCGCGACCCGAGCGCCTCCGCGAAGCAGGTCGCCCGAGGCTGCAGCTTGACGAAGTCCCACCCGTACCGGCGCTGCGCCGCGACCGTGGCGGCGGCCAGCCGCCGCGGCGACCATTCGTCCAGGAACGAGTGGCCCCACAGCCCCACCGGCGGCCGGTCCGGCCGTTCGAGCTCCATCGCCAGTGCCGCGCGCACCCGATCCGCCGGTTCCACTCCGCCGGGGTCGCTGCCCATGACCGCGCTACGACTTCGGGATCTGCTTCTCGGGGTCGTAGAAGGGGAGGGCGACGACCGTGGCCGTGCGGTCGCCCCATTCGCACTCCACGTCGAGCGTGGTCCCGTGTTCGGCCATCGCCGCCGGGACCCAGGCGTAGCCGATGTTCTTCTCCAGCCGGGGCGAATGGACCGCCGAGGTCACCTTCCCCACCACCGAGCGGTTCGACGACACCGGCCACTTCGTGGAGTTCAGGGCCGGGAAGCCGTCGCCGTCCAGTTCGACCCCGACGATCCTCCGGGTGACCCCTTCGTCGCGGATCCGCTTCAGCGCGTCCATCGCCAGGCAGCGGCCCTCCATGTCCCAGTCGACGAGCCGCTCCAGGCCCATCTCCAGCGGATCGTTCTCGTACGTCATGTCGGCGCCCCAGTTGAAGATGCCGCCCTCGACGCGCCGGATGTCCGACGGGCCCGTGGGCCGGATCTGGTACGGCGCGCCGGCCTCCATGATCCGCTCCCACAGCCGCGTGCCGTTGTCCCCGCTCGAGTCGCACAGGTAGACCTCGTAGCCGACCTCGGAGGTCCAGCCGGTGCGGGTGACGACCACGGGGATGCCGTCGAGCTCGCGCTCCGTGAACCAGTAGTAGCGGAGGTCCAGGATCTGGTCGCCGAACAGGTCCCGAACGACGTCCTTCGACTTCGGGCCCTGGATCTGCAGAGGGGAGACGTCGGCCTCCCGGATGTGGACGTCCATCCCGGCGTGGGCGGCGAGGCCCTTCGCGTAGAACAGGACGTCGCTCGAAGCGAGCGCCAGCCAGAACCGGTCCTGGTCCATGCGGGTCAGCACCGGGTCGTTCAGGATGCCGCCGTCGGGCGCGGTGATCAGGACGTACTTCGCCTGGCCGACCGCGCACGTGGACAGGTCTCGCGGGGTCATCAGCTGGGTGAAGGCGAGCCCGTCGGGGCCCGAGATCTCGACGCACCGTTCGACGCTCACATCCCACAGGGTCACGTGGTTCAGCAGGTGCCAGTACTCGGCCTCGAAGTCGTCGAACCGGATGGGGAAGAACATGTGGTTGTAGACGGTCATGCCCTTCGGCCCGTAGCGCTGCGTCGCCTCGTAGAACGGCGTGCGGCGGAGGCGCGCCCCGCGCTGGACCGTGCTCATGTCGAACGGCTCGGCCATCCCTGCTCTCCCTTCGAACGTGCCGCTACGCTTCGGAGATCTCCACGCGCTCCAGTACCACGTCTGCGCGGGGTCGGTCGCGGCCGTCCGTGTCGGTCTCCGAGATCGCGGTGACCACGTCCATCCCGTCCGTGACCTCGCCGAAGATCGTGTGCTTGCCGGTGAGCCACTGGGTCGGCCCGACCGTGACGAAGAACTGGGAACCGTTCGTGTCGGGCCCGGCGTTCGCCATCGCCAGGAGGCCTGGTCGGTCGAACGCCGGGCCGCCCGGCGGGCATTCGTCGGCGAACGAGTAGCCGGGTCCGCCGGTGCCCGTCCCCATGGGGTCGCCGCCCTGGATCATGAAGCCCGGGATCACCCGGTGGAAGACCGTGCCCGCGTACAGCGGCTCCGTGGTCGCCTCGCGGGTGCGCGGGTCCCGCCACTCGCGGGTCCCCATGGCGAGCCCGACGAAGTTCTCCACCGTCGTCCGGGCGTGGTCGGGCATCAGCCGGACCGTGAACGTTCCTTCCGAGGTGACGAATCGGGCGGTGGCCATGGTGTCCTCCTGTTCCGTGAAACGGATGGGGTCTCGGATGGGATCTCGGATGGATCGCGTCGGCCGAGTCTACGGGACCCCCCGCCAGCGCGGATACGAGCCCAGCACGCGCAGATCGGTGGCGACGCGGGCCAGCTCACCGAGCGCCTCGCGGAGCGGTTCGTCGTCGGCCCCGGCCTCGACGTCCAGGTAGAAACGGTACTCCCACGGCCGGTCGCCCAGCGGGCGCGACTCGATCTTGGCCAGGTTGAGGCCGCGGAAGGCGAAGATCGACAGGCACCGCACCAGCGCGCCGGGCACGTGCGGCGTGCCGAACACGATCGTGGTCTTGTCGGGCTTGCCGAGGGGCCGCGCCGGGACCGCCGGCGCCCCCGAGGCCGTCTCGGCGTCGCCGGCCCGGGCGATCACGGCGAACCGGGTCCGGTTGTCGGGATGCGTCTGGATCCGCCGGGCCAGGACCTCCAGGCCGTAGACGCCGGCCGCGCGCTCCGCCGCCACGGCGGCTTGGTCGGGGCGCCCGTCCTCGGCCACGTGCTTCGCCGCGCCCGCCGTGTCGTACATCGGGATCACCTCGACCCCCAGGCCGGCCAGGAACTCGTCGCACTGCGTGAGCGCCTGGGGGTGGGAAAGCACCCGGCGAACGTCCTGGACCCGCGCGCCCGGCACGCCCAGGAGCGCGTGGTCCACCCGGACCACGACCTCGCCGACGATGGTGACCGCGCCGTTCGCCAGGAGGTCGTACGTGTCGGCGATGGACCCGCCTTGCGAGTTCTCCAGCGGGACGACGCCGAAGTCGAGGCGGCCGGCCTCGACCGCCTCGAAGATCTCGCGGAAGGTTCGGGTCGGCTCGGCCCGCGCGCCGGGGAAGACCAGCAGCACCGCCTCCTCGGAGAAGGCGCCGGGCTCGCCCTGGTACCCGACCCCCGCTCCTCCGGGGCCGACCCGTTCGCGCTGCTTCCTCGCCATCGCCGTCAAGGGTATCGGAGCGGTCGCCGGCGGCCGTCCTCCTCGGTCCGGTAGCATCGGCACGACAGAGCGAAGGGGGAGCGGATGGCTCGCGAGGTCGTGGAGCGCCCGGGTGCCCAGCCCCAGAGCGACCGCGTCTGGAGCATCGAGACGAACGGGATCAACCCGATCCCGGAGTCCGAACGCCACGGCCGGCCGTTCGAGCTCTTCTGGATCTGGTGTGCCGCGAACATCGGCATCCTCGGGCTGACGTACGGGGCCTTCCTCGTGGTCTTCTACGGGCTCAACCTGTGGCAGTCGATCGTCGCGGCGGTGGTGGGCACGATCGCGTCGTTCGTCCTGGTCGGGTTCATCAGCCTGGCCGGAAAGCTCGGGAGCGCCCCCACCCTGATCCTGTCGCGGGCCTCGTTCGGCGTCCGTGGGAACGCGCTGCCGACGCTCGTCAGCTACTTCTCGCTGGTCGGCTGGGAGACCGTCCTGGTGGCGATCTCGACGCTCGGGGCACAGGCCATCCTGGAGCGCCTCGGGGTGCACGGCGGCAAGACCACGCTGGCCATCTCCTTCGTCATCATCGCCGCAGTAACGATCGCGATCGGCCTGCTCGGACACGCCACGATCGTCAGGATCCAGGCGTGGTTCACCTGGGCCTTCGCCGTCCTGACCGTGGTGTTCTTCGCTCTGGAGTTCGGGAAGATCGACTGGCACACGGTCTCCACGCTCCCGGCGGGGAAGTTCGTCGGCGGGTTCGTCGCCGGCGTCTCGGTGGTCATGGCCGGGCTCGGGATCGGGTGGGTGAAGCGAACCTGGCCAACGCGGCGAACCCCGGCGACCTGGCGGCGCCCCTGCCGACGTGGTTCCTGGTCCCCTTCCTGCTCTCCGCCGTGGGCGGTCTGGTGGCCGGCGCGCTCCTCGACATCTACTCCTCGGGGCTGAACCTGCTCACGCTCGGCCTGCGGATCGAGCGGTACAAGTCGGTAGCCATCGACGGCACGTTGATGATCCTGGGCAACATCTACCTCCTGTTCGTCTCCCAGAACTTCGTGGGGACCTTCATCGGGTACCTGCTGGCCCTCGCGGTGCTCCTCTCCGCCTGGTCGGCGGTCTTCCTGGCGGACATGTGGCTGTTCCGGCGGCGAGCGGGCTACGCCGAGGCCGACCTGTACTCGCCGGGCGGGCGGTACGGCGCGTACAACGTCGCCGGGCTGTCGGCGTTCGTCGCGGCGGCCGTCGTCGGCCTCGGCCTGATCTCCTCCGGCGCGACCGGGCTCACGTGGCTGGGGTACCTGCTGGGTCCGTTCGGCGGCAAGGGTGGGGCGGTCGGTGGGAGCGGCAACGGGATCGGCGTCCTGGTGTCCTTCGTCCTCGCCGCGGTGATCTATGCCGTCGTGGCCCTGGTCACGGCTCCGACGGCCGAAGCCGGAGCCTCGCCGGCCGCGGCTCGGGCCTCGTGACGGGGGACCCGGACGTCGCCGGGGATGCCTCGTCGCTCCTCGTGGTCATCGACATGCAGCGGATCTTCGGCGACCCGGAGAGCCCGTGGTTCACCCCGGGGTACGCCGGCATCGTGCCGAACGTGGACCGGTTGGTCGCGGCTTTCGGGGATCGGGTGGTCTTCACGCGATTCCTGGTCCCGGATGACCCTCGGGGGAGCTGGGCCGCGTACTACGAGCGGTTCCCCCAGGTCGCCCGGCCCGAGGCCCGGCCGCTCTTCGCGCTGACCGAGCCGTGGGCCGGCCGGCAGCCGTCGACCCTGGACGAGCCCACGTTCTCGAAATGGGGACCCGCGCTGCGCACCCGTGCCGGACCCGCCGAGACCCTGGTCCTGGCCGGGGTCGCCACCGACTGCTGCGTGATCGGGACGGCCCTGCCGGCCGCGGACGCCGGGATGTTCGTCCGCGTGGTGGGCGACGCGTGCGCGGGCATCGACGACGCGGCGCACGAGCGAGCCCTGGCGATCTGCGCGGGGTTCGCTCCGCAGATCGTCGTCACCACGGTCGAGGAAGAGCTGAGGACGTAGCGGGCGCCGACTCCGGAGGCGACGTGGGAACCCCCGCGGGGGTCCCCGAGGGGGACGGCGTCGGGCTCAGGGCACCGAAGTCGACCGCGATCAGGTGGCGCTGCACCGTGATGCTCCCGGTCTCGGGCGACTGCGAGACGAGGTCGTAGGCGATCAGCTTGGGCGGCGAACCGGCGGTCGCCGGCGCGAAATGCAGGATCTCCGCCGAGAGCGGGATCCCGCCCTGCTGGACGAACACCTTGGGTCCGGCCCCTCCGGTGCTCCCCACCCGGAGGAACAGCGTGCCACTCTCGACCAGCGCGGAGGGCACGTGGAAGTGTCCCGAGATCACCAGCGGTACCCGCCCGGCCACCGACTCCGCCATGCGATCGTCGTGGACCGCGACGACGTCCGGCGGCCGGGGGAGGGCGGCCACGTCGGCGGCCACCCGGCTGCCCTCCCGCTCGACGATGCGCGCGATCTGCGCGTCGTCCAGGCCGGCAGCCCGGTTCGGCGTGAACACCGGGTCGCCCAGCCCGTAGAGCGTCAGACCGTCGAGCCTCACCGTCTGACCGTCCAGGACGACTGCGTTCCGGATCGCCCCGACCTCGGCCTGCAGCGCGCGCGAGTCGTGGTTCCCGCGGACGTAGACGTACGGCCGGTGGAACGCGGGGATCTCGCCCAGGATCAGGTCCTCCACCGGCAGGCCGAACGACGAGATGTCGCCGGTGTCGACGACGAAGTCCACCGCGAAGGCGTCCGCGAGCCGCTGGGCGAACTCCATGCCCAGCGGCGACAGGTGGATGTCCGAGATGTGCAGGACGCGGATCTCGTTCGCCTCGCCGAGCGGGCTCCCCTGGATGGCGCCGTAGACGCGCGCGGTCCCGGACACGATCTGGCCCAGCTCCTCCCGGAACCGGTTCAGTCGGCTCGAGGCTTCCCGGACCGGCCCGATCAGCTTCGGGGCGATGGTCAGCGAACCGGAGAACGTGGGGTGCTGGAAGGACTCGGGCCGGTACGTGGCCCACGCCGCGGCCTCGCTTCCACCGACGGCGAGCAGGGCGGCGACCCCGGCCACGGCGACGCGGCGCCAGTTCTCCCGGTACACGACGAGGCCGAGCGCGAGGCCGCCGGCCACTCCCAGCCCGAGCAGCCGGAGGGCGAGCAACGGGAACGCGTGTCGAGCCCCCTGGACCACCGCCTCGACCACGCCGTCGGTTCCCTTCGTCTGGAACAGATCGGTCAGCTCCGTGATCCGGACGTCCTGGAGGGTGGCGTCGACGCGGAGCGGCGCCGTGTGCGTGTCGGCGACGAGCTCGCCGAACGGCGGCAGCCCGATCCCGGTGACCCCGCGGCCGAACCCGGCGTCGAGCTGGACGCGGAAGGGTCCGAGGTCGGCCGATGCCCGGCCGAACGCCTGCATCGCAAGGAACGCGCCCAGGACTCCGATCAGGGCTGCGAGGAGGACCCGGGCGGCCGGACGGGCGAGGGTTCGAAGCGCGGAGGCCACCACCTCCACCCTACCCGCCCCGTGATCGGGACCCCACCGGTGCGCCGAGATGGCGCCCTCGGTCCCGGTGCGCCGAGGTGGACGTCGGTCCGACGACGTATCGTTTCGACCCGCGGAGCGCGAAGGAGGGGGTATGCGCGAACGGAGGCTGCGTGCGGGGATCGGCTTGCTCGGCATGGGCAACCTGGGGCTCGGAGCCTGGCAGGCGGTCTCCCCGGGATCGTTCTTCCGGACCTTGGGCGGGTTCGGCGCGGAGAACGAGCACTACATCCGGGACTCGGCGACGCTGTACGCGGCGCTCGGCGTGGTCCTGCTGGTGGCTGCGTCGAAGGCCTCCTGGCGCCCGCCCGTGCTGTTCTTCGCCCTCCTGCAGGGCGTGCTCCACCTGGCGAACCACGTGGCGGACGCGGGCTCCTCGCATCCTGGGTGGGCGGGGCCCCTGGACGTGGTCCTCCTGGCCGGGACCGCCCTCGTCTTCGGCGTGGCCCTGGTCGAGTCCGGCCGGATCGCCCGGGGTTCGGGGCCGGGCTCGGGGACGCCGGCGCGAGGCGCGGGATGAGGATCTTCCTCGCCGGCGCCACCGGGGTGATGGGCAAGCGGCTGGCCCCGCGGCTGGTCGAGCAGGGCCACTTCGTCGTGGGGACGACCCGCCACGAGTCGCGGACCGACGAGCTGTGGGGCCGCAACGTCCATCCGGTGGTCGTGGACGCGCTCGATCGCGACCGGCTGATCCAGGCCGTCGTCGACGCGAAGCCCGACGTGGTGATCCACCAGCTCAGCAGCATCCCCCAGCGGATCGATCCGAAGAAATACGACCAGCAGTTCGCCGAGAACGATCGCCTGCGGGTGGCGGGGACGGACAACCTGGTGGAGGCCGCCGTCGCCGCCGGGGCCAAGCGGATCATCGCCCAGAGCATCGCGTTCGCCTACGCCCCGGTGGGGGACTGGGTGAAGACCGAGGAAGCGCCGCTGTTCCTGGACGCGCCGGACCCGTTCGGGCGCGGCGTCCGGGCGATCCATCACCTGGAGCAAACGGTGCTGGGGGCGAGCGGCGTCGAAGGGCTCGTCCTGCGGTACGGGTTCTTCTACGGTCCGTGGACGACCTACGCGTCCGAGGGTGGCCATATGGCGAAACTGGTGCGCCGGCGGCGGTTCCCGATCGTCGGCGGCGGGACCGGGACGTTCTCGTTCGTCCACATCGACGACGCGGCGCAGGCGACCGTGTGGGCCCTCTCGCGCGGGGCTCCGGGCATCTACAACATCACGGACACCGAGCCCGCCGCCGTGCACGAATGGCTTCCGAGGTACGCCGAGCGGCTGAAGGCTCCCAAGCCGTTCCGCGTGCCCGCCGCCGTCGCGAAGGTGCTGGCGGGGCCGTACGCCGTCTACCTGAGCACCCGGCTCCGCGGAGCGTCCAGCCTGAAGGCGCAGCGCGAGTTGGGATGGGAGCCCAGGTTCTTCACATGGCGGGTGGGGTTCCTGGACGGCCTGGGATGACCGGACCTCGGCCGGCGCGGGCCTCGGAACACCCCGGAACCCACCGAGTTCGACACACAGGAGCAAGGAGTTCGGAGCGCTGGCGACCCCGACCGGCCGCCCACCGAGGGCTCCTGACGTCGCACGGGTACCGGAGCCAATCCGAGACACGGGGTACCGAGTCCTCACCCACCTGTTTGTTTGGTCCCGCCTGATGCTCGCAGTCCCCGCCACCGGTGTATCAGAAGGACCCGCACGCCAGGGAGCGCGTTCCAGCCAACCAGGCCGTACACCACCGTCGCACTCGCGAACCGGATCGGGTAGGCCACGCAGATCAGGACGTGATTGCGGCGGCCCACTGCACCCAACCGCGCTTCGCCGGCCCGGAAGATGCCCCCGGGAGCTCGCATGCATCACCGTGGAATCTACGGACCAGACAACGGTGCTCGGCAGCGTGGGAAACTGCTAAGAGCGCCGTGCTGCCAAGACTCCCTGCTCGCTCCACACCGGCTCGCAATCTAGCTCGGTCCGGTTCCTCCTTCGGACCAACCGTTTGCCGCCGCGGTGGCGCGGATGCGGCGGCGCTGCCACCGGCCGACGACGGCGTG
>WNGK01007231.1_pt1 | contig 21052 bp, 16 predicted proteins | sample 5400601 | NCBI WGS metagenome assembly WNGK01 (sample SAMN13153376, study PRJNA577476) | soil metagenome | isolation source: 60 cm soil or saprolite under Garry oak tree replicate 1 | place: USA:California | collected 2016-06-15
CACCAGGCGGGTCGAGAGATGGCGGAACTGGTGTGGAAGCCACGAGTCGGCCGCCATATTCGACAGCACCCGCGGGCCGCCGAGGAAGCCCGTGTTCGCGGCGACGAAGAGCAGTCCCGCTTCGGTGGCCAGCACCACACTCAGCCCGACCTGATTGAACCCGGACCCGAGTCCAAAGCTCTCGAGAATGCTCCCGAAGACAACGGCGTTGAGGGTCTGGCCTGCGACCGGTCTCGCGTGCCACAGCAGATAGAGCAGGATGATGCCGCCGGCGGTGAAAGCCAGCGATGCGGCCATGTAGAACATCGTCAGCTTGCCCGTGCGGACAATGGGCTCGCGCAGCGTCTGCACGTTGTTCGATACCGCTTCGATTCCGGTGTATGTGCCGCCGCCCAAAGAGTACGCACGAAGGAACAGCGACAGCGCGCCGACCCAGCCGATGTCATGGACCAGCGCGCGGGTATCGCCGAGCGCGTCGGGAACGACCAGGGTGAGGCCCTGCGAATGCCCGAAGATCCCGTAGGTGATCAGGATCGCGTGCGTGATGACGAAGCCGAGGAAGATCGGCAACAGGACGCGGATCGATTCCCTCATGCCGCGCAGGTTGAGCATTAGCAGCACGGTGACCAGCGAGAGTTCGGTGCCGAGCTTGAGCGCCCCAAAAGAGGTGGGCAGCAGGCTGAATAGAGCGTCCACACCGCTGGCGACCGAGATCGCGATCGTCAGCACGTAGTCGACGATCAACGCCGCGCCGGACACAAGCCCCGCGCGCGGCCCGATGAGGCTGGTGGCCACGCGATAGCCGCCGCCGCCGGTCGGAAAGAGCTCGATGACCTGGTTGTAAGCGAGCGAGATGATGAACACGGTCGCGGCGGTGGCGAGCGCCATGTAGAGCCCAAGATGCGTATGCGGGCCCAGCGCCTTGAACGCCTCCTCGGGACCGTATGCGGACGACGATAGCCCGTCGGCCCCGAGCCCGACCCAGGCGAGGAACGCGGCAAGCGCGATGTGCTGACGTGTGCTCGCGCTGAACGGATCGAGCGGCTTGCCGATGACCAGATGCCGCAGCTTTTCGTAGGTCGTCATACCGGCTCGCGTTGCCCGGCAGCGTCCCGCCACGACGATGCGCGACGACCGGGACTCACACGGCGACGGAAGTATCGGGGAAGAAGAAACGATTCGGCACGAGCAATGCAGAGCCGGATGCTGCGTCGCAGCACCCGACAAACTCTACGCTTGGCCGTGTTGCTTGGCAAGGCGCCGGGCGAACACCTGCATTTCGCGCATCGCCTGCTTGTCGCCCTTGCGCTCGGCTGCTGCAATGCCTTCGTGCCATGCGGCCAGCGCCTCGTCGTCGCGGTGGGCGGATGCGAGCGCCCTGCCAAGCATCTTCCAGGCCGCGGAATACGTCGGATCGAGCTCGACCGCGCGCCGCAGGTGCGTGGCCGCGGCCTCCGCGTTCCCCAGCTTCAGATACTCGTTGCCGATCCCGAAGCGAAGGAGCGGGCCATCCTTTCCTGCGGCGAGCAACCGCTCGAGGCCAGCGAGCGCAGCACCTGCAGCAGGAGACGACATCGCGGCTGCAGCCGTTATTCTGTCAGGAGGGCGCCAGTCGCGCAGTCGACGTGTTGCATTGGGTAGGTCACGTCCTTGCCCGCCTCGCCGGGCTTACCCAGGACCTGCGCATAAAGCCAGGCGCCCGTGCCGTGCCCGTAGACGATGCGCTGCGGGAATTCGTCCACTGCGTTGCTGAACGTGAAGAGCCTCGCGCCCTTGTCATCGGTGACATCCGTTAGCTTGAAAGCGACCTCTTTCTTGCCCGAGGGTATCGCGACGTAGTAGACCCCGTCGGGACGCGCCTCAAGCCGCAGATACTCGTAATCCTGCGTCTTCTCGTTGCTCGCATCCACCTTGCCCTTGCCGACCGCGTCCATCTTTTCCTTGAGCGTGCCCTGAGACTTTGGGGCGACGACGGTATGGCTGATGCCGACCATCATGCCGCCGCGCGCCGGCGACCATTGCTCGAGGAACTCGCGCCGGTTGACCTCGCCCCTCCAGCAGCCTCGCAGCCAGGCGAGGGCCTCGAGCGATTGCGCGGCTGCGGGCGCGGCCGCAGGCGTTGGCCGCTCCGCCCCCCGCGCCGCGGTTTGCCCGCTCGCAGGAGAGCATGCCCATCCCACGGCCGCAGCGACGACGAGAACAACTGGGAATGCTGACTTGGCAGGATGCTTACGCATGCAAATCCTCACTGTAGCCGCGCGAGCGGCAGGTTCAGCAACAGGTTCTGCGGCTTGAGCTTCAACCGATGTTCGCGATCCATCGCCATCGCCAGATAAACCGAGCGGCCGGCGATCGAGGGAAGCATGTCGCTCGCGGACGCAAAGGTGAGCTCGAACAGGCACAACAACCGCTCCATGCGCTCGTCGGCAACTTCGACGTGATTGTACAGATCGTTGAGCACGGCACTCGCCTCGGCATCGAGCCCGACGTGCCATACCCAGCGCGCATCCTCGATCTCGCGTCGTGGCTGGATCGTCACGTGAACCGCGAGGAAGTGCGCGATCCAGCGCTCAAGCACGCGGCAAAGACCCTCGAGGGCGCTTCTCCCGCGATTCAAGCTCACGGCGAAGTCGTACCGCTCGTCCCGCCCCCAGTAAGCCGTGGCGTTGTCCTCCGACAGCACGTCGAGGTCGATAGTTCGAGCCGGCGTACGATTTTGCGCCAGCAGCTCGCCGAGGCTGCCGAATCCGCCAGTCGTGGCGTACCGGTCCACGGTCTCGACGTCAGCGGCCATCACCGCGCCGTCGGCAAGCACGCTCACGCGCTGCGGGCGAAAAAGCATTTCTGCCGCCCGGGCTTCCATCGGCGCCGCGGACTCCCCCAAGATGTGGCGGAGTAGAATCTGCGTCAGCTGCTGCACGAACAACGGCGGCACGTCGACGCCGTTCCCCTGGAAGAGTCCCACATACGCCGATTCGAGATCGGGCGCGGCGATCAGGCGATCACGAAAACGCAGCCAGATGCGGTAGTTGTCACGCGCATCCGCGTCGGTGATGGCTGCGATCTCTGCGTCGCCCACGCTCCGCCGTGGCTCGGCCTGCAGGCTGCGGTGCAGCCCTCGTTCGCCATCCTCGGACTCGGGCAGCGGCGAGAGCTCGGGTCGCAGCAGGAAATTTCGCAGAAAGTCGTCGCTGACTGCGAGCCGGCCGGCCGGCATGAGCGCGAGCAAACCATAGCCGGAGGAACGCCAGAAGTCGGGCATCGATTCGGATGAGAGGATGCGGGCGACAGCGAGTCGCTCCCGGAAACAACGGGCTTAGACCCCACCGGATACCGGAATAGTATGATCTCCTTGCGGAATACTCAAACCGGCGACCGGCGAGCGGCTCGCCGCGTGCTTGCCCCGGAGCGCCGACCATGCCCACTGCCGACCCTTTCGATCTCAGCGGAAAGATCGCGTTGGTCACCGGCGCGAGCCGTGGCATCGGCGAGTCGGTCGCGCGGACCCTTGCCGCGCACGGTGCACGCGTGATCGTATCGAGCCGCAAGGCCGACGGATGCGAGAGCGTCGCAGCCGCGATTCGCGGCGATGGCGGGCAGGCGGAGGCTCGTGCCTGTCACATCGGCGAGCCGGAGCAGATCCGCTCGCTCATGACGGCGATCGAAGCCGAGCACGGCCGGCTCGACATCCTGGTCAACAACGCCGCCGCCAGCCCCTATTTCGGCCCCATCGTCGACACCGATCTGGGCGCGTTCCAGAAAACCGTCGACGTGAACATCCGCGGCTATTTCTTCATGTCGTCGCTCGGAGCGAAGCTCATGGCAAAGCACGGCGGCGGCTCCATCGTCAACGTGGCTTCGGTCAACGGCATCGTCCCGGGCCATTGGCAGGGTGTCTATTCGATCACCAAGGCGGCGATCATCAGCATGACCAAGGCGTTCGCCAAGGAGTGCGCGGCGATGGGCGTGCGCGTGAATGCGATCGCTCCCGGCGCGACCGACACCAAGTTCGCTGCGGCGCTCATTCACAGCCACGATGAGACGGTCAAACGGATGACCACGACCCACGTCCCGATGGGGCGCGTCGCGCAGCCCGGCGAGATGGCGGGGGCGGTGCTCTACCTGGCTTCCGCCGCCGCGAGCTACACGACCGGCGCGTGCCTTGTCGTCGATGGCGGCTATCTCGTCGGCTAGCGATGACAGACGTCGCCGCGCTGGCTAACGTCGGCACCATGCCGGTGCCCGACAAGCATCGCGTCGACGTCAAGGTGCTCGAAGCGTACTTGCGCAAGCAGATCCCCGACCTCACCGGACCGCTCGTGGTCGAGCAATTCAAGGGCGGGCAATCGAACCCGACCTTTCGCGTGACCGCCGGGCGCCGGCACTACGTGCTCCGCCGCAAGCCACCCGGCAAGCTCCTGCCTTCGGCGCACGCGGTCGAGCGCGAATATCGCGTGATGACTGCGCTTTCCGGGGGCGACGTGCCGGTGCCCAGGACATGGTGCCTGTGCGAGGACCCGACCGTGATCGGCACGGCGTTCTACGTCATGGATTGCGTCGATGGACGCATTTTCTGGGACCCAGCGCTGCCCGGCATGAGTCGTGACGGGCGCGCCGCGATCTTCGCGGAGATGAACCGCGTGATCGCTGCTTTGCATCGCGTCGATTACCGAGCAGTCGGCCTCGAGGACTACGGCAGGGCTGGCGGTTATCTCGCGCGCCAGATCGCCCGCTGGACCAAGCAATATCGCGCCTCCGAGACCGAGAAGATCGAGGCGATGGAGCGGTTGATCGCGTGGCTGCCGGAAAACATGCCGGCCGACGATGAGACAACCATCGTCCACGGCGACTACCGCCTGGACAACCTCATCTTCCACGCCAGCGAGCCGCGCATCGTCGCGGTGCTCGACTGGGAGCTCTCCACCCTCGGGCATCCGCTCGCCGACTTCGCCTACCATTGCATGAGCTGGCATATTCCCGGTGGGACGTTCCGCGGCATGCGCGGGCTCGACCTGCCCGCGCTCGGCATTCCGGCGGAGCCGGAATACGTCGCCGCATACTGCCGCCACGTCGAACGCGGGCCCATCGATCCCGATCAGTGGGACTTCTACATCGCCTACAACATGTTCCGCGCCGCCGGCATCGCCCAGGGAATCATGAGACGCGCGCTCGACGGCATCGCGACCAGCACGCATGCCCACGAGGCGGGACGCTCGGCGCGAGACATGGCAGAGTGCGGCTGGCAGCAGGTCGAAAAGGTCCTCGGCCGGCGTTGATCGGCGGGCCGGAAGCAGCACCTCTACGAGTCATCGAGCGCAGGAGCTTGCCATGGAATTCGAACACTCGGCCAGGACCCAGGAGCTTGCGGCGCGCCTCGACGCGTTCATGCACGGGAACGTCTATCCCAACGAGAAACGCCACGCGCTCGAAGTCGGCGAAGGCGATCGATGGCAGCCGATTCGCCTCATCGAGGAACTCAAGGAGCTGGCGCGGACGCAGGGTCTCTGGAACCTGTTCCTCCCGCAATCGAAGTCCGGTGCGGGACTCACCAATCTCGAGTACGCGCCGCTGTGCGAAATCATGGGGCGGGTACCGTGGTCGGCCGAAGTGTTCAACTGCTCCGCGCCCGACACCGGCAACATGGAGACGCTCGAGCGCTACGGCACGTCGGAGCAGAAGCGGCAATGGCTCGAGCCGCTGCTCGCGGGCACGATCCGCTCGTGCTTCGCGATGACCGAGCCCGCGGTTGCTTCCAGCGATGCGACCAACATCGAGAGCACCATCGCGAACGACGGGGGCGATTACCTCGTCAACGGCCGCAAGTGGTGGCTCTCGGGCGCGAACGACCCGCGCTGCAAGCTCTTCATCTTCATGGGCCAGACCAGCCCGCACCACGCCGACCGGCATCGGCGGCAATCGATGATCCTCATCCCGCGCGACACACCGGGCGTGCGCGTCCTGCGCCACCTGCCGGTATTCGGTTACGACGATGCGCCGCACGGTCATGCCGAGGTCGTGTTCGAGAACGTGCGCGTGCCGGCATCGAACCTGTTGCTGGGCGAAGGCCGTGGCTTCGAGATCGCCCAGGGCCGACTCGGCCCGGGACGCGTCCACCACTGCATGCGCACCATCGGGCTCGCCGAACGCTCGCTCGAGGCGATGTGCCGGCGCACGCTGTCGCGCGTGGCCTTCGGCAAGCCAATCGCCGAGCAGACGGTGACGCTGGAGCGTATCGCCGAGTCGCGCATCGCGATCGACCAGACGCGGCTCCTGGTGCTGAACGCCGCGCACAGGATGGACACCGTCGGCAACAAGGCCGCGGCGAGGGAAATTGCGATGATCAAGGTCGCCGCCCCGACGATGGCGTGCAAAGTCATCGACTGGGCGATCCAGGCGCACGGGGGCGGCGGTCTGTCCGACGATTTCGCGCTCGCCTACGCGTACGCACACGCACGCACGCTGCGCTTTGCCGACGGCCCGGACGAGGTGCACCGGAACCAGATCGGCAGGATGGAGCTCTCGAAGTACCGGTGAGACCTAAAAACCAGAGCGCCCCCACTGGGTAGTGGAGTGACTTACCCCCCGAGCAGCGTCTTCTTCAAGTCCGCCTGGACCGGTTTCTCGCCGAGCCAGATCTTGGTGAGCGCCTGGTTGAAGGCTCCGCCGGGAATCGTTCCGTAGTTCTTGCCGTTCCAGCCGAGCCGCGTTCCGCTGTCGACGAAGTCGAGCGTGATGACGTCCTTTTCCTTCACTTCCTTGAACGCGCGGATCAGCGAGGCGAGCTGATCGGTCTGCGCTTTGACCGCGGCGAGCTCGGCCGGCGTGTTGTTGTCCTGCATCGTGTCGAGCAACGCATCGACGATCTGATCCGCGGAGAGCGCACGCAGCATGTTCATCTCGATGCGGCGCGGCGCCTTCGAAAAGACCGCGGGCAGGTCCTTCGCCGGCTGCGGAAGATAGAGGCCGACGACGTAGATCTTGAGGAAGACCTTGGTCCGGATGCCGGCGCCGTTGAGCACGAGCTCCTGCCCGTCGATGGAAACCTTGTCGTCGAGCTTGACGCCACCGATTTCGGCGGCAAGAACCGAGACCGATAGGACAAGTGCGGTGCAGAGACCAACTACTTTCGAGATCATCTCGTGTCTCCTCAGCGGTAACCGGGTAGCCATCTGTCCGCGCGCTTCGAGGCCGGAAAGCAAGCAGATTGGCGTCGGCCGAGGCGCCCCGGAGCGAGCGACCGGAATGTACACGAAAGTACATGAGGATCGCGAGCGAGGAGCAACGACGGCCGGCGTCGATATGCGCCGCTTATACGGCCTCGAAGACACCGGCTGCACCCATCCCGGTGCCTATGCACATCGTCACCATCCCGTACTTGAGCTTTCGCCGCTTAAGCCCGTGCACGATCGTCGCCGTGCGCACGGCGCCGGTCGCGCCGAGGGGATGACCGAGCGCGATGGCCCCGCCCAACGGGTTCACCTTCCCCGGATCGAGCTCGAGTTGCTTGACCACCGCGAGGCTCTGCGCAGCGAACGCCTCGTTGAGCTCGATCCAGTCGATCTCATCCTGCCGGATCCCCGTGTTCTTCAGCAACTTCGGAATCGCAGCGATCGGACCGACGCCCATCACTTCGGGCGCGACGCCCCCGACCGCATAGCCAACCCAGCGCGCAAGCGGCGTCAAACCGAGTTCCTTCAACACCCGTTCGCTCACCAGGATCGAAGCACCCGCGCCGTCGGACATCTGCGAGCTATTGCCGGCGGTGACCGACCCCTTGACAGCAAACACCGGCTTGAGCTTGGCGAGCCCTTCTTCGCTCGCATCGGCGCGCGGGCCTTCGTCGCGGTCGAATGTGCGTTGCCGCGCGACCACCTTGCCCGACCGGAGATCGGGCGCGTTCTCGTGAATCGGGTACGGTGAGATCTCTTCGGCGAACTCACCCGCGGCTTGAGCGGCCAGCGCCTTGCGATGGCTGGCGAGCGCGAATGCGTCCTGCTCTTCCCGCGACACGTTCCATTTTTCGGCGACTCTTTCCGCGGTGAGCCCCATGCCATAGGCGATGCCCAGGTTCTCGTCGCGGGCAAACACCTCGGCATTGAAGGCGAGGCGCCCGAGCATCGGGATCATGCTCATGCTCTCGGTGCCGGCGGCGATCATGATTTCGGCTTCCCCGGTGCGGATGCGGTCAGCGGCGATCGACACGGCGTTCAGACCCGACGAGCAAAAACGATTTACGGTCATGCCGGCGACGGTGTTCGGCAGCCCGGCGAGGAGGAGCCCGATGCGCGCCACGTTCATGCCCTGTTCGTATTCCGGCATCGCGCAGCCGACGATCACGTCGTCGATACGGGCCGGTTCGATCTGCGGTACTTGCGTCAGCACCCGTTTGAGCACGTGCGCGAGCAGGGAGTCTGGGCGCGTGTGCCGGAAAGCGCCGCGTGGCGCCTTGCCCACAGGCGTGCGCGTCGCGGCGACGATGTAGGCGTCCTGCAGTTGTCTCGTCATATTGACGGTCTCCAAGACCGGAGTTGCCTTCCGTTCAATTCCGCAGCGGCTTGCCCGTCTTGAGCGTGTGCACGACGCGTTCCTGCGTCTTCGGGTTCCTGAGCAACGTCATGAACTCGCGCCGTTCGAGGTCGAGGAGCCACTTTTCGTCGACCAGGCTCCCCGGTTCCACGTCGCCGCCGCAGAGCACGCGCGCGATGACGAGACTCACCTCGAAATCGTACGCGGAGATGAATCCGCCGTCGCGCATGTTGACGAGCATCATCTCCAGCGTCGCGATACCGGTTCTGCCCGCGACCGGGATACCGGAAAGTGGCGGCGGCGGACGGTATGCACTCTCGGACAGTGCGCGCACCTGAGCCTTGGCGACCCAGAGCAGCTCGTAAGGGTTGAAGATGACGACGTCGGAGGCTTTGAGATAGCCGAGATCGCGGGCGTCCAAGGCGCTCTTCGAAACCGTCGCCCGGGCGATCTGCTGGAAGTACGTGCGCAGGAACGGGAGCTGATCGAGCTGGCTGCCGACCGAGCCTCGGGCGACGTCCTGCGCCGCGCGCGCGGCGAGCTCCTTGCTTCCGCCGCCTGCGGGCAGCAACCCGACGCCTGCCTCGACCAGCCCGATGTAGGATTCGAGCGCGGCGACCACGCGATCGCAGTGCATGGCGAATTCGCAGCCACCGCCGAGCGCCATCCCGCGCACGGCAGCGACCGTCGGAATCAGGCTGTAGCGCAGCCGCTGCGAGGTCTGCTGGAACTTGACGACCACGGCCTCGACCTCGTCCCAGCGGCCGTCCTGCACCGGGGCGACCAGCGAGGTCAGATTGGCGCCGAGCGAGAACGGTTCCTTCGTTTGCCACAAGACGAGGCCGCGCCAGTTCCTCTCGGCCTCGGCGATAGCGGCAAGCAGCCCGTCGAGGACCTCGTCGCTGATCGTGTTCTGCTTGGTCTTGAACGAGGCGATCGCGATGTCGTCGCCGGTGTGCCAGACGCGCACCGTGTCGGTCTCGAGGATCGTCGTGCCGGGCGCAGGCGTTTCGCCGAGGATCGGATCCGGAAAATACTGCCTCCCATAGACCGCCAAGCGCGAGCGCGGCTGAAAGCTCCCGGTCGCCGCCGAATAAGCACCCGCGCGCGCATGCACACCGGCTGCTGCCGGTCCTTCGCCGACCCATGCGGGCAGCGGAACCACAGCCAGCGCTCGACCGGCCGCGATGTCCTCGGCGACCCACCGCGCGATTTCCTTCCACCCTGCGGCCTGCCAGGTTTCGAACGGTCCCATCTGCCAGCCGAAGCCCCAGCGGATCGCGAAGTCCACATCGCGCGCGTTGTTGGCGATCGTCGCCAGGTGATACGCACAATAGTGGAAGAGATCGCGGAAGATCGCCCACAGGAACTGGGCCTGAGGATGGGCGTGGGCGCGCAGCGCTGCGAAGCGCTCGCCAGGCGTCGTCAGCGCCAGGATCGCGGCGACACCGGGATCGATCTCGCCCGCTGACGGTCGGTAGCTCTGCGTGCCCGGATCGAGCACCTGGATATCCCTCCCCACCTTGCGGAAGAAGCCCGCCCGGGTCTTCTGACCGAGCGCTCCCTGGTCGATGAGTGCCCTGAGCCACGACGGCGGCTGGTAGTACTTGTGCCATGGATCGTCGGGAAGCGTCTCGTCCATCGTCCGGATGACGTGCGCCATGGTGTCCAGGCCGACGACGTCGGAAGTCCGGTAGGTCGCGCTGCGCGCGCGGCCGATCGCGGGGCCGGTCAGCGCGTCGACGACGTCGAATCCGAGTCGGAGTCGCTCGGTGTGCACCATCGTCGAGACGATCGAGAACACGCCGACCCGGTTCGCGACGAAATTCGGGGTGTCCTTGGCGCGCACCACGCCTTTGCCGAGGGTGGTAACCAGGAACGTCTCGAGCTGGTCGAGGAGCTCCGGTCGCGTATCGCGCTGCGCGATCAGCTCGACCAGGTGCATGTAACGCGGCGGATTGAAGAAGTGTATCCCGCAGAAGCGCGGCCGCAGCGCAGCCGGGCACGCCTGGGCCAGCGCGTTGATCGACAGCCCCGACGTATTGCTGGCGAAGATCGCCTGCGCGCCGATATGCGGCGCCACTTTTTCGTAGAGCGCCTTCTTCCAGTCCATGCGTTCGGAGATCGCCTCGATCACCAGATCGCATTCCGACAGCAGCGCCAGGTGCTGGTCGTAATTCGCGGGAACGAGGCTATCGGCGCGGCCCTTCGCCGCGAGCGGCGAGGGCTCGAGCTTCTTGAGATTCTCGATCGCCTTCAGCACGATGCCGTTCGGATCACCTTCCTTGCCGGCGAGGTCGAACAACAGCGCCGGAACACCGGCGTTGGCGAGATGCGCGGCGATCTGCGCGCCCATGACTCCGGCGCCCAGCACGGCGGCTTTGCGAACCAGAAACCGTGTCTCAGGCATTCGCTTATCCATGGGCCCAAAAAAATCGCCGCAGCGGGGCTGCGGCGTCGAGGGTTTCCCGTCAGATCGCAGCGATCATTTGGCCGTGTAGGTCAGTTGAAGGCCAACGATGTTCACGTTGCTCCTATACGAGCCGCTGATCAAGCCGTTGGCGGCCGTGCTCCCCTCGTTCTGATTGATGCTGGGGTCGCGAATCCAAATGTAGGCATAGGCGAGATCGATCGCCAGGCTCGGCGAGAACTTGTATTGCACGCCGAGCGCGAGCCAAGTGCGGTCCTGATCAGGCAGCCGTGGCGTGCGCTGCGCGTCGCGGACCGGCGACTGATCGTAGGCCACCCCGCCGCGCAAAATCCACGTGTCGCTGTAGCGATAGTTCGCGCCGGCTGAAATGCGCCAGGTGTCGCGGAAGTTCTCGGGCGTCGTCGAAAGCACCGCGCCGGTGCTGCGGACGATCGTCAGATCCTTGATCGTGCTCCAGCCGGTGTACTGGAGGTCCGCCATCAGGTCCCACTTGTTGTTGAACTGATGGAAGATCGACACGTTGGCCGTGTCGGGCATCTCGATATCGAGCTTGATGTCACCGCTGGCCAGCGCGGCGTTCACCCCATTGACGAGGGCCACACCGACCGGCGCGAGCGTCCCAAGAGGTCCAAGGGAAGCAGCAGTCGGGTTGTCGAAGTTGACTGAACCGGTGACGGTGTACTTGATCTTGGAACGATAGGGGAAACATCGGCACCCGACTCCAATCCCGCAGCCGACCCGATGAGCACGGGCGCCGCAGTCGCGGGGATCGTGCCGGCGGCGACGAGGCCACCGACGCCTTGCGCGAAAAAGGCGGCGTAATTCACCTGACTGGTAAGTGTCGCCTTCAGCTTCTGCCAGCTGACGCCGCCACCGACGGTCAGGTTCTTGGTCGGTTCCCACGACAACACCGGGTTGATGTTGACGGTATCGAGCTTCGACTTGACCGCCTGGAAGCGACCGAGCCAGTCGGAGTCGTACTCGGTCTTCAGGCCGAAGGGCACGTTAACCCCGAGCCCGAACGACCATTTATCGGTGAAGGGGATGCCAAGATACAGGTTCGGCACCACCGCACAACTACCGGCATCTCCTCCGGTTCCGCCGAGGGGCTGGAACGCCGCCGCTTGCGACCCGTTGTCGTGAAACTTTGCCGAAGGGCAGATGACGTTGCCCGCGACGACCGCCTGCATGGTCTGCAGCCGCACCAGTCCGGCCGGGTTGTAGAAGATGGTGCTGACATCTTCGGCCGCCGCGGCACCGCCCGCGTAAGCGTGGCCGAGCCCGCTCGCATTCTGCTCCTGCAACGCGAACGCTGCGCCGAGCGCATGGCCGGCCGACAACGACAACAACGCCGCGCCGACGGCCGCTGCCAAGCGCGTACGACGAAATGCCCGGGATCTCATGTTGTACGTCCTCCTGTCAGTGGATTACGGCTTATTCGGATTCTTCGGCCGGTACCGCAGAGTGCCAGTGCCGCGCGTGGCCGGTAACTATACACGTCGCGCCCCTCGCGTGCCTATTCCGCGGGGAGGGGCACGGGCCGGCGATCGGGCCCGACCGCAACGTAGGTCAAACTCGCTTCGGTGACTTTGACACAGATCATCTTCCCCGGGTTGCGCTCCGCGTACACCTGAACGTCGACGGTCACCGACGTGCGGCCGACGTGCGTGATGGTTGCGTAAAAACTGACGAGGTCGCCGACCAGCACCGGCTGCTTGAAGACGAACGAGTTCACGGCAACGGTCGCGACGCGCCCCCGCGCGCGTCGCGCTGCCGGGACTGCGCCGGCAACGTCGACCTGCGACATCACCCAGCCGCCGAAGATGTCACCGTGCTGATTCGCATCGGCCGGCATCGGCACGACGCGCAGGGCGGGATCCTGATTCGGTAGTGAAACGTTTTCGTTCATCAAGTTCGACAGATCTTCATGCGGCTTTTCGCCGCGCCTCGTCGCGCAGCTCGCGCCGCAGGATCTTGCCGACGTTGGACTTAGGCAGCTCGGTGCGGAACTCGACTTCGCGCGGACACTTGTAACCGGTGAGCTGCGTACGGCAATGCGCCAGGAGCGCTTCGGCGGTCAGGCTCGGGTCCTTCCTGACGACGAAGAGCTTCACCGCTTCGCCGGACTTGGCATCGGGCACGCCGATAGCGGCGCACTCGAGCACACCAGCGTGGGTGACGACGACCGACTCAACCTCGTTCGGATAGACGTTGAACCCGGAGACGAGAATCATGTCCTTCTTGCGATCGACGATACGCACGAAGCCGCGGTCGTCCATCACGCCGATGTCGCCGGTGGCAAGCCAGCCGTCGGCATCCAGCACCTTGGCCGTCTCGTCAGGCCGTTGCCAGTAGCCGGCCATGACTTGCGGGCCCTTGATGCACAGCTCGCCCGGTTGCCCCAGCGGCACATCGTGACCCGCATCGTCGCGCAGCACCGCATCGGTCGACGGAATCGGCAGTCCGATCGCGCCGTTGTATTCGGCCAGATCGAGGGGATTTATCGTCGCCGCCGGCGAAGTCTCGGTCAGTCCGTACGCTTCGATCAACGGAGCGCCGGTAACCTCCTTCCAGCGCTCGGCTACGGCCCTCTGCACGGCCATGCCGCCGCCGAGAGTCATCCGCAACGTCGAGAAATCGAGCTTGGCGAAGTCCGGATTGTTGAGCAGCGCGTTGAACAACGTGTTGACACCGGTGAGCGCCGTGAAGCGATGCTTGCCCATCTCCTTGACGAACCCCGGAATGTCGCGTGGATTGGTGATCAGCACGTTCTCCGCTCCGAGCGTCATGAATACCAGACAGTTCGCGGTCAGCGAGAAGATGTGATAGAGCGGCAGCGGGGTGAGGATTACTTGAGGCTCGGCAGGCAGGAACGGCTTAAGCCACGCGCCTGACTGGAGCAGATTGGCAACGATGTTCCGGTGCAGCAACATCGCTCCTTTCGCAACACCGGTCGTGCCGCCGGTGTATTGCAGGAACGCGATGTCCTCGTGCGTGATCGACACATGCTCGAGCTTGCGTCGGCCCCCTTCGGCCAGTGCGTCGGACAACCGCATCGAGCCCGGCAGACTCCATGCAGGAATCATTTTCTTGATGTGGCGCAGCACAAAGTCGATGAGCAGCCCCTTCAAGCCGAGGAGCTCCCCGATGCTGGTCACGACGACCTGCTTGACCGCCGTCCTGCCGACGACTTGCTGCACGGTATGCGCGAAGTTCTCGACGACGACGATCATTTCGGCGCCGCTGTCCGTCAACTGATGCTCGAGCTCCCGGGGTGTATACAGCGGGTTGGTGTTCACCACCGTGTAGCCCGCGCGCAGAATGCCGAACAGGCACACTGGATACTGCAGGATGTTGGGCATCATCAGCGCGACGCGCGCGCCCTTTTTCAGTCCGCGCCCCTGCAGGAATGCGCCGAATGCAGCAGACTTGGCGTCGAGCTCGGCAAAAGTGATCGACTTGCCCATGCAGGTAAACGCAGGCCGCGGGCCAAACTCACTGACGACGCGGTCGAACACGTCACGCACCGATGCGTAGGCGTTGATGTCGATCTCGTGGGGCACGCCTTTCGGATACGACTTGAGCCAGATCCTATCCACGAACTCCTCCCTGCGGCACGGTCTTATGCTGGCCGTCCGGGGCCTATGCTAGCAGAGGGTGGCGCCGAGCCGGAACTCGCCGCGTAGCGCAGCGGGCCGCCGCGAAAGGGCGCGAAGCCGGTGCCGAAGATCGCGCCCGCGTCGACCAGGTCGGCGTCCGCGACGATGCCCTCGGCGAGCGCAGCCTTGGCCTCGGTGACAAACGGCTGGATCAGCCGGTCCACAAGCCCAGGCGGCGCAGTCCCGCCGGGCCGTTTGGCGGCCTTGCCCCTCGACCAGTCGTAGAAGCCGCGCTTGGTCTTGCGCCCGAGATCGCCCGCCGCGATCAGCTCGGAGAGCTTTTTCGGTGGCTGTGCGTCCTGGTCGAGCATCCTGCCGACGGCGAGGCAGATGTCGAGCCCGACCGTGTCGGCGAGCTCGATGGGCCCGACCGGCATGCCGAAAGCAAGTGCGGCTTCGTCGACCGTCTCCGGGGCAATGCCTTCATCGACGCAGCGCATCGCTTCCATGAGGTAGGGTGCGAGCACGCGATTGACGAGGAAGCCTGGCGCGCTCTTCACCGGCAGCGACAGCTTGTCGATCTGCCGGACAAAAGCCGACGCGCGCGGGACTAGTTCGCCACGGGTGCTCGCGCCGACCACGATTTCGACGAGCATCATGCGCGGCACCGGGTTGAAGAAGTGCAGCCCGATCAGTCGCGCGGGATCCTTGAGCGAAGTGCCGATCTGCTCGAGCGGAATGCTCGACGTGTTGGTGGCCAGAAGCGCGTCCGGCCGGGCTTTGCCCTCGAGCGCGGCGAACAGCGTCCGCTTGGCGTCGAGATCCTCGAAGATTGCCTCGATGATCACCTCGGCTCGCGCGACGCCATCACCTGCGACGTCGGGAATCAGGCGATCGAGCGCGTCGCGAGCGCGCCGCGGATCCTTGAGCCGGTCTGCGAAGAGCTTTGCGGCGCGCTGCATCGCGGGCTTGAGTCGCTCCGCAGTCTGATCCTGCAGCGTCACGGTCAGCCCGCGCAGCGCGCACCAGGCGGCGATGTCGCCGCCCATCGTACCGGCGCCCACCACATGCACGTGTCGGGTTGCACCGTGCAAGTTGCGCAGCAACTCGGTTCGATGGGTGAGCGCGTCGGTCTCCCGCCCGAAGCTCTTCAGCCGCTCCTGAAGCCGGAACACTCGGATCAGGTTCATCGCGGTAGGCGTCTGTATCAGATGCGCAATCGACGCAGGATCGGACGCCGGCAGTGCGAGTGCGTCGCCATCGTGCTTGACCCAGATGTCGAGGATCGCGTACGGGGCGGGATAGTGCTCGCGGCGCGCCCGTGCGGCGACCTGTTTTCTCGCCTGCGCGGCAACGAGCGGGCGGAAGAGCGGATTCAAGGTGAGTGACAACGGGAACGACACACGCCGGTGAGGCGGGGCCGCCAGCAACATGCCGCGCGCGGTGTTCATCATGATGCGCGGCGGCACGCACTCGTCGGCGATGCCCAGCTTCTTCGCCCGCCGTGCGTCGATCGTCCGTCCCGTCAGCAACAGCTCGAGCGCCGCGGGCGCGCCCGCGAGCCGCGGCAGGCGGCGCATGCCGCCCCAGCCTGGGACGATGCCCAGCATCACTTCGGGCAGCCCAAGGCGCGTACCCGGATCGTCGACGACGACGCGATAGCGGCACGCGAGTGCGAGCTCCAGCCCGCCGCCGAGGCAGAATCCGCGTACCAGCGCGAGCGTCGGATAAGGCACTGCGGCCAGTTCGTTGAACGCGTCCCAGCCGCGCCTGACGATGGCCAGCGCATCATCGACCGTCTTGACCCGCTCGAACTCCTGGATGTCGGCGCCGGCGATGAAGCCGTTGTCCTTCCCCGAGCGGATAACCAGCGCCTTGGGCGGCGCGCTCGAAAGCTCGCGCAGAACGGCACGAAGCTCGTCCAGCGCGTCGGCCGAGAGCGTATTGGTCGATGCGCCAGCCTTGTCGAAGATGAGCCAGCCGATGCCGTCGGCGTCGCGCTCGAGTTTCCAGTGCTGCGGATTCGGCTTCATCGTCGGTACCCGTTTCACGAACTCTCGACCAGCATCGCACCGCCCAGGCCGCCGCCGATGCAGATCGCGGCGATGCCGCGCTTGGCCTTTGTACGCTTGAGCACGTTGAGCACGTGAAGCACGATCCGCGCTCCCGATGCGCCGACCGGATGCCCGAGCGCGATTGCTCCGCCGTCGACGTTGAGCTTCGCCTGATCGAGGGTGCCCAGCGCGCGTTCGAGGCCCAACTCCGCCTTGCAATAGGCGTCGTCCGCCCAGGCGCGCAGGCACGCGATCACCTGCGCTGCGAATGCTTCGTTGATCTCCCAGGCGTCGATGTCGCCGAGCTTCAAGCCGTGCCGCTTGAGCAATGGTGTAGCCGCATGCACCGGGCCCAGGCCCATCTCTCCCGGATCGAGCCCGGCCCATTCGCTGTCGACGATCGTGCCCAATACCGGCAGCTGATATCTCGTTACGGCGGTTTCGGAGGCCAGCACAAGCCACGCCGCGCCGTCGGTGATCTGCGAGCTGTTGCCGGCGGTGACGTTCCCGTACTTGCGATCGAAGAACGGCTTCAACTTGGCGAGGTTCTCGGTGGTCGAGTCTTCGCGCACGCCGTCGTCGGCCTCATACAGATTGCCGTCCGCGTCGAACAACGGCGCGATCTCGTCGGCGTAATGGCCGCTTATCTGGGCAGCGAGAACACGCCGGTGACTTTCCGCAGCGAACTCATCCATTTCGCCACGCGTGATGCCGAATCGGAACGCGAGGTTTTCCGCCGTCTGGCCCATGAGGAGCCCCACCATCGGGTCGGTCAGGCCTTTCATGATGCCGATGATCGGCGTCAGTGCCGCGGCCGGGCTCAACTTGAGAAACGCCGCCGCCTTTTCGCCGAAACTCTTCGCGGTGGAAAATCGCGCAAACCAGAGCACCATCTTCTCCGAGTAAAGGAGCGGCGCGCGGGAGAGCGCGTCGACGCCACCGGCCAGTACCAGGTCGGAGCGGCCCCCGCGGATGTTGGCAATCGCCGAGTCGAGCGCCTGCATCCCGGAGGCGCAATTGCGCATCACGGTCCAACCCGGAACCTTGTGCCCGCAGCCCATGCGCAATGCGACCACGCGGCCGATATTGACCTCGTCCGGCGAGGGGCTCGCGCAGCCGAGAATCACCTCGTCGAGATCGGCCGGCGAGAAGCGCTGCCGCATCAGCAGTGCCCGCCCGGACTGGGTCGCGAGATCCGACGCGGCGAAAGGGCCCGGGCGATTGCGCGCCTTGAGGAACGGCGTTCGCGCGCCGTCGACGACGAAAATGGGCTGGGTCATGGCTGCCTCGCTGCCGGCACAAAAAACGAAGATATTTCGCCGCAAAGGGCGCTAGGAACATCCTTGAAAGTCTTACTTCGCGACTCTGCGACCTTGGTGTCCTTTGCGTTAGATGCGGTTGACGTTACGCCGCAGCCTTCCGCGCGACGGCTCCTTCTGATGACGCCATCGATGCCGGCGGACGCATCTCCGAGATGCCCAGGTCCTGCGCAAAATCGTCGACGCGAATCACCTGATCGACCAGCCGTGTGGCCTTGCGCACGATGGCGAGCTCCTCTGCGGTGATGATGTTCGCGGCCTGCGCCGCGGCTGCGCGGTCTTCCGCCGGCTTGACGGAGAAGCGTCCGGTCTTCTGCGCCTCGCGCAGGCGCGCTTCGATCGGCTCGGCGGCGAGCGTGGCCTCGACGGCGGATTCGATGGTCCGGATGGCGTCGCCATCGGCTTTCGAGAGGTACATGCCACCGGTAAGACGGTCCCGCGTCGCGGAGGGCTCGATCAGGAGCATGGCCACTTCGTGGCCCAGCTTGTCCGATGGGACTACATACGGACGGCCGAGCGGGAATACGGTCCGGCGCATCAGCGTCGCGATCAGGCGATTGGGGAAATTGGAGATGACGCCCTCGAACGCGGTCTGCGCCCGAAACATTGCGTCCCAGATCGCCCAGTGCATGAGGGGTGCATCGGCCGTCTGCCGACCTTCGTCCTCGAAGCGCTTGAGCGTGGCGGAGCACAGGAAGAGATACGACAGCACGTCGCCCAGGCGCGCCGAGAGTTTCTCCTTGCGTTTGAGCGCACCACCGAGCACACCCATCGACACGTCCGCCAGAAACGCCAGCGCCGCCGAGAAGCGCGTCAGCTGCTGGTAGTACCGCCGAACCTCCGGCGCGACGTCGGGCACACGAACGGGATGCGATCCGAGCATGCCCAGCACGAACGCGCGCGTGAAGTTCGACAGCAGAAAGCCGATGTGCCCGAACAGCGCTCGGTCGAACGCGATCGACGCCGTTCGAGCGTCCGACTCGTTGGCGGCAGCCATCTCCTTGAGCACGTACGGATGGCAGCGGATCGCGCCCTGGCCGAAGATGATAAGGCTTCGCGTGAGGATGTTGGCGCCTTCGACGGTGATCGACACCGGGACTTGCATGTACGCGGCGCCGACGAAGTTCGACGGCCCCATGCAGATACCCTTGCCCCCGGCGATGTCCATGGCGTCGATGGCGATCCGGCGTCCGCGATCGGTCAGGTGATACTTGGCGATCGCGGAGAGCACCGCCGGCTTCTCGCCCAGGTCGACCATGCCCGCGATCAGCTTGTGGGTCGCATCCATGGAATACAGATAGCCGCCCATGCGCGAAAGCGGTTCCTCGATGCCCTCGAACTTGCCGATCGGCGTCTTGAACTGGCTGCGCACGCGCGCGTAGCCACCGGTGGCACGCACGATGAGCTTGGACATGCCGGTCGACAACGACGGGAGTGAGATGGCGCGCCCGGCAGCGAGACATTCCATCAGCATCCGCCAACCCTTGCCGATCATCGGTTGTCCGCCAATCACCCAGTCGAGCGGAATGAAGACATCCTTGCCCGAGTTGGGACCGTTCTGGAACACCGCGTTCAACGGCATGTGCCTGCGGCCGATGTTGACTCCGGGATGATGGGTCGGAATCAGCGCGCAGGTGATGCCGAGATCTTCCTTGTCGCCGAGCAGATGGTCGGGATCGAACGCGCGGAAGGCGAGCCCGAGAAGGGTCGCGACGGGCCCGAGCGTGATGTAGCGCTTGTCCCAGGTGAGCTTGAGGCCCAGCGTCGGTCGGCCCTGGTATTCGCCTCTGCAGACGATGCCGAGATCCGGGATCGCCGCGGCGTCGGAGCCCGCGTGGGGATTGGTCAGCGCGAAGCACGGGATTTCGATTCCCCTGGCGAGCCGCGGCAGGTAGTGACGCTTCTGCTCCTCGGTGCCGTAATGCCGCAGCAGCTCGCCCGGCCCCAGCGAGTTGGGGACCATCACCGTGACGACCACCGCGCTGCAGCGCGAGGCGAGCTTCGCCACGACCTGCGAATGTGCGAACGCCGAGAAGCCCAGGCCTCCGTATTCCTTCGGGATGATCATCCCGAGAAACCCCTTGTCCTTGATGAATTGCCAGACCGGTGGTGGCAGGTCCTTGTAGATGTTGGTCGTCTCCCAGTCGCTGACCATCCCGCACAGCTCTTCGCACTCGTGATCGAGGAAATGCTGCTCGTCGACGGTCAGCTTTGGCGGGGGGAGCGCGAGAAGCTTCTTCCAATCGGGCCGCCCTGAGAAGAGCTCGCCGTCCCAGCCGACGGTCCCGGCCTCGATTGCCTCGCGTTCGGTCGAGGTCATCGCCGGCAGGATCTTGCGGAAGAGTCCCAGCACGCCGTCGCTCACGAGCGCGCGCCGCAGCGGCGGAAAGTTGAGCGGGATCGCCAGCACGACGAGCATGACCGCCGGCAAGATCACCAGGGGCGGCGCCAGCAGATGCGCGCCCCACGCGATCGCCAGCGCGAGCGCGATCGCACCGGTCCACCAGCCGCCGGCCGCATCGACATACGCCAGCGCGAGAAAACCGACGATGACCGCGAAAAGCCAGATCAGTGTCAGTGTCAGCATCGAGATTCCTATCGTGCAGGGAGCTCGCGGGCGGGTTCGCCGTCGAGCTCGGAGAGATCGGGCAGCGGGGCTTTGAGACCCGCGATCAGGAAAGGTGCCAGCCGCCGCAGCAGCATCTCGTCATTGGTGGTACGCCCTTGCGAAAGTGCGGCGATCAGCTTGAGCGCATCGGTGCCGGCCAGCGTGAACGACAGCGCGCCCATCACGAAATGCAGACGCCAGGTCAGCTCCTTCCTGGGTAGCTGAGGCAGCGCACGTCCAAACGCGGCCTTGAAGCGCGCGATCATCACGGCGTACTGCTCGGAGAGGAAGTGACGGATGAACGGCGCGGGATCCGCGTAGGCGCGCCCGAGCAGGCGTAGGAAATTCTTGCCGCCGCGCTCCGGATCGCGCGCGAGCTTGAGGGCCGGGATGAACATCGCCGCCAGGATTTTTTCGCAGGACAGCGGCTTCGGCGCCGACTCGTGCTCGAAGCGCGTCAGCAGGTCGAGGCGCTGCTGGTTCATCGGGTCGAGACGACGCCGGAGCACCGCTTC
>WNGK01010210.1_pt1 | contig 21048 bp, 20 predicted proteins | sample 5400601 | NCBI WGS metagenome assembly WNGK01 (sample SAMN13153376, study PRJNA577476) | soil metagenome | isolation source: 60 cm soil or saprolite under Garry oak tree replicate 1 | place: USA:California | collected 2016-06-15
AGTCGGTAGTGGTTTTCGGAGCCGGAGGTGTCGGGCTCAATATCGTTCAGGCTGCGGCTCTGGTCAGCGCGTATCCGATAATCGCCGTGGATCTCTACGATAACCGACTCGAACTGGCGAGGAGTATGGGGGCAACCCACATCCTGAACGCCAGCCGGGGAGACACGCCTGGGCGGATCCGCGAGCTCGTCGGCCCGGGGGGACTGGACGCGTTTATCGACAACACGGGGTTGCCGGAGGTCATCCGAATGGGCTACGAGCTCACCAGCCGGAAAGGGCGCGTGACCTTGGTTGGCGTGCCTCGTAAGGGCAGCGATATCTCCATCCACTCGCTACCGTTGCATTTCGGGAAAGTCCTTTCCGGTTCGCACGGCGGGGAAGCCATCCCTGAGCAGGATATCCCGCGCTATCACGCGCTGTTCAAGGCGGGGAGGATCAAGTTGCGCGAGCTCCTTACCGATCGCTACAGGCTGGATCAAATAAACGACGCCATCGCCGGAATGCGGAGCGGCGAAGTCCAGTTGACACACTCGTCGATTTCGGTCCCCAGCCACCCAGTAACCGCTTCCTCAAGAACGGCGAAAGAGAGACCGACGTGCACCGCCTCGCGCTCGGCCAGTGCGCTGCCTGTGGGCTGGTGCAACTCGTCGACCCGATGCCTGCGACGATGGTCCGCTCGCGTTACTCGTGGCTGACCTATAACGAACCGGAGGGGCACCTGGACGCCGTGGCGGAGCGGCTGGCGCATCTGCCCGGGGTCACGCCGGAGTCGGTGATCGGCGGCCTGACCTACAAGGATGATTCGACCATCGCGCGTTTGAATCAACTGGGGTTTTCCCGGACTTTCCGATTGGACGCCTCGGCAGACCTGGGGCTGGACGACCCGGCCACCGGACTGGAATCCGTCCAGGAAGCGGTGCGCGAACGGCGTTCGCGGGCCATCGCCGCCCGGCGAGGGCGAGCCGGCATCTTCATAGTCCGCCACGTGCTCGAGCATGCGCACGACCCTAGGGCGTTCCTCCGCGGCCTCGCGCCGCTGGTGGGACCTGACGGATATCTGGTCTTCGAATTGCCGGACAGCAGGAAATTCCTCGACGCCTGCGACTACAGCTTCGTCTGGGAGGAGCATATCGCCTATTTCTCGCCAGCGACGCTGAAGGCGTTCCTGGAAGCGAACGGCTGTGAGGTGCTCGAAATCCTGACCTATCCCTACGCGCTCGAGGACTCGCTGGTGGCGATGGTGCGAATGGGGAAGCCCGTGGTCCACACCGCTACGGAAGGCCTCCAGGCCGAACTCATGCGGGGGCGGCGCTATGCAAAGCGGTTTCCCGAGATTCGCGAACGTCACCGCACGCAATTCGCCCGGCTCCGCGCCGCCGGCAAGCGAGTGGTGCTCTTCGGTGCAGGGCATTTGGCGGCGAAATTTCTCAACCTGCTCGAAATGGGCGATTATGTCGATTGCGTCATCGACGACAATCCCAACAAACAGGCGCTGGTCATGCCGGGATCCCGGCTGCCGATCCGCAGCTCCTCTCTGCTCGAGCAAGAGCGGATCGACCTGTGCCTGCTTTCCTTGAGCCCGGAGAGCGAGAAGAAAGTGCTCGCGGCGAAGAAAGCATACCTGGAGCGAGGCGGCGAGTTTCGCTCGATTTTCGCCCTCAGTCCCCTCGCATTTCAGATCTAGCCATGGACACAGACGCCGGAATCAAGCTTCGCAAGGTCAACGACGAAGTGTTCATCGCCGAGGCGCAGATTGTTCGCATGGACGCGCGGCAGCTACATCCACCCGCACAAGCACCTCAAGAAGATCGAGTCTTTTCACGTCGTGGAAGGGGCGGCAGATGTCGTGATGTTGGACGACACGGGAGCCGTCATTGATATCGTCGAGCTCGGCGATGTTTCGACCGGACAAAATTTCTACTACCGGCTTTCAGACAGCGTGTTTCACACGCTTCTCATTCATGGTGATTTTCTCGTCGTTCACGAAGTGACCAACGGCCCGTTCGTCAGAGAAGAGACTATCCTCGCGCCATTCGCCCCGCCAGAGGCGCGGCGCGAAGAGGCGCTTGCATACATCGCCGGTGTCGCGCGCAGGGCGGCAAAGCTGCGTACACGGGAAGAAAAATAACGCAACAGGAAACAAGCACCATGCCACATACACTGATCGTCGGCGGAACGCGCGGACTGGGTCGGGAACTGGTGCGCACCCTTGCCTTGCGAGGGTCTCACGTATCGGTCATCGGGCGGCGCGAGCCGCCGGAGCGCGACAGACATATCCCGAATGTGCGGCACTGGATTGCGGATCTGCTGGATGGCGACGCAGCCTTGCGTGCAGCCGAATCGGCGGTCGGCAAGAATGGACCGCTCAACTATCTGATATTCTGCCAGCGCTACCGCGGCCGAAGCAGTTGATCGAGGCGCTCACACCGAAGTTCGCTACCGAGGGCGACAGGGGAATCGTACTCGTGAGTTCAGTGTTCGGCGACCGTGTGGGTGAAGGCCAGCCGCTCAGTTATCACCTCGGAAAGGCCGGCATGAACCACATGGCCCGGTTTTATGCGGTCAGTCTTGGACGCAAGGGTATCCGCGTGAACGCGGTGAGCCCTTTTACGTTCCTCAAGGAGGAGTCAAAGGATTTCTATCTCAACAACAAGGAACTGTACGCGCTCTACCGGGAGATGATTCCGTTGGGGCGCATGGGGACAGCGGAGGACAGCGCGAATGCGGTCGCGTTCCTGTGCAGCCCCGCGGCAAGCTTCATCAACGGCCAGAATCTCTACGTCGACGGCGGCCTGTCGCTTGTCTGGCCGGAAACACTTGCTAGAAAACTCAAATCCATCTAGCCGTAGACAGGCCGTGATGGCTTCCGTGATCCGTCGACGCCGTTGCCGTCTCTGCGACGGTGCACGCCTCGAGCAGGCTCTTCCAATAGCCGCCTCGCCCATCGCGGACGCCTACGTCTCGAGGGAAAGGCTCGGAGAAAGGCAGGAAACGTATCCGCTCGACCTGTACCTGTGTCTTGACTGCGGGCATGTCCAGAACGTGGACGTAGTCGACCCGGAAATCCTGTTTCGTGACTACATCTACGTCACTTCAAGCTCCCCGGGGCTGGTGGAGCACTACCGGCGCTACGCGGACGAGGTGACGGCACGCTTCACTGTGAAGCCCGGCTCGCTTGTCGTCGAGATTGGAAGCAACGACGGCTCACTGCTGCAGTTCTTCAAGAACAAAGGGCTCAAGGTGCTCGGAATCGATCCGGCGCGGCGCATCGCCGAGGAAGCAACCGCGAAAGGCGTTGCGACTCTGTCTGAATTCTTTACCGAGAAATTGGGGCGGAGCATCCGCGTTCAACGCGGTCCGGCGGCAATCGTTGCCGCGAACAACGTTTTCGCGCATGCCGACAATCTCGCCGATATGGTTCGCGGAATCCGTATGCTTCTCGCCGACGACGGGGTTTTCGTGTTCGAAGTATCCTACCTCGTCGATATCGTCGACCGTTTTCTGTTCGACACGATCTATCATGAGCATGTCTCCTATCACTCGATCGCTCCGCTGAAGCGCTTCTTCGAGCGTCTCGGAATGCAGCTCTTCGATGTCCAGCGGATAAGCTCCAAGGGCGGCTCGATCCGCGGCTTTGCACAGCGGTCGCCGGAAGGCAAGCGTCCGGTCATGCCGATCATCGGCGAGTTGCTGGAGATCGAGGCAAAGCGCGGGTTTGCCGAGCTTGCGTTATATCGCGAGTACCGCGAGGCGATCGAGGCTCGCAAAGCTGCGCTTCTTCGCGTCGTCGATGAGGCGCGGGCAGCCGGCAAGAGGATCGCAGGCTATGGCGCGTCGACCACCGTCACCACCCTGATCTGGCATTTCGAGCTGACTGAAAAGCTCGAATTCTTGGCTGACGATAATCCCCGCAAGCACGGCCTGTTCAGCCCGGGATGCCATATCCCGGTGCTGCCTTCAGAGGAGCTTTACGCGCGAAAGCCGGATCACGTCATCATTCTTGCCTGGAATTTCGCAGAACCGATCATCCAGCGGCACCGGCGTTTCCTCGACGCAGGGGGCAAGTTCGTGATTCCTCTTCCGGAACTCAGAATTGTTTGAGATGATGCAGCTTTTCATGTTTGTGCCGCAATGAAATTGCATCCCGACTCCCTATCTGCGATACAGACGATTCGAGCCGATGCGCAAGGCGCACAGCGCGTCGTTTTTGTGTCCGGGACTTTCAACATCGTTCACCCGGGACATTTGCGTCTATTGCGCTTCGCCGCCGAGTGCGGCGACTACCTCGTGGTCGGCGTATTGAGCGATCAACTGGCGGCCAATGCCCAGCTGAGCCAGGACATGCGCGTGGAGGGCGTGGCGGCGATCAGCTGGGTCGATCATGCGTTCTTGCTGCGCGATACACCGGAAGGCTTCATTGCCGAGCTGCGCCCCGCTGTCGTCGTGAAGGGGAAGGAGCACGAAAACGCGATCAATCCGGAACTCAGTGTTGTTCAGGCTTACGGGGGGAAACTGCTGTTCGGCTCCGGTGATACGACCTTCTCCTCATTGGAGCTCATTCGCAAGGAAACGGAGCTCATCAATCACTCCTCGATCGTCAGGCCAAAGGAGTTCATCGAACGCCACGGTTTCAGCGTCCCGGGCTTGGCGTCCGCGCTGGAGCAGATGCGTTCGCTCAAGGTGTACGTGATCGGCGATACCATCGTGGACGACTATGTTCAGTGCGATCCGCTCGGAATGTCGCAGGAAGATCCGACGATCGTCGTGACTCCTATCATGACCGAAAGGTTCATCGGCGGAGCGGCGATCGTTGCAGCGCACGCGCGGCATCTCGGTGCCCGATCCGTCGACTTCCTTTCAGTGACCGGCGATGATGAGACGGGCCGATATGTCGCCGAGAAGCTCGCTTCCTATGGAGTCGATGCCAAGCTGATAAAAGACGACAGCCGCCCCACCACCCTCAAGCAGCGCTATCGCGCCGGAAACAAGACCTTGCTTCGAGTGAGCCAGCTGCGCCAGCACAAGATCAATCGGGCCTTACAGCAGCGCGCGCTGGACCATCTCAGAAAGTCCCTCGCCGGCGCCGATCTGGTGATTTTCTCCGATTTCAACTACGGCGCCCTCCCGCAGGAACTGGTAGACGAGGTCACGGAGGAGTGCCGTCGGCGCGACATCATGATGGTCGCAGACAGCCAGAGTTCATCCCAGTTCGGCGACGTTTCCCGCTTCAAGGGCGCGGCGCTTCTTACGCCAACCGAGCGCGAAGCCAGGATAGCGCTGGGGAATTACGAAGACGGCCTCGTGGTGATTGCGGAAACCCTGAGGCAGCGCGCAAACGCCGAAAACATTGCCATTACCCTCGGAACGGAAGGCGTTTTGATCCATGCCAAGGTGACGGAAAAAGGGCAGTGGCTCACGGACCGGCTCGCCGCGCTGAACACCGCGCCCAAGGACACCGCCGGCGCGGGCGACTGCCTTCTGGTCTGCGCTGCAATGGCGATGGCGGTCGGGAGGTCGATTTGGGAGAGTCTTTACCTCGGCTCCCTCGCAGCTGCCTGCCAGGTAGGACGGATCGGGAATATCCCCTTGAGCGCCGGAGAGCTGCTTGTCGAGATGAGCAAGAACGACAACTCCGTGAAGGGCTGAGCATTGCGTGCATTGCTCCTTGCCGCCGGGCTTGGTACGCGTCTGCGCCCGATAACGAATTCGGTACCCAAGTGTCTTGTCGAGATAAACGGCCGGCCGCTCCTCGACTACTGGATCGAGCTGTTGAGCAAGGGCGGCATCGTCGAAATCCTGATCAATCTTCATCATCTCCCGGAGGCAGTTAGATCCTACGTCGAACGTTGCCGACATCCGGTAAGAATAACCATGGTGTACGAAGAGAGCCTGCTGGGGACGGGCGGGACGCTCCTTAAGAACAGGGATTTCTTCCGGCGTGAACCGTCGCTGCTCGTTCATGCGGACAACTTGTCCAACTTCGACGTGCGAGCCTTCATCCGACGGTACGAGAAAAGGGAGAGGGGCATCGAAATAACGATGATGACTTTCGATGCTGTCGAGCCTGAAGAATGCGGGATCGTCGAACTCGACCAACGCGGTGTCGTCAGGGCGTTCCATGAAAAAGTGAAAAACCCGCCCGGGAATCTGGCCAACGGCGCCGTATACGTAATGTCCCCGTCGGTCATGGATTTTCTCGCCGGCCTCGGGAAAGAAACAATCGATTTCAGCACGGAAGTCCTGCCGCATTTCATGGGGCGCATCAACACGTTTCACAACGGCATCTACCATCGCGACATCGGCACGGTCGAAAGCCTGCTGGCCGCGCAGATTGATTTCCCGGCTGCGATCGCCCGGCAAACCCCGGCGACGTAGGGTATCTCCTTACTAACATGTCCTCGTTCATCGAACGGCGATTGAGATTTGCCAAATCTCTGGAGATCGATCGCGCCGTGTTTTTTGCAATCGTGGGAAAAATCTGGAGTTTGAGCGCCGGGCTCGTCACTACCCTGCTGATCGCCGTATTTTTCTCCCCGGATCTCCAGGGTTACTACTACACTTTCCAGGCTGTGCTTGCGATTCAGGCGATCGCTGAGCTGGGCCTAGGCACCGTCCTCACCTACTACGCCAGCCATGAGTGGGCGAAACTCGCGCTGGACCGGAACGGCCAGGTGACTGGCGACGCGGATGCATTGTCAAGGCTCGCAAGCTTGGGGAGATTTGCGCTCAACTGGTACCTGGTCGCAAGCGCCATCGTGACGCTGGTACTTGTCATAGGCGGATTCTTTTTTTTTGCGACAGCTGGAGAGCCGGGATTTCCATGGAAGGCGCCGTGGATCGTGCTGTGCGTGGTTACGGGACTGAACTTATGTGCGGTGCCGATGTGGGCGTTGCTTGAGGGCTGTAACCAGGTTTCGCATGTCTACGGCTACAGGATCGTTCAGTACGTCGCCTCCAGCGTGGCGGCCTGGGTGGCAATCTACATGGGAGCCGGACTGTGGGTCGCTTCAGTCATCGCTGCGGCGGGCCTGCTGGCGATGACGGTCACCGTCGGCCGCCGCTATGGCAGGTTTATCAGGACGATACTGCTGGCGCAGCCGCAGGGGCCGCGCTTGAGCTGGCGGACGGACATATGGCCCATGCAGTGGCGCATCGCGATGAGCTGGATCGGCGGGTATTTCATTTTCGCCCTCTTTGCCCCGGTGCTGTTCCACTATCAAGGCCCGGTTGTCGCCGGCCAGATGGGCATGACCTGGGTTCTTGTGGGAGCACTGATGCCGGTGGCATCGAGCTGGATCACGCCGAAGGCGCCTCTCTTCGGGATACTCATCGCGCAGCAAAGATATGCCGAGCTCGATCGGCTATTCTGGCGAATTACATTGAATGTGATCGCTATCACCGCAGTAGGTGCGTTTGGAATCTGGATACTGGTTTTCTCGCTGAATCACCTACATCACCCGTTCGCTGCGCGCCTCCTTCCGCCCGCTACCACGGCATATATGCTTGTGGCTACGATCATTGTCTGCGCATCATTGCCTATGTCCACCTACCTGCGCGCTCACAAGAAGGAGCCGTTGATGGTGTTGTCGGTTATCAGCGGTGTTCTTACCGGGATCGCCGTCGCGGTTCTGGGCAAGTATTACTCCGCTGACGGCGTCGCGATTGGCTACCTCGCCGTCATGGCGACGGTGACACCGTTTGTAGCGTTGATCTGGTACCGGCGGCGCGCTGAATGGCACGCACCCGGTGCCTTTCCATTGCAGTCAAGTCGTGACAGCGGCGGCGGCGGCGTCCAGAACAAATGAACTTACGACATTCTGTTGCAAAGTTCCACGGTTTCATGTCGTCAGGTAGAAGAGCAGCTCGTCGGATCCTGGGGCCTCTTTACCGGCCGATAAGACGGGTCGTGCGTTTTATCACTTGGATATTCCCATCGCTAAGTAGGTTGTTATTGCCCAGGCCGTTGGGTGAGAGGCACCTGCTGCTCATTTATGACACATCCAGACGGCCCTGCGGGTCACCGCATTTCGGGTGGCAGCGCGATTTTCTGACGGATGTTCTCGGCGATCACAGGAATCTTTTCGCGGATCAAGATCACGGGCTTCCAGCCCGTAAGTTTGCTCGCTTTCCGATTGTCAAACGCAAATCCGTAATCCCCACCCGCCACTTTTTGGATCTTCACCTTGGGGTCGACGACGCGCACAAATTCCTTGAGAGAGATCAGGTTCTTCTTGCCGCCGCCGGCGTGATACTTTTCCCCGAAGGCTTTTTTCTCGTGGATGAGCTCCATGAGACGGCCGAGGTCGTCGATATGCAAGGGATCGCGGAACTGCTCGCCGCCTCGAGTGAGATTGACCGGCTTGCCTTGTACCGCGGACCTGATCAGTGAGACGACCCAGTTGCCCGCAGGATGGTCGTAGTCTGTGTAGCAGGTGGTCAGACGGATCACGGCACTGCGAGCGTGCGATTCGGAGATGAACTCCGACATGATCTTCGACTTCCCGTAGAAATTCGAAGGCGCGTAGGGCTGCTCCTCGTTCACCAGCCAGCTCGGGCGCAAGCCGGCCTTGGTCTTCACCACGTCACTGGCTGTGTAGACGGGCCCGAGCACTTCCCGTGTGGACATCTGGATCCAGGAGATCTCGCTGCCTTTGAGAATATTGGCGATGTGGCGCGCACCGCCCACATTCACCTGATCGCAGGGAGTGTCCGCCTGAAAGTTGCGGCCCGCGCGGTCGGCCATCACCGAGCGATTGATGAGCAGCTCGACATTCTCACGCGCCAAGGTCGCGGCGCCCAAGTCGAAGAGATTTTCCTTCTTGTCCCAGCCGATGACCCGGTGCTTGCGGGAGAGGAAGGAGTATAGCCCCCGGCCCAAGTATCCTTCGTGCCCAATCAGCAAGATGTTCATCACATTCCTCCGCCGTCGATGCCGACGATGGACCCAGACATGAAGGAGGCCTGATCAGAGCAGAGAAAAGCCGCGACTGGAGCGATCTCTTCGGCCCGACCCAGGCGCTTGATGGGCAAGTGCTCCTTGAAATAGCTTTCCAGGGCCGCCGGGTTCTCCTTCTGCAACTTGGCGAAGTGGCGACCCTCAGAATAAATGGCGCCAGGTGCCACCGCCGAGACGATCACGTTGTCCTTGGAACCCTCGCGGCTGACCGTCTTCACGTAGCCATCCAGGGCGCACTTGGCCGAGACGTAGGCCGCGTAGCCGTTGTAGGTGTAGGTCGACAAGGTGGAGAGATGGACGACGCGGCCCCATTTCCGCTCGACCATCTTGGGAATGAAGATTCGATTGAGCTCGTGACCGACGCCCACGTTGAACTGCCAGACCTTCTTCCAGTCGTCGGTGGGCGCCGCCAAGCCCGGGAATACCATCGCCGAGCCGCCCAGATTGTGGACCATGATGTCGAGCGCGCCCAGCTTGTCGATCTCCGCGGAAAGCTTCGCGATGCCGCCTTCGGCCATGAGGTCAACAGCAAAGGCATGGTGCCTTCCCGCCGGTCCGCCTAACTCCCGCTTGACCGCCTCCAGCGGTCCCTCGGAGCGGGCGACGACGATCACGCGGGCGCCTTCCTTGGCAAGCTCCTGCGCAACCGCACGGCCGATGCCGCGGCTCGCACCCGTGACAAGAGCGAGACGGCCCTCGATCCCCAAATTCATAGGCAAAATTATACCAACTATGAATCGAGCTCACCTCTACACCTCGGATGCCGACATAGCGCGAATGCCGCCAACTTGTACATTTCATCGACCTACAGTAGCGTCCTTGTTTTTCTACAGGGTGAGCAATGTGTGCCCTTTGGTTTCCATCGTCGTTCCCTGCTACAACCATCAGGAGTAAAGGAGATCGTTCGCCCCTCCCGGGAGGGGTCGGTAGTGAGGGGTTTATCATTGGCGGGGGTACAGCGTGGGTAACACCTCATCTAAGATGGGTAATTACGGGCAGCGTTTAGTTATCTTGTTGGGGCTACTGTTGTGCTGATTTGGGGCGCGTTATATTTATGCGGAACCGAACGCTAAAGACTCCTGACACTAGCACGTAGTATCCTGCCGGACCTCCGTCCCACTGGCGCACCCTCTTGAGTAACCAAGCGAGACTTTTCGAGTGGGCGAAAAAAGCCCCTCCCGCCGTTCAAGCGCCATTACGTGCAGCGTGGCGCATATGGAAAAGGTTCGTGGAAGTTTTCTGGTCTTTGGCTGTGTTTCCGCGGGCAATCGTTCGCCTGAAGGCCGAAAAGCGCGTATTGGGCATCTATCACTTCCAGGAGCACGCTGGATTTCTGGCGGATATGATGGAGTTTCTCGCCATCCTGAACGTCCTGCGCGTGCAGAACCGCTTGAAGACGGTCGACTTGTGTTACATCGACGACCCGACGAATCCGAATCGGCCCGTGAGCCGCGAACGCGTGGAAACATCTCCGGAGTTCAAGCAGATGATGCTCGAGCTACGGGCGCTATTGCCTTCGATCGGCGCAGAGCTGCATTTCGACTCCGATGTGGCGTTCGAGGCCTTTTTTCGGACGCATTACCGCCGATATGTGTGCTGGCCACAGTACGGTTTCCTCCATTCCTGGCCGAGCCACGTGAACTACAGTCGAATCTCGGAGCGCGGTCTGGCCTTCCCGAACACGCATACCCCTCTCAACCATTATTTCGATACCCACGGTACCTTGCCAAAGCTTACCTGCCCGCCTGTGCATTTGAAATGGGCACGGGACTTCGTGCGCAGGCACGTATCGCCTGCGGTGCCCGTCGCGGCGCAGATCCGGTTCAACGCCGAGTCGCCCGCAAGGAACACCGACCTTGCGGCCTGGAAAGAATTCTTCCGCCGAATGGAGGCTCGCTCCGAATTGAAATTCATCCTGCTTTGCCTGCGAGAAGAGATCGTGCCGGAGCTGAGATCTCTCAAGAACATTATCTACTCCAAGGACCACGCGTCCGGCCTGTTGCAGGACCTGGCTTTGATACAAGTCTCCCATCTTTCCATATTCCCGGACGCGGGCTTCGCTACTTACCCCTGGTTTTGCGGTCTGCCGAGCATTTATTTCGCTAAACAGAAGTACGACTTCGCCCAGCGCCGGATGCAGGACGAGACCGGGACCGGCCTGCGTTTTTTGTCGTCCTTCCAGAGGAGACGGTTGGGCGATTGCACGGCAGACGCCATGGAAAAGGAGTTCTGGTCCCTTTGGAATGATCTGGACTCGGCGGGCTGGAAAAACCCATACTGGACAGAGGATTGACGGACGCGCCGCGGCGGCTGGCACCTATTCGCTAGTGGCCGTGTACATTTGACTGACCTTTCTAATTTAATTGGATGATCTGAGCCAATGAAAGCGGTAATTCTGGCGGGCGGCCTGGGGACTCGCATTAGCGAAGAGTCAAATTTAAAACCCAAGCCCATGATCGAGATCGGCGGCAAGCCGATCATCTGGCACATCATGAAGATCTATTCAGCGCACGGGATCAACGACTTCATCGTTTGCGTCGGCTACAAGGGCTACGTCATCAAAGAATACTTCGCCAACTATTTCCTGCACATGTCTGATGTCACCATAGACATGGCACATAACAAGATGGAGGTTCACCAGAAGGGGGCGGAGCCTTGGCGCGTCACGCTGGTGGACACAGGCGAGGACACCCAGACCGGCGGACGGTTGAAACGTGTCGCCGGCTACCTCGACGACGAAGACTTCTGCTTCACTTACGGGGACGGTGTCGCCGATGTCAATATTCGCGAACTAGTCGCGTTTCACAAATCGTGCAAGGTCACGGCCACGCTCACGGCAGTGCAGCCGCCGGGCCGTTTCGGCGCGCTCGTTCTGGACGGAACGCGGATCACCAGCTTCCAGGAAAAGCCCAAAGGCGACGGCGGGTGGATCAACGGCGGGTTCTTCGTCCTATCGCCCCGCGTCGTTGAATACATCCGGGACGACGCAACCGTATGGGAGCGTGAGCCTCTGGAAGGCCTGGCGCGCGATCGCGAACTCGCCGCTTACTTCCACCGCGGCTTCTGGAAGCCCATGGACACACTCAGGGACAAGAACTTTCTGGGCCGGCAAGCGGGTTCTCGTCACCGGGCATACGGGATTCAAGGGAAGTTGGCTGGTGCTATGGCTGCGGGCGATGGGGGCGAAGGTCTCGGGGTATGCGCTCGCGCCATCGACCGAGCCGGCGCTATGGAGACTGCTTGCGCTCACCAAGGAAGTACGTGACGAGGTCGCCGACGTTCGCGATCTGCCAAGGCTCGAGCAGGCGTTCGAGCGATCCCGCCCAGAAATCGTGTTTCATCTTGCCGCGCAATCGCTCGTGCGGCCGTCATACGAGGATCCTGTCGGGACGTACTCCACCAATGTAATGGGCGCGGTGCATGTCCTCGAGGCAGCGCGACGTTGCCCGGGTGTCCGCGCTTTGGTCAATGTCACCAGCGACAAGTGCTACGAGAACCGGGAGCAGGACGAAGGTTATCGGGAAGGCGACGCCATGGGCGGGCACGATCCTTACAGCAGCAGCAAGGGATGTGCCGAACTCGTGACTGGTGCGTATCGACGCTCGTTCTTCGGGAGCCGCACGGATGGCTCGAACGCGCCAGGCCTTGCCTCGGCCCGCGCCGGTAACGTCATCGGCGGGGGAGACTGGGCGAACGACCGCCTCGTACCGGACTTCGTGCACGCAACGCTGCGCAATGAACCGCTGCGGGTACGCAGTCCCAAGGCCATCCGGCCGTGGCAGCATGTGCTCGAACCGCTATCGGGCTATCTGCAGCTTGCCGAGCGACTCTGGCACGACCCCGCGGAGTTCGCCGGCGCCTGGAACTTCGGCCCGACCGAGAAGGACGCAGAGCCGGTCGAGACGATCGCAAATAGGTTGGCGTCGCTTTGGGGGTCGCCGGCGCGCTGGGCGGCGAGTCCGGGGCCTCACCCCCACGAAGCGCACTATCTGAAGCTCGACAGCTCAAAAGCCCGCTCGCGGCTCGGATGGAGGCCGCGACTCGAGCTCGAGCAGGCACTCGCGTGGACCGTCGATTGGTACAAAGCGTACGCCGCCCGCATCGATGTGCGTGCGCTCTGCACGGAACAGATTGAAGAATACGAAAGGCTCTCCGGACGATGACCCGGGCATGCCGTTTTTGCGGGGCTCCGTTGTCTCTGACATTCGCGGATCTCGGAATGTCGCCACTTTCCAACGCCTATGTTAGGGAGGAGCAGCTCCACCGCATGGAACCGTTCTATCCGCTTCACGCATGGGTATGCCGGTCCTGTTTCCTAGTGCAGCTGGAACAGTTCGAGAGCCCCGAGCAGATCTTCGGCGATTATTCGTACTTCTCTTCCTATTCCGATTCCTGGCTTGAGCACGCGCGGCGATACGTCGAGATGATGATGTGCCGCTTCAGTTACGGGTCGTCGAGCTTCGTCGCCGAGATCGCCAGCAACGACGGCTATCTACTTCAGTATTTCCGCCGGCACGGTGTCCCTGTGCTCGGCATCGAACCGGCGGCGAACGTCGCAGCAGAAGCCGAGCGCAAGGGAATTCCAACTCTTGTCAAATTCTTCGGCGCCGCGGCAGCGTCGGATCTGGCCGCATCGGGCAAGAAAGCCGATCTCCTCGTCGCGAACAACGTCCTTGCCCACGTGCCGGCGCTGAACGACTTCGTCGAAGGTATGCGGATCTTTCTTGCGCCCCGCGGGATTGTCACGATCGAGTTCCCGCACCTGCTGCGGCTCATGGAAGAGAACCAGTTCGACACCATCTATCACGAGCACTTTTCGTATTTTTCGTTCATGGTCGCTGAGCGCGTGTTTGCCGCGCATCAGCTGACCATTTTCGACGTGGAGGAAATTCCCACTCACGGAGGCTCACTGCGGGTCTTCGCCCGACATGCCGGCAACGCCTCACTCCCGATCACCACGCGAGTAAGCGATCTTTGTGCGCGCGAGCTGCGGGCCGGTCTCGGCCGGGGAGACACCTACGCAGTATTTGCGGAGAAAGTCAGGGCAACCAAGCGCCTGTTGCTGCGTTTCCTCATTGAGGCGAAGGAGTCCGGCAAACGCGTCGTAGGCTACGGCGCGCCCGCTAAAGGCAATACGTTGCTCAATTACTGCGGCGTGCGCTCGGACCTGCTCGAGTACACAGTGGACCGCAGCCCACACAAACAGGGATGCTACCTTCCCGGCACACACATCCCGATTTACGCTCCGGACAAGATCCGCGAAACACAGCCTGACTACGTGCTCATTCTTCCTTGGAATTTGAGAGATGAAATCGTCGCGCAGATGGCCGATGTGCGCAACTGGGGCGGACGGTTCGTCGTTCCCATTCCCGAGGTCAAGGTTCTGTCTTGAAGTTCACGCCAACCAATCTGGAAGGGGCTTTCATCGTCGAGCTGGAGCTGCTCGAGGATGAACGCGGATTCTTCGCGCGTTCCTTCTGCCAGAATGAATTTAGGACGCACGGACTTGACACCCTGATCGCACAGTGCAACGTGTCCTTCAATCGGCGGCGCGGCACGTTGCGCGGCCTGCACTATCAAGACAAGCCATACGAGGAAGCGAAGCTCATACGCTGCACGCGCGGCGCGATCTGGGATGTGCTCGTGGACCTACGCGAGAACTCCAGCAGCCGTTACCGATGGTTTGGCGCCGAGTTGAGTGCGGAGAACTGCCGCGCCCTCTACGCTCCGCGTGGGTTTGCGCACGGCTTTCAGACCCTCATGGATAACAGCGAAGTCCTTTATCAGATGTCCGAGTTCTATCACCCCGAGTCGTCGCACGGCCTGCGCTGGGACGATCCCGCTCTTGGCATTTCCTGGCCGTTACCGAATCCGATCCTGTCGCCACGGGATCTTTCCTACGCCTTGCTGTCCCAACGCGCATGAAAATCTTGTTGATAGGCGCCGCTGGGCAGCTTGGCGGAGATCTGATACGCAACAACCCGCGGCACGATATCGTCGCGCCCGGGCGTGACGAGCTCGAGCTAACGAGGCTTGATCAACTCGCCAATGCCCTGCGCAGCGTGCGGCCGAAAATCGTCATCAATTGCGCCGCGTTCCACAACGTGCCATTGTGCGAGGAACAGCCCGAGCAGGCGTTCCTCGTAAATTGCGTCGCCGTACGGAACCTGGCAAAGATATGCGAGGAACTCGGCGTCCGGCTGCTGACCTTCAGCAGCGACTACGTATTCGGGGGCGAGAGAAAAACTCCCTACCTCGAAACTGATCTGCCGGCACCGGTGCAGACGTACGGTATCACTCGGCTTGCGGGCGAGCATGCGGCGCTCGCTGCTGCCCCCGATCACGCGGTGGTCATCCGGACTTGCGGTCTGTACGGACGTTCTGGGGCAAAATCAAAGGGCGGTAATTTCGTGGACGGCCGCGTAGAGGACGCGCGAGCGGGAAAACGCATCGAAATGGCCGCGGAACAGATCGTCGCGCCCACCTCAACAGACGACCTGAGTCGCGCGGTACATGCTCTAATCGCTCATCCGCAGCTTGCGCCGGGCATCTACCACCTCGTCAACGAAGGCGCCTGCTCATGGTACGAGTTTACCCGCGCGATCGTTGACATCATGGGACTCTCCGTGGAAGTCGTGCCCGTGAATCGCGGCGGCCGCACGGGCAGTATGCGACGCCCGCTTTATTCGGTGCTGGCCAATACTCGGGCGCACGCATTGGGGATCACCCTGCGCCCTTGGCGCGACGCGCTCGAAGCTTACTTACGTGCAAAGTATCCGGAGACTTTCGAAAACGCGCGGGCCAGCGGGAGGACTTGAGTGGCTGAGGTCGGCGTCGTTCACCTCGTACGCCGCGCCCTCAAGGCCAATCCGGAAGCGGTGTCCACTGTGGAGGGTGCTCGAAGAACTGGGGCAGACGGGAAAACAGCTTGTGCAGGATGAAAAGCGGCGACGCCCGCACGCCGTTGTCGAGGCAGGCGCGATAGGCCTCGAGGTTTCCCAGAAGAACGTTGCGTAGCGACCGGTTGGTGTGCCCACCCACCCGCATTCGTACCAGCACTTCAGGGACGTAGGCCGTCGAAATGCGCTCCTTCAGAAACAGGCGCACCATCAGCTCATAGTCGGCCTGGAAGCGGTAGCGCGTGTTGAACCCGCCGAGCTTGCGCAGCAGCTCTGTCCGCGCGAAAAAGGTCGGGTGCGCGGGCATCCAGCCGCGCTCGACAAGCCCCGGCGCGTAAGGCCCCGATTTCCAGTACCGAACCACGGCGTTTGGATCGGATTCCGGAACGTAGACCAGATCGCCGTACGCCGCGTCGCAGGGATCGGATTGCAGGGCACGCGCGATCTTCGCGAGTACGTCTGCATCGGAATAGATGTCGTCCGCGTTAAGAAAGCCGAGATAGTCTCCGGTTGCAAGGGAGATACCCTTGTTCATGGCGTAATACAGACCGTCATCCGGCTCGGAAACCAATCGGGCAATACCCACCCGATGCTCGCCCAGGATATCCAGCGTTCCATCCGTCGACACGCCGTCGACGACAATATGTTCGACCGGCCGGTAGGATTGGCGATGGACGGAGGACAAAGCGCGGGCAATCGTGTCGCGTGCGTTTTTGCACACAGTGATAACGGACAGGTGCATGTCGAAGGATCAGGATCGGAGGGCTGTAATCGCCGTGACGAGCGGCAGCGTAGCGAACCTGAACAGCGCTGGGTGATAGACAGCCCTGAGGACATTCTCCCCAATTAGGGTCGACCCTGCTGCCGCCTCGCGCGCCACGCTGGAAGCCATGCGTCCGTCCCAGCGCAAGCGTTCGATCAGCGATCCGCGCAGGTATGGCTGGTGAGCGTATTCCTCGAACAGGCGTACCTTGTCTTCTGTCACTTTCCCCGCCCTGAGGTTGTCTGCAGTACCGCTCGAGCGATGCTCGCGGATGCCGCACAGCGGCTCACCGAGAAACACGAACCAGCCTTGTGCCAGGAGCCGGAACCACAGTTCCATGTCGAAGGCTTGGCGGTAGGACTGGTTGAATCCAGTCCCTACCTCCGCCTTGCGGAACAGAACGGCGGTAGGTTCGCCGATCAGATTGCCCTTGAAAAAGCAGTTCTTGATGACCGTCGTACCGGGAACGGCCATTCGCCGCGATGCATACGCGAGCGTCTTGAGCGGCTTGCCTCGGTCGCGAAAGTAGTGACGCCCGCATCCTGCAAGCCGAATGTCGGGCCGCTCTTCTATGGCCGCAGCCATTCGCTCCACACAATCGGCGGTGAGCACGTCGTCGGCGCAGAGGAATTTAACGTACTTGCCGCGGGCCAATGCGATGCAGCGGTTGAAATTCGCCATCATGCCTAGGTTCTTTGGATTGCGATGGCACACCACGCGTCCATCCCGTCGCGCGAACTCCTCGAGCAGTTCCGTCGTTCCGTCTTCCGAGCAGTTGTCAACGATAAGGATCTCGATATCCCGCGCAGTCTGCTCGAGCGCAGATTCCAGCGCGTCGGGCAAGTATTGGCGGTAGTTATAAGTCGGTATGCAGATGGACACCAGAGGAGCTGGCATTGGGTGTCAGCGCCGACCGTAGTTGTCCTCGAACCGGACAATATCGTCCTCTCCCAGGTAGCTTCCGGACTGCACCTCGATGAGGTAAAGCGCCGCGGGCCCGCGGTTTTCCAGCCGGTGTTTCGTGCCTGCAGGAATAAACGTGGACTGATTGTCGCCGAGCTCGCTCACTTCTTCGCCGCGCGTGACTCGCGCGGTCCCTGATACGACCACCCAATGTTCGGCCCGATGCCGGTGCATTTGCAGCGACAGCGCAGCGCCGGGTTTCACCATGATGCGCTTGACCTGGAAGCGGTCGCCGGCGTCGATGGTTTCGTAATAGCCCCAGGGGCGGTACACGCGACTGTGGGAAACGTGCTCGGTGCGCGCCTCCCGGTCGAGCCGTTCGACCACCTCTTTCACCTCCTGCGCACGCGATTTGTCGGCAACGAGCACGGCGTCGTCGGTTTCGACGATCAGGAGATTTTGCGCTCCGAGCACCGACACGAGACGGTCTTCGGCGCGTACATAACAGTTGTTGCTGTGGTGCAGGTCGACATCCCCGCGCACGACGTTACCGGCAGCATCCTTTTCGCCCGTTTCCCAGAGCGACATCCACGAACCGACGTCGCTCCATCCTATGTCCGCCTCCACCATCACGGCCTTGGCGGTACGCTCCATTACGGCGTAATCGATGGATTCGGACGCACACGCTGCGAATGCAGCCGAATCCAGACGCAGAAAATCGAAATCACGCGCGCTCGCCTTCCAGGCCGCCGTTGCAGCCGTCAGAATATCGGGCTGCAGGAACTCCAACTCCTCGAGGAAGCGCTCAGGGCGAAATGCGAACATCCCGCTGTTCCAAAAAAATCCGCCGCTTGAAAGATATGTGCGCGCTGTCTCGAGGTCCGGTTTTTCCACAAAGCGGCTCACACGGAACGCGCGCTTATCTGCCATCACCTCGCCACGCTCGATGTAGCCGTAGCCCGTGGCCGGCGACCGGGGCGTGATGCCGAAAGTCACGAGCGACCCATCCGAAGCAAGCGGAAGCGCCGCGGTGATTGTATCGCGGAATGCCGGCACGTTCCCGATCAGATGATCGGAAGGAAGCACGAGCAGGCACGACTCAGGATCACAGACGCGCGCATACAGCGCCGCGACGGCAATTGCTGGCGCAGTGTTTCGTCCAACAGGCTCCAGGATTTGCACTTCCGGCCGTACACCAATTTCTCGCATTTGCTCAGCCACAAGAAAACGATGCTCGTCGTTGCTGACAACAATCGGGGCCCGGCTCCCGTCGACGCCTTGCAACCGCAAGACTGTATCCTGCAGCAACGTGCGTTCGGATACGAGCGGCAGGAATTGCTTCGGGAGCAACCGCCGCGACATCGGCCACAGCCGACTGCCTGATCCGCCCGACAGGATGACGGGGAAAAAAGAGACGCTCACTGTCGATCGCTCGCGTTCAGATGAAGCGCGTATTGTAGTGGCTTCAGACCATTTGCAGACAGCGGCCTGCTAGAATTGCAAGTTGTGCTGAAGAGAGCGGCACAACACCTCCTGGTCGTTTGTCATGCGTGTTCTCGTCACCGGCGCCTCGGGATTCATCGGCACGGCTTTATGCCGCGAGCTGCTTCGGCGCGGCCACAGCGTCATCGCCATCGCGAGAAGGGCGAGTTCCCTCGACGCCGAGCCCGTCAACTTGCGCAGGATCGCTATTCTCGATATCGCCGGAGAATTCGACCGGCGCGCGCTCCTTGAGGACGTGGACGTCGTCGTACACCTCGCAACGATCGCGCACCGCTCCGGTATCCCGGAAGCCGAAATTAGGCGCGTCAATGTCGACGCAACGGTTCAGCTCGCCGAGGCCGCGGCAAGGCTTGTGCATCGTTTCGTTTTCTTGAGCTCGGTCAAAGTACACGGTGAGGACTCCGGCAGCGGCGCGTACAGAGAAGCCGACGCCCTGCGGCCGGGAGACGCATACGGTTGCTCCAAGCTCGAAGCCGAGCGCGCGTTGACGGGCATAGCCGCCCGAGCCGGGATGGAGCTCGTGCTGATCCGGCCGCCCCTCGTGTATGGGCCGGGCGTCAGGGCCAATTTTCTGCGCCTGCTCGGCTGGGTCGACTCGGGACTGCCGCTGCCCTTCGCGAACGTGCACAACCGGCGCAGCCTGATCTATTTGGGCAATCTCGTCGATGCGATCGCGCGCTGCGCCGAGCACCCTGCCGCGCGCGGGCCCTTTCTCGTGAGCGACGTAGAAACCGTTTCGACTCCTGATCTGGTATCGCGCATCGCCCGGGCGCTCGGGCGCCCGGCAAGGCTCCTCCCCATGCCGCCCGCGCTGTTGCGCGCGGCGGGAATGATCGCCGGCCGCCGGGACGAAATCCGGCGCTTGATCGGCAATCTCGTCGTAGACTCTTCCAGGGCGCGCCGGGTGCTCGACTGGCGTCCTCCCTGCACCCTCGACGAGGGGCTCGCCGAAACCGCGCGCTGGTTCAAATCCGCGCGCGGCCATCCCAAAAGAACACGCTAGAATGCGCCCCGTGCTCCCCGCGCGGACCAGGTGAACGGCGATGCCGGATATCGCCTTCATTTCACCGATCGCCTCGGCGCTCGTCACCCTCGCGCTCATCGCGTGGTTGTTGAGGGCGCCGGACCGACTGCCGCTCGATGTGCCGAACCCGCGTTCGCTGCATGTTAGTCCGGTGCCGCGCTCGGGCGGAATCGCGATGATGGCGGGGATTTTTTCCGGGTTCGCGATCCTGCAGACCCCGCTCGTCGCGGTGCTTCCTGCTGCGGCGCTTGTCGCGCTTTCGCATTTCGACGACCTGCGCGGCCTGCCGATTCCGGTCCGTTTCGGGGCCCAGCTCGCCGCGGCCGCCGGATTCGCCTTCGGCGCGCTCCCCGCGGTAGCGCTCCCCCTGCTTGTCCTTATCGTGATCGGCATCCTGTGGGTGACGAACCTCTACAACTTCATGGACGGCTCAGACGGGCTTGCCGGCGGGATGACGGTCGCGGGTTTCGCGTTCCTGGGGGCCGGCGCCTGGATGAGCGGCGACGAGGCCCTGTTGATCGAGTGCGCCATTGTCGCGGCCGCGGGCGCCGCGTTCCTGCTGTTCAACTTTCCTCCCGCGCGGCTCTTCATGGGCGATGCCGGGTCCGTCCCGATCGGTTTCCTTGCGGCGGTCCTGTCCCTCTCTGGCTGGCGCGACGGCGACTGGCCGTTCTGGTTTCCCGCGGCGGTCTTTGCCCCCTTCATCGCCGATGCGACTCTGACTCTGCTCAAGCGGATACTCGCGCGCGAACGCTTCTGGGAAGCCCACAACAAGCACTATTACCAGCGCCTGGTGCGAATGGGGTGGAGCCACCGCGGCACGGCGCTGGCGGAATACTCTCTGATGTTCGGCTGCGGCGTGACCGCGTTGTGGGCGTTGCGTCAGCCGGTATACTTTCAACTGGCCGCCGCGCTCGGGCTTATCGCGCTTCACGCGGCGCTCGCGCTCTGGGTGGATTGCGCGTGGCGGCGCAGCGAAAACAAACACAGTGAACGCGCT
>WNGK01008480.1_pt1 | contig 21034 bp, 22 predicted proteins | sample 5400601 | NCBI WGS metagenome assembly WNGK01 (sample SAMN13153376, study PRJNA577476) | soil metagenome | isolation source: 60 cm soil or saprolite under Garry oak tree replicate 1 | place: USA:California | collected 2016-06-15
CCGAAGACGCCGCCCAGCGTCCACGCCGCGCCAAGGGCCAGGACAATCGCTGCAGCGACAAGAATCTGCTTTCGATTCATGATTCACACTCCATATCGGGCTGGGATTTTCACGTCGGACCGAACGCCGCTATATATCATGGCTCACCTTCGAAAGAATAAACGAATCAAACTGTCGCCTGACCCGGCCTGCCAATCCGTCTATGCCCTACGGCATCCAAGGCGCTGAATCGGACAATGTGTCAGAAGCTCGCGTCGAGCCAATCCGCGATTTTCTCTTCGTCCGATAAAAACCCTCGATAAATCAGTCGTTCGGGACGTGGGGCAGCAACGTACGTTCTTGGAATCCCGAATGCGTAACGGTATGCGGAAGCTGCGACAAGAGAGCTTCTGAAAGGAGACAAAACGATGTCACTCATCAAATGGGATCCTTTCCGTGAGTTCAACACACTACCGGCGCGGCTGGCCTTTTGGGGCAAGGACTGGGAAGAGCCACTGTCGACGACAACGTATGTTCCTTCCGTCGACATTTTCGAAACCGACAATGAGGTTGTCGTAAAGGCGGAAATGCCTGGAATGAACGCGAGCGACGTCGACGTGAGGCTGGAGAACAACGTCCTCACACTCAAGGGTGAACGTCACTTCGAAAAAGATGCAAAAGAAGAGAACTATCACCGCATTGAGCGTGAGTATGGGACCTTCACCCGTTCATTCGCATTGCCTCGAGCAGTCAATGGAGACAAGGTCAGCGCCGAGTACAGGGACGGCATTCTGAAGATCGTTTTGCCGAAGAAAGAAGAAACAAAACCTAAGGCGATCAAGGTCGCAGCCGCATAGCGGCTGCGGACCATCGATAGGAGGCATATGAATCCACCCGAAGCAGCTCGGCGGCGGCTGGGTCCAATTAAGCCGCCGCCATAGTTCTTGGCAGAGCAAGTGCGATCAGTCGTAACGGGAGATAAAAGGGAAATGAGACGCTACAACAACTTTGTAATGAGAAACAGGCCCGGGGAACGATGCTTTTTGACAGAGCGTCAGTTCCTGCGGTACGCGGTCGATTTCGAGGAGGACACAATGACAAATCGCCGATCGATGATCTACGCGAAATTCGAAGTTTTTGAAGAGCAGCTCGCACACTGTTATTTCATGCTGCACGAACGCTTCATTGCGAATCCTCCGTTGGCCAAGTTCTGGGCGGAAACGGCCATGGACGAACTGCAGCATTATTCGATCCTTCGCTTTTGCCACGAACGCGGAATGATGGCGGAAGCCGACGTGGATTTCAGAACGATCGAACGCGTTGAAGAATTGCTCGAGACCGTGAAGGGCATCGTCAGTGATCCCGAGGTTTCAATCAATGAGGCTTTTTATGCGTCACTTCTCATGGAGTCCTCGGAGTTGGAAGACATCTACGAAAAGCTGACTGCCGTCCTCGCAAGAGATCACCGGCTGCTGTACGACGCAATCCTGACAAGTTTTCGCGCGCACCATGCGGCGCTTGCCGGTGCGGCCGAAGAATTCTGTAGTGACCGCGGGATCGCCGAGGCATTTAGGAATCTCGGCAGGAGGCTCTCATGAAATGCACGGACCTGCTGATTCAAGAACACAAGATTATCCTGCGGGCCATGGACGTTCTGGACCACATGGCAACGCGCGTTGAAAACAGCCAACCCGTTGCACCCGAGGACGTCGAGACTCTTTTGCGTTTCTTGCGTGGCTTTGCTGACGATCATCATCAGGCACAGGAAGAGAGCGCGCTCTTTCCGGAATTGATGCAGACGTCCGCCTGGCATGAAGGCCCGCTACGCCACATGGTCTTTGAGCACGATCAAGAGCGATCGCTGGTTGACGGGCTCGAGGACGCTTTGCGCACAAAGAAGGGCTCGGATTTCGTTCACTTTGCGAACCGTCTGACGCAACTGATCCGCAACCACATCCACAAAGAAGAAAACATTCTATTCGAGGCTGCCCACCGCTGCCTTTCCGCTGAACAGGACGATCGCGTGGTGACGGAGATTAACAAATTTCAAATCGACCCGAAGAGTCTCGCCGATCTCCGGCGGCTGGAATGGACGTATTTGAGCCGGGCAGCGTGCCATGCATAATCGGAAATTGGTAATTTTTATTGTCCCTGCAGCGTGTCGCCGATGGGCAGAGTTCCGGCTATGTTCACGTGTTTCAGGAGTGCGCGGATTTGCGGACCATGGAGGAGCGGCTCGTTCAATCGGAGCGGCTGGCCACGATCGGCCGATTCGCTTCTCAAATCGCTCATGAAATCCGGAATCCGCTCAGTTCCATTTCCCTTAATGTCGAGTTGCTTGCGGAAAGGGTCTATATTTTCGATTCTATTACCAGTATGACTATTCGAAAGACACCGACCATCCTGGCAGTCAAAGACGATACCTGGAGTACCATTTTTAATCCGTGAAAAGTGTTTTTCAGTCCTTCGTTTCGTATCTGCTGTGCGACTGGGTAGCGAGTATCGGTGCGATCGTCACCACTACTTCCGCAGTAATATTCCTGACGTTTGCCTTTCAAGGGTTTTCCAATCCGTACTATGGGATCGTTGTCTTCCTCGTGTTTCCGGCATTCTTCGTGTTGGGACTGATTCTCGTTCCGGCCGGCGTGTGGCGCTGCTCGAAGCGGAGAGGAGGCCTGCGGAATATTCCGAGTGTCGATGTCACCGGACCGGCTGCAATCCGATTCTTTGGACTGTTGGGCCTATTGACCGTGATTAACGTGGCGATCGTCTCCGCGGGCACATACACGAGCGTGAAGTACATGGACTCACAACAATTCTGCGGCAGGGTGTGCCATGTGATGATTCCGCAATACACCGCGTATCAGGATTCTGCTCATTCCCGCGTTGAATGCGTGAGTTGCCATGTCGGGCCGGGAGCCGCATGGTTCCTGCACTATAAGCTGTCCGGCATCCACCAGGTCTTCGCTGTGACCTTCAGAACTTACGACCGTCCCATCCATGCGGGAAACCGTAGTTTGCGGCCTTCCGCAGATACATGTGAGCAATGTCATTGGCCGGAAAAGTCTCAGGGCGACAAGTTGAAGATTGTGAAGAGGTATGAGGAAGATGCACATAACACCGAGAAGATCACGGTGTTGATGATGCATGTCGGAACCAGAATCCATAAAGCTCATGTCGGCAAAAACATCGAATACATTGCTGCCGATACCGAACGGAAGGATCTTCCATGGGTGTCGGCGAATGGAGTCGTGTACAAGAGCCGGGATATAGCCGGTGAACGGCGAAAAATGGATTGCATCGATTGCCACAATCGCCCGACGCACGCGTTCGACATGCCCGCAACTGCGATAGATGCGGCGCTCGAGTCGGGTGAACTGGACCGCACGATTCCGTACGTCAAGCGTGACGCCGTTCTTCAGTTAACGGGCAAGAAGCCCATCGAGGAGGCGCAGCGGGCGGTTAAGCGTATTTATGCTCGCAATATTTTTCCGGAGATGATGGTTTCGTGGGGCACCTATCCCAATAATATCGGCCACGATTTGTTTCCCGGCTGCTTTCGCTGCCACGATGATAACCACAAAAATGATTCCGGCAAGGCAATTACTCAGGATTGTTCAACCTGCCACGAACTTGTCGCCGTCAGCGAAGAGAATCCGGAAATCCTGAAGCAACTCGGGGCTAAGTAAAGATCCGGCGAGAGAGTCGATCCAGATCAGGTCAGGACAATCTTCCGGCCGTTCTGCCAACGAACAAGGTGAGTTGAATGACCGATCTGCCTGCCACCCCGGTCAAGCTGAAACTTCCCATAAAAAGTCTCAGTCTTTAAATCATGTGCAGCGTCGCGAAGGCTTGCATCGCTTAGCGAGCCGGCGCGGCGGATGCACTCTTCGATAATCAAGCCTGTCGCAAATGCACCGGCCGCGACATAGCCGGGCGATTGTCCAAACGAACTTGTGAAGTCGCTGGCAAATTCATGTGATGAAGGGCCGATCAGAACGCGCTCATGGACTCCTGGTTCCCACTGGCTCGGTCCGATGATGCCCTCCGCCAGTTCACCGACAGAAACACCAAACTGAGCGACTCCTGCAGAGACACATGCCACTTGTCGAATGGACTTCGGCCAGGCTGGGCGCGTTTGGACAAAACCGGTCTCCTGTTCGAATGTTCCGATCAGAACGAGAACCTCCGGCTTGGTTTCGTTCAAAAGGCGAATAAGAGCATCCGTGCTCTCCGGCAGTTCGGCAGAGCGCCATCGAACGGGTTTCGCCAGAACGTCCATGCTTTGACATAAGCCGGCTGCAACATGAGAAGCAAACGTGCCTTTCGATGAACTCAAGATGAGGTATTGATCCGCCGCAGTGTCATTCGCGGCGATCCACTGAGGCAGCTTCTGAAAATAGTGGCTTGCCGGACTGAGAATGCCGACGATGCAATCCGAACCCGGCTGCCAGATTTCATCCGAGGCGCCGCCTTGATTCCAGAGCAGTCGCTGATGCGCACAGCAAATCTCTGCAGCAGCTTTCGTCAAATGGCTCGAATATGGCCCGAGCAGGATATCCACATGATCTTTGCTGATGATACTCTCGACGTTTTTGCGAGCTACAGACGTCCGGCTCTGGTCATCTCGAATGATCAAATGCACCGGCAATGATTGTTGTCCAACGCCTATGCCACCCTTCCTCTGGATATGGGACACCCAGAGCCGGAAACCATGGAGTGCTTCGAGACCCAGGGATGAGAGCGCGCCGGTTTGCGCAATGGAGATGCCAACGTGCATGCGGTCATTGAAGTGCAGATTCCTCCAGAAATCAAATCAGAGAAGGAACGAAGCAGATGGAAGCCAATCTTGACTTTAAAGTACAGATTACTTAGCCTTGAATAGAGGGTTAAGTAAATGGCGAGAGACCCGAAAACAATCGACATACTGACACGCGATTATCCGTATGGGTTTGTCACGGAAATCGAAGAGGATTCGGTTCCTGCCGGGCTGAGCGAAGACATTATTCGAGCAATCTCTTCGAAGAAGAATGAACCGGACTGGATGCTTGAATGGCGTCTTCGTGCGTACCGCCAATGGCTGACGCTGAAGGAGCCGACCTGGGCGAACGTGCATTACGGGGCAATCGATTATCAGGCCATTCGCTATTATTCGGCACCAAAACAGCGCGGCGATGGGCCGAAAAGCCTGGCCGAAGTGGATCCGGAGCTCCTACGCACCTACGAGAAGCTCGGCATCCCGCTTGCCGAACGGGAGCTCCTGGCCGGCGTTGCCGTCGATGCGGTTTTTGACAGCGTATCAGTGGCGACGACGTTTCGCGAGAAGCTCGAACAACTCGGGATTTATTTCTGCCCGTTCTCTGAAGCCGTTCAGAAGTATCCAGACCTTGTTCAGAAGTATCTCGGATCAGTCGTGCCGTACAGCGACAATTTCTTTGCGACCCTGAATTCCGCTGTTTTCAGCGATGGTTCTTTTGCCTACATCCCAAAGGGCGTCCGGTGTCCTCTGGAGCTTTCCACCTACTTCCGTATCAACGCACGTGAAACCGGACAGTTTGAACGCACGCTCATCATTGCCGACGAAGGCAGCTACGTCAGTTATCTCGAAGGCTGTACCGCGCCGATGCGCGACCGCAATCAGCTCCATGCGGCGGTGGTCGAGTTGGTTGCTCTCGATGACGCCGAGATCCATTACGCCACCGTTCAGAACTGGTATCCCGGCGACAATGAAGGCCGCGGCGGAATTTACAACTTCGTCACGAAGCGCGGGAAGTGCCAGGGTGTGAATTCGAAGATTTCCTGGACGCAGGTCGAAACCGGATCGGCGATCACCTGGAAATACCCCGGCTGCATTCTGATGGGAGATAACTCGACAGGCGCGTTCTACTCCGTTGCGGTAACCAACAATTATCAGCAGGCCGATACCGGCACAAAGATGATCCACATCGGCAAGCACACCAGGAGCACGATCGTGTCGAAAGGAATTTCGGCCGGCCACGGACAGAATTCGTATCGCGGGATGGTGAAGGTTCTGAAGAGCGCTGAAAATGCCCGCAACTACTCGCAGTGCGACTCGCTCCTGATCGGCGACAAATGCGGCGCCCACACATTTCCATATCTTGAAGTCAAGAACTCCACCGCGCGAGTTGAGCATGAAGCGTCGATATCGAAGATCGGCGACGACCAAATCTTCTACTGTCAACAACGGGGGCTCTCTGCTGAAGACGCCGTGTCCACGATCATCAATGGCTTCTGTAAGCAGGTGCTGCAGGAGCTGCCGATGGAATTTGCCGTCGAAGCGCGCAAGCTGCTCGGCGTCAGCCTTGAAGGGAGTATTGGATGATGCTTCGCATTCGCAACCTGTCCGCATCCGTTGATGGAAAGCCGATCCTTCGCGGTCTCGAACTCGACGTTTGCGCCGGTGAGGTTCACGCGATCATGGGACCGAATGGTTCGGGCAAGAGTACATTCGCGCAGGTTTTGGCCGGCCGCGATACCTATTACGTAGTCGCTGATGAGTTGAGCTTTCAAGGACGCGATCTTCGTCAGATGCCTCCGGAGATCCGCGCAAGAGAAGGCATATTCCTCGCATTTCAATATCCAGTCGAGATTCCCGGTGTGAGCAATCTTTATTTTCTGCGTGCGGCCGTGAATGCGGTTCGTGCCCATCGCGGATTGCCGGAATTAGATGCCGTGGATTTCATGTCACGCGCGCGCGACGAGGCAAAGTCACTCGGCATGGATGACGCCATGCTGAAGCGATCGCTCAACGAAGGCTTTTCGGGTGGCGAGAAAAAGCGGAACGAAATTCTGCAGATGAAACTGCTGGAGCCGCGATTGGCAATTCTCGACGAGAGCGATTCGGGTCTGGATATCGACGCATTGAGAATCGTCGCTGACGGCATCAATACGATGCGTAGTGTGGACCGCGCGATTATTGTCGTTACCCACTATCAGCGGCTCCTCAACTATGTGGTACCCGATCGTGTGCATGTGCTTATCGGAGGACGCATCATCCGCTCGGGCAGTAAAGAACTGGCGATGGAACTCGAAGAGAAAGGGTACGGATGGCTTGAAGAACAGGCAGCAGCGGAGGGGAGCGAATACAAGCCCGGCGCGAAGCGCAAGCGCGATAGCGCGCAGCCTCGAGAAAAGCCGCAGCCATCAAGGAAAGTCTCATGAGCACGGTAATTGCAGAACAAAACGTCTACGGCGCTCAATTCTCCTCGATGAGAGAGCACCTGCCCGGTAGCCATCGGCCTTGGGTCGAACGGCTGAGGCAAAAGGGGATGGACGACTTCCTTGCGCTCGGTTTTCCGACGACGAAGCTGGAGAATTGGAAATACACCAATGTAGCTCCCCTTCGCCGAATCACATTTCAGCCGCCAATCGATCAGCCAGTCCCATCGATTCCGGAATTGGATTCGAGTCAGACACGTCTCGTATTTGTTAACGGCCGGTTCCATCCGGCATTCTCCACAATTGATGTCCAATTGAATTTCCATCTGCGGACGATCCGCGAAGCTCTTCGGGATCGGAAACCGGCATCCGGCATCGAAAACCATTTGGGACGGTACACCCGCACGTCCGATCACGCGTTTGCTGCCTGGAACACGGCATTCTTCACGGATGGCGCCTATATTGAACTTCCGCGCGGGTCGGTTTGCGAGCAGCCCATTCACCTGGTCTTCATCGCGGCAGGAAACACTGAACCGTGGGCGTGCCACCCGCGAAACCTGATCGTCGCCGGCGAAGGTTCGCAGATCACTTTCATTGAGGAGTTCATCGGTTGGAATGATTCCGCCCATCTCACAAATATCGTGACCGAGATTGCCGCAGGACCTGGCGCAGTCCTCGACTATTACAAAATCGAGCACGAATCCCACCAGGGTTTCCACGTTGCCGTCATCAACGCGCATCTTGCGAAGGATGCGAGCCTCACGTCGCATTCAATTTCATTTGGCGGATCTCTGGTTCGCAACGACTTGAATGTTTCGTTGGATGGCGAAGGGTCACACTGCACACTGAATGGACTGTTCGTCGCCGATGGACGGCGGCTTATCGATAATCACACGCGCATCGATCATCTTCGGCCCCACGCGTCCAGTCGTGAAATATACAAAGGCGTGCTCGCCGGCAATGCGGAAGGCGTCTTTAATGGCGCGATCGCAGTTCACGAGAATGCCCAGAAGACGGATGCGGTCCAGTACAGTAAGAACCTGCTTCTATCCACAGAAGCTCAAATCAACACAAAGCCCCAGCTCGAGATTCGGAATAACGATGTCCGCTGTTTCCACGGCGCGACCATCGGTCAGATCGACAACGACGCTGTGTTCTACCTCAACAGCCGTGGCATTGCGGAGGATGACGCCAAGCGCATCCTCATTCGCGGGTTTGCCGGCGAGATCATCGATACGATTCGTGTCCCCCAAGTGCGAGACGGATTGGAGTATCAGTTGAATGAGTGGCTCCGGAGTGTTTTGGAGGCATCATGAGCGCGTTGCGAGTTCTGAAATCGGCCGAATTTGATCTATTGGAAATCCGAAGGGAGTTTCCGGCTCTTCACCAGAAGGTGCACGGAAAACCGCTGGTGTATCTGGATAACGCCGCGACGACACAGAAGCCGAAAGCCGTGATCGATGCCGTGATTCAGTTCTACAGGTCCGATTGTTCGAACGTTCATCGGGCGGTTCATGCGCTGAGCGATCGCGCAACGAACGCGTACGACGCAGCCCGGAGGACTGTGAAGCAGTTCATCAACGCGCGAAGTGAACGTGAAATTGTTTTCGTCCGTGGAGCCACTGAAGCTATCAACCTCGTCATGAACTCGTTTGTCCGCCCGCGCATGAAATCCGGCGGCGAGATTCTGATCTCGGCGCTGGAGCATCACTCGAACATTGTGCCCTGGCAACTGCTGGCGGAACAAACCGCGGCACGTCTTGTCGTCGCGCCGATCAACGATGATGGTGAATTGATGCTCGATGAATTCGAGCAGTGTCTGAGTTCGCGAACAGTATTCGTGTCCTTAGCGCACATTTCGAACGCGCTCGGCACGGTCTTGCCTGTACGTGAAATCGTTCAGATGGCGCATGCTCGAAACATTCCCGTGCTCATCGATGGCGCGCAGGCGGTAGCGCATGCAGGAGTGGATGTGCACGAGTTGGATTGCGATTTCTACGCGTTTTCAGGGCACAAAGTGTTCGGCCCGACGGGTATTGGTGTTCTATATGGACGCGAGAATCTGCTCGATGAAATGCCGCCGTACCAGGCAGGTGGCGACATGATCCGTTCCGTCACTTTCGAGAAGACGACCTATAACGAACTGCCTTACAAATTCGAGGCGGGTACGCCTCACATTGCGGGAGCGATCGGACTCGGCGCGGCGTTGGAGTATCTGAAGCGAGTTGGAATCGATCGCGCGGCTGCTCACGAACGAGAACTGCTGGCCTATGGAACAGAACTGTTGAACGCAATCCCAGGACTGCGAATGATCGGCACTGCTCGCGAAAAAGTCGGCGTGCTTTCGTTTGTGCTCGAGGGCGTGCATCCACATGACGTCGGCACCATCCTCGATCGCGACGGCATCGCCGTCCGGACCGGCCATCACTGCGCGCAGCCCGTCATGGAACGGTTTGGTGTGCCTGCAACGACCAGAGCGTCGCTGGCGCTGTACAACTCCAAAGCGGAACTGGATGCTCTGGCAAACGGTATTCGCCGGGTGCAAAAGCTTTTTGCCATAAGCGGATAGGGCACAGCCAGTAAGAAAAGAATTATGAACGATATCGAAATTGCGGATCTCTATCAGGAATTGATTGTCGATCACAGTCGCCGGCCGAGAAACTATCGACGGCTCGAAAACCCGACGCATCAGGCTGAAGGTTTCAATCCGCTGTGCGGGGATAAAGTCAAAGTTTACGTGGATCTTGAGAACAACGTCGTTCGCGATATCAGCTTTGAAGGTGAAGGTTGCGCAATTTCGAAGGCATCGGCGTCGCTGATGACGGAAACGATTAAAGGAAAATCGAAGGCAGAAGTCGAACAACTGTTTTTTCGATTTCGCGATCTGGCGACAGGCACCGGCGATGGATCGGGTCTAGGAAAGCTGGCCGTCTTCTCGGGATTGCGTGGGTTCCCGGCTCGCGTGAAATGCGCCACGCTCGTGTGGCACACGCTCCATGCGGCTTTGGGACAAACGGCCAACATTGTCTCGACGGAATGACAGAAACGCAAGCGAACCAGGGCGCAGCCTCAGGAGAACTCCAATGAATCCCGCGGAAAAACAGCTCCTGGAACTGAAGGTGATCGATGCTCTCCAGACCTGCTACGATCCGGAAATTCCGGTCAACATCTATGAGCTCGGTCTGGTTTACGGAATAGAGATCAGCGATTCCGCCGCTGTGCGGATCCAAATGACTCTCACGGCTCCGGCTTGTCCTGTCGCCGGATCGCTTCCGGTTGAAATTGAATCGAAGCTCAGTGCCATTGAGGGTGTCAAGAGCGCTCGCGTGGAAATCGTTTGGGATCCGCCGTGGAATCCCGGAAGGATGTCGGAGAGCGCCAAGTTGCAACTCGGAATGATATGAAGCTCAGTGCACAAGAAGAGTACGGACTGCGATGCCTGCTCCGGCTCGCCGGCGCCGGCGAAGGCCAAAGTCTGACGATTCCTGAAATCGGGCGTGCGACAGGCGGTTACACGCTGGCGCGCAGCCCTGAAAATATTCCGGTCGGAGAAGTTTTGGCGGCACTAGGCGGGCGGCTGTTCGAGCCCGGCTTCTGTGATCAGTTCTCCGGCCTTAAACGGCTTTGCACGCATTCGGTTGATTGTTCCATTCGTTCGTTGTGGCGCGCAGTACAGAGCGCCGTAGATTCGGTGCTGGGTGGAATTACGTTGAGGGACCTGCTTCAAAAAGAATCAACCATGAAGATGCAGTTGGCTTCACGGGACCGTTATTGAACGCGCGCTAGTTGTCGACGCAGCGGAATGATGCATAGATATTCGGGTAACAGGGTTGAAACCAGTTGCGGAATGAACTCCGGAGTAAAAGGGACGCGGTTCGGGGTGAGCCGCCTTTGAGAACGTAATGGCGGCCGTCAAAGAAATTGGCGGAATAGCCGGGGTAGAACGGCAAAGCCTCGAATCCCGGAAACGGTGCAAATATTGTGGAAGTCCATTCCCAGCCATTTCCAATCAGATCGGCCACGCCGAAGGCGCTGTTCCCTTTCGGGTGCGCATCCACGGGGCTTGGAGTCCAACCGGCAAAGTTGAAGTTGCCGTGACGGGGCTGCGGGGGCACATTGCCCCATGGATAAAGGCGCTCATTGCCTTCAGGCGTTCCAAACGCTGCACGGTGAAATTGGGCTTCAGTGGGCAGTGACTTGTGTGTCCAGCGCGCATACGCTTCCGCTTCGGCGTGACTGACGTACACGGGCCAGGAAGGTTGAACCGGAATATCCCCGAACATCGTTCGCAACATCCAATTGCCGGACTGGTGTTTCCAGAACTTCGGGTGCCGGACGCGAGATGTCATGATCCATTCCCAAGCCGGCTCGCTCCACAGGCGCCGATCCTCATAGCCCCCTGCATGGACGAAACGCGCAAACTGTGCGTTCGTGACTTTGAATTGGTCGATTGAAAATGAAGGCACGTCCACTCGATGCGCCTGAAATTCGTTGTCCCATCCAAAGCGTTCCGTCTGTGCCTTCGACATGCCGAGCGTCGCGGTTCCTGCCGGAATCTCCACCTGCCGGTAGTTCGGTTCTCGATAACCGGCTTCGAATGAGACCATCTTCGGACGCTTCAGTTCATAAGGGAGCCAGTGCAACATAAAGGCGAGCGTTTCGGCATGCATGAGACGGTGTTCGATGGCGGCCCAGAAGATCTGATCGTCCGAAGCCCGATCCAGGCACTGGTCCACTGCGTTTCGGACTCTGCGGTTGTACGCATGGATTTCCGCTTCTCCCGGCCAATCCGCGGGTTGGTCATCGGGCAGGTTTCCGTTGATGGGATCGATTCCGAACGCGAAGAGCCGGTCGAACTCCGAATGGAAGGATTTCATCCCGAACCGGCCCGCACAGACGAGATTCCAGTCGAACGCTTCAATATGCCCGAGGTAAAACACAATGCGATGGCGCTCAACGATGGGCCGTTCGTAAAGCGCATGGGACCGGACCATTTGAAACAGTTCGTCTGTTTGGAATCGCGCCTCTTCGAAGTGAGACAACAGATCTCTTTTCAGTCGTCCGCTTATTGAAATTTCACGCACAGATTTCCTCCCGTCAAATCGGACGCGATTTTGCGATTTGTTAGCGGAGAACCTCGTCGGGTATTTTGGGATGGCTGGGTATCATGTCCGGATCCATCGTTTTCAAAGCGGTTTCCTTATTCTTGACGTTTTGGAAAATCCAATCGTAGAAGCCCGCCGACACGAGTTTCAGAGTGACTTCTTTTCCCGTCTTGTTTTCCCAAAACCAGCCGTGAATGCCGGATGTCGGTGCGATGAAAGTACCGTGCCCCTGGTCTTTGCCGATCTGGTTGTCGATTTCGTAGGTTTGGTAATAATCCGTTCCCTCTTTACCGGCCGGCTTGACGTTGGGTTCTCCATGGAATTCGAAGAGAAGCTTGTCACTGGCGATCCAGGAATAGATCAGGCCCGCGCCCTTCTTCATGTTGTATTTGATTTCCATTCCTTCATTCGGGGCGAGTTTCATCTCCCTGGAATCGATTTTGTACCGCTTGGATTGCCCGATGAATGTGCCTTTCACGGTGGGCGTACCCCCGTCAGACGCGGGTTCCAATAAGGGAACAATGGTGGCCGGCGGGTCGTCTGACTTCGATTCGGAAACAGATGAAGCAGGCTTGTCGGGGATCTTGGCGTCTACCTTCGCCAGATCGGTCAGGCGCAATAGCTTTCCGGTTCCGAGAGGATCAATGCCATATTCCGCCGGAAGAACCGCTGTAACCAGCAAGGCGGCGGCGATGATGAGGGCCACGACAGTGGCCGTCGCAATTCTTTTCTTCGAAGGCGGCTGAACGTTCACTGTGTATGTTTCTTCAGTCATATTGTTTCTCAGCCCCGCTCCGGGAGGCTCTCGAATCCACGGAACAGCCCCGCGGATTCAACATCACCCTTAGCGGGACTTATTATGCAACAAAATATCCGGTGAGTTGGTATCCGACGAGGATGAAGCCGCCCACCATTAATACTGTGTTCGTTAAAAACGCGTGCTGGAGGAATCCCGGACGCGTGCGCCAATAGCTCAATCCGATAAGCACTCCGGTCAGTGCAAGCACTTGTCCGATTTCAACGCCAATATTGAAACTCACAATGTTCGTGACGAGCCCAGTTTGCGCGAGTGTAAACTCCTGAAGCTTGGTCGCAAGGCCAAAACCGTGGAACAAACCAAAAATCAAAACGGCCAGCCGGGTGTTGGGCTGAAAGTGAAGAAACCGCTTGAATCCGTCCATGTTGTCAAAAGCCTTGTAAACGACCGAGAACCCGATAATCGCATCGATCACATAGGGATTCGCATGGATCCCGCCCAGCACGCCGCCGAGCAGAGTCAGGCTGTGTCCAATGGTAAACAGGCTGACGTACTGCACGACATCTCTGAGCCGGTAAAGAAAAAATATCACCCCAACCAGGAAGAGCAGATGATCGTAACCGGTGACCATGTGCTTCGCGCCGAGGTACATGAAGGGTGCGACCGCAGAGCCCTTGTTTGCCTGTACGAAGGTGGCATCACGCCTGGACACGTTGTGCGCTCCGGCGACGGCCGGCACAATCATCATGATTGCCAGCAGCACCAGGATTTGAATAGGTCGGCTGTTTCTCATATTGTCGATCCGCCGCTCCTATCTCACTTTAACGTACTTTCGCAGGATCCGGGGCCGCGGTTCTCCGGCGAATATGTTACCGAATTTATCGACGGTACCGAATTCGGGTCCGCTTCCCGTCTGTGTTCCGGGGTTACCGCCCTGATCGATGATGAAGTACCTCACCCATCCTCGAAAGGCGTCGCCGATCCGGATGCCCTGCTCGAAGCCTGGATTGTCGACGTTGTCGGACTCCGAGTCGAAAACGTAGATCAGGTCTTCATCGTTGACGGAGAAAGCAATGCCGCTCGGCATCCCGAACTGATGCCAGGTGGCGATGTACTTCCCGTCCTGATCGAAGATCTGAATTCGAGTGTTGGACCGGTCGCATACAAACACTCGGCCTCTTTTGTCCATATTGATGCAGTGCGCTGTCCGGAATTCACCGGGCGCGTATCCGGTCTTTCCCCAGGCCTTGATGAACTTTCCGTCCTTGGAGTACTTCACGACGCGGTTGTTCGACCCGTGGCCATCTGCGACAAAGATGTCTCCGTTCGGAGCGGTCACGACACCCGCCGGGGATCTGAAGTGGTATTCATCACTGCCAGGAACTCCGGGTTCGCCGAGAGTCATCAGGACCTTTCCATCGGTACTGAATTTGCGGACAATGTGTCCCGCCTTCACGCCGGCTTTGGCTGCAACCGTCACGGACTCTTCGGCCGCTGCATCGGTCACCCACACATTGCCTTCCCGGTCGACATGCATTCCATGAGGCCAGATGAACATCTGAGCGCCGAAGCTCTTCACGACATTCCCCTTCGGGTCGAACTTGTAAATCGTGTCGTGAGGCTTGAGTTTGCCGTCCGGGTACATGCAGTCGACGCCGAAACGGCCGCCTCGGGCGACAGGCACGGGGCTGGTCTCATCGCATCGAATAAACGCCCAGATGCTCTCACCGTCGGCATCGATGTGCACAGATGCCGGAGGTCCCATCTCTCTTCCTCCTGGAAGCCTCGCCCATTCACCTCCGGGGACGCTCGGCCCGCCGCCATCGGCCAGTCCCCTGACGGGACGGTACGGATTGTCAGCGGGTCCTTGGGCGAGAGGCACTATGCATGCAGCAAGAAATGCCACGATGGCGCACGACGTGATCCATCCAATTCGGAGGGCCTTCGACACGATGCACCTCTCTTTAGAAATCAACGAACCGTGTACGGCATACTCTATACTGCGATAGCGCACGCCGCACGGATTTTCGAGCTCTGAATGCTAACATACAAAAAATATGAGCAGCGCCGCCCCTTCTCCGTCTGTCACGAATTTCGAGGGCAAGGTTTTTCAGGATGCTGATTTCGAGGGTGCCCTGTTTCAAAAGAAGCTGACCTTTCGAAATGCGCAGTTCCATGGCAAAACAAACTTCAGCCGAGTCAAATTCGAAGCTCCCAGCGATTTCACGGGCGCGCAATTCTTGGGCGACGTGGATTTTTCGGGCGCGACTTTCACCGAACCTTTGTTGTTCAACAAGATTCGATTTGCCGCCAAAATCAATTTCGCCCGCGCCCACTTCCAGCATGATGCGCATTTTTCCGAATCGGAATTCGCGGCCGAAACCGATTTTTCGCAAGCCACTTTTCATGCCTGGGGTTTGTTCAATAAGAGCCGCTTCAAAGCCGGTGTGAGTTTCCAAAGTGCATGCTTCCGGGGATCGGCGCACTTCGAAGATGTTGACTTCGAAACAGACGCGGATTTCCGCAGAGTCCGTTTCATTCCGTTCGCCGATTTCCAAAGAGCCCGGTTCCGAGGCAATGTGCTGTTCAATAATGCCAGTGTCGAATGCAAAACCCTGTTTCAGGAAGCGCGCTTCGCAAAGCTTGCTGATTTCAGCGATTGCCGCTTCACACATCCGGTCAACTTCAGCGCGGCTCATTTCACCGGCCCCGCTAATTTCGAACGCGTGGTCTTTTTGCAGTTTGTCGATTTCAAAGAAGCCCGGCTGGCCGATTCGTTCATTCTTTCACCGTCGAAGGGCTCGGAAGGACTTGCGCCGGAAATCCGGTTCGAATCGGTGATTCTCGAGCGGCCGGAGAGCGTGCGATTCCAAAACATCAGCTTCGAGAAAATTACGCTGATGGGAACGAAGCTACGCGGCATCTGGTTGGAAAATCCCCGATGGCCGCGGCGTGGTTTGTTCAAATCGAGCCAACGGGCGGTGGTGTACGACGAAATCCAGAAGGAGAAGCCCGATCCGCAAAAGCTCGCCGAACTGTATCGCGATATTCGCGCAAATTTGCGGCAGGCCGGAACCACCGGCGATCTCGGCGATCTCTTTTACAGCGAAATGGAGGTTCGCCGGAAGCAGAGGCACGGCCCGCATGACCGTCTGTACTTCCTCCGCCGCTACTGCTCTCCATACACGCTGCTTTGGCTCACGTGTGGTTACGGCCGCCGCCCGTGGCGCGCGCTCGCGGCCGCCGGCGCAGCCGCGCTCATTTACCTGAATGCTGGGAACGGGTGACCGTCTATTGATTTCCAGGTTTGCGAGGACGAGTCTGTACTGGTACCATGCGGCGGTTCGGAGGCTTCGAAGGGAAAGAAGTGGAGAAGTCAGAAGATCGTTCTGGAAAGGGTTACCGGATTCTTGTAGTTGAAGACGATGCGGTGACCGCGCTGTTCCTGCACGACACGTTGCGGCGCCTGGATCATGACGTGGTTGCTCTGGCGTCGACGGGCGGTGAGGCCATAAGGTGGGCCGAAGCGCAGCAGCCGGATGTCATACTGATGGACCTCTGGCTCGCGGGACCGATGAGCGGGATTGAAGCGGCCGGCCAGATCCGCCAGCGGCTGGACATTCCGGTTGTTTTCGTGACCGCACATTCGGACGAATCGACGCTCCGCCAGGCCCAGGCCACCCAGCCCTATGGTTTCGTCCTGAAGCCGTTTGATCAAAATGATCTGCGCGTCGCGATCGAAATCGCGCTTCACAAGCACCGCATTGACGCCCAACTCCGGCGGAGCGAGCAGCGATTTGCAACAACGCTTAACGCCATCGGGGAAGCCGTGATTTCAACCGACGCAAGGAGTGTCGTCGACTTTATGAATGGCGCGGCCGCGGCGCTGGCAGGTGTTGCGGCCGGCGAAGCGATTGGCAAGCCGGTGGCCAGTTTCTTGAAGCTGGTCGACCCGGCATCGCAACAACCGCTCGCCGTCGACCAAGCTTGGAACGGAGAGGCGGTTTTGGTAGACGGGACTGGCCGCGAGGTTCCAATTGTTGGCAGCATCGCGAACATTTCGCCCGACAGAACTGAGGCGGCCGGTCAAGTGATGGTCTTGCGGGACGTCACCGAACATCGGCGCATGGTCGAACTTCGAGAGCGCCAGCGGATCGAAGAAATCATCGCCGAAGTCAGCGAAGCCGAACGCCGGCGCTTTGGCCAGGATTTGCATGATGGTCTTGGCCAGATGCTGACCGGTGTGGCTTTCTTGTGCAAGACGCTCGAGCAGAAGCTGGCCGGCAAATCACAGCAGGAGTCCGACGAGACCAAGACCATCAGCAAACTGCTTGGAGAGGCGATTGAAACGGCGCGCGAGATCGCCCGGGGCTTATTGCCGGTGCCCGCTCAGGCGGACGGACTGGTACAGGCGCTGAAATCCCTGGCGGATCAAATCACATCTCAATTTCAGATTGAATGCGAGTTTCTAGATGCCTCGTCGGTGCGGATATCGGATCCCGGCACGGCCAACCATTTGTTCCGAATCGCTCAGGAAGCGGTAAACAACGCCGTCAAGCACGCCAGCCCGCAACGGATCGACATCTGCTTGCAAGCCGCCGACGCCACCGGCTGTCTCACCATCAAAGACAATGGACGAGGAATTTCCAGCGCTTCAGGGCGGGGCAGCGGGCTGGATATCATGCGGCATCGGGCCGCAGCGATTGGTGGCTCGCTTAGAGTTTCGGCAGACCCCGGCGGAGGCACCGTTATGACTTGCTTCTTTCCATTCAATCATGACTAAGGCCAAGATCTTCTTAGTCGAAGATCACCCCATTACCCGCCGGGGACTGGCGCAGCTCATTGAAAGCCAAGCCGACATGGAAGTGTGTGGATGGGCCGAGGACGCCGTTCTAGCCGTTAGCGGTGTGGACAGGACTGAGCCCGATTTGGTAATCACGGACCTTTCTCTGAAGGGGTCCGATGGCCTGGACCTTCTGAAGCAGATCCGCCCAAAACATCCAAGTCTTCCTGTGCTGATTCTGTCCATGCATGACGAATCCCTTTACGCCCAACGCGCTCTGCGTGCCGGCGCCCGGGGCTACATCATGAAGGCAGAGGCTCCTGAGAACCTATTAATCGCCGTGAGACGAATCCTGAGTGGAGAGGTTTACCTGAGTGAAAAAGAGTCGGCACGGGTTCTGTCAAGCCTTGCCTATGGTTCCCCGCCTCCGCTGAAGTCTCCTGTGGAGCAGTTCAGCGATCGTGAACTCGAAGTATTCCGATGGATCGGGCGCGGATCGAGCCTGCGAGAGATTGCCGAACGCCTCCAGTTGAGTGTGAAGACTGTTCAGACACACTGCTCCCACATCAAGACGAAGCTCAACGTCAAGAATTCCCGCGAGCTGGCCCGCCGGGCCATCCTATGGCTTGAGCAGGCGGACCGGTAGCGAACCGGACCCCTCCATATCGCGCACTGGCTTTGCACAGAAAGTCGAACTTAGGCACTGTAGAAGCGGCGGTCTATGACCGGCGGTTTTTCGCAGAATCAACGGAATACCGGCGGTCATAGGACCTGCGAACAATTCGATGAAAGCCACAACTTGTCAAATGTCGAATGTCTGTTGTGCGATGTGTGATGTAGTTGTCAAAGCGCCAAATGACCTAACTGACCAGACGAACTTTCACATTTGACAAGTTGTGGCCTCCGTTCATTTTTTTCACAGCTCATACGAGAGGAGATTGCCCATATCAGCCACAGTGCAGCGAGAAAAGCGGGCCGCTATCGGGATTTTCCTGACCCAACATTCAGGCTCGGCCCGATTGATGTAGTAAATGTCCTCCATTTAATAAGAACGCTTCTCGCTTGGATGGCGTGTTGTCCGGCTACACCTTGCACACGCGGAGCCATGGCATGGTGAATATACAGATCCTGGTAGTGGAAGATGAAAGCGTCGTCGCTCTGGATATTTGTAAAACGCTCATAGCGCTGCACTATGACGTGACGGCCATGGCCTCGACGGGAGAAGAAGCGATAGACCAGGCCGCCTCAAAGCGACCGGACTTGGTACTCATGGACATCAAACTTACCGGAACGATGAGCGGTATCGAGGCGGCCGAAGAAATTCAGAGGCGCTTTAACATCCCGGTTATCTACCTCACGGCTCACTCCGACAGCAGAACTCTCCAACAAGCCCAGATCACCGAGCCTTACGGCTACTGTTTAAAGCCGTTCGACGAGGCAGAGTTGCGCGTGGCCATCGAGATGGGGCTCTACAAGCACAAGAAAATCACCGAGAGAAAGCGGGCCGACGCGGCGTTGATGCAGACTTTGCACAGCCATGCCCTCCGGGATTCGCTTACCGGCTTGTACAACCGGCGCTACATGGAAGTGTCTTTGAGTCAGCAACTACACCGCGCCAGGCGTCACGGCACGCCTCTTGGGTTGATCATGCTGGATGTGGATCATTTCAAGCGCTTCAACGATGAGTTCGGTCACGCCGCCGGCGACAGGATACTTCGCAAATTGGGGTCCGTCCTCGCAAACCAGTTTCGTGGTGAGGATGTTGTTTGCCGCTATGGCGGTGACGAGTTCTTGATCATCCTCTCGGATGCTTCACTAGACAGTGTGCAACAGGCCGCAGAGCGACTGCGGGCTGAAATCAAACACATAAATATCGAGCACGACCGCCGAGTCCTGGGGCCGCCGACCTTATCGTTAGGAGTGGCGGTGTTCCCCAATCACGGTTCCACTCCAGAGGTGCTATTGCGAAACGCGGACGCCGCTCTGTATCGGGCCAAGGCCTGCGGTCGAGATCAAGCCGTAGTCGGAGAAAATGAAAAATGCCGTGCGCCGGGACCACCACTAGATCTAGAGCCCGGACAGCCGGACGATCAACGAAAGCCAGGACAAAAAGAACGCATCACCAGATCGTGTGAAACCAGGGCGAGGACGGGTCTCCGTCGTTTGGGCTGACGATTAGACACACATAATACCGGCCGGTCCCTGGCCCTTCACCTCGAACAAAGGCTGCACATGTTGGGCCATACTGTGGTGGGCACGGCCCTCTCGGGAACGGATGCTCTTGAGCAGACTGCCGCGCATCTCCCGGACCTGGTGCTTATGGATATCAACCTTGGGCGTGGCATCTCCGGCATCGAGGCAGCCCAGCAAATCAACCGAGTCTTCGATATTCCGGTCGTATTTGTGACGGCACACTCCGACGATGCCATCCTTCAAAAAGCCACCGCCGCCGCCCCTTATGGCTACGTGGTGAAGCCGTTCGAAGACAGCGCGCTACGGGTCACCATCGAAATCGCGCTGAGCAAGCACCAACTGGATCAGGAGCGAACCAGAATCTTGGAAGAACTCGGAGCTTCTATAGCCCGGGTGAAGACGCTCAGGGGTCTGCTGCCGATGTGCTCGCGGTGTCACAAGATACGCGACGATGAGGGGTATTGGAAACGAGTCGAAGTCTATATCCAACAGCATACAGACGCAACCTGCAAGCATGGAATCTGCCCGGATTGTCTTCTTAATCTCTACGAGTTTTCCGAGGAAGGTCGCTTCAGAACAATGAATGGCAGCTGATTTCCAGCACGAAACACGAACATGATGGCACGGGCCCGTCATTGGGTGCGGCGGTGGCTCGCAGCGGCGTTCGCGCCTTGATACTGCTTCATCCGAACTCTCCGGGCCAAGCGCGAGAGCGGGGCGCTTCCTCCAATGGGTTCTCAGAGATGAAACCACATTTGAAGAGACTGGCCGGTGTTTTGGCCCTCGCGGCTATTTATTTTTGTGCGGGCAAATTGGGTTTGTTGCTGGCCTTCGTCAACGCGAGCGTTTCGCCCGTCTGGCCCCCGACCGGCATTGCGCTAGCCGCTCTGCTTATGTGGGGCTACCGGCTGTGGCCCGGAATTTTCCTGGGTGCATTTCTGGTCAACTTCACTACGGCTGGAACTCCGGTTGCCGATCTTGGCATTGCCGCGGGCAACACGTTGGAAGCCCTTTTGGGAGCCTGGCTGGTGAACCGTT
>WNGK01002366.1_pt1 | contig 21029 bp, 22 predicted proteins | sample 5400601 | NCBI WGS metagenome assembly WNGK01 (sample SAMN13153376, study PRJNA577476) | soil metagenome | isolation source: 60 cm soil or saprolite under Garry oak tree replicate 1 | place: USA:California | collected 2016-06-15
GCGTCGCCCGGTACATCCCGCGCAACAGTAGGCCGGCCCTGATGGGTGGATCGGGCCAGTGCCCAGGGATCGGCCGCTTCCATCCGGCGTCGGATCCGAGCTCAGAAATGCTCGGTTCAGAGGCCTCCGTTTCGATTTCCTCAGCCTGACGCATCGGTGATCGGCGCTACTGAGAAACTGGTAGGCGGTTCGCCACGCTCGTACCGGTCCCACGTGGTCTCGTAGGCGCTTTCGACGTGGCGGCACAAGCGAGCAGTGTCGAACAAGGCACGGCTGGCGCGATTGGCTTCGAGCTTGCGACGGAGCGACCGGAGAAGGTCGCGATCGACGGCGAGCTTGAGCGCCAGCGCTTCGTATTCTTCGAGACTGTCGGTCACGAGCTCGGGCAAGCCGGCCGCGTGAAGGAGACTGGCTCCGACTCGCCCCGCAAACGTCCCGCCGCGGCAGGTCAAAATCGGCAGCCCGGCTGCAAGCGCGTTGCTTCCCGTGCCATGCGCGTTGTAGGGCAGGGTGTCCAGGAAAAGGTCGGCCAGGACCTGGCGCGCCAAATAGTCCGCGTGATCGACTCTGTCCGTGATGACTAGGCGGTCGGCCCCGACGCCCCGCCGTTCGGCCTCCCGACGGAGATTCATCCGCGTCAAATCGCCCGCAACGGTCAACCAGAGCACGCTGCGCTCGACCGATTGCAACAGCCGCATCCAGACGTCGAAGACCGGCGGCGAGAGCTTGTAGCTGTTGTTGAAGCAGCAGAATACGAATGCGTCCTCAGGCAATCCGATTTCGCTTCGCTTCGGAACATTGGCGGAAACTCGACGCTTGGAATCGGTGGGTTGGTAGGAGTCCGGCAAGTGCACGATCTTCTCGGCGAAGAACCGCTGCTGATCGAACGGCAATACGAAACGATCCGCGAGGACATAGTCGATGAAATCCACTCCCATCGTTCCCGGGAAGCCGAGATAACTTGCCTGGACCGCTGCGGGTCGATGTCCGAGGATTCCCGGGCGCGAATGCTCGGTGTACCCCATCAGGTCGATGGCGATATCGACCTCGGCCTCGTGCAACAGCTCCGCGACTTCGCGGTCGCTGCTGTTGCTGACGTCATGGAATCGGTCGAATGCCTTCATGAGCCGAGCGCGCAGTCCGCTCTGATCGTCGTGCCCGAAAGAGATCCCCAGCACTTCGAAGCGATCGCGATCGTGAAGCTCGAAGAGCTCGGCAGTCACCGTCGCGATCACGTGCTGACGGAAGTCCGCGGACAAATACGCGATCCGAAGCCGATCGTGGGATCGACGCCGGCCACTCGGAAAAAGCCTCTGGGATCTCAAGTTGGCGTCGGCTACGAACAGGCGCGCGCATTCGAGCTGATCAACCGGCGATGAAGGTATGGCAAGCAGCGTGAACGGGTCGCAAGCATGGGCTCCCGTTTTCACGGCGGAGATCAGCCGCGAGCACTCCGCGTCGAGGTCGCTCCAATCGCACAAGTACAATTTTGCAACCAGGCGCGAGCCCTGTGCATATTTTAGATCAGGCTTGAGCTCGACCGCCTTCTCGTAGGCGGCGCGAGCCTGCGGGAACTGCTCAAGCTGGTAGAAAAACACATTGCCGCGTCCAAGCCAGGCTTCCGCAAGATGCGGGTTGATGGCCAGCGCCTTATCATAGGCGAGGAGCGCTTGGCCGAAACGCCGGAATGTGCAGAGCACGTTGGCGACACCCTTCCATGCGTCGGCGTAATTGGGTTGGAGGGCAAGCGCTCTCTGATAGGCGATCAGCGCTTCATCGTAGCGCTTGAGCTTGAACAGCGCCTCGCCGCGGTTGAAGAACGCCATCGCGAAGTCCGGCTTGAGTTCCAATGCCCTGTCGAAGCTCTGCAGCGCCGGCTCGAGCTTCCGCGACAATAACAGTGCGGAACCGCGAAGCAGATGAGCATTGATGTAGCCCGGATGGATCGACAGCGCCTTGTCGGCGACGCCGAGAGCCTGATCGTATTGCTTGAGCTCGAGCAGAATCCGCGCATGATTGGCAAGGGCCTCGAACGACCGAGGGTCGATCTTCAGGGCCAAACGTAGGAGTCGATCCGCTTTGGTAAAGTCACCCGATTGGCCGGCAAGGACGCCCAGCATATGCAACGCGTCGAACTGTTTCTCGTCCTTGGAGAGAACGAGTTGGTACAGCGATTCGGGGCGGGCAAGATTGCCGGCCTGATGGGCCGCGACCGCCTGGCCCAGGACCGCCGTCACGTCTGCTCGGGGCCGACTGGAGACGCCATGAAGTTGGTTGCCGGTCATAATTGTGCGGCCCCGGTTTGCCCTGCGTTCCCGACTACTTGATGTCGCGTGGTTGGTCCGTCACTTGCACAGCGCGACGAAGCCGGCGATGCGGCGGATCATGTCGGGATCGTCGAGCAGCGGTGCGTGACCCTGGTCGGGGACCTCGACGAGATCGAGATCGGCGCGGCGGGCGCGCATCGCCTCGATCGTCGTGCGCGACAGGATGTCGGAATTTCCGCCGTGGATCACCATCAGCGGCACGCGGGCGAGCGCATCGAACTGCAGCCACAACGGGGGAAGCGGCCGTTCCAGGTCGAGCCCGTCGAGAATCGTCGCGAGCTTCGGATCATAATCGAGCGCGAGCCGGTGATCTGCTCTCTTCCAGGTGCGCCTGGATTGCCGCAGCCAGTCGGCAAGGGTGAGATTGGGAAACTGGGCCGCGCCGATCCGGCGCAGGATGTCGGCGCCCTCTTCGAACGTGCGCGGGGTCGGCAATTTGCCGACCATGCCCTTGATGCGGATCAGACCCTGTGGCTCGGTCACCGGGCCGATGTCGTTGAGGACCACGCCGGCCATGGCGGTCGGTCGCACGGGCGCGAGCAGCATCGCCAGGATGCCGCCGCGGGAGGTGCCCACGAACACCGCGCGGTCGATCTCGAGCGCGGTGAGCACCGAGACGAGATCCGCAACCTCGACGGGAAGGCTGTAGTTGGCCGGCTGGCGGTCGTAATCGGAACGGCCGCGGCCGCGGGAATCCAGCGCGATCACCCGCCGGGGCTCCCCTGGATCATTCGCCAGCGCGTGCGCGAGCCCGTGAAAATCGCCCCCGGTGCGGGCCAGCCCCGGCAGGCACACGACCGGCAGCCCCTTCGCGTCGCGCACCTGGTAATTGCGGACGTGAAGCCGCAGGCCATCCTGTGCGGTGACGAAGACGGGCGACCAGCCGTCGGCCTCGACAAAATCCACGCTGTCGGAACTATCCAGCATCCGGATCTGTGGCTTCTCGATGGAACGGTCAGATGGGTCGCGCCGCCGGCGAGTGAGGTTTAGAGAACGCACGGTACCGGGCTGATTTGGCCAGAGCGTTCCGTCTCGATCGGCTGAGCGTACTAACTTTACTTCTTGTCGCCGGTCGCGCCGGCGGGTCTCACATTCCGCCAAGGATCACTCGGGGCTGCGGGCGTCGAGGCGGATGACTTCGACCTCTTCATGGCCGCCTCATAGTCCTTCTCGACGTCTTGAGCCCTCCGCATCCGCTCCTCCTCTATCAGCTGCAGCGGGGTCTTCGTGACGGTCGTGCCCCTTTCTTCCTGCCGCTGCTGCATAGTTTGGGAATAACCGAAGCCCGTCGATAAACCGATCATTACCGCGGCAAATACGACTTTCCTCATAACACCCCCCGTTTCTGCGCGAGCTGCCGCCTCACGTTGCGGGCTCGTTGTCGGTCTTTCGCTTGCGTGGCGCGAGAGCCGAGCCGTTGCTTTTAGCGCCTTACCATATTCCTCGACTAGAGGTCCACGGCGCGTTCAATTGACGGCGGCGCCGCGATAGAGATCCGCCTCGATCATCAGCTTCGATCCGCCCCCGAGCCGGATGCGATAGACCTGCAGATTCTCCATCACCCGCTGCACGTAGTTGCGCGTCTCCGCGAACGGAATGCGCTCGACCCAATCGAGGGGATCGACGGCGGGATCGCGGGGATCGCCATACCGCTCGAGCCATTCTTTGACCCGACCCTGGCCGGCATTGTAGGCGGCGAACGCCAAGATGTAGGAGCCGCGATAGATCTGCAGAAGCTCTCCGAGCTCCGCGGCGCCCATCTGGCTGTTGTAAACGGCGTCGTGACGCAATTTCTTCTGGTCGTAGCGAACCCCGAAGCGGCTCGCGACGTGGCGCCCCGCTTCCGGGGTGACCTGCATCAAGCCCATGGCGTTCGCGGTCGAGACGTCGTTCTGGTCGAAGGCGCTCTCCTGGCGCACGATCGAATAGATGATGCTGCGATCGACCTCCGGACCGATGGCGCCGAAATGGGGAATGCCGATGGTGGGAAACGCATAAGCATCCAACGCGAAGCCCTGCGCCAATGCCCCCTTGCCGATGAGCAGCAAGGCGCGGGCATCCTCGTGCCGCTCGACGATCTGGGCGAGCTGTTCCAGCACATGCGGCTCCGGCAGTCGGTCGGCCAGATCCGCCACGAACGGTAGAATGAGGTTGTGCGCGCCGGCCGCGTACAGTATTTCGGCTGCCCGCAACACGTCGAGATTGGCGAGCGCGGCGCGCTGGGTCGAGTTCGGCTCCGGCAGCCGCCGCAACGCGATCTGGGAAAGGCCGAGCCTGCCCCGGGCGATCTGGCCGTAATAGGCGGTGGGATATTGGGCCGAGGCCTCGTAATGCGCGCCCGCCTGCGCGAGCCGGTGCGCGGCCTCCGCCGCGCGGCCCTGCCAATATTCCGACCGCGCCAGCGTGATCGGGTTGGTGATCCCCTGCGCGATCCGGGCGAAATGCGGCATCGCCAGCTCCGGATCGTTCAGGAACCGAAGCGCGATCCAGCCGGCCGTGAATTGGTGCTCGCCCCGATAGTTCTCCCGGGGCGGAGGGACGGCATCGCGAGCGATTTGATAGGCCGTTTGCGGATCCCCGAGGTCGAGCAATTTGCGGCAGACGAGGCGACGCTCGATCCACCACTCGTCGAGATTGTGCAGAACCGCGCGATCGGTGGGAGCCGCCAGCAACAGGCTCGCGGCTTCGGCAAAGCGCTCGTTGCGGCGCAGCCACTGAATGCGGCTGAACATGTAGCCTGGATCGCTGCGGCCCTCTTCGGGAACGGCATCGAGCAGCTGGCCGGCATTGGCGGCCTTGGCGATCACGGCGGCTCGTGCCTTGGCGATGGCCATCTCGACCCCGCCGAGCCGCCGCGCCGCCCGCATTCCGCCCTCTATATCCTGAGCCGAGAATCGGTCGTCCATGCGGGCGACGTGGTCGGCCCGCGTGATGAAATCGCGAAACGCGTCGAGTGCCTGGGTCTCCAGCTCCTCGGGAAACGCATCGTAGCGCCAGGCCTCGCGTACGTAGTACTGAGCCGCGGTGCGGTCGCCCTGCGCCAGCAGCGCACGGGCGAGCGCGAACCGCCCCCTGGGCGTCATCGGCTGGGTCTTGGCGAAGAACGCCAGCACGGCGAAGGGGCCGCGCCCTTCCTGCAGGAGTGCGGCTTCGGCGCGCCGGCGCAGCATGCCGACGCTGGGCCAGCTCGGGTTCGCGGAAAGGAATGCGACATAACGGTCGAATCCCACATTGTTCTCGTCGCTGCGTAGAATGGCCCATTCGACGAGCTTCTTGGCGGCAGGATCATGGATGCTCGCCTCGACCGAGGTGGCCTCTCCGGATTTGCCGCGCCGGATGAGTTCCAAGGCTTGTTTCACGGCAGCGAGATCGGGGCTGGGCGCGGGGCTAGGCGCCCCCGAAGGGGGGGGGAGCTTCGAATGCAGCGCGACCGGCGTCGCGACCGCCGATTCGGTCCGAGCGACCAAGGTGGGCCGCGGGCGCGGCAGGGGAATGGATTTAATGGATTTGGTGGCAGCGAGGGAGGCCGTACCGTCGGCTAGCCAAGCGAGGGCCGTCGCCAGGGCCAGGATGGAAGCGACTGCGATAGAGGGGAATTTCATCGGACCTGACGACAGTTCCAACCGTGCATGTCGGATCGACGATTCGCTGTGGTTCGGCAAGTGGGGCCGTTTCCTCATTGTGGGCTGAGCACAGCCTCCCTCGGCCCCGATCAGACGCGATCGCGGCTTTTAGCGCCGAACTCGCGGCAAAACACCGAAATTCGGCTGCAAAATACTCAGCTTGGCGCAACCTCCCGGCCGATCATGGCGGACCCGCGTAAATGATCGGATAAGACCGGGGCGAAAGCTAGGCAAAACCCCTATTGTCCCTCGCGATCTCGGCGCAGGCTGCTTTGGCGAAACCAAAGCCTCGGCCGAGGCTTTCATCCCCGGTTCCGACCCGGTATGGATGGGGCTCTGTTCGGTCCGCCAGCGAGCAAAGGATGGTGTCATGACCGCTAGGACGAGCTTCCGAGGTTCCTTCACCGCGCTCGTCACCCCGTTCAGGAACGGCTCGCTCGACGAGAAAGCGTTTCGCGAGCTGGTGGATTGGCAAATCGCCGAGGGCACGCGCGGGTTGGTGCCGGTGGGCACCACCGGCGAGAGCCCGACGCTGAGCCATGACGAGCATCGGCGGGTGGTGGAATGGTGCGTCGAGCAGGCGAACCGCCGCGTTCCGGTGGTCGCCGGCGCGGGCTCGAACTCGACCGCGGAGGCGATCGACTTCGCCCGACACGCGGAGAAGGCCGGAGCCGACGCCGTCCTGATCGTGACGCCCTACTACAACAAGCCGACCCAGGAGGGCCTGTACCGGCACTTCAAGGCGATCAACGACGCGGTCGGGATTCCGATCATCATCTACAACATTCCGTCGCGCTCGGTCATCGACATGTCGGTCGACACCATGAGGCGCCTGTTCGAGCTCCAGAATATCGCCGGCGTCAAAGATGCCACCGCCAACGTCATTCGGGTGTCCCAGCAGCGCCAGGCGATGGGGCCGGAGTTCAATCAGCTCTCGGGCGAGGATGCGAGCGCGCTCGGGTTCATGGCGCACGGCGGCCACGGCTGCATTTCCGTGACTTCGAACGTGGCGCCGCGGCTGTGTGCCGAGTTTCAGCATGCATGCTTGCGAGGCGATTACGCGACCGCGCTCAAGCTTCAGGACAAGCTGATGCCGCTGCACACCACGCTGTTCATCGAGACCAATCCGGCACCGGCCAAGTACGCGCTTTCCGTGCTGGGCAAATGCCAGGAGACGGTGCGCCTGCCGATGGTGCCGGTCGCAGAGCATACGCGAAGCGCGGTGCGCGAGGCCATGGTTCATGCCGGACTCATCAACTGACCGGCGATGGCGGAGAAGCCGCAACGCGCAAGCAAGATCGTCGCGGACAATCGCAGGGCGCGCTTTCATTACGAGATCGGCGACACCTTCGAGGCCGGCATCGCCCTGACCGGGACCGAGGTCAAGTCGCTGCGGCAGGGCAAGGCGACGATCGCCGAATCCTATGCCGCGGAGCAGGACGGGGAATTGTGGCTCTACAACGCCTACATCCCCGAATATCTGCAGGCGAGCCGCTTCAATCATTTGCCGCGGCGTCCGCGCAAGCTGCTCCTGCACGCTCGTGAGATCCACAAGCTAAAGGGCGCGGTGGAGCGCGAGGGCATGACACTCGTGCCGCTGAAACTCTATTTCAACCCGAGGGGGCGCGCCAAGATCGAGCTCGCGGTCGCCCGCGGCAAGAAATTGCACGACAAGCGGGAGGCCGAGAAACAGCGCAGCTGGCAGCGCGAGCGGGCGCGGTTGATGCGCGAAAAGGGGTGAGCATGCCTGGTCCGGCCGATCGGCTTTCGGTATGGTGATTGAGCGATCAAAGCTTCCCAAGGCAAGCAAGGCTCGCTTCGCATGACCGTCCACAATCCGCTCAACCTTCCGAGCGATCTGCCGGTGCCGCAGGATGACGGCGGCGCCCGGCACCTCGCCGGCATGCGCGCGCCGGACCTTTCGCTTGCGGCCACCGACGGCAGCTCGGTCAACCTTTCGCGTTTATCCGGCCGGACCATCGTTTACGTCTATCCGCGCACCGGCCGGCCAGGCGTGCCGTTGCCGGATGGCTGGGATGCCATTCCGGGCGCGCGCGGCTGCACCCCCCAGAGCTGCGGGTTCCGCGACCACTTCCGGGAGCTCGAGGCGCTGGGGGTGGCGCGGGTCTACGGACTTTCGACACAGGATAGCGATTACCAGCGCGAAGTCGTCGAGCGGCTGCACCTGCCGTTTCCGCTGCTCTCCGACGCCGAGACGAAATTGCAACGCGCGTTGCGACTGCCCAGCTTTCAGCTCAAGGGCATGACCTTGCTCAAACGCCTTGTGCTCGTGATCGACGATGGCGCCATCGTCCACGTATTTTATCCGGTATTTCCTCCCGACCGCAGCGCCGAGGAGGTGATCGCTTGGCTTCAGGCCCGCTCGTCGAATTGAGCGCGGATCTTGGCAAACACGGCGGCGAACATCTCCGGCGTAAGCCTGCCGGTATTGGTGTTCTGGCGCGAGCAATGATAGCTGTCGTAAAGCGTGAGCTCGCCGATCGTATGCGCGCGGCCGTGCTCGAACGGAACGGTCGAGGGGCGAGCGCCGAGCGAGGCCACGGTGGTCTCGTGGGCGATGCGGCCGAGCGCCACGATGAAGCGCAACCGCTGCATTTGGGCGATCGTGCCCGTCAGGAAAGCGCGGCAGGATGCGACCTCTGTGCCCGCCGGCTTGTTCTCGGGAGGCACGCAGCGCACCGCATTGGTGATGCGGCAATCGATCAGCCTCAGGCCGTCGTCTGGACGCGCCTGATAGCGCCCGCGAGCGAAGCCGTGCCGCTTCAATGTCTCATAGAGCAGATCGCCGGCGAAATCGCCGGTGAAAGGCCGACCGGTGCGATTGGCACCCGTCAGGCCGGGGGCGAGGCCGACGACGAGCAGTCGCGCCTCGGATGAGCCGAACGAGGGGACCGGCGCGTTGAACCAGCTGGGCTCGCGCTTGCGCAGAGTGCTGCGCAGAGTCACCAGCCGCGGGCAGCGCGGACAATCACGGTCGGGTTCGGCGGGCCCGCCCGGCGTCGTGGCGTTTGTCAATCTTCCTCGAAATCGTCGTCATCGCCGGCGCGTTGCGGCGCCGTGGGGCGTTGCAGGAATTGCGGCGTGTGCCGGGGCTCCCGGGACTCCCGGGCGGCGCGTTCGGCCGGATCGCGGCCGATCTTCGGCTGCAGCTCGACGATGTCCACGAAGATATCCGCCTGCCGGCGCAGCTCGTCGGCGACCATCGGCGGCTGAGTGGTCACGGTGGAAACCACGGTGACCCGCACGCCGCGCCGCTGCACGGCTTCCACCAGGGAGCGGAAATCGCCGTCGCCGGAGAACAGCACCATGTGGTCGATCGAGCCGGCGATCTCCATGGCGTCGACGGCAAGCTCGATATCCATGTTGCCCTTGACCTTGCGCCGGCCGGTCTGGTCGATGAACTCCTTGGTCGCCTTGGTCACCACGGTGTAACCGTTGTAGTCGAGCCAATCGATCAGCGGCCGAATCGAGGAATATTCCTGATCCTCGATCACCGCGGTGTAATAGAAGGCGCGCAGCAGATATCCGCGCGACTGGAATTCGCGCAGCAGCCGCTTGTAATCGATGTCGAAGCCCAGCGTCTTGGCGGTCGCGTAAAGATTGGCGCCATCGATGAACAATGCGATCTTCTCTTGCGGAGGGGACATGCTGGTTCTCTCGTGATCGAAACCAATTCGGTCGGCGTCCCGTCGAGAATGATCGGCGGAACCGATAGCGGTCGGTCTTGGGGAGCGATCGCGGCGTTGCGTCAATTGCAAAGCTGAGCGAACGCAACCCTCGTGCCCGGTCCAGGAAAAACAGCGGCCCGATCGGCACGACTTCCGGGCGGTTGCCTAACAGAGGCAGGTCCCGGCGCCAAGACAAATTTCGCCCTTGCGCTTTGCCCCCGCCGGGTCTAGCTAACGGCAGGATTTCCAAAGACTTGACGGCAAAGGAGCGGCGAGCCCATGGCCCGTGTCACCGTGGAAGATTGTATCGACAAGGTCGAGAACCGGTTCGATCTCGTGCTGCTGGCCAGCCATCGGGCGCGCATGATTTCCTCGGGCGCGCAGATCACCGTCGACCGCGACAACGACAAGAATCCGGTGGTGGCCTTGCGCGAAATCGCCGATGAGACGATCTCCCCCGGCGATCTCAAGGAAGACCTCATCCATTCGCTCCAGAAATACGTCGAAGTGGACGAGCCGGAGTCCGAGAGCGTGCCGCTCATCGGCGGCTCCGGCGAGGGGGTGGATGCCGACGATACCGAGGTCGTTGTCGACCGCATGACCGAGGAAGAGCTGCTCAAGGGCTTGGAAGGCCTGACCCCTCCGGAGCAGGAACCCGAGCAGCCCGAGACCGACGAAGAGGAGTGAACGCGGCCCGTTCTTCGAGGCCCGGTCACCCATCCTCTTGCCCTTCATGCTGAGGTGGCCAGCCCTCGTTCGAGGGGCGGCGCTGCGCGCCTTGCACCTCCAGGATGACGGCGGGCCCTCGAACCACCCGCCTCGCACCTCAGGACGACGGCTGGCCCTCGAACCATGGGCCATTCGGGTTTTGCCAAGCATGCCTCGAATTGCTTGCGAAACCCGCGGTCAGCCGTGATATCGTCGGTGAAATCATTGGAGCGGCCCGAATGTGGCTCGCCGGGGTTAAGCCATGGCCCGGTCGGTTACCGATCCGTCGCGGATGCAGCATGAGCCACGCTCTGCTGCGCTGTTGACGCGCGCTCTCAACAATCAACCAGATTTAGCTGAAATCAGGGGAAAATCCCGCAAGCCGCCGATCATGCGGCAGTACGACCTGATCGAGCGCGTGCGCCACTACAATCGCAATACCGATGAGGGGCTGCTCAATCGGGCCTATGTGTACGCCATGAAGGCGCACGGCTCGCAAACACGAGCCTCGGGTGACCCGTATTTCTCCCATCCGCTGGAAGTCGCCGCGATCCTCACCGACCTCAAGCTCGACGATGCCACCATCGCGGCGGCCCTGCTGCACGACACGATCGAGGACACGCCGGTCACGCGTGCCGAGATCGATCAGCTGTTCGGGCCGGATATCGGCACGCTGGTCGATGGCCTGACCAAGCTCAAGAAGCTGGACCTCGTCTCGAGGCAAGCGGCCCAGGCGGAAAACCTGCGCAAGCTTCTGCTCGCCATCGCCGAGGACGTGCGGGTCCTGTTGGTCAAGTTGGCGGACCGGCTGCACAACATGCGCACCCTCGACTTCGTGCCGCCGGACGCGCGGCGTCGGATCGCGGAGGAAACGCTCGACATCTATGCGCCGCTCGCCGCCCGGATGGGCATGCACGGGATGCGAGAGGAGCTCGAAGACCTGGCGTTCCGCGAGCTCAATCCGGACGCCTACGACGTGGTCCTGGCGCGGCTGCAGTCCTTGGCCGAGCGCAATCGGGACCTGATTTCCGACATCGAGCACCAGCTCGCCAGCAAGTTTGCCGACAGCGGCATCCAAGCGGAGGTCGACGGCCGCCAGAAGCGGCCCTACTCGATCTGGCGCAAGATGGAGCGCAAATCCGTCGGATTCGAGCAGCTGTCGGACATTTTCGGCTTTCGCGTCATGGTCGGAGACGTCCAGGAGTGCTATCGCGCGCTCGGCATCGTGCACACCACGTGGCCGGTGGTGCCCGGCCGGTTCAAGGATTACGTCTCGACCCCGAAGCAGAACGATTATCGCTCGATCCACACCACCGTGATCGGGCCGGGCCGCCAGCGCGTCGAGCTGCAGATCCGCACGCGAACGATGCACGAGATCGCCGAATACGGCATCGCCGCGCACGCCCTCTACAAGGACGCGCGTGGTTCGCCGACCGAAATGCTCTCGCGCGAGTCCAATGCCTATGCCTGGCTTCGGCGCACGATCGAGCTGCTTGCCGAAGGCTCCAATCCGGAAGAGTTCCTGGAGCACACCAAGCTCGAATTATTCCACGACCAAGTGTTCTGCTTCTCTCCGAAGGGCAAGCTGATCGCGTTGCCGCGCAAGGCGACGCCGATCGATTTCGCCTACGCGGTCCATACCGACGTCGGCAACACCGCGGTCGGCTGCAAGATCAACGGCAAGATCGCGCCGCTGGTCTCCGAGCTCGCCAATGGCGACGAGGTCGAGATCCTGACTTCGCGGGCGCAGCTCGCGCCACCGGCGGCATGGGAATCGATCGTGGTCACCGGCAAGGCGCGCGCGGCGATCCGGCGTGCGACGCGGGCCGCGGTGCGCAAGCAATATGCCGGGCTCGGACGCCGCATCGTCGAGCGGCTGTTCGTGCGCGCCAAGAAGGAATACAGCGACGAGAAGCTCCAGGGAGCGCTGCCGCGGCTGGCCCGTGGCTCGATCGATGACGTCATGGCGGCGGTCGGGCGCGGCGAGATGAAGTCCTCGGACGTGGCCCGGGCGATGTATCCCGATTACAAGGAGGAACGCACCGCGCCGACCCCGCCGCCGAAAGAAAGCGGCTGGTTCGGGCTCAAGAAGGCCAAGGCGGTGAAATTCAAGGTTCCCAGCGGTCCGGCGGAAGCCACGGCCATCCCGATCCGCGGCATCACCGGCGAGCTTCCGGTGCGCTTCGCGCCGGAGGGCGGAGCCGTGCCCGGAGATCGCATCGTCGGGATCCTGACGCCCGGAGAGGGAATCACGATCTACCCCATTCAGTCGCACGCGCTGAAAGATTTCGAGGACGTACCGGAACGCTGGCTCGACGTGCGCTGGGACATCGAGGATGCCAGCCCCCACCGGTTTCCGGCGCGCATCGCCGTCCATTCGGTGAACGAGCCGGGCACGCTCGCCCAGATCGCGCAAGTGATCGCCGAGCACGACGGCAATATCGACAACATCCGCATGACCCGCCGCTCGCCGGATTTCACGGAGCTGCTGATCGATCTCGAGGTCTATGACCTCAAGCACCTGACCGCCATCATCGGACAATTGCGCGCCAAGGACGTGGTCGCGAATGCCGAACGGGTGAACGGCTAGGATCCCCGGTTCGGCGGCCGTCCAACCCTGTTCGGGAACAATCATTTGCCGGAAATTCCTCATCTGCGCCTCGGCATCAATATCGATCACGTCGCCACGGTTCGGAACGCACGCGGCGGCGATCACCCCGATCCCGTCCGGGCGGCCCGCGTCGCGATCGAAGCCGGAGCTGACGGAATCACCGCGCATCTGCGGGAGGATCGCCGCCATATCCGCGACGAGGATATCGCGCGGCTGAAAGCCGAAATCCCGAGGCCGCTCAATCTCGAAATGGCGGCGACGCAGGAGATGCTGGCAATCGCGCTCAAAACGCATCCGCATGCGGCGTGCCTCGTCCCGGAGCGGCGGCAGGAACGCACGACCGAGGGCGGGCTCGATGCCGCTTCCCAGCAAAATGCCCTCGAGCCGATCGTTTCCGCGCTCACGAAGGCGGGGGTCGTGGTCGCGTTGTTCATTGCCGCCGATCCGGCGCAGATCACGGCTGCGGCGCAAATCGGCGCGCCGGCGATCGAGATTCACACCGGATCCTGGTGCGATGCCCTCGCAGGCAACGACCAGCGTCTCGCGGCGGGCGAATGGCAGCGCATATCGGAGGGCGCGCGCCTGGCGCGGCGGCTCGGCCTCGAGGTCCATGCCGGGCACGGCCTCAATTTCCAATCCGCGGAGCACATCGCCACCCTTTCCGAGATCGTGGAACTGAACATCGGTCATTTTCTCGTCGGCGAAGCGCTCTTCGTCGGCTTCGCGCAGAGCATCCGGACGATGCGGGCGGCGATGGAGCGCGGCCGCGGCAAGGCGGTCTCATGATCCTCGGCATCGGGTCCGACCTCGTCGATATTCGCCGCATCGAGCAGGTGATCGGCCGGCATGGCGAACGGTTCTTGAGCCGGGTGTTCACGCCGACCGAGCGCACGCGCGCGCAGAGGAGAGCGAACCAGAGCGCTACTTACGCCAAACGATTCGCCGCCAAGGAGGCCTGTGCCAAGGCGCTGGGGACGGGCATACGCAAGGGCGTGTTCTGGCGCGATATGGGCGTCGTCAATCTCGCCTCGGGCCGCCCGACCATGCGGTTGACGGGAGGCGCGCTCGATCGACTCGCGGCGATCACTCCGCCGGGAACCGAAGCTCGCATCGACGTCACCATCACCGACGAAGGGCCGCTCGCGCAGGCCATCGTCGTGATTTCCGCCGTTCCTTCGGCGAAGCCATAGCGGATCTCGTGGCTTGTCCCCTCTGTCCACAAGCTCGCTGGCGCAACGGCAAAGGAAAACTTCGCATCGATCGCGCGACTCAGGTAATGTGCATTTGCCCCTCTTGGGGCGTTTCCTCCCTGACTTGGGCCCCGCTTCGGCGGGGCTTCTTGTTGCCCGATTCGGGCCGGCCCCTTGGTCCGGATTCCGCAATGCTGCGGTTTTTCCGCTTCCGGCGGTTTTCCCCGGACGGGAAAGAGCCTGCGCAGCTTGACCGGGTGACAATCGCGCCTATTTGCCCTGCGGGCATTCCCCAGGCGAGCCGGGCCCGGGCTCCTCTCGTGAACTCGCAGGAGCACTCGCCGGAGCGCGGCGATCGACGGCATGCGGCCGAGAATCACAATCGCGACAGGAGGGCAGGGGAGCCTCCGCGTTCGTTGCGCGGCTCGTTCCGAGCCGCTACAAGGGCGGCGGCCGGCAGTTGCCGATCCTCCCCACCGGATGACGAATGTCCCTTCCGGACCGCGGATGGGGCCGCATTCGTCTGGCGAAGCGCCGTAGCGGGCGCGCCGCATCGAACCCATGGGAAACCCCAGTGGCTGATCGTGGCATGAGAGGGCCGATGAGCGTGTCGAGCGAGCCGAAGCGCCGCGAAGGCGGTTTTGCCGAGACCATTCGGGTCATCGTTCATGCGCTGATCATTGCCGTCGTCATCCGGACCTTCTTGTTCCAGCCGTTCAACATTCCCTCGGGCTCGATGGAAGCGACCCTGCTCGTGGGCGACTACCTCTTCGTGTCGAAATACGCGTACGGCTACAGCCATTATTCCTTGCCGTTCTCGCCGCCGCTGTTCTCCGGGCGCATGTTGGCGCGGGAACCCCAACGCGGCGACGTCGTGGTGTTCCGGCTGCCGAAGGACGATTCGGTCGACTACATCAAGCGCGTCATCGGCTTCCCCGGCGATCGCATCCAGATGATCGGCGGTCTGCTTCACATCAACGATCAGCCGGTCAAGCGCCAGCGGATCGAGGATTATGTCGACATCGAGGATCCGGGGCACCCAGTGCGGGTCAAGCGCTGGCGCGAAACGCTGCCGAACGGAGTGAGCTACACCACGCTCGACCGGGTCGAGAACGGCGTCTACGACGACACCCCGGTCTACACCGTGCCGCCGGGCCATTATTTCATGATGGGCGACAATCGCGACAATTCGACCGACAGCCGGGTGCTGTCCCAGGTCGGCTATGTGCCCTTCGAGAACCTCGTCGGGCGGGCCGAAATCATCTTCTTCTCGATCGGCGACGGCGCGCGAGCCTGGCAGGTCTGGCGCTGGCCTTGGGCGGTGCGCTGGGATCGGCTGCTCACAACGGTTCGATGAGCCGCAAGTCGAAGGCCCACAAAGAACTCGAGCTGAGGATCGGTTATTCCTTCGGCAATCCGGCGCTGCTGGATTGCGCGCTGACCCATATCTCCGCGCTGGCGGGGAGCAAGAACCGCGCCGGCAGCTATCAGCGGCTCGAGTTCCTCGGCGACCACGTGCTCGGCCTCGTCATCTCCGACATGCTGTTTCGCGCCTTCCCGGACGCCGAGGAGGGCGAGCTGTCGCGGCGGCTTGCCGATCTGGTCCGCAAGGAGACCTGCGCCGACGTCGCCCGGGCCATGGAGCTCGGACCGGCCATGAAGCTCGGCGCCTCCGAGGTCAACGCCGGCGGCCGCCGGCGCATCGCGATCCTGGCGGACATCTGCGAGGCGCTGATCGGGGCGGTATTCATCGACGGCGGCTATGCGGCGGCCGCGGGCCTGATCGAGCGCTTCTGGCAGGAACGCACGCTCAAGCCCAAGCGCCCGCTGCGCGACGCCAAGACCATGCTGCAGGAGTGGGCCCAGGCCCGCGGCATGCCGGCGCCGCTCTACCGCGAGATCGAGCGCTCGGGACCCGACCACGATCCCGAGTTCCGGGTCGTTGTCGAGGTCGCGGATTGCCAGCCGGCGGAGGGGCTCGGCCGCTCGAAGCGGGCGGCCGAGCAGGCGGCGGCTGCCGCCATGCTCGCGCGCGAAGGCGTCGAATCCGAAGGGATCGATAGCTGAGGAGCGCCAAGCGCGGCGAACGGTCAGCCTCCGGCCGACATTATTTCTTGGGCGCACATGGGTTCGCGGCCTTGGGAGCAGCGGGCGTCGCCGCGCAGGGATTGCCGGCCTTGGCGTCCGGCTTCACGGTGGACTGGGCCTTGGGGGCGCACGGATTGGCAGCCTGTGCCATGGCCGTCACCGGGATCGCCGAGACCAGGCCGCCGACCGCAATGGCCGCGGCCAGCGAGAGCAGCGATTTGTGCAAGGTGTTCATCGTCGTTTCTCCTTCGCTCGTGAAAGGCTCGTGAAAGATCGGCGCGGATCCGAGCCACGTCCGCTATTTCTTGGGCGCGCAGGGATTTGCCGCTTTGGGGGCGCACGGGTTGGCGCTTTTGCTGCCGGTAGCGCCCGCCGTCTCTTTGCGAACCGCGGTCTGCAATTCGCCCATGTAGGCGGTCAGCGCCGAGAGCTCGCGCGAGCTCCAAGACAACGGCTTCGCCTGCATGGGAACGATCATGCAGAACTGGATCGCTTCATCGAGGCGAACTTGTTCCACCCCGCTCTTCTCCGCGGCCATGGCCATCCGGTGCGGGTAGGGTGTGGTGAAGCTCGCGGCGAAATTGGCGTTGTCGGCATGGCAGTTCATGCAGGACATGCCGTTGGTGCTGAGCTTGGTGTCGTTGAACAGCGCCTGGCCCTGTTTGATCAATTGCGCCCGATTTCCCTCGGCCAGATTTGTGGCCTTCGGACGCAATATCAGCTTGGAATCGACCTCCGGCTTACCCGCGCAAGGGTTGGCCGCCGGCTTCGGAGCGCAAGGATTGGCGGCCTTGGCGGCACCCGGATTCACCGATTTGGACGCACAGGGATTTGTTTGCCCCACGGCCCGATCGCCGCTCAGTATCATGGCTCCGGCTGCTAACGTCAGCATCACCGAGAGCGCCGACATCCCGAACAATCTTTGCATCTTCAGCCCCCATTTGTATCAGGCGTACCGGCAGGCCTGCCGATCGAGGACGTTTACGACAGCTATTTCGTTGTCGGAGGACGGAAGGTTACATCCACCAGGATGCGACCTGCTCGAAGCGCAGCCCGATCGCGGCTAGTCCGAACGCGGACTGCCTTGCGATTCGCGAGCAGGCTGAAACCTTTCTCGGCAGTCCGGCGAATACCGAATGGGTGTGCGGCCTGGTGCGCCGCCGCGTCTTGCCCGAATGCCGCAATGAAATGAGACGAACGTTGCCGCGCTTTTCACGCCGAAGCGCCGTTCCCGTGGCGCTGGCCATCCTTGTGGTCGCCGTGATGATGCTGGCTGCGATCAGCGCCCGCACGCAGGGGCACGGCTTCGACCCGTCCGGCTTCTGGCGCGCGCCGCTTGCGAGCCAGGGCAAGCTGCCGCCGGACTGGACCTCATTGGAGCGATCCCTGGCACCCGAAGATTGCGGCCAATGCCACGCCGATCAACTGCAGCAATGGCGCACGTCGCGCCACGCACAGGCATTTTCGCCGGGGCTGGTCGGGCAGCTATTGAGCTTCGACGCGGCGGATACGGCAGAGTGCATGCGCTGTCATGCGCCGTTGGCCGAGCAGCACGCCGCGTTCGAGGCGGCACGGACCGTGGGATTGGCGCATCGTCCCGAGCAACAAGGGCTTGCGTCGGCAGGCAACGGCTGCGGCGGATGCCATGTCCGCCACCATCGTCGATTTGGACCGCCGCAGCGGAACAGCGGCGCGACCGGGCAGAGCGAACTTGCCGCGCCCCACGGTGGGGTGTTCCGGACGACTTTCTTCGAATCGCCGGAATTCTGCAGCGGCTGTCATCAGTTCCCGGCGGAATTGGCGGTCAACGGCAAGCCCCTGGAAAACACCTACGTGGAATGGAAGGCCAGCCCTCAGGCGAGCCGGCAGGTCACGTGCCAGACTTGCCATATGCCCGATCGCCGGCACCTGTGGCGCGGCATCCATGATCCGGCAATGGTCGCTGCGGCTCTCACGCCGCGGATCACGAGCGACGCCGCCGGGGTGCGCTTCGAGATCGCCAATACCGGGGCGGGACATGCATTTCCCACATACGTGACCCCGCGCGTGGTGATGAATGCCGTCGCGCTTGATGCCGAGGGCAAGCCTCGCCCGGAGACGCTTCGTTCGCACCTGATAGCCCGCCGCGTCAGCTACGAAAACGAGCAATGGACCGAAATCTCCGACACGCGGCTGCTGCCGGAACAAACGGCCGCCATCGAGATGCCCTGGACCGGCAGCGAGCGCGCCCGCGTGTGGCTGGAGGTTGATCCCGATGATTACTACGAGACCCAAGTCTATCGCGAGCTGCTGCAAACTCTGCCGCACGGCGGTGAGGCGGCGCGTCTGATCGCGCAGGCCAAGAGCGATGCGGCAAAAAGCCGATTTCGGCTGTTCGAAACCGAGCTGCGCCGCCCGTGACGGAATTTTAGGGTCATGTCTCGGGGCTCGGCAGCTCCGGTTCGCCTATGTAACCTCCTTCCGCCTCACCGCGAATTCACTGTCGGGTGAATTCATCTGTCCCAATCGGAAGCCGGCATCCGGGGTGCCGGGCTGGCGATCGGTCGGCTTGGCTTTCTTTTGTCTCGCTGCGCAATGTAACTTCCTGCCGCCCGCTGGCGAAATCACTTCACACGGGGGCCATATCGGCCCGAATTGCCTTTGGCGGAGCAAGTCGGACATGTCGAAACAGATAAGCGGTCTCGTCATCGGAATGGCGGTCTTGGCCATCGTCTTCGCCGCGCAGGCGGCGCAACCATTCGACGCCAAGGCGTTTCAACAGGCGCAAGCCGCCGGCAGGAGCATCCTGGTCGACGTCACCGCGCCGTGGTGCCCGACCTGCAGGAAGCAGCGCCCCATCGTCGAGCGGCTGGAACGGGAGAAGCCGAATCTGATCGTCTACGAGGTCGACTTCGACTCCGAGAAGGCCGTCCTGAAACAGTTTGGTGTCCGCTACCAGAGCACATTGATCCTGTTCCAGGGCGAGCAGGAAATCGGGCGATCGATCGGCGAGACGGATCCGGCTCGGATCCGAGCCTTGGTCGATATGGCCCGGTGATGGCCGCAATCGGCAGTTTGGCGCTCAGTTACGCGGCCGGTGCGCTCTCGACGCTCTCGCCGTGCGTGTTGCCGTTGCTTCCTGTCCTGCTTGTGAGCGCGCTCGAGCAGCACGCGTTGGCGCCGCTGGCGCTTGCCGTCGGGCTGTCCGGTTCTTTCGCCGCGATCGGCATCTTGATCGCCTCGCTCGGATTGGGCCTCGGCGGCCTGGATGCGGACGTTTTGCGATATGCGGCCGCTGCGCTGATGGCCGGCTTCGGCATCGTCATTCTGATCCCGGATCTACAGACCCGGTTGACGCAAATAGCGGCGCCGTTGGCGGGTGGCGTCAATCGATTGCTCGAACGTCTGAACCCCGGCGGCATAGGCGGGCAGTTCATGCTCGGCGTTCTTCTCGGCGCGGTCTGGTCGCCGTGCGCGGGACCAACGCTCGGTGCCGCCGTGGCTTTCGCCGCCCAGGGCGGCAGCCTGGTCTATGCCGCAGCGGCGATGGCGCTGTTCGCGTTCGGCGCCGCCACGCCGATTCTCGCGCTGGCCTACGGCTCGCGGCAAACCATGCTCGCCCGCCGCGATCGTCTGTGGCGGCTCTCGGGCATCGGCAAACCGGCCATGGGCGTAGCGTTGGCTGCCGTCGGCCTGTTCGTCCTCACGGGTCTCGACAAGGTTGTCGAGGCCAATCTGACGCGCACGATGCCGGGATGGCTGATGAACGCAACGACGTGGCTGTGAGGCCACTCCGCTCTTTCCGCAAGCGCCGTTCGAAACATGCCGCCGCTCCGGCTTCGATCCGTCGCCGGCGCGGCGCCGGACGTCACCCGAGATCGAAGCCCCGATTGCCCGCGTGAGAAAGGGTTTCGAGGAGCTTGCCAAACCTCCTGAATGATCGTTCTTAGGACACGGCATCGCATCGACGCCAAGGCGCGAACGCCACCAAGTCGCATCGTACTGCCGAGCCGTGTTGGTCCAGGAAACTAGCCGCTTCCGGTGCTTTTCGGATGTTCGGCAGGACCGGCGCGATCGTTACGAAGAGGGCACATCGTGCAATGGCGTGACCAAGTGGCTGTGGTGACGGGCAGCGCCCGCGGCCTCGGCCGAGCAACGGCGCGGCTGCTCGCGCAACGCGGCGCCGCCGTATGCGTGAACTATGCCAACGCCGGCATTTCCTGGCAGGGCACGCTCGACAGCTACGACCGGGACGAGGTCGCGCGCATGCGCGAGGTCAACGTGGACGGCGTGATCCATGCCACGCGTGCGGTGATGGGCGGCATGCGGACGCGGCGCTACGGCCGGATCGTCAACGTGAGCTCGATCGCGGCGATCGGCACCGCGCTGCCCGGCAATGCGTTCTACGCGGCAACCAAGGCCGAGGTGCTGATTCTGACGCGGCGCTTTGCCATGGAGCTCGGTCCGCACGGCATCAGCGTGAACGCGGTGGCGCCGGGCTTCGTGCGCACCGACATGACGCAGCGCGGCCGTGGCGCCGCGGATTGGCAGGGGACGGAGCAGCGTCTCGCCGCACGAGCGATGATGGGTCGCATCGGCGAACCGGAGGACATCGCCAATGCGGTCGCGTTCCTGGTCTCGCCGGAGTCGGGCTGGATCACCGCACAGACGCTGACGGTGGACGGCGGCCGGATGGACTACATCGGACACGGCTAGAATCGAGCGCCGGTTTGCGGCGTGCTGGCAGTCCGGGTCGCTAGTGCGTACAATCCCGAGGTGGAGGCGGCTCGGGCGCGCTCGCATCAGGGAGGGTT
>WNGK01009657.1_pt2 | contig 21005 bp, 15 predicted proteins | sample 5400601 | NCBI WGS metagenome assembly WNGK01 (sample SAMN13153376, study PRJNA577476) | soil metagenome | isolation source: 60 cm soil or saprolite under Garry oak tree replicate 1 | place: USA:California | collected 2016-06-15
CGTTCAATGCCAGCAAAGCAATAAAGGGCCGCGCCAGCTTACTGTCAAAGTAGACTTCTAACTGGTTCTGCCCTTTCGCAGTTACATTGAACTTGCCGAACTTTGGCGATATGAGCGCGAACAGCGTGGGCAGCAAGATATACGGAGATAAGACGGTCTCATAGATCTCGTTCCAGAAGGAATAGCGCTTCAACCCCTGCACTCGCGAGTTAGTTATCATCGAAAGCGCCAGGTGCGGAAGGGCGAAAACAAGGATGGTAAGCCAGTATCCCGGTATGTTGAGCTTGCCGAACACAAGGTACAGTATCGGCGCACTCAGAAAGATCAACCTGGGCAGTGCGTACAGGAAATGGAGCATAGCATTCAGATAACAGAGCCGCTGTGCGAGGCTGAGCTTTCTTGAAAACAGTGGGTTATCGATGCGCAAGATCTGCGCCATCCCGCGAGCCCAGCGAATCCGCTGCTTTACGTGGTCGGCTAATGTCTCAGTCGCCAACCCTCCTGCCTGCGCCAGATTGACATAGGCAGTATTCCATCCTAGTTGCTGCATGCGCAAAGATGTATGCGCGTCTTCCGTGACGGTTTCATGTGCAATGCCACCCACCTCATCAAGAGCCGACCGGCGAAGTACCGCACATGAACCACAGAAGAATGTGGCGTTCCAAAAATCGTTCGTGTCCTGAATGACCCCGTAAAACAATTCGCCTTCATTCGGCACACTCCGGAAGTGTCCGAGATTGCGTTCGAACGGGTCAGGCGAATAGAAGTGATGCGGCGTCTGTAACATCGCCAGCTTCTTGTCGCGCAAAAACCAACCCGCCGTCACCTGCAGAAACGATCGGGTAGGAACGTGATCGCAATCGAAGATGGCAACCAGGTCGCCCGAGGTGCGCTTGAGCGCGTAGTTGATGTTGCCGGCCTTGGCATGAGAGTGTTCCGGCCGCGCAATGTACCCCACCCCGGCCTCTTCGGCAAATGACCGAAACTCTTCGCGGCTGCCGTCGTCCAGCATCCAGATATTCAGCTTGCCAGACGGCCAATCTAACTGCTTGGCAGCAAGGAGTCTGCATGTATCCCAGGTACAAAATGAGGAAGGAATACAACTCAGCTGCAATCAACAACAGCATGAAAAGCGCATTCCACCTATCGACCGCCTGCCACGGGCTGGTAAAGTACCGTTCCAGTGATTCAATGCGCCAAATGCCATAACGAGCGGTTGCGCACATAGAGAGCATCACCAGGATCAAGGTGCCGATCCTGCCGCTGTGAGTGCGGCTGACTAATATGGCGGCAGTAACCATAAGTGCGCCAAAGCCGGCTTGCTGTTGCCAACTCATTGGAATGGAACCGACGCATAGGATAAGAGCGAGCAGCGGCAACGCCACCCAGCTGAACCTCCTGATCAGCGCCTGCCTTGAGGTAGAAGTTGAGTTATCTCGTTTCACGCAGTCATTCCTTTCACAAGCTCGGGGCACGGAAGCAGTGTTTCGACCCACTTAGCTAGTTCCTGCAGTTCGGCAACTACCTCAGTGTGCGGTGCGTGATCGATAATGGTTACCCCACTTCGCATCGCATCCTGGATTTGCGGTTCTTCGCGAATGAAGTTAGGCAAAAGAGCGCTTCCCAGCATCTCCTGCAACTCATGGCACATTTCACAATGCATGGAACGTGATGAGTCGTACCTGTTCAACACGTAATGCACTTTGCGGCTCGCAAGGGATACTCTGCTCAGTAACTCCTGCACCCATCGCACGGTCATTGCGGAGTGCATGTCAGCCGTGAGCGGAACAACGATGTGATCTGCCGTCTTCAGAGACTCGATTGTCCGCGCATTGCCGTTTGCCGGAAGATCAAGCAACACCGTATCGGCTTGCAGACTGGAGTCCTGAATTGTCCTTAGCCCTATCTCGCGCTCTTCCGCGCGTGCAGTTTCGCCCGCGTCAAACACCGTCATGGGAAGAGCGGAGACATGCCCTGGGGCATGAACGAAGGTAAGGTTTCCCACGGTGTGCGAATAAAGCGCCCGCAGATGCTGGAGCCTGAAACTGCTATCGCAATTCGCGAGTACCACGCGCTTCATGCGGCCGCAAAGGACCCGCCCCACGGCAGTCGCAAGCGTTGTCTTGCCCACACCTCCGGCAAGAGAAAAGAAGGCGATCTTCGTTGCCGCCCGGGCACCCTGCGCCCCATGTAGCGACGTCCCCACCAGCAGCCGATCAAGCGATGGTACCGTCACCTTCGAGCTGGTGCGAGCCTGCTCGCCATAGCGTACTACCTGGGCCTCTTCGATATCTGCCGCAGCGGACGCAATCGTGCTTGACGAAAAAGAAACTTCAGAAAGATGGCACACCCTATCGGGAAATTCATGATATGCTCCACCACTCCTGAGACCAGCTCGGCTCAGCAGGGCTGCTATGTCTTTGGCTTGCGATTCAGTATTCATCAGTTACTCTCCAATACTGCCCACGACTTCAGATTCGGGTGCCTTGAATGCCTTTGAAGACGCCCTACAATGCACTGACCGGAACCGATTACGACACCGGGACACACGCCACCCACGTCACGTAAAGCGAACGTAGACGAGCCGCAGAATGCTCATCGGTCAATCAAAGATTTGACCGCTGACCGCAGGCATAGATCTCCTGTGAGACCGTATCCACGATCGGTCTTCTGTGGGTCCTAAGTTGTTTCTGGTTCAGGGAAGATGAACTTGAAGAGAACGCCTTTGTGAATTCCCCCAACGCTCTCCCTGCTACAAACTTGACACATCATTGCGACAAGTGGCAACTGTTCTTTAGTCATTGCGGTATGAGTTACTGCAACATGCCATCGGTTACTAGAGTCCGTGTAACTTGCGCCAGATCAAACAGAGGTAACCCTGGATCCACTGAGCACGTCCTCTCATAAAATCTGTAAAAAACTGGCATTTCAGACTGAAGGCTGGCTCACCGTGCACTATTAAGTGGCGTAGAGCACTCTGAATCCATCTCTTCTATATACATCCATATCGGGCAGACCTGTGGTTACCAGAGTGCGAAGTGGCGCTCACGCACTTAGAGTGAACTTACAAAAAGTACGGGTGGGTCAGGTGCTCGTAAGAGAGAACAACTCGAATTGCATGAAAGCGACCGTAAATGCCCTTACCCACTTTTCAGAGCGTACTCCCAATACCGAAGTGGGTTCACGCCAAGGACCTCCTCGATCCAGACTTTGGAGATGTGCGATGCTGAAAATCAACTGCAAGCCGTACGGTCCAATCTGCTGACCAGCTCCACGGAAAGTCTTCTAGTAAAATTCTTGCCATCTGATCTGCGTGCTCCCGGACGCAACCGATATCCCGATGACCGCAGAGCGAAATGGTCATCTGTTTATTTTGCAAAACCTCTCCCAGGAATTCTCCTCAGGACCGGATGTTATTGTTATCTCTTGCGAGTCGACTGCAATCATACTGATGATAAAAAAATCCATTTCTACACCCGAGGGACCATGAAAATCCTCCAACTTGCGGATCAAACCCGCTATCGTGGCATGACAACGCAGGAATTGCGAGACTCGTTTCTTCTCTGCGATCTGTTTTGTCCCGGAGAGCTGAATCTCACCTATGTCGATCTGGACCGTACCGTGATTGGATCCGCGGTACCGACGGATAGACCGCTCCTGCTCCCCAGTGACGACGCCCTCAAGGCCGCCTATTTCACTGAGCGGCGCGAGCTGGGAATTCTCAACATTGGCGGTTCCGGAATCGTAACCGTCGGGGAGGATAAATTTGAACTGAACAACCTCGATGCCTTATATGCAGGTCAGCTATCCCGCGCACGCGGTTTATCCCACGCGTCTTGTGCAATCGGCGGGCCTGCCGGTTGTGAGCCTGGGTAGTGCCGAAACAGCCAACCGGCGCGACATCAAGAAGCTCATCTACATGGCCGGCCCGCGCAGTTGCCAGCTAGTGATGGGTTTCACGCAACTCGCCTCAGGCAGCGTATGGAATACGATGCCGCCTCACACCCACATGCGCCGGTCTGAGGTCTATCTCTATTTCAATCTTCCTCAGACTGACCGCGTCGTCCACCTCATGGGGCCCGCCCACGAGACACGCAGCCTGGTCATCGCAAACAAGCAAGTGGTCGTGTCGCCGGGCTGGTCAATCCATGCAGGCGTGGGAACAACCAACTACACTTTCTGTTGGGGCATGGGCGGCGAAAATCAGGATTACGATGACATGGATCGACTCACGATCGCGGATCTTCTGTGATGAATAGAAGTAGATAGCGCGCGCACAATTTTCTTCGACCTGACGGTTCGCGTTCCAACTGGCCGGGAGGAACTCAATGAATGAATGGAGAAGTGTCATTGTTATCGGGCTCATATCAGCCGCCGCTTTAGCGCCAAAAACATTGCCGGCTCAAGCTGCCGAGATCGACCACATCTCGCCTGCGCAGATCCTCGAGAAGGCGAAGTCGCTTGAGGAAACCGCCTCCGCGTCCGGCGGATCGGCGGCCATCACGCTGTCCAAATATCCCCGGCACTACACGATGATTTCTCTTCGACAAAAGGATGGTGGAGCTGAAATTCACCGCAACTTTGCCGATTTCTTTTGCGTCATTCGCGGCGAAGCCACGCTCACCAGCGGTGGCACCATTGTCGAACCAAAGGAAGTCAAGCCGGGCGAGATCAAAGGATCCTCCATCACCGGCGGAACCCAGGTATTGCTGCACGAGGGCGATTTTGTGCACATTCCTGCCAACGTTCCCCATCAGTTGTTGTTGCCCAAAGGCGGAGAGTTCATTTATTTCGTCATCAAGGTTGAAGAGAATTGACTTCAAATCTATAACTCACTTGAAATTCATCTTGTACCGTGATGGTAAGGCAAGGTTTAAATTCGATGCTTCTGTGTCTTTCAGTTCCCTGCCAACAGGGTTCTCAGTTCAGGAAGAGCATGTTCTTCCCGGCGACTCGAATTCCCTGTCTCGCACTCCTGCTGTGCTTTCTTGCTCACCCCGCCCATGCGCAGCGGGTTGAACTCATCAATCCTCTCGCCGTTGATCGTCCACCCGAAATTGTTCAGCTTCCCCTCCATGAGGTCCTCACCAAGCTTCACTTGAGTGCCGGTCAGGCGCAATCAATCATTGCGGAGCAAGCCGCAAACGGCGAGCGTGTTCCCACTCAGGTCTACGCCGGTGGCCCGGGTGGTGAGCCTGACCGGTTGCTGCTGCTCGTCTCTCTGCGCGCTCATGGAAAGGCCGTAATTGCTCTCCGCTCAGACCCAAAGGCGCCCGAAGTAAAGAGACTCGTCTTCGGCAGAGAAGCGCCTGAACGCAAAGATGACTTCGCCTGGGAGAACGATCTCGTGACTTATCGAATCTACGGTCCCGCCCTCGAGGCAACCGGCGAGATCACCTCGGGTATCGATGTGTGGTCAAAGCGGGTTCCCAACTTTGTGATCGACAGCTTCTACAAGCGCGACAAGGAGGGTGCCCTCACTCACAATCCCCTGCTCTCGTATCACAAAGACAACGGGCAAGGGCTTGACTCTTATCTTGTGGGCCCTACCCGCGGCTGCGGCGGAACCGCGGTCTTCGCAGACGGCAAGCTCTTCGTGTCGAAAAACTACACGACCATGCGTATCCTTGCCGATGGTCCAATCCGCTTCGCTTTTGAAGTCTCATACGCTCCATGGGAGGCCGGTGGAACCACTGTCGCTGAGAGCAAGCAGATTGTTCTCGACGCTGGAACGCACATGAACAAGATCACCTCCACCTATTTGTTTCACGGGCCCGAAAGCATGAATCTGATCGCCGGCATTGCCGTTCACGCCGGTGCTGCCACATCATTCCCCATCGCAAACAAAACCGCCGCCGTCTGGGATACACCTCAGGATCCAAGTGCCGGCAGAATCGCCACCGGCCTCATCGCTGCGCCCAATCAGCAATCGGGCGCTCTTGAATCCGCGGGGCACGCGCTGCTGCAGTTTACCCGCCGCTCCGGTCAGCCCTTCGTTTACTATGCCGGCTCGGGATGGTCCAAAGCCGACATGCCCACACCCACGGCGTGGGACGATTACCTGAAGCTTCGACTGAGCATGCTTGAAAATCCCTTGATTGTGCGGTGGCCTGCGCGATAACCGAGCACAAATTGCTCTCCGCCGTTCCATCGTTTGCTTAACTTGTTTTTCCGTAGTTTCTTCTGAGGTGATCATTTTGCAGTCCATGCCCACTATGGAAACTTTTGCCGCCATCAGACTCAGCCGATCAAGCCCTCGTCGTCTTTGGATTGTCGCCATCGCATTGGCGTGCCTATGTTCGCTGTTCTGCGGGACCGCGGCGGCACAGGTCACCGCCAATGAGACCGAGCCCGCCGTGGGTGATGCTCCTCAAGATCCTGGCCCAATTGCCACCGATCTCTCAGGCAAAGTGCAGCCGGCCGCTGTGAAGGCTGCGATGCGCAAAGTTGCGGACTGGCAGCTCAGCCGCGTGAATGGACAGTTCAGCCAGGACTGGACCTTCGCAACTCTCTATCTCGGCATGGCGACAGCATCCGACACCTTGGCCGACGTCCGTTATCGCAACTACGTGAACGGCGTCGCTGAGCATTACAACTGGACGCTGGGTCCGCGCAAGACTCATGCCGACGACCAGGCCATTGGGCAGTCGTATCTCCGGCTCTACAGCAAGAGCCCCGACCCGAAACATATCGCTCCACTTCGCCGGGAGGTTGACGAAATCATGCCGTCGCCCGACGATCCGCAGAAGCCTGTCTGGTGGTGGTGCGACGCTCTCTTCATGGCGCCTCCGGTCTGGACCCAGCTGGCGTCGGTCACCCATGACCCCCGCTATCTCGACTATATGGATCGCGAGTGGCAGATTACGTCAAATCTATTGTGGGATCCTGAAGAGCATCTCTTCTTCAGAGACAACAGCTATTTTGACAAGCGCGAAAAAAATGGCAAAAAGATCTTCTGGTCGCGCGGCAATGGTTGGGTGATGGGCGGACTCGTTCGGCTCCTCACATTTCTGCCGCAGAATGACCCCCGCCGTCCCTTCTATGTCGAGAAATTCCGCCAGATGGCCCAGAAGATCAGTTCCATTCAGGGTGGCGATGGGCTCTGGCGTCCCGGCTTGCTCGACGCCAACGACTATCCTTATCCGGAAGTCTCGGGTTCAGCGTTTTTCGTTTACGCAATGGCCTGGGGAATTCATCATGGCATCCTCGATCGAGCTCATTACCGCCCTGTCGTTGATCGTGGCTGGAGCGGTCTTGTAGCGCATATCTATAAGGATGGAAGACTTGGCAGCATCCAGCCGGTGGGCGCTGCTCCCGGCGCGTATACTCCCGGCGCGAGCTACGTCTTCGGAACCGGAGCATTCCTGCTCGCGGGCTCTGAGGTGGCGCAACTCCACTGATCGTCGACCCGGCTTCCTGATGCCGCTCGCTTCGAATGAAAACGTACGCCGCATGGGTGTGCGGCGCCCGCGTTTCCACGATGTGGCTCGTCGAATACCTTCCCTGCCCCCCGGCGTCTAATACCTGTCGGGCACCGGCAAACGCCGGACCGTTGACGCCCACGGGCCCTGCTGCTGTCTCGAGATTAGGTGCGGCAATGAACGATTTGTTCGCCGCAGGTGTACGACCCCGCTCTCGAACAGGTATGCTTGCTCTCTCCCCTGACAGAGTGTCGCCGAAACTGATCGTGGTGTTCGCGTCGATTTGCGACCATTCTCGATCAGAGGTCTTTCTGCAGGTGAAGTTCGCTGGAGATGCACTGCCCTTGGCCCATTCACTCACTGTTTCAACCGACGTTAGTTCGTTCCACGAGGGCATAGCGCTTTGCACGGCAAACGACAACACGACGATCGAAATTGGAGCGATCTCGACCGGATGGTTCTCGAGGCCGTCTCGAAAGATTATGTTCCGCTCGAATCGATCATTCGCAGTCTTTCCGCCGTAGCGGCCGCCACCAGCGATACCATCAGGAACTGCTTGTTGACGCTCATCGCCTGCCAACAAATCCGGGCCTACCTGCTGCACGCCGAACCGCCTTTTTACACCGTAGTGACCGCCACCGAAGATACCCTTGACAGATACTGGTTCTTCATCACCGAAGAGGGAGAACGGATTCTTCGGATCATGACGGGAAAAGAAGCCGTTTCTTCGCAATTACCTCCCAAGGAAGTAAATTGACTCAATTTGCCTAAGTTACTTTCTTGCGGATTACCAGATCGCCGGTTACTAGCGATCTACAGGAAAAAGTTGCACGAGAGCCCTCCTTACTGGCATACTCAACCGAAACAAGCACCTGACCGCATCCAAGGTAATGGTGACTGGGTGTATCTTCAAATCGGGCGCGCCACCATTGAATCACTGTTACCTTTTACTCCCTTGCCTTGGCACCGTCGTTCAGAGATATTGACGAACTGTTCGGTTTTTCGCATCCGACTAAGGCGTGGATACGCTTAGCAGATCCAAGGCAGAGCCGATATAGGACGCGAGCAAGGTTCAGGCGGATGAGCAAGGCAATTCAGAGAAGTTCCTCACGACATGTTGTGGGGAGCGCACAAGTAGAGCGCGTGGGTGGCCACTTCAGGATTCTGTCCTGGGTAGGTTTCATCGCGCTCGTGCTCTGTTTTCCCTGGGCGGGACATGCGCAGATTTCTCCCGGCCCCCTTGCCCGGGCGCACCAAAGCCTCAATGGCGGCAGCAACTGTATCAAGTGCCACGAAGTTTCTACCCGGGCTCCCTCATTCAAGTGCATGGAGTGCCACCGGGAGATAGCTGCCGAAGTACAAGGAAATCACGGGCTGCATTCCACCTATCCACGATCGGGCCCGACCGGGGCGGCATGCGTTAAGTGCCATTCCGATCACAATGGTCTCGACTTCAATATGATTCGCTGGGACCCGACCCCGAAAGGCTTCGACCACTCCAAGACTGAGTATTTGCTTGATGGCAAGCATTCAGGTATAACATGCCGATCTTGCCACAATGCGCAGCATATCTCATCTTCAGCGCGCGCCCTGCTCGGTAACAAAGACTTGAATCGCACTTACTTTGGACTGTCACCGAGTTGCATCACCTGTCACCAGGACAAGCACCAGGGGCGCTTCGGAACTGAATGCAAGACCTGCCATTCCACCGTCGACTGGAAGGCGGCGAAGATCGATCAGCAAAGCTTCGACCACTCCAGGACGCGCTACCCGCTTACCGGAGCACATCGCGAAGTCGACTGCCAAAAATGTCATACCGCGGGCGATGATGGCAAGCCTCGGTATGCCGGAATTCAATTCGCAGCCTGCTCCGCCTGCCATCTCGATCCGCACAAGGGTGAGTTCAAGCAGGGCTGCGAGTCATGCCACACAACGGCAACATGGAAGAAATCCAAGTTTGCTTCGACCTTTGACCACTCCAAGACCCAGTTCCCTCTTCTTGGAAAACACATCGAGGTTCCGTGCCTCTCCTGCCACAAGAATCCTGACTTCAAAAGCCAAGCGCCCCGATGGCGGCCGATGCGAGAGCTGCCACACCGTCCAAGGTTGGATCCCAACGACGTTCACGGCCGCGGATCACGCCAAGACCGCCTTCCCTCTTGCGTTCCCGCACCAGAAGGTAGCCTGCGCCGCCTGCCATACCCCGGCCGGCAAGGATACCCGCTACAAGATCAAGTTCGCGCAATGCATTGATTGCCACAAAGATGAACACCAGGGCCAGTTCGCGGGCGCACCGTGGAAGAATCGCTGCGAACAGTGCCATAACGGGGCCACGTTCAAGACTTCAAACTTCACGCTAGCCAAACACCAGGCGTCAAGTTTCCCATTGACCGGCGGCCACATGGCGGTTGCCTGCAACGACTGCCATAAGCCACTCGCAGGTTCGACGGTTGCCCTCTATCACTTCAACAAACTCAGTTGCACCACCTGTCATGAAGACATCCACAAGGGCCAGTTTGCCGAGCGCATGGCACAGCGCGACAGCACAGGCAAAGCGCTTGGTTGCGAGATCTGCCATTCGACCAAGGGCTGGAACGACATCGTCAAGTTCGATCATTCGCGCACGCGGTTTCCCCTGGTAGGTTCTCATCGCGCCGTTGCCTGCGCCGACTGCCACAAGCCTCCGAACATGGAGTTGACCCTGGTGCACGTTCAATTCAAAAGCGTCCCCATGGCGTGCAGCGAGTGCCACGAAAACCCGCACGCCGATCAGTTTGGCGCGCGCGCCAATGACTGCGCATCTTGTCACAATACCAACAAATGGCGGCCTTCTTTGTTCGATCACGATAAGACTGTCTTTCCACTTAAGGGTGGACATGAGAATGTGGCTTGTTCCGCCTGTCACACTCTTAAGAAGCCGGTGAATGGAACTGATGTTTTGCTTTACAAGCCCACGCCCACCGCGTGCGCAGATTGTCATGGGTCAGACATTCCTAAGTCGCCCGTGCATTAGGACTTGCGCCTAAGTGCCAGGTTGTTACCTGGTTCATTTACAACTATTTGACATTTTTCTGTTGGAACATCTGACTTCTGTGTTGTAACCTGACACTCTAATTGTTCTGGTTAGTTCGGGTACATGAATCGCCAGAAGCTGCATTCCAATACTGCTCTGCTTTCGTTGCCTTTCCTGAAGAGAATCTCCGGATTCTCAGCACGTAAAAGAAAGGCCGCGCCAATCCCTCCGAAGCCAGCTCACCGCTTCATTGGCAGCGAAACGAAAGCCTCCGGCATTACCAGTTTTTAACAATTGCGGTCTTAGGCCGATGAACAGAGTGCATCCGCGTCATGCGATTGCCCCGTGATCATCTGCTTGTGTCGGGACAGCACTATTGTCCCGGCGATCCTGGCCTTGCGGGATTGCGGAGGTTGTGCGCGCAATCTGCGGCAACCCGCATCCGGGCCCGATTTGCATTTTTTAAGCACGGGGAGAACGATGGACCGTACGCGCTGGCTCATTACGATCGCACTTGGGCTCGTTGCACCCATGCTTCTCGGAATGGCGGCTGAAAAGCCAATCGAAAACTCACGACCAAATGTAGGTGGTCCCCAGGCAAAGGTGACCAACCCTCATGGCACTTTCTCAGTCCCATGTCAAAATTGCCACACATATACAAGCTGGAAGCCGATTCGATCTAATCCGGAGTTCAATCACGATCAGACGGGTTACCCCCTGCGCGGGATGCACGAGAAGGTAGGCTGTAACAAATGCCATACCAGCCTTATCTTCAAGAATGTTAGTAAGCAGTGCGCCGATTGCCATGCAGACATTCATCGTCGCCAGTTCGGAGCTAACTGCGAGAGCTGCCATTCAGTCAAGGGCTGGCAAGTATCGATCAACGCGATCAAGAACCATCAAAACCGATTCCCGCTGGTTGGCGCGCATGCCATGGTGGAGTGCGCAGAGTGCCACAAAGGTGCGGCGAGCGGCCAGTTCGCGGGCCTGTCCACCGACTGCTTCTCCTGCCATCAAAAAGATTTCCTCACGCCGGTTATCGATCACGTCGGACTCAAGTTCCCCACTTCCTGCCAATCCTGCCACACCATGAACAGTTGGTTCGACGCCAAATTTGACCACTTGAAATACACGGGCTATCCGCTCACTGGAGCGCATGCAACGCTGAGTTGTGCATCGTGCCACATCAATAATGTATTCAAGGGCACTTCGGCCCAATGTTATTCCTGCCATGCCGGCGATTTCACCAAGAGCAACAACCCGCCGCATGTGCAGCTTGGCCTGCCACGCGACTGCGCCGTTTGCCATTCGACTGCCACCTGGGCCGATGCAAAGTTCGACCATGCGCTGTACGCCCACTATCCGCTGACCGGTAAACATGCCGCCGTAACCTGCGCTCAGTGCCACGCAAACAACAGCTACAATTCAACGCCAAGCGATTGCTATTCGTGCCACAAGCAAAGCTTCTCAGGGACAACAAGGCCTCAGCACGTCTCCTCCGGCTTCCCGACAGACTGCTCCATGTGCCACACCACCGGCGGGTGGACCCCGTCATCTTTCAAACACACGACATTCCCGCTCACCGGTGCACATGGCACTGCTGCGTGCTCCTCATGCCACACTGACAACAACTACAAGACCACTCCGACCGATTGCTACTCGTGCCATAAGGACAAATACACCGCGACCACAAATCCCAACCACATCAATGCGGGATTCCCCACAACATGCGCCACTTGCCACACCACAACATCGTGGACGGGCGCAGCATTCGATCACAGCAAGACGGCCTTCCCGCTCACCGGCGCCCATGCCACCGTAGCGTGCGCGTCCTGCCACGTCAACAACGTCTTCAAGGGCACCTCGACCGATTGCTACTCTTGCCACAAAGCCAATTTCACCAGCACAACCAATCCCAACCACGTCACCGGCGGATTCCCAACCACTTGTGCCACCTGCCACAACACCACGTCTTGGTCCGGCGCGGTGTTCGATCACAACAAGACGGCGTTCCCGCTCACCGGCGCCCACTCCACCGTCGCCTGCTCTTCGTGCCACGTCAACAACAAGTTTGCCGGCACGCCGACTGACTGCTACTCGTGCCACAAAGCCAATTACAGCAGCACCACGAATCCAAATCACATTACGGCAGGATTCCCCACCACATGCGTTGCCTGCCACAACACCACGTCTTGGTCCGGCGCGGTATTCAACCACAACAAGACGGCTTTCCCGCTGACCGGCGCGCACGTCACGGTGGCCTGCACATCGTGCCACGTCAACAACAAGTTTGCGGGCACGCCGACCGACTGCTATTCCTGCCACAAGTCCAACTACACCAGCACCACGAATCCCAATCACGTCACCGCCGGCTTCCCCACTTCCTGCGTCGCCTGCCATACAACCACATCGTGGGCGGGAGCGGTGTTCGATCACAATAAGACAGCCTTCCCGCTGACCGGCGCGCACGCCACGGTAGCCTGCACATCCTGCCACATCAACAATAAGTTCGCGGGTACGCCGACCGACTGCTACTCCTGCCATAAGTCGAATTACACCGGCGCCACCAATCCCAATCACGTGACTGCAGGATTCCCGACCAGCTGCCAGGTTTGCCACTCAACGAGCTCATGGGCAGGCGCGGTGTTCAACCACAACAACACCTCATTCCCGCTCACCGGCGCGCACGTGAGCGTTGCCTGTGCCACATGCCACGTGAACAACAAATTTGCCGGTACGCCGACCGATTGCTACTCGTGCCACAAGTCGAATTACACCGGCGCCACCAATCCCAATCACGTCACTGCAGGATTCCCCACAACATGCGCGACCTGCCACACAACGGCCTCATGGTCCGGCGCGGTGTTCAATCACAACAACACCCCATTCCCACTCACCGGCGCGCACGTCACTGTTCCCTGCGCATCATGCCACATCAACAACAAGTTCGCCGGCACGCCGACCGATTGCTACTCCTGCCATAAGGCGAACTACACCGGCACGACAAACCCCAACCACGTCACTGCGGGATTCCCCACATCCTGCGCCACGTGTCACACGACCAGTTCGTGGGCGGGCGCGGTGTTCAATCACAACAACACGCCATTCCCACTCACCGGCGCGCACGTCGCTGTTCCCTGCGCGTCATGCCATGTCAATAACAAGTTCGCCGGAACGCCGACCGACTGCTACTCCTGCCATAAAGCCAACTACGCTGGTACCACAAACCCCAACCACGCCACCGCAGGATTCCCCACAACATGCGCCGCGTGCCACACAACCAGCTCGTGGGCGGGCGCAGTGTTCAATCACAACAACACTCCGTTCCCGCTCACCGGCGCGCACGCAACAGTTCCCTGCGCATCGTGCCACGTCAACAATGTCTTCACAGGGACACCGACCGATTGCTACTCCTGCCACAAATCAAATTTCGCGGGTGCCACAAGTCCCAATCACGTTTCTGCCGGCTTCCCGACCACTTGTGCTCTCTGCCACACCACCAGTGCGTGGACACCGTCGTCGTTCAATCATGCGGCGGTGTTCCCACTGGTTGGTGCGCATGCGACCCTCGCCTGCGCGTCATGCCACAAAAACAACAACTACACAACGGTGCCGAAGGATTGCTATAGCTGCCACACCACGGATTTCACGGGCGCCACGAATCCCAACCACGTGGCAGCAAACTTCCCGCACACTTGCAACACCTGCCACAACAACACAAATTGGCTCAATGCCAATTTCAATCACGCCGTCTATGCCAACTATCCGCTGACGGGCGCGCACGCGACTGTCGCCTGCGCATCGTGCCACACCAACAACAACTACAACCTCACAACGACGGCCTGCTACTCCTGCCACAAAGCGAACTTCACCGGCACGACGAGCCCCAACCACGTCACTTCCGGATTCCCGACAGATTGCTCGATCTGCCACACGACCACAGCGTGGACACCGTCAAGCTTTAATCACGCCACCACCGCGTTCCCGCTCACGGGCGCGCATACCACCGTGGCCTGCGCGTCATGCCACACCAATAACAACTACACAACGGTTCCAACCGATTGCTACTCCTGCCACAAGGCCAACTACACCGGCGCGACGAATCCCAATCACGTATCGGCGGGCTTCCCCACAACCTGCGCCACATGCCATACCACAAAGTCGTGGGCGGGAGCGGTCTTCAATCACAACAACACACCTTTCCCGCTCACCGGCGCCCACACTACCGTCGCCTGCACTTCGTGCCACATCAACAATGTGTTTGCGGGTACACCCACTGATTGCTACTCCTGCCACAAGGCAGCGTTTTCCGGGACCACAAACCCCAATCACACCACGGCTGGATGGCCCACGACCTGCACCACATGCCACACCACCACAGCATGGCTGCCCGCGACGCTTCCGGCCTCGTACCACACCTTCTTCCCGCTCAACCATGGCAATGCAAATTCGGTTTGCGCAACATGCCATACCAACTCCTCTGACTACTCGGTCTTTACTTGCACCAGCTGCCACGGCGGCAACAACGCAGCTAACTTCAATCACCCGAATGTCAATGGATATGTGTACAACAGCGTGAACTGCCTCGCTTGCCACAAAAATGGGGGAGGAGGATAACGTGAGATATTCCTTAATACCGATCTTCTTATCGGTTATTCCGATCTGCGCGGCTCAAGATAACTTGCCTCCGCCTGAACCATCTACTCTGACGGCCGCAGCACCGGTGCGCACAGAGTTCCACGTACGCTACGTCAGCGGAGCCAATGTCTATATTGATGGCGGCCGCAGCGCCGGCCTGGCAGAAGGAACGGAGCTCGTTCTCAAACAGAATTCCAACAAGGCCGACACCGACAAAAACAACGCCCCGGTCGCTCCCGGAGTCGTCGCCAGGCTTAAGGTCATCTCGGTCGCAACCACCTCAGCGATATGCGAGGTGGTTACATCTTCGCGGGACCTCACTGTGGACGACGTGATCTGGCTGCCTGATGAGGAAGTGAGAAAGCTTGTCGACAAAGATGCGCTCGGCAATTCCCGGCAGTATCCGATGGTCGTAAGCTTCAGCAGCGGCGATCCTCTCGACGAGGAAGTGCGCACCACGGTTCCTCGCCCACCCCTGCCTGAGATCAACCAGGCACGCGGCAGAATCGGCTTTGATATCAGCACTATCCAGCAGATAGGCCAGGCAAGTTCGATGTCGAGCACTTACGGAATGGTTCTCCGGGCAGACATGACCCGTATGTTCGGCACTTATTGGAACTTAAACGGCTATTGGCGCGGCAGCCTGCAAAAGCACTCGTACGCCTCTCAGTCTTCATTGCAGGACACGATCAACCGCACCTATCTGATGAGCCTGTCCTATATCAATCCAAATTCGAAATGGTCGGCCGGCGTCGGGCGGCTTTACCTCCCGTGGGCCAGCAGCCTTGAAGCCATCGATGGCGGCTATGTGGGCAGAAAGTTGACGTCGGGCACGCTGCTCGGCGCATTCGCCGGATCCACCCCGGACCCGACCGCGTGGAACTACAATCCGAAGCGGAAAATCGGCGGGGGATTCTTCAATGTGCACGGCGGCAACTTCGAGCAATTCCGGTATTCAAGTACCGCGGGAATGGGTGTAAACACCATAGATTGGTCAGTTGACAGGCCGTTTTTATTCACTGAAAATGACTTTTCATTCAAGCGGCTGTTTTCGGTGTATCATTCCATGCAGGTCGACAAACCCACAGCGAATCCTTCCATGCCGGCCCTGAATCTCGGGCTCGGACAAAGTCTTCTTTCGCTGCGGATGCAGGTACATCCCCGCGTAACATTCGATTTGACACACACATACTTCCGTGATGTGCCAACTTACAACCCGGTCCTCGTAGGAACAGGACTCCTGGATAAATACCTTTACCAGGGAATCAATGGAGGAGCGCGCATCGAAATGCCGCTTCATCTCACGGGGTACTTCAGCCTTGGCCAAAGCAGCACGTCGAGCGACAAGAAAGCATCGTTGAACCAGCTCTTCGGTGCCACAATGTCCCATGTCTGGAAGACTGGACTTCAGGCCGATGTGCGCTATTCGAAGTTCGACAGCTCTTTTGCTTCAGGAACTTATCGGTCCGTCACCCTCACTCGGGATCTCGGAGATCGCTTCCGTCTTAATCTGCAGGGCGGGCGGTATGCCTATGCTTCTTCCCTGGCAAAGGCCGATAGTTCCGATTTTGTCAACTTCATGTTCGACACGAACCTGGGAGCGCGGCTGTTTATTGAAAGTGCATTTACAGCTCAGCGTGGCGGCAACTTGAATTACAACCAAACCATGACTACCCTTGGTTACAGGTTCGATAACCGGGCGTCTACGAAGAGAGGGCGCAATGCGAATCATCAATAAGTCGCATAGATTACTTTGGGGTGCAATGTTGGTGTTACCTGTGGGTCTGGCCGCCGAACAGGGAGCGGCATCCGGCACCCCCATGACCAGCAATCCCATCGATCGCGCTCAGCGCCAGATCACTGACTATCTTGCCAATCTGGCCAACCTTCACTGCACCGAGTCCGTAGTCCAGCAAAAGCTTGCTGCCAATGGACATGTCGAGACCACCGAGCGAGCTAAGTACGACTACCTCATCATGATGAGCGGCAGCGGAGATGAATTCCAACTGAACGAGTCGCGCATTGAGGCCTCAACAGAGCGCAAAAAGCACCCGCCAACCCCTATGCTGGTGAGCAACGGAATTGCCACGGTTCTGCTCGTATTTCACCCTTACTACCGTGACAGCTTCTCGTTTGAAGTCGGCCCCGACGAACTGGTTGACGGAAGGCCGGCGGCTCCTGTTCACTTCACCCATATTCCCGGGCGCCGCACCCCCATGGCACTGGCCTTGCGCAGCCGCGAGTATCCTCTTGAATTACAAGGTACGGCCTGGATCGACAAGCAATCGGGTGAGGTGGCCAAGATCGACGCCAACCTGCTCCACGACATGAGCGATGTGGGTTTGCGTTCCATGCATATTCAGGTGGATTACAAACCTGCCCACGGTGGTATCACTCCCACTTCAACAACCCTGCCCGCCGTGGCCGTTGTAGACGTCACAACCGCCCGCCAGCACTGGCGCAACACCCACATGTTCGACAACTACAAGAGTTTCGCGACTGGAGCCGAGCAGGATCCCAACTACAAGATTCACCCCGACAACCCTGCTCCGGACGGCGCCGACGCCGTACCCGCGAGCCCACCCACCCCAAAGGAGAAGCCCTGAACATGTCATTGCTTCAAAGCACTGTGCCTGCTCCCCAGGCGGCACTCAAGAGCAGCAAGAACAGTAAAAATACGAAGAAAGAGTTCGGCCACCATGTTCGTGTGACCATTGCTGCTCTTACGTCGTTTCTATTGCTGGCCGGCATCGCCCTCTACGGCCTCAATTACTACACGCTGCCTCTCGATCAGCGGCCCTACTCTGATAAACACGAACTGTTAAGACCCAGCGGCAGCATCGGTCTCAAGCTTGGCTATCTCGGTACTTTGCTATTTTTCATCATCTTTCTCTATGCCTTCCGTAAAATCATTCCCTGGCTTGGCCGCTTTGGCACGGCAAGGCACTGGATGGATTTCCATGTCATCGCAGGTGTATCCGCGCCTATCGTCATCGCGTTCCATGCGTCCTTCAAATTCCGGGGTATCGCCGGTTTCGCCTTCTGGATCATGCTGTGCGTCGCGTTGAGCGGCATCATCGGGCGTTATCTCTACGCGCAAATACCACGCTCGTTGAACGCCGCCGATCTCTCCTGGAAGGAATCGCACGCCGAGGTACAGGAGTTGTCCGAGGCCCTCCTCGGACAATCCATCTACTCGGCCGAGCAATTAAATCGCGTTTTTGCCATTCCATCGGCGGAACACATCCGCAAGATCGGAACACTGAGCGCCATCGGCGAGATGATCTCACTTGACGTCCGTCGGCCCTTCCAGGTTGCAGCCCTGCGGCGCGCCGGGGCCGGGCCAGCCCGAAACCTCCGTTCGATCGGCGGACTCTTCTCCTGCGGAGATCCTGAAGTGGAACGTGTCGTTCAATTGGCTCGACAGAAAGCGGCACTCTCCAAGCGCGTCATCTTCCTCGATCAGACGCAAAAGGTATTCCATCTCTGGCATGTCATTCATCGCCCGTTCAGCTATGCCTTCGCGCTCCTTGCCATCCTTCACATCATTGTCGTGAGTGGTCTTGGGTTCATGAGTCTGGGGTGGCATTAATTGATGGAATCTCTTCTCACATGGTTGATTGCCGGAACCATTCTCTCGTTTTTTGTGTACCGCTATTGGCGGAGCCACCGGCGCAATGAGGCCCAGGCCCGTGCGGCCGCGGAGAAGGGCGCGCTGTTCTCCGAAGGGCCCAGAGCGCAACACCCTAAGATCCATACGGACTCCTGCATCGGCTGCGGCGCCTGCATCACCGTGTGCCCCGAAGGGGACGTGCTCGCCCTGGTCAGCGGCAAAGCCACCATCATTAATGGTCACAAATGCATCGGGCACGGCCTTTGCGCCGAAGCCTGCCCCGTCGGCGCCATCACCATGGTCATGGCCAAACCAAGCTCCGGGGCCGATATCCCCGTCATTAACGAGGAACACGAAACCAATGTCCAGAACCTGTTCATCACCGGCGAACTGGGTGGACTTGCTCTGATCAAAAACGCCGTCAATCAGGGACGCGATTGCGTCGATGTCATAGCCAGGCGTTTCAGTCATACCCCAGCGCCGCCCGCAGGACCCGATGTGCTCGACATTGTCATCGTGGGCGCCGGACCAGCAGGCATCAGCGCCTCCCTGCGCGCCTCAGAGCACAAGCTCAAGACCGTCACGCTTGAGCGCGAGACCGTCGGGGGCACAGTTTCGATTGCTCGCTTTCTGGCAAAAAGTGATCCAGAGAACCGATCTCCACATCCACACTTCTGAACCCGTAAACACGGTCAAGAAGGATCCAGACGGACTGTTTCGAATCAATACTCCGGTGCAGGAGTACAAGGCCCGCGCGGTGGTGCTCGCGCTGGGGCGTGCCGGAACTCCCCGAAAACTCGGCGTCAAGGGCGAGGAGCTTCCTCACATCTACTACCGGCTCATCGAAGCAGACCACTACACCAACAAGAACATCCTCATTGTGGGCGGTGGAGACAGCGCGGTGGAGGCTGCGATGGGCCTCGCCCACCAGGCCGGCAACAGGGTTACTCTCTCCTATCGCAAGGGCGAGTTCAGCCGTCTCAAAGACCGCAACACAAAGCGGATTGAAGAGCACATGCGTACCGGAAAGCTCACTGTGCTGTTCAATTCCATTCCCGCCGAGTTTCGCGAGGGCAGCGTGTCGCTCGACGTCGCCGGAGAGATCATCGAGCTCCCCAACGATTTCGTATGGATCTTTGCCGGCGGCACTCCGCCATCGGACTTCCTCAAAGCTGCCGGCGTTGCCTTCGGTTCCACCAGCTCCACAGGTTCGGAACCTCCCCCCACCGACCGAAGACCCGATACTCCGGCGCCGGCCCAGATGGATCACGCGCAGCAGACCTGAGCCGCCCCCCACGACCAGCCAGTTGCACATTTTTCTCAACCTCAAAGCAGGCAAGGGCCGAATCGCTGGCCTTTTGCCCGTCGGCAATGCGACAATAACGCGTCCACAGGATCGACCCATGAATATGAGATCGCTTCAGATTCGCTGCTTGCCCATTCTCGCCCTTCTGCTGGCCGGAGCCTTGGCGCATGCCGCCACCATCACCGGCACGGTCAGCAACAACACCACGGGCAAGCCCTCTGCGGGCGACTCCGTTGTGCTTGTCGATGTCCAAGCCGGCATGGCCGACGCTGCCACCGCAACCACTGACGCCAAAGGCCAATACTCGCTTCAATCGCCCGGCCAGGGCGCGTATCTGATTCGGGTCAATCACCAGGGCGCAACCTACTTCATCGCTGCGCCCATGGGCAGCGGCCCAGGTGACGTCACGGTCTACGACGTGGCGCCCAAGGTGGATAGCGTCAACATCGATGCCGATATGCTGCTCTTCGAGGCTGCGGGCGGCATGCTGCGGGTTCAAGAGCGTTACCTCGTGCGTAATCGTAGCCTGCCGCCCAAGGCGCAGTTCAGCAGCAACACCTTCGAGGTCGTGCTTCCTCCCACTGCGGAACTCGACGGGGCATCGGCAACCCGCCCCGGAGGCCTTCCCACAAACACGCGGCTGGTGCCACTCGGCGAAAAGAACCACTACACCTTCAACGTTCCTATTCAGCCCGACAAGGGCGAAAAGGAAACCATGTTCGAGGTGCAATATCACATGCCATACAGCGGAAAAGCCACTATCAATCCGCAACCGCGCATGCCCGCCGACAACCTCGTCGTCTATACCCCCAAGAGCATGACCTTTACCGGCTCCCAGGGTTCCGATTTTCAATCCGTGCAGGAGGATCCAAGAGTCCAGACCAACATGCTCAAGAACGTCCACCCGGGCCAGGCAATTGCGTTCACCGTCTCTGGCGAGGGACAGATGCCGCGCGATGCTCAGCCGTCATCCGGAATGGGCAAGCCCGCCGGCGCAGGCATGGGAGACACGGG
>WNGK01007440.1_pt1 | contig 20995 bp, 18 predicted proteins | sample 5400601 | NCBI WGS metagenome assembly WNGK01 (sample SAMN13153376, study PRJNA577476) | soil metagenome | isolation source: 60 cm soil or saprolite under Garry oak tree replicate 1 | place: USA:California | collected 2016-06-15
CTACATATTGGCAGCCGCCATAGTAGCGCCGTCCCGGCAGGCCTTCGGCGTATTTGTTGGTGAGAACCTATCCCTGCGCTTCGAGAACCGCTTTGCTGACGATATTTTCAGAGGCAATGAGCTCGATCTCGTCGCGCTGCCGACCGAGTTCGCGCTTTAGGACCTCCGCCATCTCAGGGTCGGTCTCCGCCAGCGCCGCCGTGAACAGGTTCGCAGCATCGGCGTGGGCTCGAGACAGATCTGTCATGGACGTCATGCTGCTATTGGGCGACCTGCGCGCCCGGAGGTCGCCGGGGCGATAGCACACCCGCTCCGGAGCGCCAAGTTATGGCTGCCGCCACCGCCTGGTTGCCCACATCTAGCTGTCGCACGGGTCGTTTTCGTGAACCCGAGACCAAAAAAATGTGCCCCGGCAGGGCGCCGGGGCAGGTCCGACCGGTAAACGTTGATCAGAGCCGGTAGAGGATCTGGTCGGTCCAGAATCGCTCGAGGCGCTGCAGCGACTTGTTGAGTGTCGCGAACTCGTCACCGTCGATGCCGCCAACCTGGGCCACGGTGGCAACGTGCTTGTGGTAGAGCGTATCGACAATATCGCGCACCTCGCGCCCTTTGCCGGTGAGCTTGATGCGCACTGAGCGGCGATCGATCTGCGAGCGCTGATGGTCAAGGTATCCCATCTCGACCAGCTTTTTGAGGTTATAGGAAACGTTCGAGCCGAGATAATATCCGCGCGTACGCAGCTCGCCGGCAGTGAGATCCTTCTCTCCGATGTTGTATAGAAGCAGCGCCTGCACCGCGTTGATCTCGGCGCGGCTCCTGCGGTCAAACTCGTCCTTGATCACGTCGAGCAGGCGACGATGCAGCCGTTCGACCAAGGTCAACGTTTCGAGATAGTGCGGACGTACGCGCTCGGCATTTTCCTCGCGAACGGCGGGCTCGATTGCTCTTGCAACGCTTCTCAACATGACACCTTCCCCGTGACTTATCGTTTGTTGCTAGCGGGCATTGTTTCCCCGCTCGACGTGCAGCCTACGATCGGCATCTAAAATTCGCTTTAAACAACACGCTAAAGATAAGGTTTATCTGCAACGGTGAATGGTCCGTTGATGAACGCGTGTCTCACTGCTGCTGCGAGCTTCCACTCATCCTGAGCCGCCGCGCATCGCGTGCTCGACATGCAAATTGCCTTTGTGCTTCGATTTCGTGCGTCTCCATATTGAACGTAAAGAACGCATGAGCAGAAACGGTTTATGAGGCCTTCTTGTGCAGCGCCTGTCCGTTACGTTTGCTTCACCATCATTCCTTCTGTGTCGAGTGAAGGCAGCTCCGGTTTACACCCAATAAGTCAGGACCTCGCTGGGACGAAGTCAGGAAACGCGCAATGCCATCTTCACGCGCCGCGCAAATAACGAATGATGCCGGAAAAATCGACGCTTGCATCGCTGCTTTCGACGAAGCGCTCATAGACCGCCGCGGCGCCAGCTCCAAGCGGCGTCGTCGCATGGGTGGCACGCGCAGCGGTCTGTGCGAGTTTCAAATCCTTAAGCATCATGGCCGCGGTGAAGCCAGCCCTGTAATCGCGGTTCGCCGGCGAGGACGGCACCAGGCCTGGCACGGGGCAATAGCTCGTCATGGACCAGCACTGCCCAGATGATTTAGAGGAAATGTCAAACAGCTTTTGCGCATCCAGCCCGAGCTTTTCCGCCAGCAGGAAGGCCTCCGACACTACGATCATCGAGACACCGAGAATCATGTTGTTGCAAATCTTGGCCGCCTGACCATTGCCGGGCGCGCCGGCATGGACGATGGTCTTGCCCATTTTCTCCAGCACTGGCCGTGCGCGTTCGAAGGCCTCATCGCTGCCGCCTACCATGAAGGTCAAGGTTGCCGCTTCGGCCCCGGCCACGCCGCCCGAAACTGGGGCGTCGACCATTGCGAAGCCTTTATTTTGGGCGGCTTGCGCCACCTCGCGCGCGGTTTGCACGTCGATAGTCGAGGAATCGATTAGTAACGCTCCCGGCCCTATGCTTGCCAGCACACCGCCAGCCCCGAGATAAACCTCGCTCACTTGTTCGCCCGAGGGCAACATGGTGATGACAATCTCGGCGGCGTTACATGCATCGGCGAGCGAGTTCGCTCGGCTCCCCCCGTTGTCCGCGAGCCGTTCGGTCGCAGCTGCGTTGAGGTCGAATCCGGTCACCTCGTAAGCGCCCTTCAGCAGGTTTTCGGCCATCGGCATCCCCATATTGCCGAGCCCGATGAAGCCGACCTTTGCCATGATGTCCTCCAGCGCGGTTGTCAGCCCGGCTGCTCGCGCGCGGCCATCAGGGCGAGCCACAAATAAGTCCCGAGCAACACCACCTCCGTCATAACGGTCCATATGTTCCCGCCGTAGATTTGCGGAAACAAGAGCTCCACTGCTGCCATGGAGATCACGGACGTGAGCCAGACTACGGCGCCCCAGGGCGCGGCGAGCCACAAGCCGACCCCCGCCACGAGATCGATAACGCCGAAGAACACCGTCGCCACCTGATACGGCGTGGAATAGGAATCGAACCCGGATGGAAGCGGGGCTCCGATGCCACAAATAACCGCCCAGTGGTACAGACCCTTGCAGAGCGAGACGCCTGCCATCACCCGCAGGAACAGCATCAACCGGTACGACCATGGCTTACCGGCGGCTTCGCCGTCGCCGGCCTGAACCGGTTCGAGAATTTGCGGATCTTCGGTGTTCATCATGGCAGCTCAAGCTCGTGGGCGACCGGAGCGAAGTGCCTCTCCACCTCGGCCGGATCGACCGCCGCGAGGCTGGCCGGTTGCCAGTGCGGCGCCTGATCCTTGTCGATGATCACCGCCCTCACCCCCTCATAGAAGTCATGGCCCCGCACCACGCGCGAGACTATGCGGAATTCGGTGCGCATGCATTCGGCGAAATCGAGTGTCGCGCCGCGCCGCATCTGTGCCAGCGCGAGCTTGAGGCTTGTCGGGGATTTTGTGCGCATCAAGGCCGCGGTCTCGGCCGCAAACGCCGCATTTGGACCTTGCATGGCACCCTCGGCATCCAGCGCGCCCAGGATCTCCTCGACCTGATCGGCCTCGAACAATGCCGTGATAGCGTTCCGCCGCGCCGCGGCAGCTCCGCGCGCCGGGGACTGCGCGCACGCGGCAAGGGACTCTTCGACGGGGTCGGCATCACATAATGATTCGATCAGGTTTGGAAACCGCGCCGACGGCACCCGATGGGTAGCAATGCCTGCGACGACTGCGTCTGCACCATCGAGCCGCTCGCCGGTGAGCGCGCAATAGGTACCGAGCCTTCCTGGCAGGCGCGGCAGGAACCACGTCGCGCCGACGTCGGGAAAAAATCCGATGCCCACCTCGGGCATTGCAAACGCGAACTTGTCGCCGGCCACGCGATGTGAGCCGTGCACCGAGATGCCGACGCCGCCACCCATGACGATGCCGTCGATGAGCGCCACATACGGCTTGCGATAGCTCTTGATGCGGGTGTTGAGCGCGTACTCCTCGCGAAAATAGCCGAGCGCCTCGTAGAAAAGCCCGGCACGACCGAGATCATAGAGCGCCCGCACATCTCCACCCGCAGAGAAGGCGCGAGGATCACGCGAGGCAACGATCACCCGGGTGACCGCAGGATCCGTCTCCCATTCGGCGAGCTGTCGCGTGAGTTCGCGCACCATGGCCAGCGACACCGCGTTGAGCGCATGCGGCCGATTGAGCGTGATAAGACCCGCGGCACCGCGCCGCTCGAACAGGAGATCGTCCGAGCTCACGCGCTTGCCCACACAAAGACGAGAGTCGCCGCCAGTCCGAGGGCACTACGGCCAGCGTGGAGCCTGCCCCAGGTTTGGATGAGGGCGCGGGTCGCCCCGCCGGCTGCATCCGGCGGCGTTGCCGCGATGCGCTTATTGAGCGGCAGGATCACCAGCAACGTGTAAGGCCAATTGCTGAACATCAGGCCCGCCCCCACGAGCGCACGCCAGTCGCGCGTGAGCCAAAAAGCCAACAGTCCGAACAGCGCGGCAGCGAGCGCAAGGCTTGCTTGCATGGCGAAGCCGCGCGCGTAGCTCAGTTTCCATTCAGCAAGCAGCGCCTTGTCGTCGATACCGAGCCGCGCCGTCTGCTCCGCGACATTGACGTAGATCGCCGCACCGGTGAAGGCCGCCGCGGTGGCGAGCGCCAATTCTTTCGCCATGAAGCTTTCGAGCGGCATGCAAGCGCTAAGGGAGGGAGCGCCAAACGCCTGCGGTGGAACGGGACGACGCGATCCTCGGCGGGACTTCCATCATACATTCCGTGCGTTGACGCGACTTGTTCACCTGCAGATGACGGTTCTCAATTCCCCAACAAGTCCCTGCTGACGATCAGCCGCATCACCTCGTTGGTCCCTTCGAGGATCTGGTGCACGCGTACATCGCGCAAGACGCGCTCGATTGGGTGATCGCGCAGATAGCCATAACCGCCATGGAGCTGGAGGCAGCCATTCACCACCGCAAAGCCGGTATCGGTCGCAAGCCGCTTGGCCATGGCAGCAAGCCGCGTGGCGCTACCCTCACGTCGATCGAGTGCGTCCGCGGCCCGGTAGAGCATCAGCCGCGATGCCTCGAGCTCAGTCGCGTAATCCGCGACGCGGAAGCCGAGCGCCTGGAAATCCGCGAGCCGGCTGCCGAACTGTTTGCGCTCCTTCATGTGCGCGATTGTGCGCTCCAGACAGAACTGGGCGCCGCCGAGCGAGCAGGCCGCAATGTTGAGCCGGCCGCCGTCGAGCCCCCTCATGGCGATCTTGAACCCTTCTCCCTCAGCGCCGATACGGTTTTCGACGGGCACGCGGCAGGACTCGAATATCACCATCGTTGTCGGCTGCGAGTGCCAGCCGAGCTTCTTCTCCTGCGCTCCGAAGCTGAGCCCTGGCGTGCCGTTCTCGACCAGGAAGCACGAGATGCCGAGCGGCCCCCCTCCCCCCGTGCGCGCCATAACGAGGTAGACGTCGGAGCGGCCGCCGCCCGAAATGAACGCCTTTGTGCCGTCGAGCACGTAGTGATCGTCGCGGCGTTGTGCGCGGGTCGTCAGGCTTGCCGCATCCGAGCCGGAGCCCGGCTCGGTAAGGCAGTAGCTGGAGAATTTCGCCATGCTGCAGAGCTCGGGCAGAAAGCGTCGTCGCAATTCACTCGAGCCATACGCATCGACCATCCATGCTACCATATTGTGGATCGACACATAGGCGGAGGTCGAGGGACAGCCCTGCGCCAGCTCTTCGAAGATCAGCACGGCATCGAGTCGCGAGAGCGCGGACCCGCCAACGTCGGCGGCCACGTAGATGCCGCCGAAGCCGAGTTTGGCGGCTTCCCTCAGCGTGTCGACAGGAAAGATCTCATCCTCGTCCCACTGCCGCGCAAACGGCATCATCGCGGCTCGCGCGAAAGCGCGAGCGGTATGTTGCATCGCGCGCTGTTCCTCGGTGAGTTCGAAGTCCATTGTGGCGACCGATAATCGTAGGGCGACCGGCCGTCAATTGACGAAGGGCAGACGACTAATGGTTGACTATATCGGCCACCGCTGCAGCAATCGACTTCGGCGTTTGGTACACGTCTTGCACGATTGTCTGCACCGCATCGCCCGAAACGGGATTGATCTCCAGCTGCATCTTTTCGGCTTCAGCGAGAAAGCCCGGATCCTTCATCGTATCCATGAACGCTTTGCGCAAGGTGGCCGTACGATCCACGGGAACGCCTGGAGGAGCCAGAAACGGCCGCCCCATCGGCTGGCGCGCAAAGACCAGCCTGAAGATTCGCCGCTCTTCGTCAGTCTTGGCAAAATCCATCACCAGCGGAACGTGTGAGAGATCGGCGTGCTTGGCCAGTGACAGTTGCACAAGAATGTTGATCTTTTTGTCATCTACCCAAGGTTTGTGCGTTGCAACCACACTTGACCATGACCAGCCGCAGCGGCCCATCACTTCACCCCGCTCCATTGCCAGATCAATGTCATTGCCGCCCGGATAACCAGGAATGATCTTGAACTTGGTATGAATCGTGGCGTTGAGGACTTTGGGAAATTGATCGGTATCGGCGGCCGGGCCTGTGCCGCCGACTGTCAGCTCTTTCTGCGTGACGTCCTCAAGCTTTGCGATACCACTCGTGTGCCATGCGACACAGACGCTCACTTCGTCGTTCATGCTGCCAATCCAATTGAACTTGGCCGCATTGAATTTTGCCTTCGTAGAGCCGAGCAGCGGATCGAAAGCAGTACCGCGTCCGATCATGCCGAACGCGCTGCCGTCCTTGGGCGCGACATTGTAAAGCCAGTTGGCGAGCACGAGACTGCCGGCGCCCGGCATGTTCTTCGGCACGATCGTCGGATTGCCGGGGATGAAGCGCCCCATGTACCGCGCCAGCGCCCGAGCATAGACATCATACCCACCGCCAGCGCTGTAGCCGACGTAAAGATCAACCGTCTTGCCCTTGTAAAAACTCAGTGGATCCTGCGCGTGCGCGTGCAAGGTGGGGCAGAACGCCAAAAATGCGGCGGCGCAGACTGTGGCCACAACGCGCATCTGATCCTCCTGTTGCGCTTCTGTTTCGCCCGTGCCGGCGCGATGTTGGCTCCAACGGGCCTATTTGGGCCAGACCGGCGCGACCCTCGGTCGCACGGCATCTTATTTGACGGCAAGGCCTGGTTTGCTACCCGGAACATGAAGGCGCGAGCGGAGGAGAGCAACCGTTATGGCAGCCCGCGCCAGTGCGGCACCGCTGGCAAGGGGATGGCGGAGCGGCTAGAAATGGGCGCTTTTCATCCGGGAGGAGTGCAATGGCCATCAAATACGGCCGAGCCATCGAGGCTCGTCTCACTCCTGTCGAGCCAGAAATCAAACGCAGGCCGGGTCTCGATCTCGCCAAGCGTCCGCGCCGCAACCGCAAGGCCGAATGGGCGCGGCGCCTCGTGCGCGAGCACGAGCTCAGCACACACGATCTGATCTGGCCTCTGTTTCTTGTCGATGGAGTAAAGACGCGGGTGCCGGTTGACTCCATGCCGGGGGTCGAGCGGCTGTCGGTCGATGAAGCGGTGCGCGAGGCTGAGCGCGCCGCCGCCCTTGCGATCCCCTGCCTCGCGCTATTTCCGTATACCGACCCGAAGCAGCGGGACGAGGCCGGCAGCGAAGCGGTCAATCCAGACAACTTGGTGTGTCGCGCCATAAGCGCCATTAAACGTGCGGTGCCGGGCGTCGGTATCCTTTGCGATGTCGCCCTCGATCCCTACACCAGCCACGGCCACGACGGCCTCCTGCGCGACGGCGTCATACTCAACGACGAAACGGTGGAAGTCCTGGTGCAGCAGGCGCTGGTCGAGGCGCAGGCCGGCTGCGACATCATCGCCCCGTCGGACATGATGGACGGGCGCGTCGGGGCGATCCGCGCGGGTCTCGACCGCGCCGGCTTTGCCGACGTGTCGATCATGGCCTACGCGGCCAAATATGCCTCGGCCTTCTACGGTCCATTCCGCGACGCAGTGGGCTCGGCCGCGACCTTGATTGGCGACAAGCGCACGTATCAGATGGACCCGGCCAACAGCGACGAGGCGCTGCGCGAGGTCGAACTTGATATTGCCGAGGGGGCCGATATGGTCATGGTCAAGCCCGGTATGCCCTACCTCGACATTCTGCGCCGCGTGAAAGACGCCTTCGCCGTGCCGACCTTCGCCTATCAGGTATCGGGCGAATATTCGATGATCATGGCAGCGACGCAGAACGGTTGGCTCGACGGCGAGAAGGCGATGATGGAGAGCCTAATGGCCTTCAAGCGCGCCGGCGCGTGCGGCGTGCTTACCTATTTCGCCCCGCGCGTGGCCGAAGCGCTCAGAAATGCGGCCTAAGCCGTCCGCAGCTACATTAGGACGACTACGCCTTTGTTGCCGTCCGGCGTAGCACTCCTCGGTTGTCTGTTTTCTTGCTGTTTGTGCAGCTTAGCGCGGTCTCGTTAATTTACTGCTTGTTTTGCGGCGGTTGTGCTGGTCGGCCGGCCATGCATTCAGTATGGTGGATCGTCCGGGGTCTGCGACGCATGTGTCGCCGAATGGGAGGAAAACATGTCGAATGAATCTATTCTCGTCATTTTGTTGGTTGGTTTGATCGCGGGATGGCTTGCCGGAAAAATCGTCAGTGGCACGGGTTACGGGTTCGTTGCCGATATCTGCATCGGAATCATCGGCGCCCTGATCGGTAATTGGCTGTTGCCGCAGCTGGGTATTCACCTCGGCGCCGGCATCGTCTCGTCCATCATCTCGGCTGTCATCGGCGCTGTTATTCTCCTCGTCATTCTGCGGCTCGTGCACCGAGGCGGCCGATGGTGACCGGCTGCTGCGGCTAGCTAGCGCCGATCTCGCCCATTGACCGGCGCAAAGCCGCGATCAAATCGCGGCTGTGGGTGAGATGCGGCTCCTCGGCGGCGATGATGGCCGCAAAGCCGCGCTTCTTGAGCGCCAACACGTCAATTCCATCCGCCTTAGGATCAACACCTGCCGCGTCGCAAACGATGTCGATGAGCCGGTCAAGCGCATGCAGGCGCCCGAGGAGATAATCGTTTTCCCGATAGGCGCGCGACAAGAACGCGGCGAAATGGCCGAAGCCGATGCCCTTCAAGCTCTCGACGCCGTCAAATCCGGAAAGCGTACGGGCGTCCTGCGGGCTGATTCGGTCGATCAAAATCTCGTTGAGCTCACCAATCTCGCGAGCGCGCGTCATCGGGAAGGTCAACACGTCCCAGAACGGAAAGCCGAGATAATTGACAAGTACCTCCCGGCGCGCCTCCGGATGCCACTCGGCCGGATCGAGCGAAGCCAAGAGATCGTCGATTTCACGGGTGCTCGCATTGAGGTCGATCTCGACGGCGAGTTGCTCGATCAGCCGATCGAGCTTGGCGATATGTTGCTCCACGAAGCTGGCCGCGTAGGCCTCAAGATGCCTGACCTCCGCACCCGAAGGCGCGGCGGGAAAAATATCTGCCGCAAGCTCGCGCACCTCACGGCTGTAAAAGCCGGCATCTTCCCGGCGCCGCAACGCGTCCAGCCGGCCATAGAACTCACGCTTGAGCTGATCGATCACGAGCGGATCAAGCCCGGCGAAACGGTCCTCATCGATGAGTTGATAAAGCCTATTCTGGCCCGTGATCAGAAAGTGCACGCGCCGGACGCGGTATTTGACGTCAAAGGCCAGGAGGTATTTCACCCAGGCGGGAAGATGCTCCGCGGTTTGACTCTCGAATTCGAGCGCTTCGCTGTCGGCCCGTTCGTAGACGATGCCTTTGTGCACCGCCCAGGCATCGATGATTTCGGACACCACGCGCGACAACGGCGATTGCGCCGGCACGCCCCGCAGCTTCACGATCAGCTCAGCGCCGAACGCGCGCACCGAGGCAAGCTTGAGCCGTACATAGGCCTGATAGGCAAAGCCGGCATCGCGCGCGACGTGAGAGTTAACCTGCTCGCGCCAGGCTCGAAGCTCCCCGCTCGAGATCAGCCGATCGAACGTCGTGGTCACGACTTTCCCTACCAATTGGCTGATGTGCGGACGGGCGCTGTCGACGATCGCCCGGAGCCGGCGCACCTGCTCGTTGAACTCGCACCTGCTCGTTGAACTCGATCACGCGCGTAAGCTCGTCGATCACCGGCTGCGAGCTCGGGATATCCGACAGCGCACCGCGTAGCATCGCGAAGAAGCCGGGCACGACGTGCTGGCGCGGCAATAGCGCCGCCACCGGATGTGGATCGATGTAGACCAGACGACGATCGATCTCTCGAAAAGCTGGCCGGCCCTGGATGGCCGAGATTGCTTCCTGAAATGGACGGTTGTTGAGCACCGAGCCATCGAGGAAGGATACCGTCGTCGGGTCGATGCCGGCGCGCAGGTGGTTGGGAAATGATTTTGCGATGAATTCTGCGCGTCGCGGCCAGCTCCCATTCCTCTGTAAGACGACCTCGTTCATTTCGACGATGCGCGCCGGCGGGAATGCGCCCGGGAAGGAGGACGTCGCGCGCGCGGCAAACGCGAGCCCCGGCGCCTTATCGAGGTCGAAGTCGCTCTCGACCTCTCCGTTCGAATGGCGCCGATAGGTAAAATGCAGAACATGGTGGTGGTCGCGCTCGTAGATGAGCGGCGGATCGTGGATTTGCACGAGCTGCTGGTAGCCGTAGTAGTCCGTCAGGGTGACAAACAGGTCGAGTGATTGGCCGGACGGAAGCAACGAGGCGCGCGAGCTTTTCGCGGCACCCATCGAGACGACGGCGTCATACATGAGGCCGGCCATCACCCGCCCGTCGAGCGGCGGCTTGAACCAGCGGGAGCGCACGAATAACGAAAGCTTCTGCCGCACCTCTAGATCGGTGATCGCGCGGAAGCTGCCGGTCCTAGTCATCGCCCACAGGAACGGCTTGAGGAACCACTTGCTCCAGGTGCCGGCGCGCGCGTCGGGCGCAAGCAGGATCGTAACATCGGCGTTGTCGAGCCAGAGGTCGCGCAGCGCGTTCATGGGCAGGTCGTGGCTGAGCGCGCGCCCCAACATTGTACCATTGATGCCGCCTGCCGAGGCGCCGGCTATGATATCGACGACCACGCGCATCTCTACATCGCGGCCGATCTCGCGCAGCAGTTCGAAATAGACGCCCTCAGTGTCGTACTCCGGATCGTTACGATTATCGCCATCGAAGAACGCCGCCTTCGCGCGCCGCGAGCGATCCGCGATTGCATGCAGCGCGCTCGAGGCGCGCACGAGCTTGAGGATTTCCTTGGTCACGCCATGCATGTAGATGGCGAGTGAAATGCCGCCGAAGCAAACAAGCGCTATGCGAAGTTCCTTCTCACGCAAGATTTAGTACCCTTGGGGCCGGCGATTCATCCGAGCGGGTCAATCATGCATGGAGAAAGCGCCGCCTGAAACCCTGCCTGCGGTCATTCCATCATCGTCGCGGTGTCGATCCATACCGGCTGGAAACCGTCGCCCTCGAGCGCCTTGAAGATCTGCTCTCCGTGCGCGCGATCGCGCGTTTCCACTGTGACGTCGAGTTTGGCGCCTTTCGCCGGCACATCGAGGAAGAGTCGGCGGTGCTCGACTGCCAAAATGTTGGCGCCGAGCCGGCCGAGCCGCGTGGCGATCTGCCCGAGCACGCCGGGCTGGTCCGGAATGGTCAGCCGGAACGACACGATGCGATCCTCGCGCTCGAGCTCGCGCACCATCACCGACGCTAAGATCCGCGCGTCGATGTTGCCCCCGCAGAGGATTAGCCCAACTTTTCGGCCGCGGAACATCGCCGGCTCGGCCAGTACGGCGGCAAGGCCAGCGGCGCCCGCGCCTTCCGCCATCGTCTTTTGCAGGGTCAGATACGCATTCACCGCCCGCTCCAGATGGGCCTCATCTACAAGTACGACTTTCGACACGAGTTCGCGCACGATCGGCAGTGCCAGCACGCCGACGTTCTTCACAGCGATGCCTTCGGCGAGCGTCGCGCCGCCGAACGGACGGTTTTCGCCGTAGAGCGCGTTCCAGAACGAAGGATAGAGCGCAGCCTCCGCCCCGACGATCTCGATTGTCGGCATCCGGGCTCGAGCGGCGATCGCATTCCCCGCAATGAGTCCGCCACCGCCGATGGGAATCACCAGCACATCGAGGTCGGGCGCATCTTCCAGCATCTCGAGTGCGATTGTGCCTTGTCCGGCGATCACAAGCGGATCGTCATAGGGGTGCACGAAGGTCAGGCCGCGCTCGCGGGCTAGTATTTCGGCCCGAATCTGGGCCTCCGCCACTGTCTCGCCCTGAAGCATGACCTCGGCGCCGTGCGCCTGCGTCGCCTCGACCTTCACGAACGGCGTCGTCACCGGCATGACGACGGTGGCAGGGATCGCCAACCGCGCGGCGTGATAGGCGACTGCTTGTGCATGGTTGCCGGCCGACATCGCAATGACGCCGCGGGCGCGGGCGCTTTCGCTCAATGATGCGAGCTTGTTCAGCGCGCCGCGATCCTTGAACGAGTTGGTGACCTGCAGATTTTCGTATTTGACGTAGACCTCGGCGCCGGTCAGCACTGAGAGCTTGGGCGCCGGCAACATGGGCGTGCGCAACACTTGCCCGGCGATGGTGCGGCGGGCCGCCTCCACGTCGGCAATCGTGATCCTCATGCCTTTAACTCCTCGGGCGGGCCAGTGCACGGCCAGCGCGCGCTCGCCCTCCTCGCGCAAGCGAGGACACACTCGAACTCCATGCAACAAATGACCGTGCCTCCGGCATAAAGAGCGTCTATGCTGGATGCGGCCGGATTTGCAGGATAGCAGAATGCCCAGTGAGGACATTTGCACATGAGCGACGGCGGACCGAGAAAGATCGGCCTCTCCATCGAGGTCAAGCCCCATGCCTACGACCCGATCGCCAACCCGGAACTGTTCGAAGGCGTATTGGCGCGCCGCTGTATCGCATTCGTGATCGACGTCATCATCATCGCCGTTCCAGTGCTGTTTGCGGCAGCCTTCATCTTCATCGTGGGTCTCGTCACGCTTGGCCTCGGCTGGATCCTATACTGGTTGTTGTCACCCACGGCCGTGATCTGGGCGATCTGCTACTACGGGCTGACCTTCGGCAGCCCGGCCTCCGCCACGATCGGTATGCGGGTGATGGATATCGAAATGCGGACTTGGTACGGAGCTCCCGCCTATTTCGTCCTGGGCGCCGTTCACGCCGTTGTCTACTGGGTCACGATTTCGTTCTTGACCCCGCTGATCCTTCTGGTCGCGTTTTTCAATGCCCGGCGCCGGCTGCTGCACGACATGCTCGTCGGCACTATCGTGATCAACACCGGCGCTCGTGCCCAGGCGTTGCGCCGTACGTCCCGCCCACAAGGCATTTGACGAGACCGGCCCGTGCGCGCAATCCCAGACGCTGAGATGGCAATGGTACCGGCCCCGAGAGCGCCGTGACCCAGCACTCCCGCAATACCCCGCAATTCTATCTGACGGCGCCCTCCCCGTGTCCCTATCTGCCGGGCCGCGAGGAACGCAAGGTGTTTACGCATCTCGTCGGCGAACGGGCCGCCGAGCTCAACGATTTGCTCACACACGGCGGCTTCCGGCGCAGCCAATCGATCGCCTATCGCCCCGCCTGCGAACACTGCCGCGCTTGCGTCTCGGTCAGGGTGGTAGCCGAAGATTTCCAGCCCACGCGGAGCATGCGGCGCATCCTCGATCGCAACCGCGATATCGTCGGCGAAATGCGGGCCTCGGTGCCGACCGCCGAACAATATTCGGTGTTCCGCTCCTATCTCGATGCGCGGCACCGCGACGGAGGGATGGCGGACATGACGGTCCTGGATTACGCCATCATGGTGGAGGACAGCCACGTCGAAACCCGTGTGGTCGAATATCGGCAGCAAAGGCGTGGAGAGGGCCGCGGGAAGGGTGAGCTGCTCGCCGTCGCGCTGACCGATGTGCTCAGCGATGGGCTCTCCATGGTCTACTCCTTCTTCGATTCCGATCAGGCCTCCCGCTCCCTCGGTACCTTCATGATTCTCGACCACATCACTCGTGCGCGCGAGATGCGCCTCGCCTATGTTTATCTCGGCTATTGGGTCGAGGGCTCGCGCAAAATGGGATACAAGGGGCGCTTCCTGCCGCAGGAGCGGCTCACGCCGCATGGTTGGACGCGGGTGGAGCGCTAGGCGGTTGGCGCCGGGACCTATGTCAGGACCTGATCCGCAATCAATTTCACGTTGAGCGCGATGATGATTGCGGCCACGAGCACCGCAAGCGTCGTGAGCCAGCGCGGGGAAACGAGCGCGTTCATCTTCCGGCGGTCGGCGGTAAACATCACCAACGGCACGATCGAGAACGGCAAGGCAAGGCCCAAGACGACTTGGCTGAAGATCAGAAGCTTTGCCGTTGCGGCCTCGCCGTACCAGATTGTGACGATCGCGGCCGGGACAATGGCGAGCGCGCGGGTCGTGAGCCGCCGCGCCCAGGCCGGCAATCGGATGTCGATGAAGCCCTCCATGACGATTTGACCGGACAACGTCGCAGTAACCGTCGAATTGATTCCGCAACACAGGAGCGCGATGCCAAACAGCGTCGGGGCGATGGCGGAGCCGAGCAATGGCGCCAGAAACGCGTGTGCCTGATCGAGTTCGGCAATGTCCGTCTTGCCCGCCTTGTTGAAGGTCGCGGCAGCCAGGATCAGGATCGACGCGTTGATGAGTAATGCGAACATCAGCGCGATGGTGGAATCGAGCGTAGCGAGCTTGATCGCCTCGCGTTTGTCCTCGACCGCGCTGCCGAACCGGCGGGTTTGTACCACTCCGGAATGCAGATAGAGATTGTGCGGCATCACCGTCGCCCCAATAATACCGATCGCGATGTAGAGCATTTCGGGATCAGTTACGAGTTGCGTCGTTGGCGCGAAACCAAGGATCACCTTGCGCCAATCGGGGTGCGCGAGCGCAATCTGAACGGCAAAACAGGCGGCGATGACGCCGAGCAGAGCCACCACGAAGGATTCGACCCAGCGGAAGCCCAGATGCTGCATTCCGAGAATGAGAAACACGTCAAGCGCCGTGATGACCACACCGATCTCCAGCGGAATCCCGAACAGAAGATTAAGGCCGATGGCAGTGCCGATCACCTCAGCGAGATCGGTCGCGCAGATGGCGACCTCAGCGAGCAGCCAAAGCGGCCAAGACAGGGCGGGCGGAAACGCATCGCTACAGGCCTGCGCGAGATCGCGGCCAGCTCCAATGCCTAGCCGAGCGCATAGCGCCTGCAGCAGGATGGCCATGACGTTCGAAAGCAGCGCGACGACAAGCAACGCGTAGCCAAACTTGGACCCGCCGGCGAGCGAGGTGGCCCAATTGCCCGGATCCATGTAACCGACTGCGACCAGATAGCCGGGTCCGAGAAAGGCCAGGAGCTTTTTCCATAACGGCCCGTGCGGGCGCGTCGTGACCGAGCCAAAGACCTCGGACAGGGAAGGTGTGCTACGGCTGCGCCGCCAGCCGGTTTCCGGATATGCGGATGGGGAGGACGATCGCTCTTGCGGCACGGACGAGACAGCCATGGTGAAATTCCGTTTCCACCTGGATAGCCTTCTTGCAAGTAATTTGCAATTGCAGTGCCAACCGCGCTTTTGCTGGTCCAACTGCCGGCTATGCGTTTAGCGAAGCTGCCGGGAACAATTGCGATTGGGCCGGATTGAGGGGCCGCGGGACTCCCCATGACCTGCTCGACCCCAATCGTTGCTGCCGCAGGCGAGGGCGCGCGCGTCAGCCTTTGCACCGCCGCGATCCTGGCGCTGAGCACAGCGCCCTCGCTTGCGGCCGAGAAGAGCGGCGCGTTGGAGGTCGTCTTTCTTGCCCAGCTCATTACGCTGATGCTGGTCGGCCGTCTCTTGGGCGAGATCATGAATCGGATCGGGCAACCGTCCGTGATGGGCATGTTGCTGGGTGGCATCATGCTCGGACCTTCAGTGCTCGGCGTGCTGTGGCCGGACTTGCAGCACGCCGTCTTTCCACGCACGGCCGAGCAGAAAGCCATGCTCGACGGCGTCTCCCAGTACGGCATTCTCCTGCTGCTGTTGCTGACGGGAATGGAGACCGACCTCAAGCTCGTGCGAACGGTCGGCAAGGCATCGCTGAGCATCTCAGTCACCGGCGTCGCAATTCCGTTCATTTGTGGGTTTGTGCTCGGTCAGTTCCTGCCAGAATGGCTCCTTCCGCATCCGGATCAGCGTCTGCTCACCTCCCTGTTCCTCGGCACCGCGTTGTCCATTTCGTCGATCAAGATTGTGGCGGCGATCGTGCGCGAAATGGGCTTTACCCGACGCAACCTCGGACAGATCATCGTCGCCTCCGCCATCTGCGAAGACTCCATTGGCTGGGTGATCATCGCCATCATCTTCGGTCTCGCCCAGGCAGGCACGATCGACGTCGTCAACGTCATCAAAAGCATACTGGGAACGGCCGCGTTCCTGCTTGCGAGCTTCACCGTCGGCGGCTGGATCGTCCATTTCCTGATTCGGTGGACGAACGACAACTTCGAGAGCGAATTCCCCGTGATTACGACCATTCTCGTGATCATGGGAGCCATGGCGCTACTGACGCACTTCATCGGCGTGCACACGGTGCTCGGCGCTTTCGTCGCTGGCGTGTTGATCGGGGAATCCCCGATTCTCACCAAACATATCGACGAGCAACTGCGCGGCCTCATTCTAGCGTTCTTCATGCCTGTGTTCTTCGGTATTGCAGGGCTCTCTGCCGATCTCACGGTCTTGAGGGATCCCACCCTGTTGCTCATGACCGTCGGCCTGATCGCGATTGCGAGTTTCGGCAAATTCGCCGGCGCCTTCATCGGCGGCGAAATCGGCGGACTGAGGCGGCGCGAAGCCTTTGCGCTCGCTTGTGGCATGAATGCACGCGGCTCGACCGAGGTAATCATCGCCACGATCGGATTGTCGATGGGCGCGCTAACCCAAGATCTCTTCACCATGATCGTCACCATGGCCGTTGCGACGACCATGGCGATGCCACCGATGCTGCGCTGGGCCTTGGCGCGGGTGCCGATGGGCAGAGCGGAGAAGCAGCGGCTGGAGCGCGAGGAGTTCGAGGCGCGCGGCTTCGTGTCGAATCTGGAACGCCTGCTGCTTGCCGTGGACCAGAGCCCGAACGGCAAGTTCGCGGCCAGCCTCGCAGGGCTCCTGGCCGCCACCAGAGGCATTCCAATCACGGTCGTGTCGGTGTCGCAGAAGGGCAAGTCCAAACACAAACAGGAACTGGAGAAGGAAGCGGGCAATCGCACCGAGGAGACCATCAAGGCGGCCGCCGACGAGACCAAACCTGCGCACGACAGCGACGGCGAGGCCTCGCCGGTCGACGTCACGGTTCGCAAGCAAGACACCGACACGAAGGAAGCAATCGCGGAGGAGGCGAAAAAAGGCTACGACCTCCTATTTGTCGGCATCGAGAATACGCGCGGCAAAAGCGGCCTCTTTGATGAACGCGTCAGCCGGATCGCTTCGGCATTTGAGGGCCCGCTCGCCATCGTGGCCGGGAATGGCGATCACCTCCGGCAGCCGCAGCGAAGTCCGTTGCACATCCTCGTTCCGGTCACAGGAAACGAGGTATCGCGCCGCGCCGCCGACGCCGCCGTCGCCATCGCACGCGCTTGCGGCGGCACGTTGGCTGCGCTCTACGTTGCCAGCGGCGCCGCAAGCGATGGACGCAAGCGTCGCGCCTTCCGCGCACGTCGGCAGGAGCAGGCCATCATGAAAGATATAATCGAGATGGCCGACCACCGCGACGTAAGGGCAAAACCGGTCGTCCATTCGGACGTGGCGGCACGCGACGCGATTCTCGCCGAAGCTAAGAAAGGCCCCCATGATCTCATCATCATGGGCGTGAGCCGCCGCCCGGGCGACAAGCTGTTCTTCGGGGACACCGCGGCGGCCGTGTTTGAAAACTCGCCGGTGTCGATCATATTTATTGCGAGCTAAATGGCCTTCGGAAGTCGTAGTTTTCAGACAGTGGTATGTCCGCCGGAAGAGCCACCCCTCAAGTTAATGGCCGACAAGAACTCCTGGCGCGTCACTGCCTTGGTCCGAAAGGTTCCCAGCATACAGCTGGTCACCATCGTCACGTCGGATTTATGCACCCCCCTGGTGGTCATGCACTCGTGCGCGGCTTCCACCACCACGCCGACTCCGAATGGCTTAAGCACGCTGTCCAGGCACGCGGCGATCTCGGCGGTCATTTTCTCTTGTACTTGAAGCCGCTTCGAATAGACGTCGACGAGACGGATGAGTTTGGAAATTCCCACAACACGCTGGCGCGGCAGATAGCCGATGTGAACGCGCCCAATGATCGGCGCTATGTGGTGTTCGCAATGCGATTCGAACCGGATGTCGCGCAGCAGGACGATCTCGTCGTAGCCGGCGACTTCTTCGAAGGTCCGCTTCAAGTACTCGCGCGGATTTTCGAAATACCCTGCAAACCACTCCTCGTACGCGCGAGCGACGCGCGCCGGTGTGCCGACAAGTCCTTCGCGGTCAGGGTCATCGCCAGCCCAACGAATGAGCGTACGTACCGCCTCCTCGGCCTCGCCGCGCGAGGGCCGAACCACGGCGCTCTGTCTCGAACCTCGTCTTTTGAGGCGATGATTGAGCCTTACGATTTTCTCCATCTGATCTTCCCAGCACCTGGGTGCTTTGAACGATGCGGTGATGCGTTGGTTCCGCTCGACAGGGCTTTTCTCGCACATCGAGGTGCGGCGCAAGGGATCAATATGCTCTCATCTCCCCTCCCCGTTGCCGTTGGTGCGCACTTGGCCAAAGGTATTGGAGCGCGGGAATCCCTTCGGCGCCAATCGTCCGGCGTCAGCGCGATTGCCGCGCCAATCGGCAAGCTCGTTGAGCGTTAGCGTGAACGCGCGGCCCGCGGTATCGGTCCAGGACAGGCCCTGTTCGGCCATGAACGTCTTGAGGTCGCTGAGGCCCCCGTCCTTGTATCGTTGCAGCCGCACGCCGCGTCCGCGCGCCATTTCGGGAACTTGATCGAGCGGGAAGATCACCATCTTGCGATTCTCGCCGATCGATGCGAAGAGCTCCCCCTCCACGATCGCGAGCGCCCGCGCGGCATCAGGCGCGGCGACGTTAAGCACCTGCTTACCCTTGCGAGTGTTGGCGAGGCATTCGTCCTCGGGAACAACGAAGCCGCGCCCTTGTGCGCTTGCAACAATGAATTTGCGCCCGCCTTGGTGGCGGAAAGCAGCTACGAGATCAGCCTCCTGCTCCAAGTCTATAAACAGCCGGATCGGCTCGCCATGGCCGCGGCCACCGGGAAGCTTCGCGGCATCGAGCGTGTAGAAGCGGCCATTGCTGGCGAACACCATGCACCTCGAGGTTGTCTCTGCCGGGAATGCGAATTTCGGGCCGTCATCGGCCTTGAATGCGATACTCGACAGATCGCTCACCGTGCCCCGCAGCGCTCGGATCCAGCCCTTCTCCGACACGATCACCGTGATCGGCTCGCGCTCGACGAGCGCCTGTTCGATCGCCGCCTCGTCGTGCTCGGGCGCCTCGGCAAATATTGTGCGGCGCTTGCCCAGTGGCGTCTTCGTAGAGAACTTCGCACGCACCTCCCTGATCTCGTCGGCGACCCTTTTCCATTGCTCCTTTTCCGAGCCGATGAGCGCCTTGAGCGACTTGCGCTCTATACGCAGCTCCTTGTCCTCCTGCTTGATCTCAATTTCCTCGAGCCTGCGCAGGTTGCGCAGCCGCATGTTGAGGATGGCATCGGCCTGCACATCGGAGAGCCTGAACGTCCTCATCAGAACCGGCTTCGGCTCGTCTTCCTTGCGGATGATCTTGATGACTCTATCGAGGTTGAGATAGGCGACGAGGTAACCGCCCAGCACTTCCAGCCGATGCTCGATCTGCCCGAGCCGGAATTGCGAACGCCGCAACAGCACCTCGCGGCGATGGGCAAGCCACTCGGTCAGCACCTCCGCGAGGCCGATAACCTTGGGGATGCGTCCGCGCACCAGGACATTCATGTTGAGCGGAATGCGGGTTTCGAATTCGCTCAGCTTGAATAAAGATTCCATGAGCAGCCCGGGATCGACCGCCCGCGAGCGCGGTTCGATCACGAGTCGGATGTCACGAGCCGATTCGTCGCGTACGTCGGCAACGAGCGGCAGCTTTTTCTCGTTGACGAGCTCAGCGAGCTTTTCCACCAGCCGGCCTTTCTGCACCAGCCATGGGATTTCGGTAACGACGATGAGGTAAGTGCCGCGACCGGTCTCTTCCTTGTGCCAGCGCGCCCGGACGCGAAACGACCCGCGGCCGGTGGTATACGCCTCGGCGATGACGGCGGGAGGATCGACGATAACGCCTCCGGTCGGGAAATCGGGACCGGGCACGTATTTCAAAAGCGTGCGGCTTCTGGCATTGGGCGTATCGATCAGATGAAGGGCCGCGTCGCAGAGCTCGGCGGCATTGTGGGGCGGGATCGCTGTCGCCATGCCAACGGCAATGCCCTGCGAGCCATTGGCGAGAAGATTTGGGAATGCGCCCGGCAGCACCACCGGCTCGTTCTCCGAGCCGTCGTAGGTCGGCCTGAAATCGATCGCGTCCTCCTCGATGCCATCGAGCAAAAGATGCGCAACCTCCGTGAGCCGCGCCTCGGTGTAGCGCATGGCGGCCGGGTTATCGCCGTCGACGTTGCCAAAATTTCCTTGTCCGTCGATCAAGGGATAGCGCTGGGCGAAATCCTGGGCCAAGCGCACAAGCGCGTCGTACACCGCCTGATCGCCGTGCGGGTGGAACTTGCCGATAACGTCTCCCACCACGCGCGCGCACTTCTTGAATGCAGCGCCCGGAGCGAGACGCAACTGCTGCATCGCGTACAAGAGCCGGCGGTGCACCGGCTTGAGCCCGTCGCGCGCGTCCGGCAGCGCGCGCCCAGTGATTGTGGACAGAGCGTATTGCAGATAGCGCTCCTCGAGCGCCTGCCGCAGCGCAATCTCTTCGATCTCGCCGTCACGAGGGGGAATCAGTTCCTTGCCCATGCGCAAGAGTTAATGCCGAGCCACGCCGTGAACAAGCGATGAATGAATTGGCCACGCGCTGTTCTGGTTGCGACGCGTAGATTTAGGTCAATGGCGTTGTCGTCGCGGTACGGGGTGATCGGCGAAACCGATCGACGAACGAACGCGCGGCGCCGCCGGCCGATTCTCAAGATCGCAGCACGCGGTCGCTAGACGCCCGAACGTGGAAGCGCTCGGTCGGCGCTTTCCGAGGAAAACAAGGAGAGTGAAATGCGTGCAATCTTCGTCGCGGCGGTGGGCATCGTCCTCCTCCGCATCTCGCCGGGCTCGACTACGCCGGGTCCGGGCGGGCCCTGGCAAGGGCCACCAACCTCAACCGGACAGTCGATCAAGTGCACTGGCGTGGTTATCACTACC